>Ga0070733_10000163_pt1 | contig 61081 bp, 52 predicted proteins | sample Coa_R1_9_FD_66450 | JGI IMG/M metagenome (GOLD analysis project Ga0070733, IMG submission 66450) | Surface soil microbial communities from Centralia Pennsylvania, which are recovering from an underground coalmine fire - Coalmine... | ecosystem: Environmental > Terrestrial > Soil > Unclassified ... | reverse complement strand
CCCCGAAGGCATTGCGGTTGTTGCTTAGTCTCAAGATTCCGGCTTCGAAAGCACGGGAGCAGATTGAACGTGACGCGCTGCTCGCTGAGGCATTTGCTCGAACGAATGATCTTGAATCAGCTGACACCAGATTGAGCGCGGCCCTGGAAACGGCTCGGCGCCTAGGAGACGCAGAGTTCGTCGCAATGGTCGGCTATCGCGCCGTGCGACGGCACCTCCAAGCGGAGGACCCGGCGTCGGCTCGTCGCGCGCTGGAGTTGGCTCGAAAGGGTCAGTCGCGCAAAGCCCAAGTCTACGCCCTTCATGCCGAGGCGCTAATTCTTTCCTACGAAGAGCGCGTCAGAGATCAGGCCGAGCGGCTGATCGAGCTGCTGCGCTCGATCGATCCCCAAACGACCGATTTCGTCAACCTGCGAGCGTGGGGAACCCATAACCTCGCCGTCCTCGCGCGCGAACTCTACATTCCCGATGCGGTTCCCGAGATCGAACGACAGCTCGGCGGCCTTCCCTGGCCGGCCGACTTCGCTCAAAACCAGTTTCAAGCGCTCAAGGCGTTGGCGTGGGCCAAGGCGCTCCAAGGGGACTACTTCAACGCATTTCGCCACCTCAAGGCGGCCTCCGAAGTCGCTGATACGACGGCGTGGAAGGTCGTGGCGGGCTGCGATCGCGCCTATCTCGCGCGCGCCTTCGGCGAGCACCGCTGGTCGAGAGTCGAGCTCGACGAGGCCGAGCAGCTCGCCAACGGCGTCGACTGGCACGCGACGCTCTCCGAGGAGCGCATGGGCCTGCTGTTGCTCGCCGAGCTTTTCGGCGAGATCGATACGGCGCGAGCGGCGATGTATCTCGCGCGGTATCGTGAACTTGGAGATGTCAAGTCTCCGCTGTTCTACCGCCACGACGCGCGCCGCAACGCCTTTGCGCAACGCTCCACCGGCGTCGTCGAACTGGGACTCGGCAACAAGAAGCGCGGCCTAGCCGAGCTTCGCGAAGCGCGCAAGGTCTTCGAGCGCTTCGGCTACGACTTTCGCGTCGCGCGGTGCCTGGTGGATGAGTTCGGAGCCACCGGCGACCAGGATCTGCTTCCGATTATCGAAGAGAAGCTGCGCAACTATCGGCAAAGCTGGTTGATGACGCAGCTGCGCGCGCGACTGGACCGGCCCGAAGTTCCCCTTCCGCCGATGCAGCGCAAAGTTTTCGCGGAGGTCTGCGCGGGGAAGTCGACGGCGGAGATTTCACACGCGTTGGGACGCAGCGAGTACACGATCAGCAACCATATCAAACAAATCTTTAAAACCTTCGAGGTACGAAGCCGCGCGGCACTCGTGGCCGAAGCCGTGCGCCGCGGCCTGGTAAGAAGCGGCTAAGCCCTATTGCCCTTGATTTGGGGGGCTTATGGCAGCGTGAAGGGTCACGGTTGCATTTTGTACGGCGACGTCGAGAAGCGCTCTGGACTCCTGTCCGATCAAAGAAGCTAGTATAGACGCCGTCACGGCTGCCGTTGCCGTCACGTTTCCGATACCGGTTACATTGAGCAATTGATGAAGCGGTAGCGAACGCGACAGGCGAATTGCCGTCAGGATGTCCAATGCCAGGCCGATTACTCCAAAAAGCAGCAGAAGGTGCAGGCTCTCCGAAAGCGCCTCGTGGGTGCTGTACTGGAGAAAGTCATACGGAAGCAAAGCGATGCATAACGCAAATGCAACGACCAGCCCTTTTGTTGATGCCATATTTCCACGAAGGTACGGCAGCGTGAAACCGAGTGCAAATCCTGCGGGCACCGCCCGTAGCATCGTCAGGGCGAGGGCCGCGAATGAATCGAAAATGACCATGTGCCCGTCACTAAAGGCGGCCAGTATAACGTGCGATTGGAACAAGGCCATCGCCACGCCCGCCAACAAGCCGAGAGCGGCCCCCCATCTCCCGTTTTCGAGCAGCGACTTACCCGGCCCGAACTCGTAACCCAATATCCATTTCTCGTAAGCCGCGCCAGGTCCTAAATCGTTTGCGAGGTCGTTCTCAAAGGCCTCAAGGTCAGCCCGCCGTTTTTCGTACGTGGCGCGGGAGATCTGATTGTTCAAGAACGAGTCTCTTAATGCCAATTGTGCGGACGCCGCCCGCCGAATGTCTTTCAAGCTGGCAACGTCACTTGCGGCAACGGCGTTCTCGTCGCGATAGGCCACGGCAGCATCGATCTCGCAGATTCGCTCGGAGCGAATTGCTATGAATCGAATCGCCAAGAAAGAAAAAATCAGGCCGATGGGAATGCCGATAAACACGTAGCTGTACCCGACGCATAGGACGGTCAGAAAGAGAGCGAGCCTTCCCTCTCGCTTCTCCCACGGATGACCCGTGGGGTTAGACACGCCCGGCAGCAGCATCGTTACGGCAAAAAGCAGCGGCGCTAAACTTTTCGCGAATTGAGAGACCTCAACTGCTATGTTTATCGGCAAGTACAAGCCGATAGGATGGAGATCGTCGGGTAGAACCGTCGGTGAAATAACGATGGCGCAGATGCCTAAGAATATTAGGGACGCGGTAAGAAGGGTGAAGCGGAGGATGCGGCGTTGCGTCAAGACCGTTACAAACACGTCGGGCCGAAACTGGATTAATAAGAGCGCGAAGGCGAGCGAGCTGCATGCAGCTCGCAGCTTGAGGAGCGTACTCCAGTGTACGCTGAGGTCGAACAACGATGATGGGCAGGCAAACGATGGCGGACAGGTAAACGAAAGATAAGTCGCGGCCACGATGACGACGCTGGAGGCAACGATCGTAAACGCAAACGGCTTGAAAGCGCCGGGAACGTCGAAGCGCTTAAAGAAGTACGCACCAAGGATCAGGACGGCACCAACCGCACATGCCACGACGGCGCCGTAAAAAACCCAGGGCGGCAGATTTGGCAGCCAAGCGACCGGACCGCGCGGGAAAAGAAAGCTGAGACGAACCAATAGGTTGATGCACGTATCGGCCAACAGTATTCCGAGAAGTGCCGCAACCCCGTTGCATTCACGTCCCGAGCGAAGAACGAAAAAAAGACCCAGTATGAGCGCTGCAAGAACGAGAATTTGCAGGATGCCTACCGGCAAGTTCCAAGGAGACCACGGAGAGGGAGGCGCTTGTCGTAAGATCGTGCGAATGTCGGTGACGGTCTTAGGAGTATCTCGCACCAAAGTTAAGTGATAGTTGTGAGCAGAAGACAAGCTGCCGTACCAAACGGCGGTGCCGTTTGGCCAAAACGTCGAGGGCAGTTGAGTGCCGCGACCTTCGGTGTTATCGTCGAGAACGGCATAGTCGCTAACGCTGAAGCCGCTGACGCTCAATACTAGAGTTTGGTTGCATCCGCCGAGGCGCGTCTTCCCGTCGTTGGCCGCAGCCTCGCAATCGGGCGTTCGGCCACGATCGCGGCTCCTAGTAGAAGTCGGATAACTGAGCCACGGGCTTGCGGGTTCGTTGATGATAAGGTTTTCGTCCTGCCCGAAGAACGAAGCGCTGGTATCACCATTGACGATGATCAGCGTTTGGCCAGTACTTGGGTTTTCAAAAAGCTGCATCCTTGGTTTTAGCGAGCCGAGCCTGACGTACGTGTTTACGGTTATGTCCAAGACCTTGCGAAGGAAGGTGCTTTGCGACAGCCCGCTGTGCAGCGCTTGAACGAGGGTAGCGTTTGCGGGCAATCCGATGACGGCGCTATATCGGAGGCTGTAAGGCGAGATCCAGAGATGAACGACACGTGAAGCCGGTGCTTCCGCCAGGGACGAAAGAACGGTTGCACGCCGCCTCGGATTCGACCAGCGGGCTCCCACCGACGTGTTTACGGTTACGGGCGCCGCAAGGAACGTTGCGTTTGGGGGAAACCGAATAACCGTGCTAATTCGAAGGTCGTCCGGTAATCTGGCAGTATGCGCAGCGCGTGGCACGAGTCTCGCTTCTCTAGACGACGACGGCAAAGTCGCAGGTATCGACTTTTTGACGGGCTGATCGCAGCCCCCAGAGTTGCCCTTTTCGAGATCGTCCGACGTGGGCTGGTAGCAGAGTTTAGCGTTCCCCCAAGTTGGTTGCTCCAGCATTTGCGCACTCAAGGCGACGATGCGACTGCCCTTCACCGCAGTTGGGACTTGCTGGGGCATGGTAACGTCGAAGCGGCATTTATTCGCGCAGGCGGCTTCGGGAGCTGAGAAAGGCGTACGCATCGCTTGCGGAGGCTGACTATTGACGTGTTCGTCGACCGGCACACCGTCGATAAAGAGGACGACGCGAGCCGGGAATGTCGTCCGGCCGCTAATGTTCGTCAGGAATCGGTTATGGTAGTGCGCGACCACCGATGTTTTTACAAGCAACGATTCGCTGTTTGTATAGTGCGTGGCGGCGGACCGGGTTGAAATCGTTACCGCCAGCGTAAAGAGAACTGCGGCCAGAACCACAATGACTGCAGCGACCTGAAGGGGCGCGAATGAGTTCCGAAGTTTTGCGACCAAGGCACCTCCGAAGAGCCGCTCCATGGTGGCCGATCGCCATTCGAATTCTGCGGAGAAGGGTCTTGCCCTGCGCTTCTTTTTCGCTTTCGGCGATACACGATGCGAGCAGAGAGCATGTCAAGAGAAAAGGGAGAGCGTCCGGAGAATCTGTTGCAAAGGGACGCGGATAGTATGGTCGCGTCAATATGAAGGGCGACTTCACTCGCGTTACGTTCGATCCGGGCCGTGAGTTCTATCGCGTCCTCATGCAACAGGGGCGCCTTCAGCTCGACGCGGACTGGAACGAACAGATCGCGATCCTTCTGCACCGGTTCGAAACGTTGGCAGCCGACGTGTTCGGAGCTCACGGTGGCCCGGCGACCGAGTGTGGTTTTGCCGTCTTTCAGGATAATAAGGGCATCTGGATAAGCCGCGGTCGCTACTACGTCGAGGGGCTTCAGTGCGAGAATCACGACGTACTCAAACTCGAGCCGCCCCAGAGCGCGAAGAGCGGGCAGTCTCAAGGGGCGTACCTCGTCTACCTGGACGCCTACGAGCAGTATATTGCCGCCGCACAGGATCCCTCGATAACCGACGTCGCGCTCGGCACGCTCGACACGGCAGGTCGCACGCGAATCTTTTGGACTGTGGCTTATTGGCCGATCGCCGGCAAAGGGTCGGCGGACCAGGCCTACTGGAACCGCGAGTGGGAACAGGCGCTTCCCGAAATCTCTGCCTCGGGTCGTCGCGGCCTGCTGCAAGCGCGTGTTTCGTCGCAGTTCGGGTACACCGGATCGCAGAACCAACTCTATCGCGTCGAAATTCAGCAAGGCGGAACGTACGCCGGCGACGGCCTCGTGACATGGAAGTGGTCGCGTGAAAACGGCTCCGTCGCGTTCGCAGCCGGCATCGCGGATGCTTCCGTCCAGGTCAAAGGCGGCGCTGCGGCCATCGGGGCCTTCTCCGTAGGCGACTGGGTCGAGATCGTAAGCAACGCGGACGTCGAGGACAGCATGGTCAAACGACCGCTCCACCAAGTCGTTAAAGTGGACTCGAGCAGTGCGACGCTCACGCTCGATGCATCACCTGGAGCCGTCGACCTCACTGCGTCCCCAATCGTGCGCCGCTGGGATCAGCGCGCCGGCTCTGACCAAAGCGATCCCGGCTCCTCCGACGGATGTTTGCCGCTGCTCGAGGGCCAGTGGTTGCCGATTGAATCGGGAATCGAGGTGTCGTTCGGTCCGCCAAAGGCCGGCGACCCCGCTCACCAATATCGCGGCGGCGACTACTGGGTGATTCCGGCACGTGCGGTCACCGCAGCGATCGAGTGGCCGAAGAACGGCGATCAAATACAATCACTGCCGCCGCGCGGGGTCAAGCATCGATACGCCCCACTCTCGGTCCTCGTCGCCGGCGACGGTGGCTTCAAGCCGGTCTACGACTATCGAATTCGTTGTAAGCCCCTCTCGATGGCGACGTGAACGAATGCCCTCGTTGCAAGAATCTCAACGCGGCAGATGCCACGGTCTGTTCTTCGTGCGGAGCTCCACTTGGCGCGGTGGCACCCGCGTTGCCGGAGGAGCCTTCGCTGCCCGTCGCGCCGGTGACGGAGCCGGAGTTTGGCGGCTCTGAAGGCGAGACCGAGACACTTGGCGGTTCCGAGGCGGAAGAGCCGCCTCCAGAGCCCGAGCCGGTGCCTGCGCCGCTGCCCATACCGTCGGCGGAGCCAACCCCGCCGGTAACACAAGGAACGCCGCCTGCAGGCGGACGGAGCGGGTTGATTCGCAACGTGCTCATCGTCGGCGCGGTTGCGTTGCTGGCAGCGCTGGCGGCGTGGGTTGTTCTAGCCAAGCCATTCGACCACGGACCCTCTAAAACGGTCGCGGTTACAAGCTCGCCGCCGCTTCCCACGACTGTGGTCTCTCCTTCCCCAAGTGGGGCAGTCACGCGACCGGAACCGGTGCACAAGACGCTTAGAACGTCTCTCGTACGCCATGTCGTCGTGGCGACGAAACCGCCGCCCACGAAACCGCCGCCCACGCCGGTGCCGGCCACGCCGGCGAAAGCCGTCGTAACGGAACCACCGCCCACGCCGAAAAAGCCTCCCGCACCACCAGCGGCCAAGGTTACTATCGATAATTTCTTTGCGGTGCGCACGCTCCCGCGGCGGGTCTGCGTTCGGTATAAGGTCGAGAACGTAACGTCGATCGAAATTACAAACCAAGCCACTGGAGCGACGATCTACACCCGAAACCTCGATGTTGCCAACGGCAGAGTGGCCGAGAGTCTCCAGCCAATCTGCCTCAGACGGGGAGCGACTGTCCTGGAGTACGAACTGCAGGCCTCTGGGCCTGCGGGGGAGGCCGTGAGACCGATATTCCTACAGCCGCGCGAGCCTGTCAAAAAACAGGGCACTCCCCCATGATCTCTCGGCGCAAAACCTCGCTGCAACATGCTCCAAACTCTGTTTACCGACCAGCTTGACCGGGCGTCTAGCTAGTGATAGCCTGTAAGCCCTTTACCAAGTGAGGCTGACCGAGATGGCCCCTCTTAAGGAAGCAGAACGGGTGGAAACCGTTACGCTGCAGTTTCGATTCTTAGGAGCTTTCGGCGTTCGCTGCGGCGGCAAATGGCAGTGCGGTCCGGCTCCAAAAAAGGGCCGGGAGTTCATCCAATACCTCGGTGTCTATCCACACCGAGTCTCCACGAGGGACGAACTGGCCGCGGCCTTCTGGCCCTCACTCGACTTCGAGGCAGTGAGCCATCGAATCCACCTTGCGGCCAGCGGCGCTCGCGTGTTTCTTCGCCAACTCTGCGACGGTGCAGAAGCGCTGGAGTGCGTGGGGAGCGGCTACAAGTGGAGCACCGAGGTCCAGGTCGTTTCCGACGTGGCGCAGTTTATCCGGCACACGCGACTGGCGACGATCGAGAGCCTGCATGCGGCGATGGATCTTTATGGGGGAGACTTTCTCGCAGGCGAGACGGCCGATTGGCTGCAGCCCATGCGCGTCAGGATCGCCTCTGCGAGAGCCTCTGCCCTGGAGACCATTATCGAGGATTTGCTAAGCCGCGAACAATACGCGGCAGCGCTTTCTTTCGGACTGGATCTCGTCGACGCGGAACCCGGAAGTGAGAACGGAACGCGCTTGGTAATGAGATGCTTTGCCGCGCTGGGCCAACGAACTCGGGCCCTTGAGCAGTACAATCATCTTAAGACGTACCTTGCCGAGCAGATCGGTGCGGAGCCTACCGACGAAACGAGGCAACTCGCCCATCGGCTGATTGGGAGACTCGTCGCGTAAAACGGCGGCGACTGCGGCCGTTTTAATCCGATTCTTCTAAGCGCAGTCCGAGCATCTGCGCCATGTGGATTAACGTGTCGGTGCCCTGGAAATGGGCGACGCTGCCTGACGCATGCGTGATCGTTCCGCGCACGACCATCGGCCCTTCACGCCACACGCTGAGCACAACGCTCGATCGTTCCCCTGCGAGCTTCTCCGTCTCGTCAAGGGGCGTCATGACAAGTGCAATCCCGCGCCGGGCCGGCTCGATTTCGATCGTCATCGCTAGCTTGGACCGGACCGAAGCTCGCTGAGCTGACACGCAAGGTAAACTACACCCCAGCGTTCTCGCGCCACTCTCTGAACGAGACGGGCGCATCGAGAGTCCTGGGAGAGCGCGCCGAGAGATTCGAGACCTAGCGTGGTGTCAGCGTCCTGCCTGGCACCTGAACGTTTACGGCGTGGAGTTGTTATGTCAGTTACGGTATCGTACCCCGGAGTCTACGTAGAAGAGATTCCAAGCGGCGTCCACACAATTACTGGGGTCGCAACATCGATCACCGCTTTCGTGGGCGGCGCGCAGCGCGGCCCGGTGAACGATCCGGTCTCCGTCTTTAGTTTCGGCGACTTCGATCGGACCTTCGGCGGGATGACGGCCGACCTGCTCCCAGGGACGACCGTTCCGCTTTATTCGATGGCCTTCGCGGTCAACGACTTCTTCCTCAACGGAGGCAGTCAAGCCGTCATCGTGCGCGTCGTAGCCGATGCTGCGGCGTTGGCGGCGGCAGCGCCCGCTGCCGCGCCGGCGGGGAAAGCTGCGCCTGCGGCCGACGCCGCAGCCCCGGCGCCGGCAGCCCCGGCGCCCACCCCGGCCGGCGCAGCGCAGATTCCGCTCGGGGCTACGCTTACGCTCGCCGCATCCAGCCCGGGGTCGTGGGGCAACAATCTCAGCGCAACGGTCGATTTGAAAACGCGAGATCAGACGAACAAGAACCTATTCAACCTGACGGTAATTGAGACCGATCCCGTTTCGGGCCAGACCGTTACCACCGAGACATTCTTCAACCTTTCAACGGCCGCGCAAGACCCAACGTATGTCGCTAGCTACCTCGCGCAGAACTCCCAACTGGTAGTCGTCAATGGCGTCGTAGGGGCGGCTCCCGCCGCCGGGACCTACGATGCCACAGCTAACAGCGGAAACGATGGGCCGCCGGTGACCGACGCTCAGTTATTCGGTGGCAATCTGCAGGCGAATAAGCAGGGCATCTACGCGCTCGACAAGACGGACATCTTCAACCTGCTCGTGATTCCTCCGTACAAATCGCCAATGGCGACCGCGGACCTGGTCCCGCTTATCGAGAACTGCGTAGCCTACTGTCAAGCGCAGCGGGCATTTCTGCTCGTCGACCCGCCGGATGCGTGGGATAACTCAAATCCATCGCTCGCATTAACAAACTTTATCGAAAGCGATTTCGGAAAGTTCCATGCGGCGTCGGATGCTCCGAGTTACGCCGCGATCTTCTACCCGAGGCTGCAGAAGCCCAACCCAATGATGGGAAATCAAATCCAGGTATTTCCGTCATCGGGAACGATCGCCGGCATCTTCGCGCGGACCGACGCTCAGCGGGGCGTCTGGAAAGCGCCGGCCGGCATAGACGCGACGCTCGCGGGCGTGACCGGTCTTACGGTTTCGCTGAACGACGGCGATAACGGGCTTTTCAATCCCCTCGGAATCAACTGTTTGCGGACGTTTCCGATCATCGGCTCCATCGTCTGGGGATCCAGAACTCTCGACGGCGCCGACGTCATGGCATCCGACTATAAATATATCCCGGTACGCCGCTTCACGCTCTTTCTCGAGAGCAGCCTCTACCGCGGCACGCAGTGGTGCGTCTTCGAGCCCAACGACGAACCGCTCTGGTCGCAGATCCGCCTCAACGTCGGCTCGTTCATGCAGACCCTGTTCCTTCAAGGTGCGTTTCAAGGCGGTTCGGCGAGCCAGGCCTACTTTGTGAAATGCGACAGCGAGAGCACCACCCAGACCGACATCAACAACGGAATCGTCAACATCGTCGTCGGCTTTGCACCGCTCAAGCCGGCCGAGTTTGTCGTCCTCCAGATTCAACAAATGGCCGGACAGACCCAGAGCTAGCGAGGAGTTCATGGCAGAATTTACCGTAAATCCTACGCGCTTCGACCCATACAAGAACTTCAAGTTCAAGGTCAAGTGGGACGGTCAGTACGTTGCGGGCGTTAGCAAGGTAAGTGCTCTAAAAAAGACGACGGAAGTGGTGAAGCACCGGGAAGGCGGCGACCCTAGCACGAGCCGCAAGTCGCCCGGGAAGACCGAGTACGAGGCTATCACCCTCGAGCGCGGCGTCACCTTCGACGTCGCTTTCGAGCAATGGGCGAACAAGGTCTGGAACTACGGCGGCGCTCCCACGAACGAGGTTTCGCTCGCGGATTTTCGCAAAGACATCATCCTCGAGGTCTACAACGAAGCCGGGCAAAAAGTCAAAGCCTACAATATCTATCGCTGCTGGGTATCGGAGTTTCAAGCGACTGCCGACTTCGATGCGAACGCAAACGCGGTTTTGATCGAGCACATCAAACTCGAAAATGAAGGCTGGACGCGCGATCAGTCGGTGACGGAGCAGAAGGAACCAACGTTCACCGTCCCGTCGGCCTAAACTCTCATGCCCAAACTGGACGGGGCGGCAATCCTTTCCATTTGGGAACGCGGTGCGGCACAGTCTCTAGGCGAACGTGCGCTTACGATCCTCGCCCTCAACGCGACGGCGCCCGAGGATGCGCGCGCGATGTCCGTGGGCACGCGCGATGCCGAGTTGTTGCGGGTCCGACGTCTCTTATTCGGCGATCGCATCGAAGCCATGACGGCGTGCGAGGCCTGTGGGGAGGAACTCGACGTCTTGCTTTCCGTCGAAGAACTGCTCCGCGGGGCACCTGCTCCGGTCGTCGACGAGGTGTTCGCCGACGCTAACGGGCGACTCGTGCGTTTCCGCATTCCGGGCGCCGGCGACCTCGCCGCGCTGCGGGGTGTCGACGACGTAGAGTTCGGACTTGCGCTGCTGGCTGACCGCTGCCTGTCGTCCACAGACGGTGAGGGAGCGCCGGTATCGCTGGAGGATCTTTCACCAGAGATCGTCGCGGCGCTGGAAGATCAGCTCGCGGCGGCCGATCCCGGCGCCGAGATGCGGCTCGTCAGCACGTGCCCCGCATGCGGCGCACAAAATGACGCGCTGTTCGACGTTCCATCGTACCTGTGGAAAGAGATGCACAGGCTGGCGAACGACGTGCTCTGGGACGTGCATACACTTGCGAGGGCCTACGGCTGGGACGAGCAAACGATCTTGCAGCTTAGTCCTCTCCGCAGGCGCTTCTATCTGGACGCGCTCGAACGGTGAGCGGCTTTCTGCGTCGTCTCGTGGCGCGCACGATCGGACAGGCGAACGTCGTACGACCCCGGCCCGTCCCGCCCTTCGCGGTAACGCTCGATCTTCCAATCGATTCCTCGTACGCCGATTCGTCGTACGTTGATTCGTCGTCTGCGGTGCCGGGTGCGGTCGGCTCTGAGGCGGAGCGATTCGACGGTAAGACGATCCTGCGAGATCGTGCGCACGCGCAAGGCGAACGGAGCGACGACAACCTGTCCCCGCCGCATGCGCCGGCAGCGTCCCTCGAGCGCCGCGAGGCGGGCGACGTCTCCGCGCGCCAGGATTTGCGTGTCGAAAGCACCTCGACGCGCGACGATGACGCCCTCGGCCAACAAGTTGTACGAGCGCAGCGCGCGACGGCCTCGGTTTCGGCGCGCGAAGACCCGGCGCGCGAAGGCCCGGCCCGCGAAGTTACGGATCAAAGCTTTCGGGAAGCGAATCGCATCGCGGTCCGGGACAGCGGTGCGGTCCCGGGGCGAGGCGCCGACGAGACCGAACGCCGGGCGCGATCCGATGAGCCACACGTTGCGGATGCCTCGCGAACTCGCAGCTCACGCACTTTCGATCCTGACGATAGGCGTGGTGTCGCGCGATCGAGGGAGGTCTTTGACCCTTCGCCGCTCGCGCCGGCGCTGGCCGGACCTCGTGCGGCCGCCCGTGAGGCCGAAGTGGTCGGCTCTCGTAGAACTCCGGATCGTTCGCGCTTTGATCCTGAACCCGAGCCCGAGGCGACGGTCGTCAATGTGACGATCGGACGCATCGAGGTGCGATCCCCCGCCGATCCGCCGCCGGCGCGGACGTTCCGGCGCGAGGCGGCGGCCGCGCCGCAACCGCGCGATACGCTCGATGCGTATCTCCGGGCGCGCAGCGGTTCGAAGCGATGAGCAACTCGCTCGCGATCGCCGCGGTCACGGCGACCCTGCGGAACCTGCTCACGCAGGGAATTCAGTTGGAGCCGAACCTCGTCGATACGACCGTCACGACGATGCTCCCGGATCGTGCGCGAGCGAGCAGCGATACGGCAAACCAGGTCAATCTCTTTCTCTATCAGGCAACTCCGAATGCGGCCTGGCGCAATCTCGACATGCCGACGCGGGTTCGTCCGGGTGAAACCGGCAATGCGCCGCTCGCACTCAACCTTTACTACCTGCTCACTGCGTATGGGCGCGACAACGATCAGAGTCAGCCGTTCAGCCACGAGCTGCTGGGCCGCGCGATGAGCATTCTGCACGATCACCCCGTTCTCGGCCAGGATGAGATCCAAGCAGCGCTTCCCGGCAACGACCTGTACACCCAGATCGAGCGGATCCGGTTCACGCTTCAGCCGCTTGGCGTTGAGGAAATCTATCGCTTGTGGACCGGCTTCCAGACGCCCTATCGCACGTCGGTCTCGTATGAAGCGACCGTGGTGCTGATCGACAGCTCGCTGGCAACGATTGCGGCGCTGCCGGTCTTGACGCGTGGCCGGCCGGCATACTTCAACGGAGCAAGCGATGGCGGGGCGGTCGTCCTTCAGAACGTGTTGCCGCCGGCGATTGCGGCAATACTTCCGAATGCCTCCGCCGTTTTTGGACAAACACTGACGCTGCAAGGCAATAGTCTCGCCGGAGACTCGGTCTCCGTCTCGATCGCGTCGCCGTTGCTCGCAGCGCCGGTCGTCGTTGCCGCGGTAAGCGCAACGGATAGTGCGGTGACCTTTGCGGTCCCAAGCGGTCCGCAGCCCGTCCCCAACGCCGCTTCGACTCAGCCTTTTCCGGCGGGACTGTACGCTCTGGGCGTGACGGTCACGCGCACCGGCATGGCGTTTTCATCGAACTCGCTGCCGCTCGCGCTCGGGCCCACGATCACGAGCGGCCTTCCGGCGAGCGTGGCAGCATCTGCAGCCACTGCGACCCTCACGCTCGGATGCGACCCGCCGGTTCAACTGAATCAACGCGTATCGCTTCTGCTCGGCGGAGCGGAGATCGTAGCGAACGCCTTCACGGCGCCCGCAAGCTCGGTCGAGTTCACGTTGGCGAACATTCCCGCTGGAGTGTACTATGCTCGACTGCGCGTCGACGGGGCCGACAGCGCGCTCGTCGCCGATCCGACGCAGACGCCGCCCACGTTTGACCCGCAGAAGCAGCTTACGGTTACGTAATGACCGCCGAGCAGTGGGAGCGCGCGAACGCGCAGTTCTTGACGGATGCGCTCGCATGGCTTCGTGAGCGTTTAGAAGGGTACATCAAGGCGATGCACGGGGGACGCATGCCCGAGGCGCCGGCAACGGGCAGCTCGTCCGAGAAGGCCTCCCCGCCGTCGAAGACGCGCACCGCCCGCGCGAAGAAAACTTCGGCCCAGGCGGCCGCCCCAAAATCGTCGAGCGACCACGTTCCCATCGACGCCAAGATGAGCCCGCCGCCGGGACTCGGGATTCTCGGACAACGGTTCGCTCTCACGCCCTTCGAGCTCGACGTTCTCCTGTTATGCGTCGGATTCGAACTCGACACCCGCATCGCGGGACTCTGTGCACGCGCACACGACGATCCGTCACGCGCATATCCCACCTTCGCTCTCGCGCTCACGCTCTTCGATGACGCGTCCTGGGACGTGACCTCGCTGGAACGGCCGCTGCGCCGGTGGCAATTCGTCGAGGTTGAAAGACGCACGACGTTGCCGCTTGCGCTGAGCCCGTTGCGCAGCGATGCGCGCACGGTCGACTTCGTCAAAGGCTTCAACCGGCTGGACGAGCGGCTTGCCACGCTCATGGTCCCCATTGGTGGACCAGCCGATGCGGCATTGCCGGCTTCGCAAGGCGGGGTGGTCGACCGCATTGTGCTCGCTTTGGGAGATGAAAAGCCGAGGGAAGCCACGACGATTCAATTGGTCGGCCCTGACGCAGACGCTAAAGTACAGATTGCGCGTGCCTCTTCGGAGCGACTCGGTCGCGATGTCTGGATGGTGAAAGCGCCATGGCTCCCCTCTGTCGCGGCCGATGTCGACGAGATCGCTCGCCTGTGGCAACGGGAAGCGCTTCTTTCGATGGCGCTCCTCGCTCTCGACGCGGAGGACGTGAGCGATGATCGCGAGACCGACGCGGCTCGCGCAGCGCGCCGGCTCTTGTCACGTCTCACGACCGACGCCCTCCTCATGACACGATCGGCGTGGCCAAGCAAAGACGAACCATCGACAGTCCTCGAGGTCCAGCCTCCGACTTTGCCCGAGCAGCTCGGCGCTTGGAAAAGCGTTCTCGGCGGTAAGAAAGAAGCGCTAGCATTGGCGCCTCAGCTAGCGGCGCAGTTCTCCCTCGACATTCCGGCGATCGAGCGGATCGCTCATCTCGCGCTTTCCGAGAAAAGCGAGACTCCGGCGGCGGATCGCATTTGGGACGAATGCTGCATAGAATTGAGGCCTCGGCTCGACACACTGGCTCGGCGCATCGACGTGAAGGCGACTTGGAACGATATCGTCCTTCCCGCCGAACAGGATACGCAGCTGACGCAGATTGCCGCGCACGTCCGCGGGCGCTACACCGTGTACGAAGAGTGGGGCTTCGCGCAACGGATGAGCCGCGGCCTCGGAATCAGCGCCTTATTCGCCGGCGACAGCGGCACCGGCAAGACGATGGCGGCCGAGGTCCTTGCCAACGAGTTGCGCCTGCCGCTCTATCGCATCGATCTCTCGGCGGTCGTCAGTAAATACATCGGCGAAACGGAAAAGAACCTGCGAACGCTCTTCGATGCTGCCGATGCCGGGGGATTTATTCTGTTCTTCGACGAGGCTGATGCACTCTTCGGCAAGAGAAGCGAAGTCCGCGACAGCCACGACCGCTACGCGAATATCGAAGTGAACTACCTCTTGCAGCGGATCGAAGCGTATCGCGGGCTCGCAATCCTCGCAACCAACGCCAAGGCCGCCCTAGACGCCGCCTTCGTTCGACGTCTGCGTTTTATCGTCAACTTCCCGCACCCAGCGGTCGCCGATCGAAAACGCATTTGGGAGAAGTCGTTCACGGCAAAGACGCCCGTCGAAAGTCTGGATCTCGACCGCTTAGCGCGTTTCAACGCGACCGGCGGTATCATCCACAACGCATCGCTAGGTGCGGCGTTTGCGGCCGCGACGAACGGGGGCGTCGTTACGATGCCGATGCTATTAACGTCGCTCAAGGCGGAGTACCGCAAGCTTAATCGGCCCGTCAACGAAGCCGAGTTTCGCGACGGTGACGAGTCAAAGGCGCCTAGTGTGCGCTGAGTGCCGCCATCGCGATCTCGATTTCGTCCAGCACGCGCGTTTGGTTGTGCGGCGTCCGGGCTCGAAGGCGTTGCAGCATCGCCGCCGCGGTCGAGCCGCCGATCTCGCCAATAGCACATGCCAGCCGTGCCGCTTCCTCTTCCGAAAGGTCATCGACACTGACCAACGGCGCGAGCCAATCCAGACCCGCTGAGTTACCCAGCGCACCAAGTACTTCGATGATCGTTGCGCGGGCCAACGGGTGACGCAGCAGCGGACCGGCGCGGCGGAGCAGCGCTTCCGGGTAGCGTGGTGCGAGCAACGATAATACGTGCGAGATCTCGTATTCGAACCTGTCCTTGGTGCTGTGAGGGAACGCTCCCGGCGGGGGCGGATGCACGAGAAGATCGAGCATGGCGTCGATCGCGTCTTCGCCGGCAGAAGCTGCCCACGCCGTCTGTCGCGTGTCTGGATCGGTCGGCTCCTGGAACGGCCCGAGCGGCGCGAGGCCTTCAGACAGCACCGCGATTGCCTCGGCGCGGGTCATTGCGTTGCTCCGGCCACCGGGTCGACAACGAGTTCGTAGATATACCGGGTGGTGTTACTGCCAACCCAATAACCCACACCGCCGGCAAGCAGCGTGCCGACCCCATGTGCTGCCCAAGCCCACGGGCCGGCAACATCGGCGGGTGTCCACCACGCGGCGAATGCAGCACCGGCCGCCGTCGCGCCAGCCCAGCCACCAACGCTGGTCAGAAATGCTTTCATGTGATCCTTCGCGCGATAGATCTTGATCAGGTCCGCCGTCACCGCTACTACAATCAAGATTCTTCCGCCGTAACGGAAAGCCGTCCGCACACGACCGGCCCATTTCAACTTAGATGCCAACTTCTCAGCGGCCTCGATCACAACGGGTTCGGCGCCGACGCCTTGTTTGGCCAGTGCATCGACGATCGGCGCGGTGCCGCCTTTCAGACCAATCTTGCTGGCATCGGCAACCACGGCGAACTTGCCCGGGGCGTCGGAAAATTGGCTGCCCGGCTCGAGAATGACCTCTCCGACTTTCTGCTGAGAGGCCGCGACCTGCTCGCCGATGCGCTTCCACATTTGCTTTTCGGTGAACCGCGACAGCACTCGCTCGATGTTCTTGAGAGCACGCTTACTTAGCGCGACGGCCTCGGGGATGTTAAACTTAGCGCGATACTCGGCCTCGGCCTTAACGCGGGTTGGACCTGCTTCGGCATCGCGGATCTTGATAAGGTCGGCTTCCCGAAAGGTCAGTGGATTTGATCCTTTGGCTATCTCGACCTGAACGTTGATGCTCTTGTCCGCGCTGACAGACGTGTAAGGGTTGCCCTCGGTGGTGAACCACGAGCTCCCGCCGAGACCCTCCTGCGGTTTGAATGGCGCCTTACCCTCGGCCATATTGTCGAGCAACTGCAATGCTACGTCCGGCGTGATCGCGCCGCTGCCGCTTGTGACCGGCGCCGGGCCCCGGGGTGAGGCGGTTCCCCAGCCCGCAGAACGCCTGTCCATCTCATCTTCGAGGGCCTCTACCCGGGCCGAGTCGCCCGCCTCGGTGGCCTTTTGCAACTCGGCGCCCAGTTCCGAGTCGGCAAGGTCTGCGACCGGCCGCGCCGGGTCTGGGTCTCTTACGCCACCCGGGAGCGGTTCCGGGCCCGCATCGGGCACCTCGCGGCGCACAGTCTGATTGCCGGCAGGAGCTTGCGAACCGCGCTGCTGGACGGTGTGGACGAGTTCGTGGGCTAGTAGCCGCCCGCCCTCGACTGATGTCGGCCGGTAGCGGCCCGGTGCGAAGACGACGTGTTGGCCGACGGTATACGCCTCAGCCGCCACCGACTTCGCCGTCAGCGCGGCGCGTTCGTCGCTGTGGACCCGTACTTCCGAGAGGTCGTGGCCGAAGCGCGGTTCGAAGAATGTTCGTACTCCCGGCTCGAGCGGCTGTCCTGGTGTACGCAGCACCTGATCGATCGTGGATTGTGCTTCAGCGACATCCTTCACCCCATCCCACCGCTCTTTCTCAAAGACAGCATGCTTCCGGCTCACCACCGGCGGCACCGACACGGGTGATTGCGGGGATGGTGACTCTCGCATCACTCGGTCGGCAATGCGGTCGGCCTCATACTCCAGCGGATCATCAACTCGGCCGATTGCAAGCTTTGCCTGCATGAAGGGCCAGCTAGGAGATGCGGGGAGTGGAGAATTATCGGCGCCGTGGCTCACGGGCGTGCAGGCGAAGTGCGCTGCGAAATGGCTTGAGCGGCGCACGACAGCAAGTTCGTCGTCGGCAGGGTCGCCGAGGCCGGGCTGCTCTTGCAAGCATGACGCTGCGCAGGTCGATTTCGCTGCGTTAGCCTGGGGCGCACGCTCCCGTTTGCGCACCGGTATTGAGGCCTGCCGCACCTATGGATTGTCGGTCCGGATGCTCTCCGCTTGCTCTGCCGTGATCGATGCTTGCCGTTACGCGCTAGAATTTGATCGGCGGGAGCTGCACGACGCCGGGAGTCGGCGGCAGATCGTGTTTCGGGCCCATATCCCAGTTTTGCGGATTATCCGGGCTGCCACGGTTATCCGGATCGGGACCCTTCGTGTAGTCCGATGGCTTCTTTTCGAGCAACTCTAAAAGCTTCGAGAGGATGGCCTTAACCTGGGGCGGGAGGGGACCGATGTCGATTGCACCCCCTAGAACTTTTGTGATCAGGCCCTTGGCAGCGGCGTGCGTGCCGCTTTTGATTTGATCGTACAACCACGGCGGAAGATGCGGCTTGAGCCCACGCAGGTCGTGGTCAATTTGTGCGTTCAGCGCATCGTATGGCGACTTGTCCGACGGATTTTTGATGGTCGGCAGTTTCGTAGTGCTCCCGGGAGTGAGGCTTGGCGTCAACGGCGTCAATCCACCGGAGCCGCCGTACGGCGAAGTCGGACCGGTAATCGGCGGAGTCGGTGTCGATCGCAGGTCCGGAACTCCCATCTGCGGCATGCGCGGGCCCGTTGTTGGTTCGAACTGAATTGCGGCGCGACGGTTCTGCGGCTCCGCCGCCATGGAAGGGACGAGCAGCTCATGCTTTCCCTTGCTTTCGACATCGATCACATCGGCGTTTATGCCGAAACTTGCGAGCTCCGTCTTCACGGCGTTTGCACGATCCAGCCCCAGCGCGTCGTTGCGTTCTTCGCCGCCAAGGGCATCCGTATGGCCGGTGACGTGGATGCGCGAACCGGGAAACCGCCGCAGCAGCGTGAGGAGCCGTCCCGCAAGTTGCCCGAGCGATGCACGCTGCGCCGGTGTAATCTCCGCTTTGCCGAGTGCAAAGCGATCGATTGTGCCAGAGCCCACGACGCGCGCCATCATCGGATCCGCCGTCTCGGCGAGCGAAGTGCCAAGATCGAGCTGGCCTGGCGGCGGTGCGCGGAGGATCGTGGGAGTCGTGACGCGAGCGAGTTGGTCAACATCGCCGCGCGCGGCCGCCGACGCGCTTCGCTCTGCTTCTTCGCCCCGAGTCCCGACGCGCGGAATACCGCCCGCGCTTTCTGGAGCAGCTTGGAGTGTGTGGAGCGCTTCGTGCTCGAGCAGCGCACGGTCGCGAGGGTCACGCAGCCGGTCGCCACTCGAACGGAAGACGACGTGGTTCCCTAACGAGTACGCCGCGGTATCTAAGTCCGCGGCACTCCGCTCGGCGTGCTGCCCGACGTGGATGCGCACGTGGGCGAAATCGTGCCGGAAGCGCGTTTCGAGATGCCGGCGCTCCGGCGCGGGAAGCAGGTCGCCGCGAGTCGACGTAACCTGCAGCGCGCGGACCGAAGAATGTGGGCCTGCAGCAACGACACTCCGTGCAATCATGCGGCGAGCGTCGTTAGGAGTTCGCGTATCTCGGGATCTGATTCAAGCGGCAAGAGCGCTCGAACCGCGTCGGCCTGCAGACAGCCGGTTTGCCACGCAAGGTGCACCGCATGAAAGCGTATTCTTCGGTCCGCGCTGCGAAGCAACGGCATGAGAATATCGCATCGATCAAATCCTCCGACTTGCCGTAAAGCAACGAGCGCCGACAGGACCACGAGCGTGTTTTCGCTCTGAAGAGCTTCGGAAAGTGCTTCAAGAGCCCAGCGGGTGGGATGTCGCAAGAGCGCATTTGCAGCCGCTTCGCTCACGCCCTCCGGCCCAGCCTCGAGCTTTGCGCGGAGGACGTCGGCTGCGTTCTTGCTGCCAAATGTCGCGAGCACATCCATGAGCGCCGGCAGGTTCGTTGCGTCTCCCGACTTGACAATCTGAGAAACTCGTTCCTCGGCGTCACTGCCGACGGCGATGAGTCTTCGCACGTACTCCTCGCGCACGCGCAAGGAAGCGTCGTCGCCGAAAGGACTCTGGACGAGCGAGATCAAGCTCGCGATCTCATTTGCAGACCCGTTCGTCACAGCGTCATTTCAGAATCTCATCTGCCTCGCCGGCCGCGGTAAATGCAGCCCTCACCCCGTCCCGGAACACGTCGATGGCGGCGCCGGAAATTCTGGGGTCGAGCAGCAGGCGCTGGTACAGTCCGCGTACGAGCGCTATCCCAACCTTCGGTTCCCATTGCGATTTGATGATTGCAATACGCGCCTTGGCCCAGGCTGCCGGCTCATAGCCGACGAGCCCTTTTCCGGCGTCCTTTGCCGCGACGGACTTGCTATACGGCAGCGATCGAAGCAGCGCGTATATCTCAGTCTCCTGATAAGCAAACGCATCGACCTCCGTCGAGCGGGCCGTGCTCCCCTCCGCCGGCTTTGTGTAACCCGGAATTTTGCTCTGCGCCTGGTCGAATATTTTCAGATGGTATTCCGAGCCGTACGTCCCGAACTCACGGTGACCGAAGAGCTCGTGCACGACAGTTCCAAGGACGTATCCGGGGTCGGCTTCGGCCGCTCGTACGAAGTCATAGCCGAACACCGCCACCGGGTTCGCCGCACTTCCGGATGCAAACGCGAGCACGCCCGCGCCGCGCTTCTCGATGGCTGCAAAATCCGCTTGGAAGTTTGCTGCAGTCAATTTGAGTTCCGGATGACTTTTGCCGGCGAACGCCACCACCGCGGCGCTAGCGGCCGCTGCCCGTTTAGTCCAGTCCGCTTGCGTGGCCTTGTCCATCGAGTCCCAATTCGCAGTCTTAACCGGAGGGATTGAAGTCTTTGCCACTCGGTCCTGACGTGCTTTCTCTACATCCGCGGCCGTCGGCGCCGGGGGCGGCTTGTCTTTTGGCGCCTTAGCGGCGGCGTCGGCGGCAGCTTTTTTCTTTGCCTCGGCAGTCTCGAATTTGGCCTGTGCGTCGGCCATTTGGTCGTCCGACATCCCGCTCTCCGCGCGTGCGGAAGCCTCCTCCACAAAGCGCAGCATCTCGCGCAGCTCATCGGGATACGTGTTAATTGCCGCTTCTTGAGGAACGGAGCGCAGCAGCCTAGCGAGTCCGCCGTCTTTGAAGGCGGATTCCAGGCGTGCCCGACGAGTCGCCGGCGGCATCTTCTTATACGCGTCGAGAGCGGCTTTCGCATTGCTATCGGAAATCGGGTCTGTGGCGAGGATCATCGAGAACTCAAGCTCTGGTGAAGGCTTGGTCGGAGGCTGGCGGTGAACGGCGCGTCCTCCGAAACGAGGCGAACGCGGCGCGAGCGCCGGCGCTTTGGTAGCGCTCGCTCCGCCGGCTTCGGCTTCGAGCAATGCGGTTTCGCCGTCGCCGCGTCCTTGCGCTTCCTGCACGACGTGGGTCAACTCGTGCATCAGAAGCTTTTCGGTCTGGGGACTCCGTGGCGGGTAAAGATTGGCACCAAAGGCGATATCGTTGTTATTGGTATATGCGAGCGCTCCAAGGGCATCTGCCGACTCGGATGCGCGCCGGTCCGCGTGCACTCGAACGCGCGAAAAGTCGTGATTGAAGCGCGCCTCGGCGCGCTGTCGCGGTGCAATATCTAGCGGTTTGCCGGGGGTGGAAAGAACACTCCCTACGAGCTTCGACCAGGGCCTGCTGCTCTTCCGGATTAGCGAAGAACTACCCACCCAGCGCCCACCCGCCGCCATGCGTCCGGACCTTGTGAATCTCGCGCAATCATGGATCGCCAGTCTATATTCGACCTCTCTCCGAACACTCTTTCGCGTTTCGCGGCACCCAAAAGAGCCTGCTCGGAGAGCCTCCGGAGAGCGTACCGCAATAGTCTACGACGGGCATGGGCTTCCCCAATTCGCCGCTTCTGATTAAAGGCGGGATCGTACTGATCGACCCGAATTCGGGTGCGGTTCAGCGCATCATTGCGCTCCAGTACAACCCGGACACTCTCTCGCGGACCCTCCAAGTGCAGGGTGTCGGCGAGAAGGCAAATCCTTCGGAGGCGCTTCGGCTTAAGGGCCCCGCGATCGAGACGTTCAAGGTGGATGCCGAAATCGATGCCACCGATCAGCTCGAGGTTTCTGACCAGACCGCGGTGCAGGTGGGCCTCTACCCGCAGCTGGCGGCCCTCGAGACGCTCATCTACCCGGCGAGCACCGACCTGATCTCCAACAACAACCTCGCTTCTGCCGGCACGCTGGAAATCATACCCATGGAGAAACCGCTGACGCTCTTTATCTGGAGCCGGAACCGCATCGTGCCGGTACGGCTCACCGACTTCTCGGTCACTGAAGAAGCGTTCGATCCGACGCTGAACCCGATTCGGGCGAAGGTGAGCCTCGGAATGCGCGTGCTCAGCGTGGACGATTTGGGGTTTGATTCTCAGGGAGGCAATCTGTTCATGGCCTACCTCATGCAGAAGGAGCAGTTGGCTTCGATGGCTCCGGCTGCAGCGCTTAGCGCCCTCGGGATCAACTCGATACCATGAGCATGCTGCCGCCGAACAGCGCTCAGGCCAATGCCGCGGGGACGACGTTCCCGCCGAATAGCCGTTACCAGAACGTCCCCACAACGACGTACACGACCCCGTCCGGCAAGACAATCGTCTATCTCCAGCGCCGCTTCGTTCCGTCGCCCAGTCAGTTCGCCACGATTGCAGTGTACACGGTCAAGCTGGGCGACCGGATCGACAACGTTTCGGCACAGGCGTTCGGCGATCCGAAGCTTTACTGGCGCATCTGCGATGCAAATTTGATCATGCAGCCTCCCGATGCCACCGCGACGGTCGGAACGCAGTTGAACATCACGCTGCCGCTAGGCATCCCAGCAACGCCAAGTGCTTAAGGGGATTTACTTAACCATACTCGTGGGGCCCGTGGTGCCGGTGCCGATTCCGAAGGTGGCGCTGGACGCCTTGGAGAGCATTCAGGTCAACGTCTACGCACAGCCAAAGCGGCAGAGCGGTTTCCGCCTCGAGTTTTCGCTCTCCAACAACTCTCCGCTCGAAACGATATTCCTCCTTGCGGGCGGCGCAAGCATCGTACCCTTCATGCGTGTGATTCTCGTAGCCACGATCAACGGTATTCCGAACACGCTCATGGACGGCGTCATTACGAAGGTCGACGTGGCACCCAGCGTAACTTCTTCATATTCGAAGCTCACGATCACCGGCGTCGACCTGACCGCGATGATGGACTTCATTCCCTTCGACGGTTTGCCGTATCCCTGCATGCCGATCGAAGCCCGCGTCGCGCTGATCCTGGCGAAATACATGCTTCTCGGCATCTTTCCGATCGTGATTCCGACGATCCTACCCGACGTACCGATTCCAACGGAGAACATTCCGCGCCAACAGGGCACGGACTATAAGTACATAACGCAGCTCGCGGACGATTGCGGATACATCTTCTACATCACGCCGGGGCCGGCGCCCGGCACGAATATCGCCTACTTTGGCCCCGAAGTGAAGATCGGCGTGCCGCAGTCGGCGCTCAACATCAATATGGACGCGCATACCAACGTCGAGAGTCTCTCCTTTGCATTCAACTCCGAAGGCGCGACCCTTCCGATATTCTTCATCATGCCCGACGCGACGGGGCTCCCTATCCCGATTCCGGTCCCCGTTCCAAGCGTCAGCCTTCTGCAACCGCCGCTCGGCGTTATCCCACCGATTCCCAAGAACTTCGAGATCCTGAACGATACGACGAACCTGAGCTTTGCGCAGGCGGCGATGCGGGGCTTGTCTCTCGCCGGGCGGTCGCAAGATGCCGTGACGGCGAACGGTTCGCTCGACGTCGTGCGTTACGGAAGTCCCCTCTCGGCGCGACAGCTCGTCGGCGTCCGGGGAGCCGGGATGGCTTTCGACGGGTTGTATTACGTCACTAGCGTCACGCACGACATCAAGGCCGGAGAGTATAAGCAGAGTTTCACGCTCAGTCGAAATGCCTTGGTCTCCATCACGCCGAGGGTGCCGGTATGAGCGACAGAAAACAATATTGGGGGAAGTACCGCGGCACCGTGTTCAACAATGTCGACCCCGAGTTCAGGGGCCGAATCTTGGCGATGGTGCCCGACGTTTCATCCCTTCTTCCAACGTCGTGGGCTCTTCCGTGCGCACCGATGGCAACGCTCCAGGGCGGCACCTTCGTCGTCCCCGCGATCGGAGACGCGGTCTGGATCGAGTTCGAACACGGCGACCCGGACTATCCGATTTGGGTCGGCGGATACTGGAGTGCGGTGACGGCGCCGCTCCTAGGCAAGCTCGCCAATCCGCTTACTCCGCCGATGATCCTGAGCACGAAGATGCAAAACGCCCTCGTCGTCAGCGACACGCCGATTCCGCCGATGATCGCTCCCGGCGTGATGATGATGGGGGGACCGGCCTCATATATTTCGGTCAGCCCCGCCGGCATCCAAATCTTCGCGCCGCAGATCCAAATCACCGGAATGACGATCATCAACGCGGGCGCCCTGACGATCGCGCCGTGAGGCGCATCAACGTGCGAATCGACCGCGTCGTCGGCGATTCGCAGTTCGCGCATGCGGGTGCGCCGGCGGCCGTTGCCGAGGTGCTCGCGCAGGCGATCAGGCATGGACTCGCCGCTCCCCGTCCGGCCGAGCAGGGCGAAAACCAGCCCTTGGATCCCGACAAGGTCGTCGCAACGGTCGAGCGCGCCATTCGCACCAGCTTCGGCCGGGCCGCGACCCGCCCGTAGGGCTCTCCGAGAAGGCTCGGAGAACGGTGAGAGAGCGAGGGTTGGGATGATTTTGCCGTGTTTTGCACGCGCATGCGTTCTCCGTCGCGGCGTTCGTGCCGACGCGATAGGTTCTGATGCCTGGCTTTCTCGTGCACCAAGGTGCGGTCGTCATGTGCTCGCATGGGGGACAGGCTCAGCCGGCGGTGCCCGTCCCGACGGTTCTGGTTTCGGGCCAGCCGATCGTTACGATCGCCTCCCCGTATACGATTGCCGGCTGCGCATACCCGCCTCCGCCGGCCGCGAACGGACCGTGCGTCACCGGGACATTCATAACGGCATCGCTCAGCGTGACGTCGTTTGGCCAGCCCGTCCTTTTATTCGACAGCATGTCGGTCTGCGTGACCAGCGGCACCCCGCTCCTCATCGTCGAGACGCAAGTGCTCGTCAGCGCGATGTGATGCCGTGAACGTCCGGTATCCGTACGGCTTCGACTCGAGTGGCCATACGGCGCAATGCGCCGACACCGATCACATCGATCAGATGCTGGAACAGCTCCTGTTCACCAATCCGGGCGAGCGCGTGATGCAACCGAACTTCGGCAGTGGAGTGATGCAACTCGTATTCGCTCCCAATAGCCCCCAACTCGCCGCGACCGTTGAGTACACGATGCAGGGAGCAATTCAGCAGTATCTCGGCGACATTATCGCGTTGCAGCAGCTCACCGTCACCGCCGAAGACTCGACGCTGACCATCGACATCGGCTACATCGTGCGCAGTACCGGACAGAGCGCCAGCCTCACGTTGACGCAGGGATCGTAAGCGTGGCTTTTCCCTCGGTACCGTTCGTTCGAGAAAGGCAGCGCCGCGCCGATGCCATCGCCAAAGGGCTCAACGGCATCGACTTCGTGGACGTCGACGAAGACGGGCGCACTCTGTCGGTCTACTTCTTCCTCGCGGCCCCCAGCGAGATCGAGCACGCGCATTACCGGATAACGGGGGGAGAGCAGATTCGCAACCTGCGGATACTGGAGGTCCGCCACGCCGAGGGAGACGACCCTAAAGCTCGCGATCGCCTGAAGATTCTCGTTGACCGCCGCGGAGATTACTCGACCTATCGCCTCGAGATTATCGGCATCGGCGGTTTCGATCCGCTTTTTGCCGCAGTCGACTTTACTTTTGGGACGGCGCCCGGGATGGCGCTCGATTGTGCCGCGGCGCAAAGCCCGGCGATCGTTGCACCGCAGGAGCCCGACCTCAACTACCTTTCCAAAGATTTCGACAGCTTTCGTCAGCTCGCGCTCGACCGGTTCGCGCTCAACGTTCCCTCGTGGAGCGAACCGCACATCCCCGACATCGGTATTACTCTCGTCGAGTTGCTCGCGTACGCCGGCGATCAGCTCAGCTACTATCAAGACGCCGTCGCAACCGAAGCTTATCTCGATACGGCGCGACTGCGCATCTCCGTTCGGCGTCACGCCCGCCTCGTCGACTATCGCATGCACGAGGGCTGTAATGCGCGCGCGTTCGTCTCTCTTGAAATCGACGGTACTACCGATCTCGGACCTTTTGCGGCAACCGATATCTTTTTTACGACGCCGATCGCAACGCTCGCTGCGGACTCCGTTTCGAGCGCGGCCGACGTCAGCGCAGTCCCGGCGTCTGAAACCTACGCCGTGTTCGAACCCGTCTATGACGCCGAGATTCACCTCTTCGGCGGTAGAAGCACGATCGGCTTCTATACGTGGGGTGACGTCGTGCGCCAACTGCCGGCAGGCGCCACACGCGCGACGCTCGTCGATGGGTGGATTCCGAAAACGGGTAAGAAGCACGTGCGCAAACTCGCCAGCCTCAAGGCGGGTGATTTTCTGATCTTTGAGGAGGTGATCGGACCGGCGACCGGCTCGGCCGACGATGCAGATCCCGCGCACCGCGCCGTCGTTCGGTTGGTGAGCGTGCAGTTCGAGACCGATCCCTTGTATGACGTTCCGGTGGTGGAGATCGCGTGGGGCGTTGAGGACGCGTTGGCATTCCCTTTGATTTTGTCGGCGCCCGCGGCGGGAAGTACGAGTCTAATTACCGACGTGAGCGTTGCGCGTGGGAACGTTGTCCTCGTCGACCACGGAGCAACGCAGACGCCGGAAAATCTCGGCACGGTGCCCGCGAAGGGTCGTTTCGGGCCCGTCCTCGCGCAACCGGGCCTTACGTTCCGCCAGACTCCCAGTCCGTCGGGGTCGTCAAAAGCTTCGCTGACGCAAGACCCGCGCGCAGCAGCCGCAATTGTATCGCTTACGAGCGACGTCCCGAGCCAGGGTGCAACGTCGTGGAGCTCGCAGTACGACCTTCTGGAGAGCGGCTCGAACGATGCCGTCTTCGTCGTGGAGATGGACGACGGCAGGAACGCGCACCTGCGATTCGGCGACGGCTATCTCGGCCAACAACCTCCAGCCGGCGCGCAGTTCACCGCGAGCTATCGGGTCGGCAACGGCGCGGCAGGCAACGTCGGTGCGGAGTCGATCGCGAAGATGGTACTGCGTTCGGGAAGCATCGAAGGGGCAGCATTAACGATCCGGAACCCGCTGCCCGCGAGCGGCGGAGTCGATCCCGAGTCGACTGCGCAAGTCAAGCTCCTCGCGCCCAACGCGTACCAGACGGAACTTCTGAGGGCGATCACCACCGATGACTATGTGGAAATTGCGCAAGCGGTGCCTGGGGTCTTCCAGGCCGCAGCGGAAATGCGCTGGACCGGGAACCGCGCGGCCGTTCGCGTTGCGATCGATCCGGCCGGGACGGAGGTGGTATCCGCCGATTTACTCGCGACTGTTGCCGCCCAGCTCGAGCAGTTCCGCCAGATCGGATACGATCTCGAAGTTGTCGGCGCGTTCTACGTACCGCTCCATATCGTACTCGAGGTAACCGTATCGCCCGATTACTTGCGCGGACACGTCGAGGCGGATCTGCTCCAAGTCTTTGGTACCGGAACTCTCGCCGACGGATCCCCGGCGATGTTCAATCCGCAAAATCTCGGCTTCGGCCTTTCCGTCTACCAGAGCCAGTTGATCGGAGCCGCACAAGTCGTAACCGGCGTCGAAACCGTTACGGTCAAGCGGCTCGGGCGGCTCCTCGACAAACGCGCGAGTCACACCGCCCCTGAAGTGCTCGCGCTAGGCCCGCTCGAGGTTGCGCAGCTCGACAACGATCCGAGCGCGCCGCAGCGCGGGACGTTCCGCGTTAAGTTGGTGGGCGGACGATGACGCCACGCGTATGGAATCGCCCCGGACTGGACGCGCTCGCATATCGCGTCGGCACCTACGGGTCATTCTTCAGCGCGATGAAAGCGAGGCTTTCGAGCGCGGAGTATCCGGGCCTTGCTCGCCTGCGAACGCGTGACATCGCCGACTGGACGATCGGTCTGCTCGACGGCTGGGCTTCGATAGCCGACGTGCTCACCTTCTACCAAGAACGGATTGCCAACGAAGGTTACCTGCGAACCGCGACGCAGCGGCTCTCGGTGTTGGAGCTGGGCCGGACGGTCGGGTACTCGCTGCGCCCAGGCGTCGCGGCCACCGCATACCTCGCATATACGATGGACCCCACGGCCGACGTTACGATTCCAGCCGGAACGCTCGCGCAGAGCACGCCCGGACAAGGGCAAACGGCGCAACCATTCGAGACGTCCGCCGACCTCCACGCCACGGGTGCATGGAACACGCTCGGCGTGCGTATGCATCAACCGCAGTTGGCTATCGACCTATCCCAGGGCCCGCCGTCGGACCTTTACTTGCAGGGGACGAACCTGAGCCTCAACCCAGACGACGTGCTGCTGCTCGTCGAAACCGCCAGCGACGCGAAGCAGGTCGCCGCACGCATTCGTAGGGTCGAGATTCAGGCGGCGGACGCTCGCACTCGGGTTGTTCTCACGCCCTTCGCGGTACAAGTGGCTCCAGCGCCGGCGCCCAAGCCTAGCGTCCCCGCTAGAGTTGAAGAGCTGAAGCAAGGCGCCGAGAGCAAGTTTGAAGCGCTGAAGGAAGATGTCGTGAGCAGGGTGCTGGCGCACAAGCCTCCCGTTGCGCTCAGTAAAGCGGCTCCAACGGGACTCGACAGTTACGCGGCAATCGGAGAGGCTTTGCTGAAGTCGTCCGCTCCGCAGCTCACCACCGCTGTAACAGCGGTGACACTTCTCGGTGGATATGCGCAGATCGCGGACAACTTGCTCAAGCCGCCGGCCGCGCCGCCGGCGAGTCCGCTGCAATTGAAGCAGAACGTGCAGAAGACATTCTCCAACGAAAACACCGCCGCGAAAACGCTCGCCGTGCTTCACCCGGAGTTATCTACGACGCTCTTCGTCGCGCTCGAGCAAGCCATGGCAACTCCGCCCTCTCCGATCGAAGTCTACGCGTTCGGCGTCAAGGCGCTGCCTTTTGGAGCGAATGCCCCGCTGCAACTGTTAGGTTTCAGGTCGAGTGCTGAAGAGGATCACACCAAGCTGAACAACGTCCCCGATTATTCGGAGTGGATGCTGGCAGACGACGAGGCTACGGATGAGCTGTGGCTCGATCGTTTCTATCCTGCGCTTGCGCCGGGCTCGTGGATCGTTACGACCGGCCCCGGCCTATCGGCCCCCGCGATCGCGAAGATTAAGGATATCGAGCAAACGGGACGCGCGCAGTACGGCCTCTCGGGATCGCCGGCCCATTTGACGCTCTCAGCGCCGTGGTACGACAAGGAGAACGCATCACTCGAGGTGCAGGCCGGCATCCGCAAGGTCAAGGAATATACGATCGGCTTCCTGCGAAAGACGAACGTGTTTGCGCAGAGCGAGAAGCTAACGCTCGCGGACGTGCCCATTACCGACGAGGTCAAGGGCGACACGATACTCCTCGACGGAGTGTACGAAGGTCTGGAGACCGGCCGATGGATCGTCGTTACCGGAACCCGCACCGACGTGCCCGGCGTGCCCGGCTCCGAACTAATGATGATCCTCGCGATCGACCACGTCGCCGATGCGACCCGGCCGGGAGATACGCTTCACACGCGACTCACTCTGTCGACCGCGCTCGCGTACACCTACGACCGAACGACCGTGCAGATCTACGGGAACGTGGTGGCCGCCACAAACGGTCAAACGTGGAATGAGACCCTCGGCAGCGGCAGCGGCAGCCTCGCGTTACAACTTTTCACGCTGAAGCAGAAGCCCTTGACGTTCGTGCCCGACCAGTCGGCCGCCGGTGTGGAGACGACGCTGCAGGTGAGTGTCAACGGCGTCGCCTGGGTCGAAGCCGGCGGTCTCGACGAGATGACGCCGACGCAGCGCGGGTATGTGACGCGAACCGACAATTCGATGAATACCAGCATTATGTTTGGCGATGGCGTGCATGGCTCGCGGCTGCCGACCGGAGTCGAGAATGTCACCGCCGTCTACCGCGCCGGCATCGGCTCTCCGGGCAACGTTGCGGCTGATCAGATCACGCTGCTTGCAGCCCGCCCCCTTGGCGTCAGGTCGGTTACAAACCCACAACCCGCAAGCGGCGGCGTAGACCCCGAGAGCGTCGACCAGGGGCGCGCCAACGTGCCGCTCGTTACGGCGGCGCTCGACCGAGTGGTCTCGTTGAGCGACTACGAGTTCGTTGCCCGTACGTTCGCGGGGGTTGCGAAGGCGCTGGCGATGCAGTTTGCCGGCTCCCCGCCGCTCGTGCATGTCACAATTGCGCCCGGCGGCGACATCGCGATCACTTCGAACTCGCCTCTGGTAACGAGTCTGTCGGCGGCGCTCGTCGCGTTAGGCAGCCAACAGGTCACGATCGACGTGCAGCCGCGCAGCCTTCTCGTTCTGGCGCTTTCAGCGGACGTGGCTTTGAGCACCGGCGCTCAGTGGGAAGACGTCGAGCCGGCAATCCGCGCGACGCTGCTCGACCAATTCGGCTTCGACCGGCGAGGTCTGGCGCAAGAGATCTACTTGAGCGAAGTCATCGCGGCCATACAGAACGTCGACGGAGTCTCGTATGTCAACGTCACGGTATTCGATAGCGTTTCGGACTCGAGCGAGACCGGGAAAGTGCCTGGGATAACGGCGCTGGCAAGCACTCCGCGCCCAAACGTCAGCCCGCTACCGCCGCGCCGCGCCGGTGACGGAAGCATCTTACCGGCGCAGATTGCGGTCTTTCCGAGCTCGCTGCCGGAGGCCATCGTGCTTCAACTGGTCGAGTCGTGAACGGCTTCAACGACCGGCTGTACTCGTTACTGCCGATGGCGGTCCGCGTACAAGACCGCGCATCGACGGACCAGCCGCTGCGTTCGATACTCAGCGTAGTCTCCGAACAGGTCGACCTCGTCGAAGGCGACATCGGCCGGCTCTACGACAACTGGTTTATCGAAACGTGCCAGGAGTGGGTGGTCCCGTACATCGGCGACCTTATCGGATACGAGGTTCTGCACGAGAGCGGTGAGCCGACGGGGTCGACGAGTTCGGAGGCGCGTGCGCTCGATCGAATCCTCATCCCACGCCAAGACGTGGGCAACACCGTTCACGCGCGACGCCGTAAGGGCACGCTCGGCGTTCTGCCGGAGCTTGCGCGTGACGTCGCCGGATGGCCGGCGATCGCGGTTGAGTTCGGAATTCTTGCGAGCATCACGCAAGCCGTAAACGACCTGTGGACGGTTCGCGGCCGCACCGTCGACGTGCACTCGCAGGCTGCCCTCGAGGATCTCCGTGGTCCGCATGACAAATTCTCGCGACTCGCCGAGGTGAGAGGCAACGCGGCGCCGTCGCCATTCGGATCGCTTCCGACCAGCGGTGTCGGGCTCTTCGTCCCGCGCTATCGGTCATATTCGATTTCGTACTGTACGGCAGGCTGGATCCGCAATGCGGGAGATCATTGCTTCACCTTCAGCCCGGTCGGCGAAGACGTCGCACTCTTTGCTGCCACCTTTCCGGTCGAGTTGTCGCGAGACGACGCGTCGAGCCCGGCGCACTATGGCAAAGGAAAGAGTTTGGCGATTTGGACTTGCGAAGAAGGCGAAAAATCAAAACCGCGGTTGGTTCCGATTGAGGCGATCGTGCCCGCAAACCTATCGCACTGGCGTCACGAGCCCGAGCTGGGAACCGTAGCCGTCGATCCGCTGCGCGGCCGCATGAGCTTCCCGCCCGCAGAAATCCCACGCCGCGTCTTTGTCGCCTATCACTACGGCTTCAGCTTCGAGACCGGCGCGGGCGAATATCCGCGCGCGTTTACTGCGCCTCCGAACGCACCGTTGGTCGCCGCAGTCGAGGAGAACGTGGTGATCTTCAGCGGCGCCGCGATCGCAGGTATCGACGTCGCGATCACGATCGACGGCTCGGCCACCGCGTCCTATACGTCCACCGCCTCCGATACCGTTTCGTCGCTGGCGGCAGCCGTCGCTAAAACTATCGACGCGCTAGGGATACCCGGTATCACGGCTCTCGCGCAGGCATCGACGGTGACCGCGAACGGTGCAACGACGGTAAGCGTCGCGTTCCCGTCGCGCATCTACCGCGTTTCGAGCGGAGGCGCGGAGACTCACCGGCATCTGTCCGCGGCGCTGGCGCGTTGGAAGTCCGAGGCTCCGGCCTGCGCGACCATCGAGGTCGAGGATAGTGAGGTATACGATGAGGACGATCTCGACATCGACTTAGCTGCGGGGCAGTACTTGGAGGTTCGCGCTGCGAACGGCGCGCGGCCCGTCATTCGCATGGTCGACACGCGTGCTGGCGGGCCCGACTTAGTCGACATCGCCGGAGCGGAAACCGCCACGCTCGCGTTCGACGGCCTGATGATTACGGGCGGGCTTCGCATTGCCGGGCGCCTAGGGGAACTCGTCCTGCGCCGCAGCACCCTCGTTCCGGGTTGGACGGTTTCGCGCCGTGCCGACCGCCGCACCGTCGAGCCCAGCATAGCAATTCGTGAGTCTCTTGGGTCGCTGAGCATCGAAAAGAGTATCGTCGGGCCCATCTCGGTAGAGCGCGAAGAATCCGCGCCACGGCCTTTACGGATGACGATCAGCGACAGCATCGTCGACGCCGACCATCGGGGGGAGGCGCTCTGCTCGCCCGATGCTAAGGCCGCCAACGTCGAACTGCGGGTCATGCGCTCAACGGTTTTCGGGCGCATCCGCGCGCACTCGATCGTACGCGCAGAGAACGCAATCTTCGACGGTACGGTAACCGTTACCGATTGTCAACACGGCTGCTTTCGCTTCTGCTACGTTCCCCCGAAGTCAAAAACTCCGCCGCAGTACGAGTGTCAGCCCTCCGCGACGTTCGATGGCGCTCCTGCGTTCGTCTCCCGGCGGTATGGTGACCCCGGCTACGCTCGCCAGCAAGACGACGCGCCGCAAGAGATCCTCGAAGGTGCCGACGACCGCTCCGAGATGGGCGCCTTCCACGATCTTTTTCTGCCACAACGCAAGGCAAATCTCGTCACGAGATTGGCGGAGTACACCCCCGCCGGAGTCGTCACTTCAATAATCCCCGTGTAGCTGCATAGCGACGAAAGAAAAGCTACGGGCCCGCTGCAGAAGCGCCCGGGGCCGCCACCTCGAGCTCTTTTTAAAGCCGTGGAGCAACAGCCGCTGGCGCAGACGACGGCACACTGGCCCCCGGGTGCGTCGGCGCAGGGCTGGGACTCGCGCACGACCCCTGAACCGGTACCGGCGTAGGCAGGCTAGACAACGGGATACTTTGGCCATCACACGTGACAAATGAGCTTCCCGACACGGTCCCAAATGTCGGCCCTTGCGCGGTCTGCACAAGCATGAGCTGGGGGTCATCGGTCCAAGCAACGGCTGTGAGCAAAGCGATGAGTGCCAATCCCACGACTGCGACGCGTCCTACCATGTCAGTTGCCCTCCGTTAGAATCTCGATGTGCCGAACGTCCGCGTTTGGAATTACAAAAACAACGCCGCCGGTATTATTCTGTCGCAACACGGGCTGCCAAAGCGCATACGTATTCTTATCGTCCCGAGCGAGCACGTGAAGCGCATAACCGTTTGCGGCGTCAATAAAAGACTGGTTGTAGCTCTTAGGACTGGGCGAATTTATGTCGAGCCGCGCGTCCCTGCCAATTAGCGCTCGTTGTTCGAGGGCTAAGGCGTCTTTCTGCGCACTCTCGAAAGAGAACTTGTTAAGACAAGGAAAAAGCGCAACAGCCGCAGCGATCACAACAAACGCCGTGAGCCTGTGCCCTATTTTCGGCGAAAGTAGCCTCGAGGCGACCACGACAATGACGCACAAGACTGCTGCAGCCGATACAAAGAATGGCCAATTTCCGGCAAAGACGGTGTAAGAGAGCACGAAAGCGGTATATGGCGTTGGGTCTGAGATGATATTTCGCAGGCCGAAGTGCTGATAGTAGTAGTAGCGGTATGTAAAGCCCGTGAAATACAAGTAAACCGCGCAAACAAAAACGCCGTCGCGAACGAGCGCGAGCAGTTTGCCCCAATTCTCCAAAGCGCTTGCGGTCGGTGGAGCGTTCGCCATTGGACGGTCCGGCGTTAGCGAAGAATCGCCGCCAGCGAAGTGAGGCGGTCTAGATCAACGTTTGTTGGCACTCCGGCGACTCGGCCGTTGTCTGCGTATTGCCAGAGCGTCCAGGATGCCCAGCCGGTGCCGCTCATATCGAGGTTGGGGTCTGAATTGTAGGCTGCGGGCCACGCCGGGTGTCCGCTAAAATCGCTGCTGCCGCCGAGGTAAGTGCTCCAAAACGAATAGCCGAAGTAGATGATCGGGAGTTTACCTGCCGGGAGCGAGGCCCGCACCGCCGTGTCGAAGGCGATCAGCGCCGCAATGACGTCGCCAGGACCGCCGGTGAAGCCGGCCAGACTGTCCTGCTCGACGTCAACCATCGGCAGCAGCGTGCCTTCGTAGCCGTCGATAAAGCTCAGGAAGTGCTGCGCCTGCTGATCCCCGGGGTCTTTCGCGTAGAAGAAGTGATAGGCACCAAATGGGATTCCGTTGGCCTTGCAGCCGTTGTGGTTCGCCCTAAACGTCGTATTCGTGACGGTAAGCCCGCCGGTGGCCTGAGCAAAAACGAACTGGCCGTGTGGGTCGTTCTTCAACTGGCCGAAGTCAATCGTGCCTTGATCGTCTGAAACGTCAATCCCGTTGAGCATTGTTTCATCCTTTCAAAATAGTAACCGCGAATCCGTCAGGCCGAGTATATCGGAGAGTTTCCCGTCTGGGCGTCGGCGATCGTCGAGTCGTCGGCATCAAACGAGAGCTGCAGTGGATAGCTCGAGTTGATCTCAGCCATCGTGACGATCGGGACCGCTTGAGGCTGACCGGCGACGAGTTGGAAGGAGGCGACTTTCGAGCGCGGGCCGGCTGGAATGGTGTGGGAGGCCAACAGTGCTCCGTTCACTAGGTAGGTCGCGGTCGCGGCACCGCCTCGAGCGCTTTGATAAAGCCAGATCGCTCCCGAACCTTGAAGATTGCAATCGAACCGGCACAACACTCCGTATTCTCCTTGGTGTGGCGGACCGCCATAAGGATCGATCGCGGCCCTAGGAAACGCCAGGGCGCCAATTTCGAACGCTGTAGGCACGCCCGAGTACCCGATGGCCTGCGGCTGCGCCGAGTTCGTGATGTCGAAAACACCGCGGCGAAATTTACCGTCGTCGGGCGCTTCGGGGAGCACGTCGTACGCGTCGAACGTGCTCGCCGGGTCGCAGGCGATCACGCGGACTTCGTAGGCGAAGCCGCTGTTGCCGCAGTCGATGTCATAGATTCCGGCGACGCATTCAAGAGGAGCCAACGTCGCGTTAAAGATGGGAGCGTAGCCATTCGCCGGCACCGCAATCGTCGTCACAGCGTTTTGATTCGCCGCCGCGAGGTACTGCTCGGTCGCGGCGTGCCCAACCCCCATGAAGTTGCCACCCGGGCCGCCAACGCCCCCCCTAACTTGTATCGAACTCGGGTTTGCATCCGTGTTGACGACACCGACGATGACGCTCATCGTGCTCGCGGTGCGGTTTACATGATCGAAAAGCAGACGAATAACGCTGCCGGTAGCTACCAATGGCGCGTGAAAGAGTCTACCGTGAGCAGCAAATGATTCCGGGGAATCGCTAACGTAGAGCAGAGACGCATCATCCATTGCTGACTAAGCCTCTCGGGCACCGGGCGGTTGGTCCTTATGGCTGATTCAGGGCAGTTGCCTCCACTCCCTTGGTGGAGCAGGCGCCAGGTTAATAAGGCGCGTTAAGAATTTTGGCCCCCCTGCCGCCTCCGCCGGTAATGCAAGAGGGGGTTCGGTTGAGCCCGAACCGTACGCATTAGGCGATAAGCTCTGAGAGGTCCTAATGGCCGTCCTTGAATATGATGTGATCGTCGTCGGGGCGAGTTTTGGCGGGGTCGCTGCGGCACTGGCGGCTGCGATCGAAAACGTGCGCGTTGCGCTGCTCGAGGAGTCCGGCTGGGTCGGCGGACAGGCAACGTCGCAGGGCGTAACGCGCTGGGACGAGGCGAGTGCCGCACTAACTGAGTCGACCGGAAGCCCGAAGTCCTATCGCGACTTGCGCGACCTGATTCGCGCCGAGTACAGCGGCAACCGCTCCGATATGGGGCTCGATCAGCGGTACTTCAACCCCGGATTCGCCGGAGTTGGGCCGTACTTTTCGACTGCGGACGGCCAATCGCGGGGGCACTCCTTCGCGGCCGATCCTCAGGTGGTGCGCGAGGTTCTCATGCGCCTGCTCCACAAAGCCGGCGTCGCCGTCATGTTTGGAGCCAGGATAACCGCCGCCGACATACGCGACGGCGCCATCCGCGGACTTTCGGTCGCTACACCCGACGGCGTCCATCAGTTCGTCGGCGGCGTTTATTTGGATGCGACCGACTTGGGCGATCTGCTGTGGTTCTCAGGGGTCAAGTGGGTGATCGGCGCCGAGGCAAAATCCGATACCGGAGAAGAGCAAGCCGAGTCCGTCGCGCAGCCTGGATGGATTCAACCGATCACGGTTCCCATCGGTCTAAAACTACTGGACGATGGGCAGGGCGCGAGCATCCCAAAACCCGCGAACTACGACTACATCCGCATCCACCAAGGCTTCACGATCATCGACGGCGACATCAGCTCGGTTTTCGAGTCGTCCGGAGGCGGCGACACGGTCTGGAACTACCGCCAGTTTATCGATCCGCGCAACTTCAACGACGGCCGCTCTTCCAGGACGACGATTAACCTTGGCAGCAACGACTACCTCGCGCGAGCGATACCGAGCGGGGCGCCGTACTCTTCGGAAGACGCAGCGATCGTTGCAGAGGCTCGCCAAGTCTCAATCGCATATCTGTATTACTTGCAGAACGACGTGCCGCGCGACGACGGAAAAGGCACTGGCTACAAGAACCTCGCCATCGACACGCAGACGTTTGGCACCGAAGACGGGACCGCCCCTGCCCCCTATATCCGCGAGTCGCGCCGATTGGCCAACTCGTACGTTCGCGTCGTGCAAAACGATATCGACCGCAACGTACATCCACTGCGAGCACGCATCTTTCGTGATAGTTGCGGCATTGGTTCGTACGGTATCGACCTGCATCGCGGCTGGTACTCCGCGTTCCGCGACAAGAACTGTCAGCCGATAAAAGCGAAGGCCGAAACGCCCAATATCGGAACAGAGTATAGGAACCTCGGCACGAGCCCATTTCAAGTCCCGCTGGGCTCGCTGATTCCCAGGGAACTTAATAATCTCGTCGCCGCGTGCAAAAACATCGGCGCTACCCACATTACGTCCGGCGCATACCGCGTGCATCCCGTCGAGTGGGCGATCGGCGAGGCCGCCGGCGTGCTTGCGTCATTCTGTACGATGGAGAAGCTGACTCCCGGCGACGTGGTGGTAAGCGACGATCGTACTGTTGCGTATCAGCGCCGGCTTTTAGCGCGCGGCGCGCCGATCTTCTGGTGGAGCGACGTCAGATTCGAGAGAGACGCGCGAGCGTTTGCAGCTATCCAGCTTCTCGGCGCCCGCGGTATCTTTCAGGGCGACGGTGAGACGCTCGCATTCGATCCTGACGGCGATTTCCCGCAAGCTTCCCGGGAAGCGATGGATCGACAGCAGAGTCACGGATTCAACTGGCCGTCAGGCCCGATGACGCGCGCCGAAGCGGCTGAACTGATTTGCGAGCAACTCGGCTACCTGTAACCTTAAGCGGGAAGCCACATGGCACTTACCGCGCGATCCGTCGCCACGCTGAAGTCGAAGGTGTTGTTGTCGTACAGCAGACAGTATTGCCACAGATCGACTGCGATGTCTGTTCCTCCCACCGTAAAGCCGGGAGGAGTTATGCTGGTCGGAATGTCGGCTCTCTCCGTAAGCCTTGTGTCATGAGGCTCGGATGACCATATGATCAGGTTTGCCGCGAGCGCTGGATCGACGCCGTTCATGCCGGCGATGATTCCCGGCTGATTCGAGCCGCAGTAGAGTCCAGGAACGTAGCCGGCCTTTGTGATTGCCTGAATCCAACCTTCGATCCAATAGTGGCTCGGCGTGTACGCCGGTTCAATGTCGGCGTAGATCGCGATACCGGCGTTCGCTGGAATATCGAAGGTCCCTGAAGCGATTGTGGCAGCGTCGGTTCCGTGTGCGGTGCCCTGCCGACCGCTCGCACCGCCACTGAGGGCGCTTGGGCTGTCGGTCGTTTTCTGATAGACCGGAAGGATCGGGATATTTTCCGCTTTCAGGAACGCGATCTCTGCGGCCGTTAAGGGATATCCTGTGAGGTATCGTCCCCAAAACCGTGGCTTTCCGATGTGGGCCGTGATGATGCCGAGCAGCCCCGAGTCCGCAGTTTGCGAAGTGTCGATTCCCCAGGTTAACATTTAATATCCCTCATTCCGGTTATGGCGATTGCGTTGTCTGGATCGAAGAGCCACCCGATGGAACGAGCGCAGCAAATGCGGCGATCTGATAGCGATCTGTGCTCATTCATCCGTTCGGGAGCGCATTCCCTAAGGACCCTGGCGCTCCCAGCGGAAGAAAAATGAGTGTCGCGGTCGGAGATTGCCAAACTACGTCAGGCAATTCGTGGTAATCCAGCCGGCGGTTATTGCGGCATCGGTGATCGTCACCGGCGCAGGCGGCGCAGGTGGCGCAGGAGCGGCCGGCGCCGAGATTTGCAGCTGGGCCTGATACGGTGCATCGGCGGCGGCAAAAGCCTGCAGATCGTTATCGACCGGGTTCTCCCGTCCTTGGCCTACCGTGACGAGAAGAAGTTGGGTACGCCCGACGTCGCCTTGCGCTAGCGTTAGCGCGGAATCGTTCGTGATGATCGCCGCGATCGCGGCTTGCGTTTGCGCGCTCATTCCCGGGCCGGCCTGAAGGGCCCAGAACAGCTGACCGAAGCCGCACGCCCGATAAAAGCGCGTGAGTCTTGGTTGCGGCATATCTTTGGTAGCGATGACGGAGTTGACCTCGATGATGGCGTTCTCGTAGCCGCTCGTCTGGTAGAGATAGGCCGCCGCACGCAACACCTTCAGCCGCGAAAGGGCGTCGAGGTTGTCCTTCGGGCAGATTTTCTCGGCCGCATTCAGCAGGGACAGTATCTGGGGAATGTCGTCGATCTCCGGGTCGTTATAGATAACAGTCGCGTAGTCGATGAGCGCCCGATAATCGCGCGGATTGAGCACCCGCACGTCCTGGTACGCGCGTTCGGCCGCGCTATAGTTACCCAGTAGCGCGTTCGCGCGCGCCCAGGTAGCTTTCTGATCCAGATCGGTCAGCGATGCATACGGAATGGCGGCGATCGACCGCGCGGCGGCGGTCTGATCGGCATTCGCGCCGTCAGATATATCGGGCAACGGCGGTGCGCGCCAGATTTGTGGTTGTCCCGCATCGAATAGCTGCAACTTCGCGTCCGCTCGCGCAAGCAGCGGGGATACTTGCACGCGCATGATGAGATAACTGATCACGAAGCCAATGGGCGGAAAATATAGTAGTAGCGCTATCCCCAAAGCACTGCCGGGGTCGCCGTTTTTTATTCCGAGTAACGTGTGAAGAGCGTCATTGAAGTTCCCAATGTACTGAGGGATGGTCAAGACGCTGGCGAGCGCGACGCCCGCGAGCAGCGAGGCGATCTTGGCCGTTACATCGTCGAGATGGGTGTTGACCGAGAGCAACGACTGGGGGCTCCCGGCCGCAGTGTTGCCGCCGCTCGAAGACTGCACCACGGTTGGGAGCCCGAACAGAAAACCAAAAAACCCCCCGACGACGAGAAGGCCAATCGCGATCAGCTCGACTTCGATCCAGGCCGAATTCTTGGGCAATGCCAGGGGGATCGAAAGGAGGCCAAACAGGGTAAGCACTCCGAGCGCAATAACGGCTACCGCCGTTCTGCCGGCGTTGAAGACGCGCGAAGCTATACCAGCGGCGATGGCGATGAGCAGCGTCAGCACGATTACTGCGGCGATCGTTGGAAGCGCGATCGAGAGAAAGTCCGGGGGCGCCGAGTCCACTGCACCTGAGCTATGCTGGCAGCCTGACAGCAGCGCTGGGGCGATCGCGGTTTTAAAGGCGTTGCCAAGTCGGGTAGAACGCTTTGGGCAAAGGAGCATTGCGCTGGTCTCCCTGACGAAGGCCATCACAATTAGCCAGCTAGAGCCGCGCTCCTCCACTAGGTCGCTAGAACGCGCGGATTCCGCCTGCGATCCCCCACGTTTGCGCTTTAATGGCTCACGGTGACTGCACCACCTGGATTGACGAGCCCCCATTTGGAACCAGCGTAACAAACGTAGCAAGGTCTGCATTCTGAAGGCGGATGCAGTTTTCGGTTGGACACCAACCTTGCTGCGGGTTGAGCTCGTTCGGCTGCACGCACGAGCCTCCGCCATGGATGCCGATGCCGATATGTCCTGGGATTCCGTTGATCGGCACGAACCACAGCCCTTCGCCGATCCAATCGTTTGTGTTTATGTCGTTGGGCTGATTTGGGTCGTTGGATTCAGGCGCTCCCAATGTATAGGTTCCTGGCGGACACCCAGCGTCGGGGGAGCGCCAAGCATTTGGTGCGACCGTGTCGTTGCGCGCTTCACAGAGGAAGACCTGATTGCCGTTGAGATCGAAGACTTTGAGGTGGTGATTCGGGCCATCGTAAACGACGTTCATGCCGTCAATTCTATCATGACTAAGTAGGTAGCTTCAAGTGCGCTGGCCTGTGAACGTTCGGGTTCGCGGAGTGAAGGGCAATGCGCAAAGCCCATTTGGCTTAGCTTAACCGAGCGTGCCTCTGCATCGAAAGAAGATTGGCGACGTACGGGTTGTGAAAGTCATCAAAGGCGAAGAGGAGCTGCGCAACACCGGCAAAGCTGGTTGATGACGCAGCTGCGCGCCCGGCTGGACCGGCCCGAAGTTCCCCTTCCGCCAATGCGGCGTAAAGGTTTTTTCGCTGAGGTCTCCGCAGGAAGGTCGAAGGCGGAAATTTCACGCGCGCTGGGGCGCAGGGAGTTCACGATTAGCAACCATATCAAACAGATATTTAAAACCTTCGAGGTACGAAGCCGCGCAGCACTCGCGGCCGAAGCCGTGCGCCACGGCCTAGTAAAGAGCGGCTAAACCGCTTCGATGCGCGGTCGTCGCGCGACATGATCGCAATGCTTCACTATGCCGTAAGCGTTACGCTGACCGGCGTCGACGCGATACCATTGGCGATTACAACCAAAGTGTAAACCCCGGGTGCCATTTGCGCGCCGGAATGCGTTTGCTGCGGGACGGCGAAGCTCGCGCTACGCAGCGCAGTATCGTCCGCGGGCGAAACTCCCATTGATGAGAAGTTGAAAGTGCGAAGATACGTCACGTTGTTTGACTGGTCGGTAATGCGTACCAGAGGCCAGTTCGTCGCCATTTGCCGGTCGTCCCCGTAACTGTTGGCTTGCGATAGTCCGTTGAGCCTGGTGCCCGAAAACCCATACGAGTTGCCGATGCCAAGCACTGATGGCATCGCTGAAATGGTGGGTCGCCAGGAAGTTTGCGGCGTCAGTTCGGCAGACGTAGGCGAGTAAATCCCTATGACATTGCGTTCACTCGAATATAGCATTTGGCCGTTGGGCAACAGGAGCAAAGACGCTTCCCAACAATCGTTGCTCGCATCAAGCGGGGGACTTGGGAGTAAGGGCACCGTGCCGGGGTTATTTGGGTCGAACGTCGATGGATCGAATCTAAAAAACACGGTTGGGCTCGACCAATAGGAACCGCTTTCTGCAACGGTCTTGCCACCCGCAAAAACAATTTGACCTCCGGGCAATAGACAGGCGGGGCCGTCGATCACGGTGTAGAGGCCGGCCGGTGCCAGCGGATTTTCTGCATCGCTCGGCAAATCGGGCCCGCGAGTCCATGCACTTCCCACACCCTGGCTTGGATCGAAAATTGCGGTATGCCCTGTGCCACCGACGGCAAACACCTTCCCATTGGTCATAAGGATCGCGGGGCCAATCTCGCTAACGTTCGTTCCATTAATCGTGCTCACCACGAGGCTCTGTGGAGTCTTTCCAGCATCGACCCAGAGGTCTTGGCTCGGATCGTATCGTTGCGTGTTGGTGGGGTCCGAAATGTCGACGGTCAGGACGGAGCCGTCGAGCAGCAGTGTCCAGGTCTCCTCGTCGCTGGCGGCATTTTTTGAGTCGGTCGTCTTTGAATTGAAGGCGCGTCCGGCGACGATCCACTTGTCCGCGGCCGGATCCCAAATCGCCGTCCTCTGTGATTCAATCGCGCCGAAGATCACGCGACCATCTTCCAGTATGCAAGACGCGGCATCCGCGGCGATAAAGTCAAAATCGGGGCTCGGTTTGTTCATGGCAGACCAGGTGTTGCTCTGGGGATCGAAAATCTCGCCGAGGGCGCACCCGTCTTGCGGGTAGGCGTCGGAATATTCTCCACCGACGACGAACACGCGGCCATCCTTCATGACGCCGCTAGCAAAATATTGCCGAGCGTTTAGCATCGGAAATGGGCCCGACCACTGGCCATTATTGTAGCTTCCCGCTGCGTTGGGCGTCAGGCGCCACCAATTCTTTGCCCCATTTGTAATTTTCTGATGATCATCCTCGCCTTGAACTGCGTCGTGAACAAGGACCGTCCCATCAGTCAATAAAATCATCGTGTCTGCATTGCAGCCTGGCGGGGCATTGAATGACAGCCATTGCTGATTCGGAGCAGCGGGCGTACCCTGCGCCGCTCCGTCTGGAGCCGCCCGCGTCGCATCCGCACTCTGAGATCCGGCGGCCGGTGCGACCGGCAACTCGTTCGGGGCGGCCGCATAAGTGAAGGGGAGCGTGTTCCCCGTCGAGTTACCGCCGTCGTCGCCTGTTAGCAGGATGCCCACTTGCACGCTGTCCCCCGGCGAAAATGGTTGATTGTCTGACGAATCAATCGCGGGCACAACGGCCTTGATGGCGCCGTCCGTCCAGGACGCATTGCCGGGCGCGAGAAGAGCCGCAACCGATCCGAAGTAGACGGAACCGGCGACGGTGCCGAATCCCGACCCGTTGATCGTAACTATATCGCCGGCGAATGTCTGAGGCTTGTCAAGGCTGCGTAAAACGATAGTGCTGGTTGCGACAACCTTCGCGCCCAGGTACGCGCCCTGCCCGATTCCCATCAGTGCCATGAGCGACGTGTCGATGTCCGGAATGCCACAGGGCACGCTAAGCCCCTGGGGTGCGCCACACGCGGCCGTAGTGTGGATCGCGGCGTACAGGTAAGACCCTACGGCGATGATTGTCCACGTGAGCATCTGTATCTTGCTCAGGTCCGGCGTCGTGCTATCGTCCGCGCAAACCAGGTCCCGCAAGCGCCAGCTGTTGCCGGTACCTTTTGCGACGCGACCGGCGTACACGTAGGCAGTGGTGATGCCCTTCGCAGAAGCTAATGTTATGACGCTAAACCCCATCGCAAGCATAACGTGGTCTGGGAACGCGGCGGTACTTGGAATAGCGTTTAACGTAGAGTGAAGGGCGTTTGCGACGTTGATCGCAACCCAGGAGAAAACGACGACGCCGGTCCACAGAAAAAATTGAAACTTCGAGCTGCTGAGACGACCGTCTTCTCCACGAATCGCACCTAGGAGCCCTCCGGATTTTGACCCGGCAAGGGCGCCAACGACGGCGTAGACGATGACGCCGCCGATGCCTGCTAGATAAGGAAGATAATCCACCACAGCCTCCTTAGTGCTTCGGTTGCGATGTCACGTCGTTCTTCGGAGTCCCCTCTGACTTTGGAGCATCTTTGGAGGTGTTGAACACCGGAAAGGTGATCATTAGCGCGGGCCTTATTTGCAGCGAGGACGTTGTCGTGAGCGCAGTTTTCTTTCGAACAAATTCTCCCACCGAGTACCCACCGTTGAGCGTTTGCACCGATGCGCTGGCAACGCCACCTGTGAGCATGACCGCTCCGTTGATCATCAAACTCGCGCCGGCGAGATAGCTTGCGCCACCGGTCATCGAAGTTATGCCAACCGTAATGTGGAAGTCGATGTCGCCCGGATTGGTAACGCGAAAGCTCATGAGACCGGACGCGTAGTTGAAGCGCCCGTACTGATCATTTTGAGTCTGAACCTGATAAAGCGTCTTGCCATTCACCATGGTGCTTCCGACTTGCCAGCTTCTGTATGGCAGCCATGCAAATCCGATGCCGCCCGTCTTGGTCAACGCGCTGGGACAGTCAACGATTGCGACAACCGTTCCCGCGCCTGTCGTGCTCGGCTTTTTCTGGGTTTGATCGGGCGGTTTGTGGGTGGTGTCCGGCGCGGTATCCGTATCAGAAGCCGTCCCGAGGTCGTCGAAGGCGATCGCTCGCGAAAAGTCGCTCGGCGATTGCCGCCCAGACTCGGTCTTTTGATCGGGACTTGGCGTATCCGTGGGCGCGGCGTTCTGGTCGGGTTTGGAACCGTCCGTGGGCGTAGCTATTTGAGGTTGCATGTCGCTCGCCACGAAGCTATAGACGTAATGATAGCCGTCCCATGCAGATCCATATGGTGTATTCGACGTTGGGATATAGTAGGCCGTGTCGTCCTTCGCATTTTCAAGCAAGAGAAGAAACGTTCCGTCTAACACCGACGCGTTGTTGTACAAAGCACCGGTACTGTCGCTACTCGATTGAGCGAGCGCCGTCTTTACGATGTTCGTTGGGTCATCTCCGGAATTAATCTTTCCTTGAACGTCGGTAACCAACCACAAATGAAAAGCATTGACGTAGTCCAAGACCGTAGTTAGCGAACTGGTATCGCTCGTACCGCCCGGAAATGTTACGTTGGGACTAGGCTGCTGTAGAAGCTGCGCGGCACTTTGCACGGCGGTCTGCAGTTCACCAAGGCTGCTTGCGTCTCGGACTTGCATGCCCACGACCTGTTTCAGTCTGGACTGCTCAGTCTGGACGCGATCCTGAAGAGCCTGAAGGTCGTTGGTGGCCGCCACGACGAGTGGGTTTGGTGTCGGTGCGACAGCCCCTGGGGCGAAGCTGCGCGCGCTCTTATGTTTCGCTGCATTACTCAGAGCGTCGGCAATCTTAGTCCCTGAATCGGCCGTCGTCAGGCCAAACGTCGGGCCCGGGGTCACCGTAACGGTCACCGTGTAGTTCGCGGACGTGTAGCGAATCGGATTGTAGTATATAGCAAACGCTCCCTGGGGACAACGCTTTGGAGCCGGCTGACTTGGGTGATCGGGGTTGGCAAAAACGGCGTTGGGTTGCAAGGTGGGGGTAGCTGCAGGCTCCGCCGCGAGAACGGGCGCTGCCGAGATTGTCAAGGCGAGCACTAGTGAAACGATCGCGGGGACCCGACGCGATGAACGAAGCGTGGCGGGTTGAGCTGCGTGGTGCATAAAATTGCCTCCTATCGCAACAAGCGAGCCTATGGTAGCAATTGCTACTAATACTAGCTGGCTAGTGACTTTCCTGCCGCCCGGGGGGGGGTGAGCAAAACCGGCAAGGCCTTGCCTAATCAGCTGACCGGCGTTACATTTGTGCCATCCCGAACAGCCGAGCAAGAGCATCGAGCTGACGTCTTGATGTCCTCAACGGTAGTGACGTTAGCGTCATAAAGAGAGTCTAGTAAAGTGAAACGAGGCAAATGAGCGACCCACGAAGACCGTGCGACGTCGTGATGAAGGGCGGGATCACGAGCGGCGTCGTTTATCCGGCGGCGATCTGTGAGATCGCCAAGGCTTTCGACCTCAAGGGTGTCGGAGGATCGTCGGCGGGCGCGATCGCTGCGGCGCTCGCGGCCGCCGCACAATACCGGCGCTATCACGACGCTGAAAACCCTGAAGCGGGATACGAGCAGTTGGCGACGATTCCCGACTGGCTTGCGACCGACGAGAACTTGTTCAACCTCTTTGCACCCGACGATCGAACGCGCCCGTTGTTCGAGACCGTCGTGGCGTTGATGACGCCGCAACCAATGGCGTCGCGCGCACGGCGTCTGATCGCATCGCATTGGCTATCGGCAGCCTTGGGGGCGCTGCCGGGGATTCTGTATTTCTGGGCTGCCTGGTACCTTGTGCCGCGGCCGTTGATCGCGTTGCACGTGCTGGCCGCGTTACTCGTGCTTGTCGCCGGTGCGATCTTCGGCAGCGCGCTAAAACTCGGTGCCGTCATCCTTCGGGAGCTGCCGAAGAACGATTTCGGTATGGTGAAGGGTGCGGTTACCGAAGAACCTGGGGGTAACGAACGCCCGGAGCGCGCGGCGGCGTTGTGCTCGTGGCTCGCCGGCGAATTCGAGCGCATGGCCGGCCTCGACGTCGCCAAAACTCCGCTCACCTTCGGCATGCTCTGGGATCCCCTCGGGGAACGCGCACCGACGGATAAGCCGCCGGCAGAACGAGCGATCAATCTCGAAATGATCACCACGTCGCTGACGATGGGCCGCCCGTTTCGTTTCCCGTGTTCGACCGCCGGCTTGTACTTTCGCGAGGACGATCTGAAGGGGTACGTTCCTAAGCACGTGATCGATTGGATGGTCGCGCACCCACGTGAGGGCGCGACGCCGGTAAAGGATGTCTTGCCGCTTCCGGCGATTTCCGACCTTCCGGTGATCGTCGCTACTCGCCTATCACTTTCGTTTCCGATCCTGCTGAGCGCCGTTCCGCTCTACGCCGTAGATCGAACGGCCGCGGCAGAGAATCAAAGCGCCGTCAAATGCTGGTTCTCCGACGGTGGGATTTGCAGTAACTTTCCCATCGCGCTCTTCGATACGCCGTTGCCGCGCTGGCCGACGCTAGCAATTAACCTTGGCCCGTGGACGCCGCGAACGCCCGAGACCGGCGTGTACATGCCGCTTCGAAACGAGGACGGCCGTCTGAGGCCCTTTTCGCCGATTGGAACGCTCGTATCGTTTGTCAGTGCGATCTTTTTCACGATGCAGAACTGGAACGACGACGTACAGTCGACGCTTTCGGGCTTTCGCGATCGGATCGCCACGATCTCGCTGCGCGCGAACGAAGGCGGGCTCAATCTCGAGATGTCGGCTGAAATACTCGACAATCTGAAGAAGCGCGGCGTGCTTGCCGGCCAAATGCTGCGCGAGCGATTCGACCAGCCGAGCAATCTCGAGGGGCCCAACGAAGCAATGAACTGGGAAAATCATCGCTGGCTTCGCTATCGGACCACAATGGATGCCGCGTCGCGCTACATGCAATCGTGGCATCACGCATACACGTCACCATTACGAGGTGACGTTACGTTCGAGCAGCTCCTTGAGGCCGACCATGGCCTTCCAATGCATTCGTACAAAATCGAGCCGCAAGTGCGCCAGCGCTACATTGAAGACGCGAAATGCGTGGCGACGGCCGCCGCAGCACTTTCCGAGGATGACGCACTTCAGTCCGGTAGCCCCAAGCCGCCGCCCGAACTCGTGCTGCGAGCCGAGATTTGAAGCTACCAACTGATGACGACGAGGCCATTACCCTTCGAATGCTTCCAACCGCGCCAGATACGCACGTCGGTAGCCTTGCGCTCGGCGTAAGACGAACCTCCGCCACCGCCGCCGCTACCGCCGGGATTCTTGAAGCGCCCGCCGCTTCCGCCGGCACCACCGAAGTCGGAACCGCCTTTTCCACCTTGTCCGCCGGCGCCGGCAGCAACGAGGATCCGATTGCTCAATCGACTGCCACCCTGCCGGATATCGGTCGCACCCCCGCCTCCGTAGCCTGAGTCGCCTCCGTCAGCGCCACCGTTAAATCCGCCGGCCGAAGTGGAACCGTTGCCGCCGACATAGACCAGCAACGTCTCTCCAGGCGTGACTGGAACAATGGCGGCCAGGCGGGCACCGCGAGTCACGGACCAGCCATAACCCAGTGCGCCGAGAGTAACAACCGAGAGCTCACGCACGCCCGCGGGCACTTTAAAACTCTGCGCTTTGCCCGTGTAATAAAACGAATGAAACGGAAACGTGTCGGTGGCGGCACCGGTTGGCAGCATGACGCCGTTACTGGCGTGGCCGCCACAGCCTCCAAGCACCGCAACGGCCGCGCAGATGCCTAACGAGTAACGGCCTGGACGGAAATCAATCATCTGACTGCTCCTATCGAACCTCAAACGGATTCGAGACGGGCAAGACCGTTCCTCAGTTCTACTCGGCGATGCTCACCGACTGCCCGTAAGGCAACTCCGGGCCCGTGATCGTCTTGAACGGATCGCCGCTGGCGGGGTAATGCCAAAACGGGATCGTGTCGATGCAGTTGCGGCTTGCCCCGATGACGACCTTTCCTTGCTTCTCGTTTACCGGCGCGTTCTTTTCACCTACGATGAACGGCTGCACGACGTCGCCGCCGCATGTGTCCCCGAGCACCGTCGTTCCTTCGAGCGTCAGCGTCGATCCCGAAAGGCTCGCCTGATAGATAGCCGTTTCGTCACTATTGTTGTGGTTTTGATCGCCAAGCGCGATGTACTTGCCGTCCCACATCGTACCGGACGCAAAGCCGATCGATTGATTAAACGAAAGCGTCGTCAGGGATGTCGCGCCCTTCAACAGCGCACAAACGATGCTGGTGTTCCAATCGCGTTTGACGTTGCCTTTGCTCGCGTAGCCAACGCATTCGACAATCACGTCGCCGTTTTCGTCGTAGCCTGGGGGATACATATTGAGGCACTGATCCCCGTACTGGTACTCCGTCGGCGTGCCCTCGCCGTGGGTCCATACGTAAAGGGCGGCGGGACCGCTCACGCTGTACAAGTTCGCCACGGCGAGGTCGCCCTGGCGGTCGACGGCGCAACCGACGGGATAGCCACCCGGGGTGCTGAACTCGGCGATTGGGGTGCTGCCGCCGTGCGCGAACTCCACCGTCTCACTACTCCCGAAGCTCGAGATGTAGACGTCGCCCATCCTGTCGACGCACTGCCCATACGGTCCGTCGATGTCGGTCGTGAGGTCGCCGACTTCGGTCCCACTCGGATAGTCGTATACGAAGACGCTATTCGTCTTCACATCTGAAATGTAGAGAAGCCTTGATAACTTCTTAGCGTTCGGATTCATCCATGTTTTGCGTTCGCCTCCGGGTGATGTCGCCGGGGTCGCGCCCGGCGCACCGAGCCGCTGCAATCCGCCGCACCCTGCGAGCATTGCCGCCGCTACGAAAAAGCTCAACGCATAACGACCAAGACCGGAGCTTGTCATATCGATTCTCCCCTTATCCTCGGGCGCATCGACGGGCCTGCCGAGGGTTGACTTTTGTCGCGGAGCGCGGTTTAGTTAAGTTGACCTAGGTCCCTTATCCGGTTAAGGAGTTGCTTCATGGTCTTGCTGTCTTGGCGTACGGTCGGCGCTAGCGCCGCCATGGTAATACTCTCGAGTTGCGGCGGCTCTCAGCCGCCCCTGGCGCCGGGTCCGACGACGCACGTCGAATCCTCAAAGAGTAAGACATTCGGCTATACCGGTAAGGAACAAACCTTTACCGTGCCTTCAAACGTTACGGCCGTTAAGATCGTTGCCAACGGCGCCAGTGGGCCGAGCGGAGAGTACTACCAGGGCGGCAACGGCGGTCTCGTGACGGCAACGATTTCCGTGACGCCGGGAGAAACGTTAGACGTCTTCGTCGGCGGCGAAGGTGGAGTCGCCGGCTATGGTACGCACGGCGCCGGCGGCTACAACGGCGGGGGTGCCGGGGGCTCGGTCAGCGGCTACGAGATCGGTGGCGACGGCGGTGGAGGCGCCTCCGATGTACGCCGCGGCGGTAGCGGCTTTTCGAACCGCGTGGTCATCGCCGCTGGTGGCGGTGGCGGGGGTGTCGCGCAAACATTCTACGGCGGCGGCTTCGGCGGCGACGGCGGCGGACAGATGGGCAGCGCCGGCGGCAGCGGAAGTCCTGGCTCGGCCGAGGGCAACGGGGGAACCGGCGGCACCCGGCATCGTGGCGGAAAAGGTGGCACGGGCGGTACGCGCGGCAGCGGCTTCCAACAGGGCGCCAGCGGCTATCCCGGCAGGCGCGGCAAGGGCGGCGATGGCGGCGGAGGCCAAAGCTACAGCGGCGGTGGAGGCGGCGGCGGAGGCGGCGGCTACTATGGCGGCGGCGGTGGAGGCGCCGGTTCGTTGGCTACGAGCGGCCAAGGCGGCGGAGGCGGCGGAGGCGGCGGCTCTTCGTACACTGAGAGAAGCGCAACGCACGTCAAAGACCTCGGCGGCGCCGCGCCGGCGGGAAACGGCAAGATTACTATTTCCTGGTAACTGCGCATTGGAGCGTCAGAACGCTGCGATGCCATTAGGCGTGCCGAGTCCGGTGGGACCATCCCAGCCGCGACCGGCGGCGCATAGCGGCGCACCGCATGCGCCATTGCTCCCGGAAGTAATGTCGTTCAAACTCGAGGCGTGCGAGTACAAGTTTCCCGCAGGATTCGTGCTCGCGTAACCTGCGAGCGCGAAGACTGAGGCGACGATCGGCGTGGCGACGGATGTTCCCCCGAAGACGAGCCATCCGCGCCGTTGGAACGTATCGTAGATTGCCACCCCCGTCTGAGGATCTGCGTCGGCCGAGATGTCGTCTTGCGCGCGCATCGAGCACCCGGTGTTCAAAGCGCTCTGAAAGGTGGGCTTGGCGTAAATCTTACTGCAGCCGCTGCCGGCGTGCGCCCATGCGGTTTCCACACGCGGGTTGGCCGACCTCAAGCTCGTTCCGCCGACGCTGACGACGTTTGGAAGTACGGCGGGCCACTGCGCGGTGGAGTTGTAACCGCGGTCGCCGGTCGCAGCGACGATCGCTCCGCAACCGGCCCTATAGTCGTCGTCGTACGTCTGCGTTCCCTCGTTGCCGCTCCAACTGTTGCTCACATAGTCGGCCTGGGTGGTCGCGTATTGTTCGGCGCTGCTGAGATCGGCGAGGCTCGTCGACGCCGCTTCTACCAAAAGGATCTTACAGTTCGGGCAGATGGCAGAAACCATCTCCACGTCAACCGATTCTTCCCCGGCCCACCCAGCGTTCGTTTGCGACGTGTACTGCTTTTTGGTAAAGCAGCCGTTGGAGACGTTACAGGCCGGCAGCCCGTATTTCGAGCGGTAAACGTTGAGGTCCGACTCCACGTTCGGATCGTCATAGGCATCGACGATCGCGACGGTCTCGCCACCGCCGTTACTCTGGCTGTCGGAAGTCAGCCCGTACGCCGTCTGTAGGTCGTCGGGAGCGTAGCCGCCCGGCGTGTTCGGCGCAACGAGTCCTTGAATGTCGGTACGCAGCCAGGCTTGGCAGCGCGCAAAACCCGCCCCCACATCACCGCAGACACGCAGCGACGGTCCTTCACGCGGCCAGAGTCCTAACCGCGCCACGGTTGCAATCCGTGGCACGGGCGTCGCATTCTGAGGTAGGCTCGAAGCCGTTTGCCGAGCGTGCGGTCGGCACGACGCGCTAGAGGCTCCGGGCGGCAGCGAGTTCGTCTGTGTGCAGGCCGTGAACACGGCAACCGCGGTTATCGCGGTAACGGTCGTGAAGCGCAACTGACCTCCGTCCCTTTCGCAATCCTGGTAGGCAACCAGCATGCCACGCCTTCCCATTGCAAAAGCTGAGAAACCGAATCAACCTAGCTCAACATTAAGCAGCCCCTAGTCGGATTGACGCGGCGTCACGGCATAGATCGTGCCGCATTCCGCGTAGACCTGGCAGTGTTTTCGGCCGCCCAACACTGTCGTGCCGTAGAGCGTTCCGTCTATATCGATTACGCCAACGATTGCCGGATAGGCGCCGTCCTTGCCGTCTTGAAAGGCGTAAAGCACGCGGTAGTTTCGGCCCGACGTGTCGATCTGGTAAACCGTGCCGCAGCCGGGGTTGCCTTGAACCCTGCAAGTGGTGGAACCGCCGAACTTCGTCGCCGAGTAGATCGTACCGTCGACGATCGTCAATATCCCATCCGCGCCCGCGCCATCGGTGCCGCCGGCAAAGCGATGGAGAATGCGGTATTGCTTTCCGTCGCTGCCGATCTCGAAGACCGTACCGCATCCGCTTACGCCGCTGAGGTCGCACGAGCGGGAGGTGGCGCCTCCTCTGTCGGTCGTTCCATAGAGCTTTCCGCCGGCGTAGAAGAGCGGCTTGGGATTGGCCCCGTCGCTGCCGCCCATGAATCGATAGAGTATGCGGTAATTTTTGCCGCTGGTGCTCATCGTGTAGATCGTTCCGAATCCGGCTCCTCCCCAGTACGTCGCACCGAAAAGGGCATTACCGCCGCGCGGTGAGCTGACGACGATCGGCGCCTCTTCCGGGGTTTTCCCGTCCTTGCCGCCCCGGAAGCGGTGAAGGATCGTTTCCTGACCAGACTTCGTCATCCGGAAAACGACGCCATCGCTTGCCGTGCTGCCGGCAGCAGCTCCGTACAGCGTGCTGGTATCGCTCGTGAGTCCCTCGAAGACGCTGTAGCCGTCGTCGCCGTCAAAGGCGTGGATCACGTGAAAGCCGCTCCCCGACGGATTCATTTCGAAGACGGTCCCGCAGCCGCCGTTTTCGGCGCAGTACATGATCTTGGAGCCTTTGCCGCCGCCAAATTGCGTTGTGCCGTAGAACTTACCGCCCGACTCGATTACACCCGACACCGGCATTACGCCGTCGCGCCCGCTAGCGGCAAAGCGGTGCAAAACGGTAAAGCCGGCGCCCGAGGTCTCGATCTTGAATATCGTTCCACAGCCGCCGCCGAGGTGCGGGCATTTAAGGCTTCCACCTTCCGATGCCGTCCCATAAATCGTTCCGTTGAGGTTGAGCAGAGCCGACTCCGGTTCGGACCCGTCGGTGGTATTAGTGAACCGGTAGAGTATTTTTTCGTCGCCCTGAGCCTGCCGAAGTGGCAACTGCGGGAGCGCCGACGCTGGCGACGAGCCGGCGTGGCCGTTACACGCCGGCAAAAGGGCGCCGGCAAGCAGCAAACCTTTGGCGGCGAACGATCTGCGATCCATGCTGCGCAAATTCTTGGACGGGACGCGCACTCCCTCGGCTTACACCGTGACTACAGGTTAAACGTTACCGTTACGCTGTCGATGTACGTTCCCGCCTCCGGGCGCGGCCTCAGGCAGCAATCTCGCGGAAAGCACCACGCTGTAGCGCATCACGGAACGCCCGCTCGAAGCATCCTGTGCGCCGCGAGCGGAAATTAAATACGGCAGCGCGCCTTCGGCATCGCTCCCGTCGCGCCATAGCTCGTGCTTTCCACCGCGATCGTGTTGTGACGTTATCGTAAGGCTGCCCAGAAACTGTGGCAGCTTACACGACAGCGTGACGATCCCCGTGCTGAAGGTGCCCAACCCCGAGAGCGAGTCGTATTCGAAGCCCAGCGGTCGCGCAATCGAGGCCGAGCAGCTCGTCGCTGCTGCGCCCGCGTGGCGCGCGTAAGTACAGCAGGTTTGCACCGCCGTTGACCGCTTTCCAGTTCGATCCGCCGCCGTTATTCGTCGAGGTCGGGGTTACCGAGGCGGCGGCGCCGTTGGTGCAGGCCCAAGTGAACGAGGAAAGACCAAGGGTTCCGACGTTGTCGAGCTCGTTATAACTCATCGTCAGCGCTGCCGGCTGGGTTTGAACGTTGCAGTTGTTCGTAACGGTTGCCGTTACGCCAAGCGTTGCGATGTTTGTGGTCGCCGAGGCCGGCGCGAGCGTACTCACGAAGATCACCGTCACAGCGGCGAAGGCGGCCAGTTTAGTTCTAATCATAATTACGTAGATTATCCTTTGCTAAGATGTCTCATCAGAGAAGCTGAATATAAAACGAAAAATCCCGCAACGTAAAATACGTTGGAGACCGTGCCCCGACGCAATACCACGCCGCTCGGCTGTTTGCAAGCGCTTTCTTCTCAGAATCCTCGAATCGCGTTAACGTTAGCGCGGCTGCCACGGCGGGAAGGGCGGGAACGGCAACGAAGGGCGCCGGACGCGCTGCTTCAAAGGAGCTGATGTATGCGCCCACTGGTCATTCTATCGCTCGCATTCGTTCTAATCTCCGGGCCGGTGGCAGCCCAGACTGCCCAAGCGCCCCTCGGCGGAACGTTTGAAGGGGTCACGATCGGCGAACCGATGGCTAATCTGCGGCCCACGCTCGGCGATCCCGTGGGCGTCAAGGCCGCTGGTAACTTTGCGATTTGGCGCTACCTGACGCACGGAGACGGCGTCTACCTCGACGTGCTCGTGAAGAATAATGTCGCGCAATCGGTCACGGTGGTGAGCCGCCTGAGCGGCGTTGCGTACGTCGCGCCGAGCGGTGTCGCATTTTGGATGACGCCCGATCAGGTAAGAGCGAAGCTCGGGCCGCCGCGCCACGAGTCGACGAACGCCGACGACGGATCTCTCGATCTCTGGTATGCGGTGCTGCCATTACCCTACGCCTGGATTTACGAGTTCCACGCGAATAAGCTCGACTTCGTGCAACTCATCGCCTCGCCCGATGTCTTGCGCCAGCTCGCGTCCGGACCAGTCGCAATGCCAAACGACGGCACCTCGCTAGCCAATGCCATCTGGATCCGCCCTCCGAACCAGCTCGCGAACTCCGTTTGGATCGACGTCTTCCTTGCCACGAACGCGTGCGGCAACGGCGGCCATTGGAAGGAACTTTCGTCAAAGCTCGTAGCGGACACCGCAAAAAACGATCCGATGGCCTATCTAGTCGAGCACGCGCGATGCTCCGACGGCAGCTCGGAACGCGATTTCTTCTTCGATACGCACGGCTCACCGTCGCCACCACCCGCTCAGAAACCTAACGTAAAGTGAACGACTTCACTTTTCCCAGCTCGTCGTTGACGGTACGGCGACTTGGATACGGCGCGATGCAGTTGGCAGGGCCGGGCGTGTGGGGGCCGCCCAAGGATCCGGAGGCTGCCGTCGCTGTTCTCCGCGAGGCCGTCGCATCGGGCGTGAATCATATCGATACGTCCGACTATTACGGCCCGCACGTTACCAACCAGATCATCCGCAAGGCTTTGTACCCTTATCCGGAGGGGCTGGTGATCGTCACGAAGCTCGGAGGCCGCCGGCCGCCCGACAAGTCGTGGCAGCCGGCCATCTCGCCCGAAGAACTGACCGCCGGCGTTCACGACAACCTTCGCAACTTAGGGCTCGACGTGCTCGACATCGTCAACTACCGCGTGATGGGTTCGGGACACGGAACCGAGGAGGGATCCGTCGCCGAACAGGTGAGCGCGCTGGCCGACCTGCAACGCGAGGGACTGATTCGTCACATCGGCGTGAGCAACGTCACCACCGCGCAGATAGCCGAGGCACAGACGATCGCCGCCGTCGTCTGCGTGCAGAACAACTACAATCTAGCTTACCGCCACGACGACGCGATGATCGACGACCTGGCTCGACAGGGCATCGCGTACGTGCCGTTCTTTCCGCTCGGCGGATTCACGCCGCTGCAATCGACCACGCTGTCGTCGGTCGCGGCGCGACTGGGGGCCACGCCAATGCAGGTCGCACTGGCGTGGCTGCTGCAGCGCTCGCCGAACATCTTGCTGATTCCCGGCACGTCGTCGCTCGCCCACCTTCGCGAAAACCTGGCCGCCGGTCGGCTCGTGCTGTCGCCGCAAGTAGTCGCGGAGTTGGACGGGATCGCCGGCACGCCCGCTACAGTTTAGGCGGCTTGCACGTCGTCAAGGTCGCGACCCGGCAGGTCGCCAGGGCGAATGCGTTGGTGCCCGCGCCGAACGGCGATCCCGTGACTGCCGTCAGCGCACCGCTGCTCGGGTTGATCTTATAGGCGGAAACGTTGTTGGACCCATAGTTGGCGACGTAGGCGAACTTGCCGCGATTATCTTCCACGACTCCGCGAGGCGATGTGCCCGCGCCGAAGGGCGACCCTGGGACCGCCGTCAGCACGCCATTCGCTGCGGTGACCGTATAGGCGGAAACGTTATCCGAGCCATAGTTGGCGGCAAACGCAAAAATGTCGTTCTTCGAGACGCTTACGGCCCATGGATCGGTACCGGCGCCAAACGGCGACCCCGGTATCGCCGTTAGCGTGCCGCCGGCGCCGATGGAGAAGGAGTCGACGCCGCCAACAAGATCGGTCGTATAGACGAACTTGCTCCGAGAGTCGATTGTCAAGGCGTCGTTATAGCCTCCGGCGGTAAACGGCGAACCCGCCACTTGCGCCAGCGCGCCGCTGCTCGGGTTGATCTTATACCCGGAAACGCTGCCGCCGCTGTTTCCGCCGTTACTAACGTAGAGGTATCTGCCGTTAGGAGTGACGGCGATTCCATCGGGGAGCTGCTCCGACCCGAACGGCGAACCCGAAATCTGCGTCAAGTTTCCCGTACTCGGGTTGATCGTGTAAGCGGAAATGTTTCCTCCATAGTAGTTTGCGACGTAGAGAAATTTCCCGGTTTTGTTGATCGCGATGCCGAACGGCTCGCCACCGGCACCAAATGGCGATCCCGACAGCGCCGTGAGCGCACCGCTGCTGACGTTGATGCTATAGCCGGAGATATTGTTGGAGTCTTCGTTCGCCGTATAGATGAAGTTGTTCGCGGGAGCGATCGCTATACCGGCCGGCTGGGTCCCCGCGGTAAACGGCGAGCCCGTCACCGCCGAGAGTGCGCCCGACGTCGTGTTGATCGAGTAGGCCGACACGTTGTCGGAGCCATAATTGGCGACGTACAGGAACTGCTTGGGAACGTTGGAGATTACCGCGCCCCGCGCCAGGTGTGTTTGCACGTTGGGGGTGGTTGACAATGGGTTGGTGGCGTTACCCGTGCTGCACGCGCTCAGTAGGATGGCAGCCGATAGGGCCGGCACAAAAAGCTGTAAGCTCCGCATCGCGACTCCTGTTCTAGCAGGGCACAATCCTCGCCGGATGAGAGCACCCGAACGAAGTGGCCCGGGGGGGTAAACGTCCTTTCACACGCCCGCTTCCGCTCCTGCCTCCTACTGTCGTGGAGAGCCCTCCAGGGTTGTTACCGAGTGCGGAAAACCAGGAGCGACGAGGTCGAGAACGCAGCCGGCGGCAGCGCGCTCGGGATCTCGGCGACGCTGCGGGGCTCGAGCCCGCTGGGATCGCGCGCAAGCGGATAGCATGCCGAGCCTTCGCCGGTCGGGAAGACGGCCGCGAGCAAGAGCTTGCGCAACGTGCGGTGCGAGGCGCGCGCATCGGCTTGCGCCCCGATCCAGTTTTGGTGAACCGTTACCTTCAGCAGTCGCCTCTCGATCGTTGCGCAGTCCCCGACGAACGGCGCCAACGTGAAGCTCGTGTACGCGGCGGGCATCTTGTACGCGCCTTGCACGATCGCCGCAAGCCTGAAGATGAGGGAGCGTTTTGACCGCGGGAGCAGCACTTCGAAGCGCACGTTTTGCCCCATATATTGCGTGGTTAGTGCCGTCGCCAGCACGCCGGGAACCGCTCGCAACTGGGCGTTGATTCTGCCCGCGTCGACGTCGGGCGGCGCCTCGTTGCCGTCGGCCTCCATCTCAAACCGTAGCAGCCTTGCGTCGACCCTGGTCTCGGCCCACGTCGACTCGGTAATCGTGGTCTGGGGGGAAGGGATGTCGATCGGAATGCTCTTGCGTGCGTCGGGGTTGGTGTTGCGGAATAGCCGGACTTGCGGATCGGTGACACTCGAAACCGACGCGCGCGCATCCCCGCCCGAAAACGTCGTCGCGACGCCGAGCGTCGGATCGCCGATGCCGCCCGGGTTATACAGCGCGAAGAGCGATTCTTGGCCCAGCCGGACGCCGACCAGCCCTGCAAACTCCTCGGTTCTGATGCGTGCGTTCAAGAGCGCGACGGCTTCGGGCGCGAGACCGGCTCGCAGCGAGGCGCGCGTCGAGGCGCTGCCGGCGGCATAGATCTCCGGCCGGTCGACGGCCATCTCTGCGGCCGGCGCGAGCGTCGGCATCGCAAACGGTGAGCGAAACGCTTGCCGAGCGCGCGCGGCGACCGCGGGATCGATCCGTACGTTCGCCGGCTGCGTTCCCTGATAACCGATCTGCGCCGTCCCGACGACCTGCAGCGGCGTCAAACGTTGCACTGCGTCGAGATCCGTCTCGGTCATCGGATCGTAGTGCGCCGCCGCCGCGTTTGGGAAGGAGAGGTAGCCCGCCGTGAGGCCCGTGCTCGTGGGATCGAGTTCTCGGCCCCCGATGAGCGCGAGCAGCCGCTGCGCCTGAGGCTCGGCGTTGTCTTGGGCCGCTCGCCACAAATCCGACTCGTCGCTGCCGGGGTCGATCACGACGCGCGCCCAGACCTTGCTCAACTGCGTTCCAAAGCGCTGGCGAATTGCCGAGAGCGCAGCGTTGATTTTGGCCACGCGCTCCTCCGAGACGTACCTTGTAGTGAATGTAGCGCGCCATGTATTAGCCTTCTGACCATACGGAACGTGCATATACCCCCCGGCGCCCACGTCGTTGAGGTACCACGCGTCGTTGTCGAGTTCGACCGTTTGGTTATATATCTGGATGCCTTCAGCACCGAGAAACTTGGCGACTTTCGCAAAAGGTTCCGCAGGCGGCGAGTTCGGGTTGAACGGCGTCGAAGGCGCAGCGACGACGCCGATTGCGACCGCGCTGGGAGCGACCGTTCCGCTCGCCGTTCCAAACGCGACGAGCACCGGAATGGCGCCTTTGACGTTGCGGTATACGGCGTTTGGATCGGGGATGAAGCGATACGCCGGCAGGCTCGCGGTGTAGACGTGATGCTCCTGGCCGATGACGATAGGGTAGTCCATCACGACCTGCTCGCTGCACCGGTCCGAGAGCACTTCGCACGCGGGAAGCCCGATGTTTACCTCCGCACGCGCGCCCGGCGCGACCCGCCGAAACCAACGCCAGCAGTCCCGGTTACAAGCGCGCCGCGACTCCCACTGCCCGTGTGAAGCAATGTGGAACATGATGTCGCCGGTGTCGACCGTGATCTGGGCGGGCGTGTCGTTAAAGACCGCGATCTGCGCCTGCGCATCCTCGGTTGAAAGGAACGTCGTCTTGACGAGCGCAGCCGAAGTTACCACGCCGCTCTGATCGGCGGCAACGCCGGCGAACGCGGCGGCAAAAAGGCATGCCGCCATTATCGAGGCGCGTCGCATAGCTCTCACGATCTCGAAGATCACTGGCAGCTATCGTTCAACGCGGAACCACGCGAATCTTCAATATCTCGGCGGCAAGCCGGAGATCGGCATCGTCGATGGTCAGCTCATCGACGCCATGGGAGCGGCAGCGGTGCCTCCAAAGCCCGAAGCTGGCCCAGCGCGCGTCGTGGTACGACCACCAGCGCGCGCCCGACCACCTACGTTGCTTGAAAAGCGAAAGAGCCCAGACCTGCGAGACGGTGTCGCCGATATCATCGCCCGCGAAGGCTGGGCCACGCAAGTCGCGGCGGCGGCTCAGGCCGACCCCGCCAACGCTCCGCACCTTACGATCGACGCCGCAATGCTGCTGGTGCAGACACAGCTGACGCGCGCGGGCGCGACACGCGCGTGTACCCGCGCCGAAGTCCAGCAGGCCTTCGAGTATCTCACCAACCCGATCCTGGCGAAGGCGGTGTGGATGGACGCGAATCGCGATGCGATCGTTATCAACGCAGAGGGACCGCTATAAGACGTTGCTATCATTGGAGGTGCCCGTGCTGTCGCGACTCTGGATACTTTCTGCGACTCTTGTAGCGTTCGGCTTTGGTTATCTATTACCACATTCCACCGCGCTAGCTGACATCCAGAAGCTCTACTATTTTACCCTGGAAAACGGAACAACGCTAAAATTATTGATTAGCTTTGATGACGGCGCATGGACGCTAGCGTGGGTGAAACCAGGGAATAAGGTTGCCGTCATATGCCAGCGCCCGAAGCCCTACTAGCTACCATGCAGTAGCTCTCGTCTTAGGCGGAACGTGGCAAGTGAGGAAACGCCGATCTGCAACCGAGTGCCTCGGAGTCGTAGATGTCGCCGGGCCGGCGCCCGCGGAAAGAGACTTCGGTGAGGTGGCGCCGCTTCGCGAGGCGGACGGGACAAAGGGCCCGAATGTGCGCACGAATGGCTGTTTTTCGCTCCGTCGCCGCATTGGTCGTCGCCGCCGCCAACTATGTGTTCGCGCATGCGCGCTGGCGCGCGGCTGGATTCGTCATCTGCGATGTTTGATGTTGGATGGCAGTTATGGTGCGTCTTCCTACTTGCGGGGATCATCGTTTACGCGTTACTAGAAGGTCCGGAGCCTTGGGGACGCCTTGCCGAGCGACTCGCGGTTCGCCCGGGTGCGATGACCGCCGATGCAAAGCGCAAGGAAAGAACCGAGCGCCTCAAGGCAGACTACCCCAATCTCACCAACGATACCGTAAGCTCGCTACTCCTTTCGGAAGCAAAGGAACTTGCAAAGAGTAAGTTCGACGGGATCAGGGGCCTTGAAGGCAAGGCAACAGCGCAGATCGGTTTGATTGGAGCGGCAATTGGCCTACTGTCGTTCGTTGCGCCCAAGACCGTCGACAGCTTGCAGCCTACGCCATGGCTTGGGATTGCTCTAGCCTTACTGTTTGCTTCAGTCCTAGCAAACGCAATCTGCCTGTGGCCGGCGCGGTATCGCCCCCCTTCGGTGGAAGTCTACAACTCGCTTGAAACGTGCGAAGCTGGTTCACTAAAGGCTCCAATAATGTTGGAATTGACCGAAGCTTTTCTGCTCTACAATCGAAAGCTCCAGGTAATAAGCGTCAAAAAGGGCCGATGGCAGGGGCTAGGAAACGTTCTTCTGATCGTTGGCGTGTTGTCGTTGCTCGTCAACTACTATTCTAGCGCACACGGTGGCCAAGGTTCGACGGTAAATCCGAGCTGCATGCCGAACGGCTTGGCTTTGACCTGCAAGAAAGGACCTTAGATAGCATGACTCATCTCGGGCTGGTCCCTACTCCAGCGGACTTCGAAGAAGACCTCGATGACGCGCCGCCATCCTATTAGCCGTTGTGGTCACGCGTTTTCGGAGCCACGCACGCACGGGTTGCGCGTAGCCTGATTGTCAGGCCTCTAAGCACCGCAGAACGCCGCCGCTAGCGCGCGCAATTCTTGTAGTCACCACGACGGCGCTATTTGTGCCTTTCTTATGATGTTTCTTTGTGCTCTACCCATCCGCACTTTCTTGAACTGTGCGCCCTTTAGAGTTGCGTTCCCGAGATTCAGCGTTGTGATATCCGCACAGTTGAACTGTGCGTCGCTAAGGTCGAGACGCCGCAATGCTGCTGGTGCAGACACAGCTGACGCGCGCGG
>Ga0070733_10000161_pt1 | contig 61537 bp, 56 predicted proteins | sample Coa_R1_9_FD_66450 | JGI IMG/M metagenome (GOLD analysis project Ga0070733, IMG submission 66450) | Surface soil microbial communities from Centralia Pennsylvania, which are recovering from an underground coalmine fire - Coalmine... | ecosystem: Environmental > Terrestrial > Soil > Unclassified ... | reverse complement strand
ATCGACTCACCGGTGCAGATCGGGCGCTACGCCCGGCGTGTCGATCTTACCGGCGCGGCTCCCTACCCGGAGTTGAAGCACAGCATCTCGATCATGGCGGACAGCGAAGCGGCGCTGAACGTGGCGAAGGAGTTCCAGGCCGACTACTCGCACCTGGTGGCGGAAGCCGGGGCGCTGTTCGGCACCCGCATGTACCGCCACTACATCTGGCTCCTGACACTGTCGGATCACGTCGCGCATTTCGGCCTGGAACACCACGAATCCAGCGACGATCGAGTCGATGAGGACTCGGTGACGGAGCCGGCGTTCAAGGACAACGTCGCGGGCCTGCTGGCGCATGAGTATGTCCACAGCTGGAACGGTAAATACCGCCGCCCCGCCGGACTCGTGAGCCCAGATTATCAGACGCCCATGGATGATTCGCTCCTGTGGGTGTACGAGGGCATGACCGAGTTCTGGGGAACCGTATTGCCGGTGCGCGCCGGGATCCAGAAACCCGAGAGCTATCGGGACGAACTCGCCACCACGGTCGCGTACTACGAGATCCAGTCGGGGGATCGCTGGCGGCCGCTCGCCGACACCGCGGTCGAGGCGCAGGACCTCTACAACGCGCCGAATGCCTGGAGTTCCAGCCGCCGCGGCGTGGATTTCTACCAGGCCTCGGAACTGCTGTGGCTGAATGTTGACTCGGAACTGCGTGCCCGTTCCGGCGGACGCGCCTCGATTGACGACTTCGTGCGGCGCTTCTACGCCGGCGCGGGCGGCGCGCCGGCACTTAAGCCCTACAAGGAGGAGGACGTATATGCGGCGCTCGCTGCGGTGGCGCCGGGGGACTGGCGCGCCATCATCCGCCGCCACCTGGATACCCTGGGACCCGCCGCGCTGGTGACTGGCCTGGAGAGCACCGGCTGGAAGCTCGCCTACTCGGCTGAGAAAAATACCTGGGACGAGATGCAAGAGAAGGCCAGCAAGGGGACGATGCGTGCATACTCCATCGGTCTCAACCTCGACAAGGACGGCGCGGTTGTGGACGCGAGCGAGGAACGTCCCGCTGCACACGCCGGGGTGGGCCCCGGCATGAAGTTAGTCGCGGTCAACGGGCGCAAGTACTCCACCGATGTCCTGGATGCGGCGATCGCCGCAGCAAAAGACAGCCATAAGCCGATCGATCTCATGGTGGAAACGGGTGATTACTACCGCCTGATCAGCGTGCCGTACTTCGACGGTCCGCGTTACCCGCACCTCATCCGGATCGAGACTCGGCCGGATACCCTGACCGAGGTGCTGAAGCATCGCACCTGAGGCTGCGGCGTTGCTGTTGGCCCGCTCAGGTCGCGGGCATACACTCCGCAACCGGCCCATCAACACCAGCTTCACGGGGCATTTTTATGAGAATCCTGGTAACGGCGGCACTGCTGGTGCCGGCGGTCGCGTTCGCAGCCGGCAGTTCCTTCGATGGCACCTGGAAGGCGCGGCTCGACTCGATAAAGATGACCGGCAAGCCGGACGTCTGGCAGATCGCTGACGGCGAATACACGTGCTCGAGCTGCGTGCCCGCCGTGAAAGTGAAGGCGGACGGCGCGATGCACAAGGTGGTCGGACACGCTTATTACGATGAGCTCGCGGTGCACGTCATCAGTCCGACGAGTGTCGAGCTGAAGCAGAAGCGGGCCGGCAAGGAGGGCGGTTCGGTGACCTACACGCTCTCAGCAGACGGCAACAAGCTGACCGGGAAGTTTATTGATCACAGCGGAGCGAAGACGGTCACCGGAGACTTCACCGAAACCCGTGTCGCCGCGGGAGCCCCGGGTTCCCACGGAATCTCCGGCTCGTGGCAGCAAAGCGCAATCGGTGACGTAAGCGACGCGGGCCGCACCGTGGTCTACGAGTCCTCGGGCGATCACTTCCACATGCAAGCCAACGGCATGCACTACGACGCCAAATTCGACGGCAAGGAGTATCCGGTGGAGGGTGACCCCGGACACACTCGCGTCACGGTGAAGAAGATTGATGCCAACACCATCGAAGAAATTGATCATCGGCAGGGCAAGGTGACCGACGAGATCCGGCTGGCCACTTCCGCGGACGGCAAGTCCCTGACCATCACGGACAAGGATGTGCTGCACGATCAGACCTCGACCGTCACGTTCGACAAACAATAAGGCAACACTATGAGACAACGTGCCGGCCGATCCTTGGGCATCGCACTGGTGTTGCTGATGCTGGCCGCCTGTGGCCGGGCGGGACTCAGTGGCACCTACACGCCCGCAGGCGGCGGCCTGGGCAACGGCCTGGTCATGGAAAAGCTCGAGTTCGGTTCAGGCGACGCCGTGACGCTGACCATGATGCAACAGAAAATCCGCGTCACCTACAAAGTCGACGGCAAGCAGTTGCTGCTCAATGCGAACGGCCAGCAGATGGTGTTCGATATCAAGGACGACGGGTGTCTCGACGGGGGTAATGTCTTCGGCAAGTTCTGCAAGCACTGAAGCAGCGCGCGGCTGCGCGCCTACGCGGCTTCAGTGTTTGTGCCCCGGAAACAGCCGGCAGTAGATGCAGTCCGCGCCGGTCGGGTTATCCAGCATGAAATGCCGCACCCAGTAGCCGTCGCCGCTCGCGGCGGCACGTTCGAAGGCGGACTGATTCCCCAGGTCGTGCCCGATTACCTCGACCGCGCCGGCCTTTTCCAGGATATCGGCGGCGCGCGTGGTCTCGATGGTGCCGCGCGGATGGACGGCGATGGCGGCGGCGCCGGCCTCGACACGCCGCGCCAATGCGTCCACGAACTGCTGTTCGTCCGGGCGGCTGAGGAGGGTGCGGAAATACTGGGCAAACCTGGCATGCGCCGAAGGCGCCGGAAGTGATCCGGCCCGGCCCGGCTCGGCGGATGCGGTCAGCTCGACGCGGTCGGTGGGAAAACCGTCGCTCACCAGCTGCGTTCGCACGCGCTCCGCAATCCCGTATTCACTGAACACCGCGAGTATCACAGCGCTCATGTGCTGATCCCTCATCGACAGGCGCGAAGCGCGCGCCCGCAAGGGAAAAAAGTCTACGCCCGTGAGCCGGCGCAGGGCTAGTAGCGCCTGCCGCGCGCGCGGCGGCCTACAATGTCAACGGCATGAAGACCTGGATCGCGCTGTTCCGCGGCATCAACGTCATGGGCAACAACAAGCTGCCCATGAAGGATCTCGCGGAGCTGCTGCGGCGGCTGAAGTTCCGGGATGTCAGGACCTACATTCAAAGCGGCAACGCGGTGTTCGCGAGTGCCGACACCGCCGGGTCCCTCGCCGCACGTATAGGCGCCGCGGTCGAACGGCAGTTCGGCTTTCGGCCCTACGTGGTGCTGCTCGATGCGCGCCAGGTGGCCCAGGCAGTGGCGAAAAATCCGTTCCCGGAAGGGGAGGCTGTACCCACGTCCCTGCACCTGTGGTTCCTGGAGCAGCGTCCGGCAGCGGCGGCGCCCGCCGCCCTGGAGGCATGCAGGGCCGCGAGTGAACGGTTCGCGCTGCGCGGCAAGGTTCTCTACCTGCACGCACCCGAGGGTTTTGGCATCTCGAAGCTCGCGGCGCGCGCGGAAAGGTCTCTGGGCACGCGGGGAACGGCGAGAAACTGGCGCACGGTGACGACGCTACTCGCCATCGCCCGCGGGGAGGCGTGAGCGGGCGGCAGCCAGCGCGGCTGCTCGTTAGTTGGCCTTGGCGCCGCGGGTCTTCCTGGCCGGCTCGACCGGCTTCTGCAAGAGCTCTTCGAGCGGCTTGAAAATGGCGCTGTAACGGTATTCCGGGATCTCAAACTCCCAGCCCGCCAGGCGGGCGGCGAGCTTATGCGCCTCGACTTCGGTTTCCGCGCTGCTCGCTCGGGCGCTGATCACGACCAGCGACCGCGCGCCGTCCTTGTGACCGGCGACATTCACTTCCAGGCCGTCAAAGGTGCGGAACACGACGTGAGCTTCGCCGCTGTCGGCGGACGCGCTCGCCCGGTGAACATCATCCAGGTTGAGCATGCCCAAAGCCGCCGCGAGCGGTTCGGCGGCGGCAGGTCCGCTCAGCACCCGGCCCTTGGGCAGCGGGCTGACGGTGAAGTCGGGTGCATCCTTCTTGAGGCGCGTGGCCGTGTAGGCCGGCGCATCGGCCGGACGTGCCTCGACTTCGCGCACGCGCTCGCCGCTTAAGTCGATGAGCGTGTGATCGAGCCAGCTCTTCGGATCGGCGTCCGGGTTGAGCAGCGGCGCTGCCAGCAGGCTTTGCGGCGCGCCGGCTACACGCACATAACCGGACTTGCCGCTGGAGGCCTTGCCGATGATCAACGCCCAGGTTTTGCCGGGCGCAATCGCCTCAATGCGCGTGCCGGTCGCCTGCGGTGAAGTCACATCCTCGACGCCCAGCTGCGGGTAGTTGGCCGGTAGGCGCGTCTTCTCCTCCACAATGTTGAGCGCCCCCAGGTCCAGCACCAGCTTGCGCAGGCGCGCGGTGTCGGCCGGCCAGCCGCGCTCGGCGACATCCCAGCCGGCACTGTTTCTCTTCAGGGTGCTGCGCGTGCCATCTCCCTTGCGCAGCTCGACTTCGGTCACGGCGTTGGCCGAGCGCTCGAGTCCCGGCAGCACCAGGTCCCCGGTGAGGGTGGCGCGCTCCAGGTGCCGCGTCGACGCCACCCATATTGCAAAGACGATTACCGCGAGCCCGGCGGCGAGGAGCACAGCGACGCGTCGCGCAGTCATACGGCTTCCTTTCTAGGATGCGGCGGAGGCTGCCGCCTGGCGGCGGCGCCGCCAGGCGGCGATCAGGAGCGCGGCGAGCGCAAATGCCGCCGGCACCACGATGATGTTGAGCACTTTCAGCACCGTGTCGAGAGCGGAGATCTCCTGGTCGAGGCCGGCGCGCACGGCGCGCAGTTCCTTGCGGATGCGCAGCTTCTCGGCCTGGAAATGCTCGACCTCCTGCTCCTGCGCGGGTGTGAGTATGAGCGCGGACTGAGCGCCGGCCTTCGCGGACTGCAGCGCGGTCAGCTTGTCTTCGGTTTCGCGCAGTTGCTGCTCGAGTTCCTGTTGCTTGGCATGAAAGCGATCATCCGCCGCGTGCCGCAGTTTTTCCACGCGCTCGAAGGGGCGCGCGTACGCGGCGCGGCCGCGCACGCTGATGAGGTCGGCGCTGCCGGAGAGATTGTCGAGCGCGTTCTGCACCAGGTCGCCGTTGCTGGCCCAGGCCTGCAGCATGGTCTGGCCGAAGAAGTTCTGCGCATGCACCCACAGGTTGTCGGACAGCATGTCGGTGTCGGCAAACACGATGAGGTTCAGGGGCTTCGCGGAAGTCTTCAGGGCAGCCACCCCCGCGGGCAGCGATACTCCCGCCGGCGCACCGGCGGGAAACGCGCTCGACACATCGCCGGTGACACGGGCGGCGAGGCTGTAGCGCCTGCCGGTCGGTTTGAAGCCATCGCGCAAGGTGCCCGGATCCATGAGCACACGGAAGCGCTCCACCGGGAGCAGCGCCGCGTCGGTGCTCGACTGCAGCAAGGGCTCGAAGCGCACCTTCGAGCCCTTCACCGGCTCGAGGTGACCGGCCATGGCGAGGTTGACGTTCGACAGTCCCGCGGTGACCACGTCGTCGGCCGCGAGACTCGTCTTGTCCAGTCCCAGCACCCCTAAATGCTCCACCGGCTCGGCACCCTGGCGCATGGTCACTGACAGCGCGTGGCCGCGATCGGCGACCACCTGCGCCGGGTTGAACTCAACGCCCCAGGCGTGCAGCAGCGGCTCAAGGTGCGAGGCCTTGTCGGCCGTCATGCCCGCCATGGGATTCTGCGGATCCGCGCCGGATGTGTCGGCTTCGGCGAGCGGATCGACGAACGCCAGGATGTGCCCGCCACGCAGCGCGTACTGGTCGATGGCGAACTGGGTCGCGGGCGAGAGGCTCTTCGGGTGCACGAGCACCAGCACGCTCACGTCGTCGGCGATTTTCGTGGCCGCCGCATCGAGCGGGCGCAGGTCAAAAAGCTGCTGCGCCTCGCTGTAGACGGCCCAGGGCTCGCGCATCTGACCGCTTTGCGGGTCAAAGCCCGGCCCCATGGGCAGTGAGGAGAGCCAGGCGACCACCGGCTTCCTGGGGTTGGCGAGTTCGTATAGCAGCTTGACGACGTCGTACTCGAGGAACTGCTCCTTGTTGGGATCGAAGAACTCGATTGCCGCGCGGCCGTCGGTGGAGTTGGTGCCGGCGAGTCCGAAGTAGAACTGCCCGCCGGAGGCCCCGAGTGGTGCGCCACGCACGCCGAGTTCGGACGCTCGGTCCTCGTCTTCGGAGAACGGCTGCGGGTCGATGACGTGCAGGTGCAGCTTGCCGTTGGAGCGCGCGGCGAGCTCCTCCAGGAACTCACGTACCCGCACGCCGTAGGTCTCCAGCTGCGGCAGCTGCTGCGCAGTCTTCGCCGAGAAAAAGAAGTACAGGTTGATGGGCTCCCTGATGCCGGCGAGGATGCGCTCGGTTCCGGGAGCCGTCGTGTACAGGTGATTGTGCGTGAGGTCGAACCGCCAGCCGCGCAGCGCGTAGTTGAACAGCACCGTCAGGCCGATCAGCCCTAAGGCCAGCGCCACGAGCGTGCCGCCGCCGAGTGTCGAGCGTTGGTTCATAGGTCTTTGCGCAGGTCGAGCGCGACCGCGGTCGCGAGCAGGAAAAAGCCGATCAGCATGGTGAAGTACAGCAGGTCACGCACATCGATCACTCCCTTGGCGATCGACTCGAAGTGCGTGAGGAACGACAGCGACGCGACCGCCTCCACCAGCGGCTGCGGTGCCCAGCTGCGAAAGACATCCAGCACCAGCGGGAAGCCGGCCAGCAGGAACGCAAAGCACGCCGCGACGCCCAGGATGAACGCCACGACCTGGTTGCGCGTCAATGCCGACATGCACGAACCGATGGCGAGAAAGCCGCCGGCGAGCAGCAGGCTTCCCAGGTAGCCGGCGACGATCGCGCCGTTGTCAGGACTGCCGAGGTAGTTGACGGTGAGCCACAGCGGAAAGGTCAGGGCGAGGGCCAGTGCGGTAAAAGCCCAGGCGGCGAGGAACTTGCCGAGCACCGCGTCCCACAGCGTCACCGGCTGGGTCATCAGTAACTCGATGCTGCCGGACTTGCGCTCCTCGGCCCACAGCTTCATCGAGAGCGCCGGAATCAGGAACAGGTACAGCCACGGGTGAAAGGTGAAGAACGGCGCGAGATCCGCCTGGCCGCGCTCGTAAAACCCGCCGAGGTAGAAGGTGAAGGCGTTCGCCAGCACCAGGAATATCAGGATGAAGACATAGGCGAGCGGGGTCGCGAAATAACTCGCAAGTTCCCGGCGCGTGATGATGCCCACATTGTGCATGGTCTTAAAGCGGCCCTTCAGGCAGTAATGCTGCGGAACACTTCGTCGAGGCGCCCGGCCTCCAGGTGCAGCTCCTTGAGCTTCAAGCCCGTGCGGGCGGCGAGTTCGGAGACGCTCGTGAAGATCAGCGCGCCGGGCTTTGGCAGTGCGGTCACGCGCGCCTCGCGTTCGCTCACCTCGACCTCCGCCACCGCCGGCAGGGCGGCCACGGCGGCGCGGGCGCTCTGCAGCTGCGAGCTTTCCGCGAGCTGCATGGAGACCGCGTTGTGATAACGCGAGCGGGCGGCCAGGCCCGCGGGGGTGTCATCAGCGACGACGCGCCCGCGGGCGATGATTATGGCGCGTGTGCACACCGCGTCCACCTCCTCGAGGATATGGGTCGAGATGACGATGATCTTGTCGTGCGCCATGTCGTTGATGAGCGTGCGCACCTCGTGCTTCTGGTTCGGGTCGAGTCCGTCGGTCGGCTCGTCCAGGATCAGCACCGGCGGATCATGCACGATGGCCTGCGCAAGCCCGACGCGGCGCCGGAAGCCCTTGGACAGGGTATCGATGGTCTGTCCGAGGACGCCACCGAGATGCAGATTCTCGATGACGTGCGCGAGCCGCGCGCCGCGGCGCGCACCCTCGAGCCCGCGCAGGTCCGCGATGAATTCGAGGAAGCGGCGCACCGTCATTTCCCCGTAGCTCGGGGCCCCCTCCGGCAGATACCCGAGTGCGGCCTTAGCGGCGAGCGCGTCCGTCGCGACGTCGTGGCCGCAGATGCTGGCGCTGCCGCCGGTCGGGGTAACGAAGCCCGCCAGCATGCGCATGGTGGTGGTCTTGCCGGCGCCGTTGGGTCCCAGGAACCCGAGCACCTCGCCCGGCCCCACCTGGAAGCTCACATCATCAACCGCCTTGAGCGCGCCGTAGTGTTTGGTGAGGTGGTCGGTCTTGATCATGAATGCGCATCCACAGGCAGTGGCCGGATAGGAAAGTTCCCGTCATCTTTTTGCAGCGCGCGATTGTGACGGTCACCTCGCCGTGATTCAAGGAGAGATAATCATTTTGTAATATCAATCTACCAAGATCCAATCCTCAGGTGGTACCTGGGATACCCATCGCGGCGCGCGTCATGCATTCGCCGCGGGCGCGTCATACCTGCGTCACCACTGCCCGAGACACCAGCCGCGCGTGAAGGCTGACAGCCGAAGGGCGCGAAGGGGCAATTGCTGCGTTTCTCCGCGGCGCGCGGCGCCGAGGATGTGCTGACCGCGAACCATGAACTCGAGCGCGGCGCACCGTTCTGCGACAACCCGCGGTGCGCACTGCACGTGCGGCTCCAGGACCTGCACGACGAAGGTGGCGGCAACCGGGTGTCGCTCCCCGACGGACGCACCTTCGGCCGTGGCCGGTTCGGCGGCACGCTCCTGTGTGATGCCTGCGGCACACGCCGCGGGCCGGTGAGAATCTGCGCGCTGCAGTTTACGAAGTGAAGCGGTGACGCGCGCGCCAGTAGAGAATGCACAACGCGCCGCCGAGCATGCCGCCCAGGTGGGCGAAGTGCGCGACGCCCTGCTGCGTACCCGTGACGCCCAGGAACAGCTCGAGCAACCCATACACGGTTACGAACAGCCACGCCGGCATCGGAATCGGCGGGAACAAAAGGATGATGCGCTGTCTCGGGAAGTACCAGGCGAAGGCGAGCAGCACGCCGAACACGCCGCCCGAGGCGCCGATGACTTCTTCCTCGGCGCCACTCGGATACTGCACGGCGAGCTGCGTCAGCGCGGCGGTCAGTACGCACACGAGGTAGAACAACACCAGGCGCCGCCCGCCCCAGTAGCTCTCCAGTGCGCTGCCGAACATGTAGAGCGCGAACATGTTGAAAAAGATGTGCAGCACGCCGCCATGCAGGAAGGCGTAGGTAATGAGTTGCCAGGGACGGAAGCCACCGCCGAGCGGCCACAGAGCAAACAGCTGCGTGATGACGTCGCCAGCAAGCTGCTGCAGCAGGAAGACGGCGACGTTGATGAGGATCAGGGCCCGCGTGGCGGGCGGTAAGGTGGGGAACATCCGGCAATCTTACCGGTCGCCGACCCGGCGCTGCAGAAAAACCAGGTCCAGCCAGCGGTCGAACTTGTAGCCGACTTCGTGCAGGTGGCCGACCTGAGTGAAGCCTAAGCGCTCGTGGAAGCGGATGGAGGCGGCGTTGGCGGCGTCCACTCCGGCGATCATGATGTGCTTGTTGCAGGCCGCCGCCCGCGGCAGCAGCGCCTGCAGCAGTTGCGTGCCGACGCCGCGGCCGCGGCAGTCCGCACGCACGTGCACCGAGTGCTCAACCGTGAAGCGGTAACCCGGCCAGGCACGAAAATCACCGAAGGTCGCAAAGCCCAGGACTCCGGAAGGCTCTGCCGCCACCAGCAGCGGGTAGCCAAGCGCTACGCGCGCGCGCCACCACTCGCGCCGGTCGGCCAGCGTCACCGCTTCGTACGCGTAGCTGGCGGTGGAGGTGGCGATGACTTCGTTGTAGATGGCGACGAGGCCGGGGAGATCGGCCTCGGTTGCATCGCGGATCTGCATCGACTCTGCCACTAGATGCACTGCAGATCGACGTTGGCGCGCTCGGGCCACATGGCATCCGAGCGGCTCAATGCGGCGAGATCCGCTGGACCGGGCGGTGCGCACTTACCAGTAATGGGCGCGGTGACAAGCTGCTCGCTTTTTTGTTCCAGTCTGACGCCGTTCATTTTGCCACCATCGCCGCCGCCGTGGCGGCGAGCGCCAGCGCCATACTGACATTGAAGATCCGGCGGTTGCGCGGCGCGGCGAGCCGCGCTTTCAGGGAACTGCCGAACAAGGCCCAGACCGAAAGGCACGGGATGCCGATACCTTCGGTGATTCCGAGCATGTAAGCGTTGCGCGCCACGAGTCCGAATTCGCGCGGCAGAAACACCGCCGCGGCGGTTAGCGTCATCACCCAGGCCTTGGGGTTGAGGAACTGAAATACCACGCCCTCCAGCAGGCTCACCGGGCGTGCGCCTTCGCGCACCTGCACATCCTGGCTGCGCAGCAACTGCCAACCCAGGAACAAAAGGTAGGCAGCCCCGACCCAGCCGAGCGTGGGTTGCAAGGCCGGCCAGCGATCGAACAGGGCGCCGAGTCCTGCGCACGCGGCGAGCAGCTGGATCGCGAATCCAATACAGATGCCCGTCATGTGCGGCAGCGTGCGCCGGAAGCCGAAGTTCGCGCCCCCTGCGGTGAGCATCACGTTGTTCGGCCCCGGGGTGATCGACATGACGAAGGCGTAGGTCATGAACGGCAGGGGATCGATCATGCGTGTGCGCGGCCCATCCAGGGCAGCCGGTCCAGATCGAGGTTGCCGCCGGTGAGCACAACTCCCACGCGCTGGCCGGGAAATCTTACGACCGCGGCGGCGATGGCCGCATACGGCACCGCGCCCGATGGTTCGACGATGATCTTCATCACTTCCCACAGCTCACGCATCGCCGCCACGATCGCTTCCTCGGGCACCGTCACGATGTCATCGACGCAGGCACGGATCGCGGCGAACGGGCGCTCCCCCAGGGCGCCCCGCAGGCCGTCCGCGATGGTGTGCGGATTGACGCCAGGCACAATTCGCCCGGCCCGGAACGAGCGGGCAGCATCATCGGCGGCGGCCGGCTCGACGCCGATCACCCGGATCGTGGGTTTGAGCGCCTTCACGGCCACGGCTGTGCCGCCGAGGAGGCCACCGCCGCCGACCGGGCACAGGATCACGTCGAGATCGGGCACCGCCTCCAGAAGCTCGACACCCGCGGTCGCCTGGCCGGCCATCACCAACGTGTCGTCATACGGGTGCACGAGCAAGGCCCCGGTCGCAGCGAGGATCTCCCGCGCCGCGTGCTCACGCGCCGCGAGCGTCGGCGCGCACCAGGTGATCTGCGCGCCCGTGCCGCCGTAGCGGGCGACCGCGGCGCGCTTGGCCAGCGCGGTGTTGTCCGGCATCACGATGTAGGCGGGGATGCCGCGCAGCCGTGCGGCGCGCGCCAGGGCTGCCGCATGGTTGCCCGAGGAATGGGTGGCAACTCCCCGCTGTGCGCCGGCGGTGGACAACGCGAACACCGCGTTGGTCGCGCCCCGCGCCTTGAACGCGCCGCACTTCTGGAAGTTCTCGCACTTGAAGTAAAGCCGCGCGTTACTCGCTGCATCGAGGCTGGTGCTGGTGAGCACCGGCGTGAGATTTACCTTGTCGGCGATGCGCGCGCGCGCCTCGGCGATGAGGTTCCAGGTCAGGCCCGAAGGATTGTCCGCCATGCGCGCGAGAGCATGGGCACGGGTAGCGAGCCGGTCAAGGCGCGCTCAGCGCGCACTCAGTCGCGCGCCCGCATCCTGAGCATCGAGCCGCGACAGCGCGGCGTTCACGTCGACGAGCGGTGGGTCCGCGCCCGCGCGCAGCAGCCTCGTAATGGCGTCGCCCGTGAGGCGAGTGTGAGCGGCCGACATGAGAATCGCGATGACGCCCGTCAGCTCGGCGCACGCGACCGAGGTTCCGGATTCAAAGTCGAATTGACCGTTGGGACGGGTCGTCAGCACATGCGCGGCGGGAGCCGCAAAAGTGCCCTCCGGCAGCGCCTGCCCGGTGCCGGTGGCGCGGATCACACCGGGGATCGAACCCGGAAAGCCCGCCTCCGGGGCGACCGCCGCGACGAAAACCACGCCGCGCTTGAGACCGCTCTCGACGAGCGCGGTGAGGAGCGGATCGGCAGGCCCGGCGAGGCTCAGGTTCACCAGCGGCGTGCCGGCGGCGAGGGCCCCGGCAAGGGCCTGTGCCAGGGTGAAGGTGTTGCAGGCAGCCTCATCGCTCGCCGGTGCGATCTGCCAGCACGCCTCGAACACTTCCAGGCGCGCCAGCGGCGCGATGCCGACGATGCCGATGTGATTGTTGGCGACGGCCGCGATGATGCCCGCCATGGCGGTGCCGTGGCGCAGGTCCGCAGCCTGGCGCGCGTGTCCGGCAATGAAGGATGAGGTGCGTCCGACGCGGCCGCGCAGGTCCGGGTGCTCACTGTCCACGCCCGTGTCAATGAGTGCGATGCGCACGCCGGCGCCCTGGGCGCGCTGGTGCGCACGCTCGATGCCGAGCGCCACGAGGTTGGTCTGCAGGTCGTAAAGCGGATCGTTGTACGGTGGCGCGGCGGCGGGCGCTCCGCTGAGCGTGTGAAACTCCTGCAGCGGCTGTGCGAGCACCACACGGGTGTCTTTGGACAAGGCCGCAAGCACTTCCGGCACCGGCCGCCCGTTGGCAACCTCGTACACGACGCAGTGCATCCCCAACGTCTCGATCGGCCAGCTCGCGAGCTGGCGCAGCCGGTAGCGGGCCGCGACGCTGCGTGCCTGGCTGTGGGCATTCTGCGAGACGCGGTAGCCGTCGCCGCTGTAGTGGCTGCCGGTGGCGCCGGCCGGGCCCGGCAAGCTGCGGGGTGCGTTAGCAAACCCGACGATGATCCGTGATGGCGGCGATGCGGCCGCGGCGGATTCGGGCAGCGTCGCGTACGCGGATTGCGCGCTGAGCGCTGCCAGCCACAGGGCGCACAGGCGCGCGAGCGTGCGCATCTTCTAAGGCGCCGTCAGCGGCTCGACCCAGCGCACACGCGTATCCGCGCGCAGGCGCGTCTCGAGCGCGCGCATCGGCGCGCCTGCCGTGGCCGGCGCGGTCGCATCGCCGGTCGCGGCGGTCAGCGGCGCGATTCCGAACACGCCGCTCGCGTCCGGTCCGGTGACCAGGTGCGCGCCAGCCGCATGCAGGATGTCCTCGACCTCGCCGATGGGGACGGTGCGGTCGAAGGCGACATGCAAGACGCCCGGCGCGGAACTGGCGGCAGTCGTATGGGTCGAGTAGAGCGGCTGCGACCAGCGATAGGCGGTCGCGGCGATCCCGGCAAGTCCGATCGAGAGCACGACGCTCGCCGCCCATGCCAGTCCCGGCGGCCGCCACGCGTAACGCACCCGGGACATGACGCGCGCCCGGCGAGCCGCGACCGCGGACGCGCGCTGCGCCGTGTCCGCATGGCCATCAATGCGCAGCAGCAGCTTGCGGAACGACGGTCCGGGCGCCCAGGTCACGCGATCCGGTTCGGCGAGCGCCTGGCACATCCGGCGCTGCAGCGCGAGCTCGCGCGCGCAGGCCAGGCAGCTTTGCACGTGCTGTTCCGCGCTCGCGCGCTCGTGCGCAGCCAACTGGCCGTTAGCCAGCCACGGCAACTGCAACCAGATCGCAGCATGCTGCGGGGTGTCGTTGGCCATCATATTGCGGGACTCGCGTCGCCCGCGAGCTGCGGCAGAAACTTCTGCAGCTTCGCGCGGGCATGAAACAAACGTGTCTTCACGGTGTTGACCGGGCAGCGGGTAATGGCGCCGATCTCCTCGCATGAGTAACCGAGCTCGTAGCACAGTTGCACCGCCACTCGCTGCTCCGGCGGCAGCTGCGCGAGCGCCTGCTGCAGCCAGTCACGCAGTTCCTCGGCGACGAAGGGCTCGCTGGCGAGCGGCGCGGACTGCGCCTCGAGGCTGGTCTGCGCCGCGAGGCGTGAGACGGAGCGAAAGGTGTTGCGGGCCTTCCGATAAGCAATTCCGAATATCCAGGTCGAGGGCTGCGACTCGCCGCGGAACTCGCGCGCCTTGCGCCACACCACCCAGAAGGTGTCGTTGATGATCTCCTCGGCCAGGTCGTAGCGGTGCGTCAGCCGCGTCAGGAAACGCGCCATGCGGCGGTGGTAGAGGTTGTAGAGTTCCTCGAGCGCCTTACGATCGCCCGCGCCGATCCGCGCGATGAGTTCCGCCTCGCGCGCCGCAGAGGCCGGACCGCGATACCCCGCATCCGCCTTCCCGGTGTCGTTGCGACCCGTTGCCTTCACTCCCATGCTCACGTGCCGTAAGTGTCCGCCGCGCCCTTCCTGGTTCACAAGTTCACTGAGGCGCCTATGCGCACTTCGGGAACGCTGGCGCTCAAAAGCGCCAGCTCAGGGTACCCGCCACGTGCCGGTTTGCCGGGGGGTAGGGGACAAACTCCTGGGCCCGAGTCTGTGCCAGGAAATATCCGACCTCCACCCGCCATTGGCGCTCCTCATAAGCGAGCCCCAGGTTGCCGTAGGCGTAGCCGGCGCCGGACCGGCTGTCGGGACTTGGGGCGCTTGAGTAGTAGTAGCCGGCCGCCCCGGTCACGAACACACCCCGTCCGATGAGCCACTGGCCTGCGGCATCGGTGACCCACGCGGGGCTGCGCCCCAGGCGGTCGTACTGGTACCACCGCACCGCGTTCGGAATCGCCGCCAGGGTGAACGAGTAGCGATCGAGCCAGGCAAACGACGCGGAGACTTCCTGGTAGTCGGCAGAGGTCTGACTCGTGTGCAGGAAGTAGTGGCTGCGGGCGCTCACGGTGGCGCTCCAGGCGCTGCCCAGGTTGAAGCGGTGGCCGAGGTAGATTTCCAGCTCGCCGGCGGCGCCCGGATCCAGGTCGCGGTCGCGGCTGGACGCCCAGGCGCCTGCGAACGACCCCTCAGTGCTGACGTGCAGGTCGGCCTGCAGCGCCGGACGTCCGTCGCTCTCGCTTACGCCGCGGTAGATATAATCGCTGGTTATGGCGACATTCCCGCCGGTGCTGAAATCGCCGTCGGCAATGAAATCCCCGCCCCGGGCGCGCGCTGCCGCAAAAGCTGCGATTAGCGCGTACGCCGCCCGCGCCGCTCCTCTGCCGGGGCCGCTGCGAGGCCTTTTCATGCCCTGCTGCTTTGCGGGACGTATACTCGGGATTGCATGCAGACGCTGGTGCCCGAGACAGACATAGTGAAGCGCATTGTGGCGGAGCGCCGCGGGCGCCCCGGGCCGCTGCTTGAAATCCTGCATGCCATTCAGGGCGAGCTTGGCTATATCCCAGGCGGGGCCGTTCCGCTGGTGGCCCAGGGCCTGAATCTGTCGCGTGCGGAAGTGCACGGGGTGGTCACCTTCTATCATTATTTTCGCCGCTCGCGGCCGGGCACGCACACCGTGCAGATCTGCCGGGCCGAATCCTGCCAGTCCATGGGCGCTGAAGCGCTGGCGGAACATGCGCGCACGCGCCTCGGGATCGATTTCCATGAGACCACCGCGAACGGACGTTTCTCCCTCGAACCCATCTATTGTCTCGGTAATTGCGCCTGCTCGCCCGCCATCATGATCGACGGGCAGCTGCACGGCAGAGTAACGCCCGAACGGTTCGATGCGTTGATCGCTGCCGGCGAGAAAGCCAAATGAGCACCGTGGTGTACGTCCCTGGGGACGCGGGTGCGCTGTCTTTGGGCGCGGGCGAGGTCGCGCAGGCGATCAGCGCGGAAGCGCGGGAGCGCGGCGCCGACATCGCACTCGTGCGCAACGGCTCGCGGGGCGTGTATTGGCTGGAGCCGCTGGTCGAGGTCGAAACCGAGGCTGGCCGAATGGCCTATGGGCCGGTGAGTGCTGCGGATGTGCCGGGCCTTTTCGGCGCGGACTTCCTGCACGGCGGCGTGCACCCACTCGCGCACGGCGTCACCGACTCGATTCCCTGGCTGCACGGCCAGCAGCGCCTGACCTTTGAGCGCGTGGGAGTCGTCGATCCGACGAGCCTTGCGGACTATGTAAAACACGGCGGATATCGCGGGCTGACGCGGGCGCTGTCCATGTCGGCAGCCGATATCGTCCAGGCGGTCACGGCATCGGGGCTGCGGGGACGCGGCGGCGCCGCCTTTCCGACCGGTATCAAGTGGAAGACCGTGCTCGATCAGCGCACGGCGCAAAAGTACATCACCTGCAACGCCGACGAGGGTGATTCGGGCACCTTCGCGGACCGGATGCTGATGGAAGGGGACCCGCTGTCGCTCATCGAAGGGATGACCATCGCTGGCATCGCGGTCGGCGCCACCCAGGGCTACATCTATCTGCGCGTTGAGTACCCGCACGCGCTGCGCACGCTGCAGAGCGCGCTCGCGGCCGCGACCCAGGGGCGCTATCTCGGCAGCGACGTCGCCGGCAGCGGCAAGCGCTTTGACCTGGAAGTGCGCGTGGGCGCCGGCGCGTACATCTGCGGCGAAGAGACCTCGATGCTCGAGAGCCTCGAGGGCAAGCGCGGCGAGATACGCGTGCGGCCGCCACTGCCGGCAATCAAGGGCTTGTTCGGGCAGCCCACGATCGTCAACAACGTCATAACGCTCGCGAGCGTGCCGTGGATTCTCGATCACGGGGCGGATGCTTACGCGAATTTCGGCACCGGGAAATCCCGCGGCACGCTGCCGATCCAGCTCGCCGGCAACATCCGCCGCGGCGGACTCATCGAGCGCGCCTTCGGTCTGACGCTGCGCGAGTTGTTGTACGACTACGGCGGCGGTAGTGCGACGGGTAGGCCGATCCGCACCGTGCAGGTCGGCGGCCCGCTGGGGGCTTACATCCCGGCGTCGCAGTTCGACACCGCGGTGGACTATGAAGCCCTGAGCGGCATCGGCGCGCTGCTCGGCCACGGCGGCATCGTGGTGTTCGATGACTCGGTGGATATGGCGCACATGGCGCGCTACGCCATGGAATTCTGCGCCATTGAATCGTGCGGCAAGTGCACGCCGTGCCGGATCGGCTCCACACGCGGCGTGGAAGTGATCGAGCGCATCATTCAGGGGATCGACGCCGAGCGCAACGTGCAGCTGCTCGAGGAGTTGTGCGACACCATGGTGCAGGGATCCTTGTGTGGCCTGGGCGGCATGGCGCCGTTTCCCGTGCAGAGCGCCCTGAAGTATTTCCGGGAAGATTTCCGCGCACGGGCCAAGTAGCGTGAGCGAGGAGAAACATGTTTTCGATCGACTATAAAGACTTCGGTACGCCGCCCGCGGTAGTGCCCCGGGACCCGAACGGCGCCAACGGTACCAGCGGCGCGGCCGCTGTGGCCAGCGTGGCGCTCGAGATCGACGGTCGCCCGATCACCGTGCCCGACGGCACCTCGGTCATGCGGGCCGCCGCGCTCGCCGGCGTCAGCGTGCCGAAGCTGTGTGCCACGGACACGTTGAAGGCGTTCGGTTCGTGCCGCCTGTGCCTGGTCGAGATCGAGGGCCGCAAGGGCTATCCGGCCTCGTGCACCACCACGGTGGCTGCGGGCATGAAAATCCGCACCCAGTCCCCGAAGCTCACGCAACTGCGCCGCGGCGTGATCGATCTGTACGTCTCGGACCATCCGCTCGACTGCGAGGGCTGTCCTGCCGAGGGGCATTGCGAGCTGCAGGACATGGCTGCCGCCGTCGGTGTGACCCATAGTTCCTACGCGCCGGGCGCCGTCCATCGCCCGGCGCTCAAAGACGAGAGCAATCCCTACTTCGCCTTCAACCCTGAGCTGTGCATCGTGTGCTCGCGCTGCGTGCGCGCCTGCGATGAGGTGCAGGGCACCTACGCCCTTACCATCCAGGGCCGCGGCTTCGAGTCCAAGGTCTCTGCCAGTCAGGACGAGTCGTTCCTGGAATCCGAGTGCGTGTCGTGCGGCGCCTGCGTCGAGGCCTGTCCTACCGCGGCACTGACTGAAAAATCGCTCATCGGCTTAGGGCATTCCGAGCGCGCGGTGAAAACCACCTGCGCCTACTGCGGCGTGGGATGCAGCTTCAATGCCGAGCTGCGCGGGGAGGGCGCGGACGTTGAGGTGGTGCGCATGGCGCCCGATCGCCACGGCGACGCCAACCACGGCCATGCGTGCGTCAAGGGGCGGTTCGCCTGGGGTTATGCCACGCACGCCGATCGCGTCGTGAAGCCCATGATCCGCAAGCACATCCACGATGAGTGGCGCGAGGTTTCCTGGGAAGAGGCGATCAGCTACAGCGCGAGCGAGCTGCGCCGCATCCAGGCGAAGTACGGCCGCGACTCCATCGGCGGCATTACCTCCTCTCGCTGCACCAACGAAGAGACCTTCCTGGTGCAGAAGCTGGTGCGGGCGGCCTTCGGCACCAACAATGTCGATACCTGTGCGCGGGTCTGCCACTCGCCCACCGGCTACGGACTGAAGAACACCCTCGGTGAGTCCGCCGGTACGCAGGCCTTTGATTCGGTGATGAAGGCCGATCTCATTTTCATCATCGGTGCGAATCCGACCGACGGTCACCCGGTGTTTGCGTCGCAGCTGAAACGGCGTCTGCGCCAGGGTGCGAAGCTCATCATCGCCGATCCGCGCGAGATTGGCCTGGTGCGCGCGCCGCACGTGGCGGCGGATATTCACCTGCCGATCAAGCCTGGCACCAACGTCGCGCTCCTGAATGCGATGGCGCATGTCGTAGTGAGCGAAGGGCTCGCGAAGGACACCTACGTGGCCGAGCGCTGCGAGGCGGACAGTTACGCGAAGTGGAAGGCGTTCGTCGCCGAGGCGCGCAACTCCCCGGAGGCCTCAGAAGGCATCACCGGCGTGCCGGCCGCCAACGTGCGGCGCGCGGCGCGCCTGTACGCGAGCGCCGGTAACAGCGCGATTTACTACGGCCTGGGCGTCACCGAGCACAGCCAGGGCACCACCGCCGTCATGGGCATTGCCAACCTCGCGATGGCCACCGGCAATCTCGGCCGTGAAGGCGTGGGTGTGAGCCCGCTGCGCGGCCAGAACAACGTGCAGGGCTCCTGCGACATGGGTTCCTTCCCGCACGAGTACACCGCCTACCGCCACGTGTCGGATCCGGTGGTGCGCAAGTCCTTCGAAGACGTGTGGGGCGTGCCGCTGCACAGCGAGCCGGGCCTGCGCATTCCCAACATGTTCGAAGCCGCGCTCGACGGCACATTCCGCGGCATGTATGTGCAGGGTGAGGATTTCGTGCAATCCGATCCCAACACGCATCACGTCAGCGCCGCCATGGCGTCCATGGAATGCGTCATCGTGCAGGACCTGTTCCTCAACGAAACGGCGAAGTTCGCCCACGTATTCCTCCCCGGCTCCTCGTTCCTTGAGAAGGATGGCACCTTCACCAACGCCGAGCGGCGCGTGTCGCGGGTGCGCAAGGTGATGGAACCCCTGGGCGGTTATCAGGACTGGGAGGTCACGGTGCTCTTGTCCAATGCGCTCGGCTACCCGATGCACTACGAGCATCCGTCCGAGATCATGGAGGAGATTGCGCGACTGACGCCGACCTTCTCGGCACTCACCTATGAGAAGCTTGATCGACTGGGAAGCATCCAGTGGCCGTGCACGGACGCAGCTCCCGAAGGCACCCCGACCATGCATGTCGATGAGTTCGTGCGCGGCAAGGGTAAGTTCTGGCCGACGGAGTACGTGCCCACGAGCGAGAAGGTGAACAGCCGCTTCCCGCTGATCCTGACCACGGGGCGCATCCTGAGCCAGTACAACGTCGGCGCCCAGACGCGCCGTACCAACAACGTGGTCTGGCACGCCGAGGATGTGCTGGAGATCCACCCGCATGACGCCGAAGTGCGCGGCATCAGCGACGGTGACTGGGTCGGGCTCACGAGCCGCGCCGGCGACACGGTGCTGCGCGCCAGGGTTTCCGCCAAGATCGCACCCGGCGTGGTGTACACCACGTTCCACTTCCCGGAGACCAACGCCAACGTGGTCACCACGGAAAACTCCGACTGGGCGACCAACTGCCCCGAGTACAAGGTGACCGCGGTCGAGGTGGTGCTCGTCAACCAGAAGGAAGCGTGGAGCAAGCGTACGCAGGCCGAACGCGAGCTGACGCGGCCCACGCACTACGCTGAGCACGATCGAACTCCCGCCTGAGGCGCGCCGAGGCGTCATGGACGCAGCCGCGATCGCAAAAACAGGATTTTCGGGGACGCCGTGGATCCATTGCGCTGCGCAGTACCTGCTGCGCGCAAGCCCTGGGTGGCCGTCCATGGCCACCCGTGCGCCGCATGCGGCGCACCCCTGGAGGCTGCGGGCGCGCCGTCCTGGCGCGCAGGCCCCCGAAAATCCGGTTTTTCGCTCACGGCGCGCATGAGCGCGCACGCAGTCGAAGTACCGGACGCGGTGAGCGCGACGCTTGAGGTCGAGCGTTGGACGCGCGGCACCCTCACGCATGCCACCGACCAGATTGCCGAGGAGATGCCGGTCGCGCTCGTTTACCACGAGGTGCCGCACGTGGTGATGCTGGCGACGCCTGCGGATCTTGAGGACTACGCGGTGGGATTCACACTGAGCGAGGGACTCGTCGCCCGCGCGGACGAGATCCGCGGTGTGGAAGTCATCCAGGGCGCGGCGTCGGCGGACGTCAAGATCACCGTGGCCTGGGAGCGCTTTACACAGCTCGTGCAACGACGCCGCAACCTCGCCGGCCGAACCGGCTGCGGGCTGTGCGGCGCGGAGACCGCCGCCGATGCTATCCGCGAGACCGGGCCGGTTCCGGCCGGGGTGAGCATCACGACCGCCGAGCTGCACGCCGCCATCGCGCAGCTGTCAGGCCGGCAGCCGATCAATGCCCGCACCGGCAGCGTACACGCGGCGGCCTGGGTGGTGCCGGGCGCCGGGATCCAGGTCGTGCGCGAGGATGTCGGTCGGCACAATGCGCTCGATAAGACCATCGGCGCGTTAGTGCGTGCCAGGAGTGATTTTTCCGCTGGTTACATGCTCATCACCAGCCGCGCGAGCTATGAGATGGTGCAGAAATGCACGACTCTCGGAATCTCGCTGCTGGTGGCGCTGTCCGCACCCACGGCCTTCGCCGTGCGGCTGGCGCGCCACAGCGGCCTGACGCTGGTGGCGTTCGCCCGCGCCGACCAACACGTGGTATACGCGAACCCACAGCGCCTGAAATAATGCGTCCTTAGCGACCCACAAGCTCAACGACACCCATGAACATTGATCTGCTTGTCAAGATGGCCAACGAAATCGGCGCGTTCTTTGCTGGTACCACGGATACCCAGGGCGCGTCGGCGGAAGTCGCCAGACACCTCAATCGCTACTGGGAACCGCGCATGCGCGCGCAGATGTTGAGCTACTTCGAGCAGCGCCAGGGCGCGGGACTTTCCGAGATCGCCAGGGGCGGGGTAGCGCTCATGTACGCCGCCAGCAAGGCAAGCCCTGCGGCAAGCACGCCGCCGGTAGGCGCCAAGGGATGACCTCCGGCCAACGGCCCGGGCGGGCGCTGATCTGTGGCTCCATGGCATACGACACCATCATGGTGTTCGGCGACCGTTTTGCGAAGCATATCCTGCCGGACAAGATCCATCTCCTGAACGTTTCGTTTCTCGTGCCGCAGCTGCGGCGCGAGTTCGGCGGCTGCGCAGGCAACATCGCCTTTAACCTGACGCTGCTGGGGGACGAGGCGTGCCCCATGGCCACGGTGGGGCGCGACTTCGGGCCTTACAAGGAGTGGATGGCGAGCACCGGCGTGGCGGCCGACTGCATCCGCGTGATCGAGGCGGAGTTCACCGCACAGGCGTTCATCACCACAGACCTGGATAACAACCAGATCACGGCGTTTCACCCGGGCGCCATGCAGCACTCGCACGAGAATTCCGTGACTGATGCCCGCGGCATTGCCATCGGCATCGTGGCGCCGGCCGGGCGCGAGGGCATGATCCGGCACGCGGCGCAGTTTGCGGCGGCGGGCATTCCTTTCATATTTGATCCCGGCCAGCAGCTGGCGATGTTCGACGCCGGAGAGCTCGCGCGCTTCGTGTCGCAGGCGTCATGGGTGACGGTAAACGAATACGAGTGGCAGGTGGTGCAGCAGCGCACCGGCTGGAGTGAGCGCGAGCTGGCGCAGCGCGTGCGGGCGCTCATCGTGACGCGCGGCGCTGCGGGCTCCTCCATCCACACGCGGGAGGGGGAGCTGGCGATCCCGGCCGCGCCGGTGCAGCAGGTGGTCGATCCAACTGGATGCGGCGATGCGTACCGCGCCGGGCTGTTACATGGATTACTGCACGGACTGGACTGGCGCACGACCGGACGCATCGCCTCACTCATGGGCGCGATCAAGATCGAGTCGCGCGGCACCCAGAATCATCGTTTTACGCGCGCCGAGTTCGACGCGCGGCTGGCCGCGGCTTTCCCCTGACTCGACGCACTGGCTCATCAAAAGGGTGGGGTAACTTAAGGCTGCCCCGGTACGGCTCTGCGCCGTACGGCCAGTTAAGCTAAAATAAACGTCTTTGGGCGGACCGGGCTACATGACGCACGACTACCTCTTTACCTCCGAATCCGTGTCGGAAGGACATCCGGACAAGGTGGCGGACCAGATTTCGGACGTGATGCTGGACGCGATCCTCAAGGAGGACAAGCGCGGCCGGGTCGCCTGCGAGACGCTCGTCAAGACCGGGGTTGTGATCGTCGCCGGCGAGATTACCACCCGCGCCTGGGTAGACGTCGAAGCGCTGGTGCGCAAGACCGTGCTGGACATCGGCTACAACTCCTCGGAGATGGGCTTCGACGGCGCGAGCTGCGGCGTGCTCAACATAATCGGCAAGCAGTCCTTGGATATCGCCCAGGGCGTGGATCGCAAGGACGAGCGCCGCCAGGGTGCCGGCGACCAGGGCCTGATGTTCGGCTATGCCACCAACGAGACCGATGTGCTGATGCCGGCGCCGATCACGCTCGCGCATCGGCTCGTGAAGCGCCAAGCCCAGTTGCGCAAGGCCGGCAAGCTCGCCTGGCTGCGGCCCGATGCCAAGAGTCAGGTCACGCTGCGCTACGAGAATCACAAGCCGGTGGGACTCGAAGCGGTAGTGCTGTCCACGCAGCACAGCCCGGACATATCGACAAAGCGGCTGCGCGAAGCGGTGATGGAGGAAATCCTCAAGCCCGTTCTGCCGGCCAAATGGCTGGACAAGCGCACCAAGTACCACATCAACCCGACCGGGCGTTTCGTCATCGGCGGGCCGGTCGGGGACTGCGGACTTACGGGCCGCAAGATCATCGTCGATACCTACGGCGGTTACGCCCGCCACGGCGGCGGGGCGTTCTCGGGCAAGGATCCATCCAAGGTCGACCGCTCCGCTGCCTACGCGGCCCGCTACGTCGCCAAGAACATCGTGGCCGCCGGTCTTGCCGAGCGCTGCGAGGTGCAGGTGTCCTACGCGATCGGCGTGGCTGAACCGACTTCCATCATGGTCGAAACCTTCGGCACGAGCCGCCTGTCGCGCGAACGTCTGACGCAGATCGTGCGCAAGCACTTTGATCTGACTCCGTACGGGTTGCTTGAAATGCTCGACCTCGTGCGGCCCATCTACCAGAAGACCTCCAATTACGGGCACTTCGGGCGCAGCGAGCCGGAGTTCACCTGGGAGCGCACCGACCGGGCCGCCGAGCTGGCCGCGGAAGACAAGGGGATGCGCGCCGCCTGAGCAAAGAGCAGCCGCATCGCGGCAAACACGCTAGCTGAGGAGCGTTGCGACGGGCCGGGTGCCAACACCGCGGGCCGCCAGGCTCAGCCGGTCGTGTCATCCATTACGGCGCTCACTCTGACATTTCGGAGTATCGAGTATGAACGCCACGCTTAAAGCCACTACCAACAACGCCGACTTCAAGGTCGCGGATCTCGGGCTCGCCGATTGGGGCCGCAAGGAGATCACGATCGCCGAGACCGAGATGCCCGGTCTCATGGCGATCCGCGCCGAGTACGCGCGCACCCAGCCGCTGCAAGGCGCGCGCATCTCCGGCTCGCTGCACATGACCATCCAGACCGCGGTGCTCATCGAGACGCTGCAGGCGCTGGGAGCGCAGGTGCGTTGGGCTTCCTGCAATATTTTCTCGACCCAGGACCACGCCGCCGCGGCCATCGCCGCGTGCGGAACCGCGGTGTTCGCCTGGAAAGGCGAGTCGCTGAGCGATTACTGGGACTACACGCACCGCATCTTCGAGTGGGCGGATGGCGGTTATTCCAACATGATCCTGGACGACGGCGGGGACGCGACTTTGCTGCTGCACCTCGGGCTGCGGGCGGAGAGCGACCCGGGCGCGATCGCAAAACCCTCGAGCGATGAGGAGGCGGCGCTGTTCGCCTCGATCCGCGCGCGCCTCAAGGCGGACCCCAAGTGGTATTCGGCGCGCATCGGTCACGTCCGCGGCGTCACCGAGGAGACCACCACCGGGGTGAAGCGCCTGTACCAGATGGCGAAAGAGGGCAAGCTGGCCTTTCCCGCCATCAACGTCAACGACTCGGTGACCAAAAGCAAGTTCGACAACCTGTACGGCTGCCGCGAATCACTGGTCGATGCGATCAAGCGCGCGACCGACGTCATGATCGCCGGCAAGGTCGCGGTCGTGTGCGGCTACGGCGACGTCGGCAAGGGCTGCGGCCAGGCGCTGCGTGCGCTGTCGGCACAGGTGTGGGTGACCGAGGTCGACCCGATCTGCGCGCTGCAGGCGGCGATGGAAGGCTACCGCGTCGTCACCATGGAGTACGCGGCCGACAAGGGTGACATCTTCGTCACCGCGACCGGCAACTACCATGTGATCACCCACGATCACATGAGCCGCATGAAGCACAACGCGATCGTGTGCAACATCGGCCACTTCGACAACGAGATCGATGTCGCGAGTCTCAAGCAATACAAATGGGAAAACATCAAGCCGCAGGTCGACCACGTCATCCTGCCCGACGGCCGGCGCATCATCCTGCTGGCGGAGGGCAGGCTCGTGAACCTCGGCTGCGGCACCGGCCACCCGAGCTACGTGATGAGCTCGAGTTTTGCGAACCAGACGATCGCGCAGGTGGAACTCTTCACGCAGACCGCCAAGTACCCGGTCGGGGTTTACGTCCTGCCGAAGCACCTGGACGAGAAAGTGGCGCGGCTACAGCTGAAGACGCTCAACGTCGAGCTTTCCGAGCTCACCGACACGCAGGCCGGATATATAGGCGTGGACAAGGCCGGACCCTATAAGCCGGACCACTACCGCTACTGATGAACGACCGCGCGATGGGTGCGGGGACGGGCGGGCCGGCAGGCGTGTGCGGCGGCGCGATCCTGCTCGACGGCAAGCTGGTCGCCGCGAAAGTGCGCGCCGAAGTTGCGGCGCGCGCGGCGCGTTTTGCCGCCGGGCACGGTCGCTTACCCGGACTTGCGGTCGTGCGGGTGGGGCAGGATCCGGCCTCCGCGGTGTACGTGCGCAACAAACTCAAGGCCTCGCGCGAGGCCGGCATTGCCTCCTTCGCGCACGACCTGCCGGCGAGCGTGAGCGAGGCACAGCTTCTCGCCCTCATCGCCGAGCTTAACCGGGACTCGCGCGTGGATGGCATCCTCGTGCAGCTGCCGCTGCCCGCGGGTGTTGATGCCAATCGCATCATGGACGCCGTCGATCCGGCCAAGGATGTGGATGGATTTCATCCGCTGAACACGGGTCTGCTGGCGCAGAAGCGGCCACGACTGCGGCCGTGCACGCCGTACGGGGTGATCCGCCTCGCGCAGGAGTACGGCATTGCGCTAGCGGGAATGCGGGCCACCGTCGTGGGCGCATCCAATATCGTCGGGCGACCGATGGCCCTGGAGTTGCTGCTCGCGCGCGCCACCGTCACCGTGTGTCACACCGGCACGCGCGACCTTAAGGAGGAAGTCGGGCGCGCGCAGCTCGTGGTGGCTGCGGTCGGCAAGGCAGGGTTCATCCCCGGCGAGTGGATTCGCCCGGGAGCCGCGGTTTTCGACGTCGGGATCAACGGCACACCGGCGGGTACGCTCACCGGCGACGTCGATTTCGAGCCGGCGGCGCGGCGCGCCGGCTGGATCACGCCCGTGCCGGGGGGCATAGGCCCGATGACCATCGCCATGCTGCTCAGCAACGCGGTCGACGCCGCCTTCACGCGAGCCGGCCTCGCTCCCTGAGCGGAATAAAAGCCGTGTCCGGCGGGTCTTTTATAGGGCTAACGGCGGCGCCGCGTGAGGGCTGTGTCGGGTTCCCCAATGGATGACAAACGCGGCCGTTTCGAGGCGCAGGTGATGCCACACCTGGACGCGGCCCACCGCTTTGCCCGCTGGCTGTCGCGCTCGCCCGGCGAGGCCGACGATATCGTGCAGGAGGCATTTCTGCGCGCCTTCCGCGGCTTCGACGCGCTGCGCGGCTCCGACGTGAAGGCCTGGCTTCTCACGATCGTGCGCAATTGCCACGCGACGGCCTGCAGGCAACAGCAACGCCGGGCTGCGGTGCCGCTGGCGGAAGCTGACGAGGTGCAGTTTGACTCCACCGCCCTCGCCAGCGTGCCGGATCCGGAGAGTGCCTCGATCGGGCGCGACCAGGAGCGCACGCTCGAGCGGCTGATCACCGCCCTGTCACAGGAGCATCGCGAAGTGCTGCTGCTGCGCGAGCTGGAGGAAATGAGTTACCGGGAAATCGCGGCGGTGACGCAGCTGCCGATTGGCACCGTGATGTCGCGGCTGGCGCGCGCGCGCGCCGCACTGAAGCTGCAGTGGCTACAGGAATGCGCAGGAGAACCGCATGCCGTGCGCTGAACACTTGCGTTTGCAGGCCTATTTCGACGGCGAACTCGATGCCGTCGCGGCCGCGGATATCGAGCGGCACACCGAGGGCTGCGCCGAGTGCCGCGCGCTGCTGCAGGATCTGCAGCAGACGCGCAGCTTGCTTCGCGGTGGGCTGGAGTACGGCACGGCTTCGCCCAGGCTGCGCGAGCGCATCGTGCGAGTGCTCGATCAGGAGACGCCGGCGCCGAGCCGCCGTGCGGATCGCCCGCGGCCGCCGGCCTGGCGCACGCGGCCCTTCTGGCTCGGCGCCCTCGGAGGTGTGGCCGCCGCCGCCGCGGCCACGATCGGCTTTCTGCTGCTGTTCGCCCGGGTTCCGGATGCATTCCTCGATGAACTCGTCGCCGCCCACGTGCGCTCGCTGATGCCCACCCATCTGACGGACGTCGTGTCCACCGATCAGCACACGGTGAAGCCATGGTTTGCGGGCCACGCCGATGTCTCACCCGTGGTCGCCGACTTCGCGCCGCAGGGTTACACCCTGGTGGGCGGGCGCGCTGACTACTTCGATGGCAAGCGCGTCGCCGTGGTCGTGTACGAGCACGGTGCGCACGTCATCAACGTGTTCAGCTGGGCGGACCGATACACTGCGTCGCACCTCACCGCCCGCAATGGCTACCACCTCGTCTTCTGGCAGGCGGGCAACCTCGGGTACTGCGCCGTTTCCGATGCTGGCTGGGAGGAACTGCAGGGGCTGGTGCGCCTGTTGCGCCAGCTCAGCGACCAGGACGCGCGGGAATAAAACCTCCGATCTGGAGTCTTCTGCTGAGGCGAGCACCTCAAAGGAGACCGAAGATGGCGGACGAAACCTCGACAAAAACGCGTCGCGAGGCGCTGAAATGCCTGGCCTTTGGCGGCGCCGGCACGCTCTTCACCCTGGCGGGCGGAGTTCTGACGCCCATCGATCTGGCGGTGGCGGCCGCCGACCAGCAAGCTGCCGCGCGCCGCGGAAAGCCGCTGTTCGTGCAGATCAGCGACACGCACATCGGATTCAACAAGGAGGCGAATCCGGACGTCAACGGCACGCTCGCGCAGACCATCCAGCTCATCAATGCGATGCCCGAACAGCCCGCGCTCATGATCCATACCGGCGATATCACGCACCTCTCGAAGCCGGCCGAGTTCGATCTTGCCCAGCAGCTGTTCTCGGCCCTGCGCACAAGCGAGATGCACACCGTGCCGGGCGAGCACGACACGACCGATGCGACCGTCACGGAGTACTTCGATCGCTTCGGCAAGAATTCAGACCGCAAGGGTTACTACAGTTTCGATCACGCCGGCGTGCACTTCGTCGCGCTCGTCAACGTGTTGCAATTCAAGCCCGGCGGTCTCGGTACGCTCGGCACTGAGCAGCTGGCCTGGGTGGCCGCCGACCTCAAGGGGCGTCCGGCCAGTACGCCGGTCGTGGTCTTTGCGCACATGCCGTTGTGGACCATCTACGAGCCGTGGGGTTGGGGTACCGGCGATGCGCCGCAACTCCTGGAGCAGCTGCGCCGCTTCGGTTCGGTAACCGTGCTCAATGGCCATATCCATCAGATCGTGCAGAAGGTCGAGGGCAACGTGACGTTTCACACCGCCCGTTCGACCGCCTACCCGCAACCGGCTGCCGGGGTTGGAGCGGGCCCCGGCCCCCTCAAGGTGCCCGCCGATCAACTGGCAAAAATGCTCGGCGTCACCAGCGTGTTGGTCGCAAGACATCCACGTTCGCTGGCGCTCGATGACACGACTCTCGCCTGAAACGCCCGGCAGGACCTGAAAATGGAGAACTCTCTTATGCCACGAGGATTGCATCGATTGCTGCTGACGGCCGCGGGTGCCGCGGCGTTGTGGTGGATCGCCGCCGGCCCGGTCGCGGTCGCGGCGAACGCCGCCGCTCCCACGATCGTGCTGGCGAAGGATTTCATGTTTGCGCCGCTGTCACTGAGCGTGACCGTCGGCGCAAGCGTCACCTGGACAAACCAGGACGATGAGCCGCACACGGTGGTCAGCGACAGCGGGTTGTTTCGCTCGGCCGCAATCGACACGAACGAGAGCTTTTCCTTCCGGTTCGACAAGCCCGGCACCTACCACTATGCGTGCTCCATCCACCCGCGCATGGTCGGAACGATCATCGTTCAGTAGCGCGCGTGAACCGCATCACTACGCTGGCCCTGGGCCTGGCCGCTACGTTCGCCGTCCTGAGTATCGGAACCGGCGCGTTCATCTATTCCGGGATCTACAACATCGGCGCCGATGACCATCACACCAGGATCGTGCTGGCGCTCATCGGGCAGTTGCGGGAGCGCTCCATTGCGGCACGGGCACGCGCCCTGCAGGTGCCGGATCTTGATGACCCTGGCCGCATCGCCGCCGGCGCGCGGCAGTACGCGCAGCACTGCACCGGCTGCCATCTGGCACCGGGCGTGAGCCGCTCCGAGCTGCGCCCCGGACTGTATCCGCACCCGCCGAACCTCGCTCAGGAAGCCCCGCCCGACGCGCGCCGGGCGTTCTGGACAATCAAGCACGGCATCAAGATGAGCGCGATGCCCGCCTGGGGCACACTTCTGGATGATGCCGCGATCTGGGATGTCGTCGCGTTGGTTCGCAGGCTGCCATCGATGGCCCCGGAGGGCTACCAGCAGCTCGCGCAGTGAACGAATGCAGTGCGAAACAAGCGGCTGTCGGCTATCGCCGACGCACGCCACTCACGCGGCGCGTGAGTCTGATCCGCAGCTGTCGCGGCGCCAGCACAAGTTAGTGTTGGGCGCCTGCCGTGTAGCGCGCGCACTTCCAACATGTCACGGATCGTTGGTTGGGGACTTTCGGTCGCTCCAGGGTGTATGATTCCAAACCCGCCCTTGAGTTGGGGCAATTCCTTGTCGGAGTATCAGGTAATGGCAAAACGTCCCCCCAATGATGGCGCCGGCTGGAGCGCGCGTGAGCTGAAGACGCTTAAGGCGCTCGCCAAGTCGGGAACGCCGACCGGTCAGGTCGCGAAGAAGCTCGGCCGTACTGCAGCTGCGGTGCAGCAGAAGGCCATGCGCTCGGGAATTTCCTTCCGGGCAGCAAAGCGCTCCGGAGCGCGGAGAAAGAAGTAACCGCATCTGGTTTTAAGGGCCGGCACGCCCGCCCATCAGGCGGCGTCCGGCTCGTGTTTCCCACGCGCCGACTCCTTTCAACGATCCGTTACATTCTTGCCGCGCCCTGGTGCCTGGCGCTGATGCTCTGTGGCTGCGATGTGCAGGTGCAGGACACTACCCCTTCTGCCTATCTCGCCGAGCACGGCATCGGAATGTACGGGCTGAGCGCGCGGATCGCCGCGGACTGGCTGGTAACGCCGCGCTCGGTGGTGCTGTTTGCCATCAGCGATGGCAAGAAGCTCATGCTGACGCCCGACGCTGACCACACGCGCTACCACGGGTTGTACTCGGTACGCTGCCGCGACAGCTTTCCGCTGCAACTCTACGCGGTGTGGAACCTGCAGGGCCTCACCACGGCGCACAAGCTTTTGCCGGCGCAACCGCGGCAGATCAGGCTGCTCGAGCCGCCGCTCACCCGCACGGCAAGCATCGATTCCTCGGGCCTGGCAGCCAGGGGAGGCTGGCGGGGCGGCGTGCAGTATCGCTTCGTCACGGTGCCGAGGGTGCAGATCACGGCGGCGCATATTGAGCCCGCGAGCGCGCAACTCGCGGACGTCGCGGCGGCCAAAGCAATCTCGGTGGTCACGTCATTTCCGGTGGTGGCCGACTGCGGTGAACTGGCGTCAGTTCAGGTGGCGTCGACTGCCTCGCACGCGCACGGCATACTGGTTATTGACACCGATCACCCCGGAGTGCCGCATTGGCAAACCACCGTGGAGTTTTCGCCGCAATGATCCGCGCGAACGGAGTGGGGCGACGTTTGGTCACGGCCGCGCTGGCGATTGTGGCGTTGGCGGCGCAGCCGAAGGGTGCACTGGCCGCGGACACGGGCACGCCAGCGCCGCCTGCCGCGCCGCTTAAGATCGGAATCATCGGGGCGGGTCATATCGGCGGCACGCTTGCCTTGCTGTGGGTGCAGGCGGGACACGAGGTACTACTGTCGTCCCGGCATCCCGACGACCTGAAGCCCCTTGCAAACTCGCTCGGACCGAAGGCGCGGGTCGGCACCCCGCGCGAGGCCGCGGTTTTTGGTGATGTCGTGCTGGTTTCGGTGCCTTACGCCGCGCTGCCGCAGCTGGGGCGCGATCTTAAGGCCGAGCTCGCGGGCAAGATCGTGCTCGAAACCGGCAATCCCTACCCCGAGCGCGACGGCGAGATGGCCGTCGCGGCGCGCCGCAAGGGCACGGGCGTGGCGTCCGCGGAGTTTCTGCCAGGCGTGCGCCTGGTGCGTGCCTTCAACGCCATCAACTCAGGCGACCTCAGGAGCGAAGCGCACCACCGCGGTGAGTTGTATGCCATCCCGCTCGCCGGTGATGACCCGCAGGCCCTCGCGGTGGCGCGGCGCCTGGTGCAGGAGGCGGGGTTCTCACCCGTGGTGGTGGGGGCGCTGTCGCGGGCGCGCGAGTTTGATGTCGGGACCGGGGTCTATACGCGGCTGCTGACGGCGCCGCAGCTGCGGCACGCCCTGGGACTGCCGGCGCCGGCACCTTAGGCGGCGGGCGGCGGCTGACGCTCGACTTTCGGCAGCCGCTCATCGAAGCACGCCCAGCTCGGCGCCATCGATGTCCAGATGCTCATCGCGGGGCGCGCAACTTCCGGGTCATCGAGCGTGCCGGCGCGCACGAATACCAGGTGCGGACGGGCCTCGGAAGCGCTGAAGAGGTGGGTGCCGCAGGCCGGGCAGAAGCGCCGGTGCGCCACGTTGCCGCTGTCGGCGGTCATCACATAGTCCCGTAACTCGCCGGCGATCGTGACCGCCGCGCTCGGGAAACACGTGTTCATAGTGCCGCTGCCGGCGCCAATGTACTGACAAACACGACACCAGCAGGCGCGGGTAACCACGGCTGGGGCAGAGATCGAATAGCGGACCGCCTTGCACAGGCAGCCGCCGCTAATGTTTTCGGTGCTCATCCGCAAAGGATAGCGGAAGGGAAGCGCACCGGCATGCGCGGGCTCAAATCCGTGCGTGCTTTAAAAAGTGCCCGTCCTTGAAATTGCTGGGCCGCTCGGGAGCACGTCAGCCGGTGCGTGGCTAAGTATCTGCCCGCGGACCTGAACGTCCGGTGAATGCGGTTCAGTCGCGCAGCCGCGCGCGCAGCGCCGCGATTTGTTCCGGCCACAGTCCCAGGCGTTCGAGGTAGGCACGCACCCCGCCGGCGACGGACAGGAACTCCAACATGTTGTATGCGCCTTGTTCCGGGCAGCGAATGGCCTCGAGGATCCGTGCCGGGTCGGCGTCGGCGTAGCGCTGCAGGTAGCCGTCGCGCAGATTCTCCGCGCTTTGCGCGTAGTCAGCTGCGATCGCCGCCGGCGTGACATCGGCAAGCGTGAGCAACAGGGCCGCGACGAGGCCCGTGCGGTCCTTGCCCGCGATACAATGAAACAAGAGCGGGCCGGGCGCGGCGCTGGCGATTACCTGCAGTACCTGTTTGAGTTCCTGCCGCGCGTGCTCGAGCACGACACACTTCCACAGCTCCTTGACGACGTCGCGGCTGCGCAGGCGCCATTCGTCCTCGGTGTGGGTGAGCAGCGACACGCGTTGATAGCGCACCTGCGGCAGGCCGAGCGGCACGGGGCTCGGATAGCGTGCCACTTCCTCGGGCCAGCGCAGGTCGAGCACGGTCGCCACACCGTATTCGCCCAGCGCCTTCAGGCCCTCGGGCGTGAGTTGCACAAGGTCATCCGCACGCAGCAACGAGCGTGCGCGTGTGCGCCCGCCATCCTGCGTCGGCAGACCACCCAGGTCGCGCGCGTTGAGGAGCGCCGCAAACTCGAGCCGGCGTGGCGTCTCGTCCATCCCCTAGGCCGGGCGCTGCTGGCTTAAGGCAACGCCGGAGAGGATCAGCGCGCCGGCGACCGCCATGCTCAGGGTCAGGGGTTCACCCAGGACAATCCAGGCCCAGATAACACCGAAGAACGGGATCAGGTAGGTGACCGTCGAGGCACGCATGGCGCCGATGCGGTAGATCAAGCGGTAGTAGGAAACAAACGCGATGCCGGTGCACAGCACGCCGAGCAACGCGGCACTGCCCCACGAGGCAGCGGCAATCGGGTGATGCGGCCAGGTGTAGATCGCGAGCGGCGACAACAGCACCGCCGCGGACACCAGGGCCGCGGCCGCGATGCTCACCGGCGGGTAGGTCGTGAGATGGCGGCGCACGAGATTGATGCCGACGCCGTACAGGAGCGCCGCCGCCGTGCCGGCCAGTGCGGCCGGCCAGACGCTCGCGCCTGCAACTTTGCCGCTCGCGAGGAACAGCACCCCGGCGAAGCCCGCCGCGAGCCCGAACGCGCGCCGCCCGCTGATGCGCTCGCCGTAGAAGATAAAGCCGACCAGCGCGGTGAACATGACCGTCATGGCGTTGCTGATCGCGCCGATGCCGGCCGGTGCGCGCTCTGCGGCCCAGGCAAACAGCGCGAACGGGATGACCGAGTTGATGGTGGCAATGCCGGCGATGATGAGCCACAGGCGGGCGGTGAACAGCGCGCGCGCTTGCCATAGGAACGGCAGCAGGATGAGCGCGCCCAGGCTCAGGCGCATTTCCACCAGTGGGACGGGACCGAAGTCCGTGGCCGCGACCCGCATGAACAGGAACGAACCGCCCCAGACCGCACCCAGCACGGCCAGCTCCAGCATGGTGCGCCACGAGCTGGCGGGCGCTGCGGCGGACGCAGCGGTCGGTGCGGACGCTGAGTCCGCGGTGGTGCATTCACTTGGCATGCGCTCATTCTAAGGGTGAAGCTGGCGCATGCCACCCGATACTTGCGGCGCATTAGAGAGAGGACAACGCACCCATGATCAAGCCCACCGAGCGCTTCACGAACCGCGCGGACGCTTATGCCCGCTGTCGACCGGGCTATCCGCCCGAGGCGGTCACGCTGTTGCAACAGCGCTGTGGGTTGTCGGCGCAAGCGGTGGTGGCGGACATTGGCTCCGGTACCGGCATCCTGACCGCGCTGCTGCTTGAGAGCGGTGCGCAGGTGTTCGGTGTTGAACCGAACGGCGCCATGCGTGCGGCGGCCGAGGCGGCGTTGCGCGCCGCGCCGCGCTTCCATAGCGTGAACGGTACGGCGGAGGCCACGACGCTCGCGGCAGAGAGCGTGGATCTCCTAGTGGCGGGCCAGGCATTCCATTGGTTTGATGTGCCACAGGCGCGCCTGGAGGCGCTGCGCGTGATTCGTGCCGGCGGCTGGGGCGCGCTGTTGTGGAACGAACGACCGAAGGCGGCGACGGCCTTCCTCGCCGACTACGAAGTGATGCTCGAACGGCACGCCCCGCAGTACGCGAGCATCACGGCCAGCCGCGCCAATGAAGCCACTATGCGCGAGTTCTTCGGCGGCGTGATGGAGCGCGCCGCGTTCCCGAATCAGCAGCAGCTGGACTTCGAGGGTCTGCGGGGCCGCCTGATGTCCTCATCCTACGCACCCGAGCCCGCTGATCCTGGCTACGCCCCCATCATGGCGGCGCTGCGGCAGGTGTTTGATACCCATGCCCGCGACGGCAGGGTAGTACTGCCTTACCAGACGCTGGTGTACTTCGGGCGCCTCAAGCCCTACCAGACGGGCACGCGCTCCGCCGGAGCGAGATAGAGCTTCGCGCCCGGCTTCACGTCGAAGGCCTGGTACCAGGCGTCGAGGTTGCGCACGGTATCGGCGCGATACTCGGGCGGCGCGTGACTATCCGTGACCAACCGCTGGCGCGCCGCCGGCTCGCGGATCTTGGTGCGCCAGGACTGCGCAAAACTCAGGAAAAACAGCTGTTCGCCGCTGAACCCGGCTTCGCCGCGCGCCGGCTTGTCGTTGTGGGTGAGGCGCCAGGCATCGTAGGCTGCTGACAGCCCCGCGACGTCCGCGATGTTTTCACTCAAGGTGAGCTTGCCGTTGACCGCGACGTCCGGGAAAGGATGGTAGCGATCGAACTCGGCGGCGAGCTTTTTCCCGGCGGCTTCGAAGTGCGCGAAGTCCTCCTTGGTCCACCAGTTGCGCAGCCGTCCGCGGGCGTCGAACAGGGCCCCCTGGTCATCGAAGCTGTGACTGATTTCATGCCCGATCGTGGCTCCGATTGCGCCGTAGTCGAACACCTGGTCGCGCTGCGCATCGAAGAACGGCGGCTGCAGGATCGCCGCGGGAAAGTTGAGCGCGTTCATCGCCGGCAGGTTCACCGCATTCACCAGCTGCGGCGTCATGGCCCACTCGGAGCGATCCACCGGCGTGCCGAATTTCTTCAGGTTGCGGTGATATTCGAACAACTGCGCGCGCTCGGCATTGCCCAGCGCATCACCACGCACGACCTCGAGCCCGGAGTAGTCGATCCAGTGATCCGGGTAGCCCACGCCCACCTTCAGGGCGGCGAGTTTCGCCTTCGCTTCCACGCGGGTTTGCGGCGCCATCCATTCGAGGTGATCGATGCGGGTGGCGAACGCCCGCAAAAGATTCTTCACCATCGCCTGGGCGCGCGCCTTTTCGGCCGGCGGGAAGTAACGCTGCACGTACAGCTTGCCGACCGCCTCGCCGAGCGCAAGGCTCGTATCGTCTACGGCGCGCTTCCATCTTTCGCGTTGCTGCGGCGTGCCGTTCAGCACGTGACCATAAAATTCGAACGACTCGGTGACGAACGCCCTGGGCAGGTAGCGCGCGTTTTGCTCCAGCAGGTGCAGGCGCAGATATTCCTTCCAGGTGTCCAGCGGCTCGCTCGCCGTCAGTGCGGCGAGACCGGTGACCGCGGCCGGCTGCCACACGACGAAGGCGCCCTGGTGTTCAAGTCCGGCGGCACTGAAGAACGCGGTCCAATCAAGCCCGGGTGCGCGCCGCGGGAAATCCGCGGCCTGCCAGTGATTGTTACCCTTAAGCACGTCCTCGGACTCGGCGCGGCCGCCGTGCACTTCGGCCATGCGGTGTTCCAGCGCAAAAATCCGCGCCGCAGAGCCTTGCGGGTCCGGCTGATGTGCGAGCGTGAGCATGGCGGCGATGTGCTGCTGGTACTTCGCCCGGATCGCAGCCATCGGCGCGGCGCGGTCCAGATAGAAGTCCCGATCGGGCAACAGCAGGCCGCCCTGCAGGAGGAACGGCGCATAGCGGCTCGGATCATCCAGGTCCTGTGCTACCCACAAGCCGAAGAGGTTGGGGGTCTGGAAGTTGGTGCTGTTGAGCACATCCACGTCAGCGCGCAGCGAAGCGCCGAGGGCACGGGCGAGATCCTTGCGGTCCTTGATGGCGTCGATGCGCAGCAGGGCCGGTTGCAGCGGTGCCAGGCCCTGCTTCTCGATGTTTTCCTCATCCATGTAGCTCGCGTAGTAGTCGCCGACCTTGCGCGCTTCTGATCCGGGCGCCGAGGTTGCCGCGGCGGCGCGGATGAGGTCCGCCGTACGTTTCGCCGTGAGCTCCGCGAGCTGCGCGCCGGTGCCGTAGGAGCTGCGGTCGGGCGGGATTTCGTTAGCCTTGAGCCACGCGCCGTTGGCATAAGCGAAGAAGTCGTCCCCGGGCGCGACCGTGCGGTCGATTCCGGCGACATCCAGGCCGTGAGGTGCAGGGCTCGCCGCGTCGGGGCTTGCCGCGGCTGCGATGTCGAGACTTAAAGTCAGGCCGCTCGCAACGGCGCAAACACGGATCAGGGCAGCGAGGGAGAAGGTGGCGCTAAGCATGGGGTTTTCCGTTCAAACGAAAGCGCGCGAGGGCCGCGAATCTACACGATGGCGGCGCGTTGGATATCGGCTGGCGGTGCGTGAATACTCAGCGTGCAATCGAAGACCCTGCAGCGCGCGCCGGAAATAAATCGCAGCCATGAGCCTGAAAAAGACTAACTCCCTTGCTCTCATGCTGGTGCTCGCTTCGGCGTACGCGCCGCTCGCCCTGGCGTGGGGTCCGCAGGGACACCGCACGGTTGGAGCCATTGCCGACCGGCTGCTGACGCCGCAGGCGCACGCGGCGGTGGCGCGGCTGCTCAATGCTGATCTGGACAAGTACGGCAACCTGTCCGGGCGCACGACCCTGGAGGCGATTTCAGTGTGGCCGGACGAGCTCTACGGGACGCCGGCCGTCCGGGCGACCTGGCACTACGACGACGTGCCGATATGCGGCACCGCACCCAAGGCACGCTACTGTCCGGACGGGCAGTGCAATACCGAGCAGTTGAAACGTCTGATCGGGCTGCTGGGCGATCCGCGGGCGGCGCCGCGCGATCGTAACGAGGCCCTGAAGTGGATCGTGCACCTGGTCGGGGACATCCATCAGCCGCTGCACGCAGCCGACAACGACGATCGCGGCGGCAACCGGGTGCAGGTCGCCCTGTGGGGTGTCAGGACGCGCGGTCGCGAGAACCTGCACCGGGCCTGGGACAGCGACCTGGTCAAACTCGCGCTGCACGCGCGCAATCGCCAGCAGCCTCCCGGCGACATTGACGCGCTGGCGGTCGAGGCCCGGGGGCTGGTCAACGAAGCCGGCCAGGGGACACCCGACCAGTGGGCGTTCGAATCCAACAACCTGGCCCGCAACGTGGCCTACCACTACCCCGGCTTTGCCTGCAACAGCGTGCCGCAGAACATCGTCGTGCTGGACAGGGCCTACCAGGTCGACGCGGAGGAAATTGTTCGCGAGCGGCTGCTGCTGGCCGGTGGGCGCCTGGCGAACCTTCTGAACCGGGTTCTGGCGAGCCGTTAGCGGCTTAGAGGGTCACCCGCCTTGAGGTGCGGGCGGGCCGGTCTCGTGTGTTGCAGCCGGGCGACACTAAGGTAGGGACGGCTGGTCGCTGCGCGGCAGAGGTGCATGCTAAATTAACGGCTCACGCATGGAGGACCTGCCGCCGTGAATGCCTGCGACGAGAGCCTGGTATCCGCGTCCAAGGGCGCCGATGACGCCGCCCGTCCATCCACCGCGACGCACACCTACCCGCAACCCGCGGTGAGCGGGAGCCCGACGGATCGCTGGTTGCTGATGCGCCTGCGCGGGGTGCTCGGCAACCCGGCGGTGGACTTTGCAGTGCGCGACAGCGCGCGCATCACCTGTTCTGCGGCGCCGGTGGCGCGTGTGACTTTCGCTAGCCGGGCGACGCTGCTCTCCATACTCACGGATCCGTGGGTGCGCTTCGGGGACGCCTACAGCGCGGGGGACGTGCAGATCGACGGGGATCTGGTGTGGCTCCTGGAGGCGGTGTATCGCGCCGGGGGCATGGGCAAGAAGCGCGAATCCCTGTTCCGGCGTGCGCTGGCGCTGCGGCACCGAAACACGCTCGCCGGGTCGCGCGACAACATCCATCACCACTACGACATCGGCAACGAGTTCTACGCCCTGTGGCTGGGCGAGACCATGGCCTACACCTGCGCCTACTACCCGACGCGCGATGCCACGCTCGATCAGGCACAGATTGCCAAGATGGATCACGTGTGCCGCAAGCTGCGCCTGAAGCCCGGCGAGAACGTCGTCGAGGCCGGCTGCGGCTGGGGCGTGTTTGCCCTGCACATGGTGCGTCACTACGGTGTGCGGGTGCGCGCCTTCAACATCTCGCACGAGCAGATCGCCTTTGCGCGCGAGCGCGCGGCGCGCGAAGGCCTCGCCCGCCACGTCGAGTACGTCGAGGACGACTATCGCAGCATCACCGGTCAGTACGACGCCTTCGTGTCCATCGGCATGCTCGAACACGTCGGCGTCGGCAACTACGAGACGCTCGGGCGCATCGCCCACACCTCGATGGGCAGCAGCGGCCGCGGCCTCATTCACACGATCGGGCGTAATCGCCCGGCGCGCCTGCAGCCGTGGATCGAGAAGCGCATCTTTCCGGGGGCGCATCCCCCGGCGCTTTCGGAGATGGCGCAGATTTTCGAGCCCTGGGAGCTGTCGATTCTCGATGTCGAAAACCTGCGCTTGCACTACGCACAGACGTTGCGGCAGTGGCTCACCGGCTACGAGGCCGCGAGCGAGCGCGTGCGCGCGATGTTCGACGAGAAGTTCGTGCGCATGTGGCGGCTGTACCTTGCCGGCTCGGTCGCCGCGTTCTCGACCGGCACGCTGCAGCTGTTCCAGGTGCTGTTCGCGCCTCGTGGTAACAACGACATCGCCTGGACGCGCGCTCATCTGTACACACCCTGATCTGCAGCGACCGCCCGGGCGAAGACGTGCGCAGCTGTGACGTTGTCATCGTCGGCGGGGGACCGGCGGGGTCCACTGCCGCCGCGAAGCTCAGGCGCGCGGGCGCGGACGTGCTGGTGCTCGACCGCGAGCGCCTGCCGCGCCTGAAGTTGTGTGCGGGCTGGATCACCCCGGAGGTGGTGCGCGACCTCGGGATGGACCTCGCTTCCTACCCCCACCGCCTGCTCACTTTCCCGCGCCTGCGCGTGCACCTGGGGAGGCTGCACATCGCGGTGCCGTGCGTCCAGCATTCCATCCGCCGCTTTGAATTCGATGCCTGGCTCCTCGAGCGCTCGGGCGCGCCGGTGGAGCAGCACAACGTGCGCCACATTGCCGCCGATGGCGCGGGTTACGTTATCGATGATCTGTATCGCTGCCGTTACCTCATCGGCGCCGGCGGCACGCGCTGCCCGGTGTACCGGGAACTCTTCCGCGAGTTGAACCCGCGCGCCCACGAACTGCAGATCGTGACGCTGGAGCACGAGATCGAATACGACTGGCAGGATCCGGACTGTCACCTGTGGTTCTTCGAGCACGGCCTGCCCGGATACTCCTGGTACGTCCCCAAGGAGAAGGGCTGGCTGAACGTGGGTGTCGGCGCGCTCGCGGCGCGCCTGAAGAAGAGCGGCGAGGACATCAAGGAGCACTTCGCGCGCCTGGCTGCGCGCCTTGGCGGAGGACTCGCCCACGGCGCGCAGTTTGATCCGGGCGGTTTCAGCTACTACCTGCGTGGACGGGTGGACGTGGTCCGACGCGGCAACGCCTTCATCACCGGGGATGCGGCGGGGCTCGCCACCCGTGATCTGGGTGAGGGCATCGGCCCTGCGATCCGCAGCGGCACGCGCGCGGCGGAGGCCATTCTGGAGGGCAAGCCCTATCGGCTGAACGACGTGACCGGCCTGAGTGTCACGAGCATCGGCCGCAGCCTGCTCGATCGCGCGGCCCGCGCGCGCGTGTTTCCGGGAGAGCGGCTGCGGGCCCGGGGGCCCTCTACCTGATGCCGCTGCCGGGTCGTCAGGTGCCTATCTTGACCTGGTAGGTCACCGCGAGCGCGGCACCTGAGCCGAGGGAGCCACTGAAGCTCCACTGTAGTGATCCGCTCGCACCCGCAGCTGGCTGGGTGCTCACGGTGCAGCCGGTAATGCCCGACGGCAGCACTGCCGGGCACGCAGCGGACACAAAAGTCGTAAAGGCTGGCGTCGAGTCGCTGATCACCAGTGTCGAGAGCGATTGTGCCCCGGTATTGGTCGCGCTGAGGGTGTACTGCAGCGTGTCTCCCGGGTTGGCGTTCACAGAGGTTGCCGCGGCGCCCCCCTGGGTAAGATCGCTCACCAGCTTCACCAGCGTCAGGGTGCCCGGCGCCCCGACGGTGGTCACATCACTCACGGTGGCGGTCGCGGCTAGCGCCGGATTCGCGTTGCTGTATTGGAACGCGGCGCTCACCGTGAGCGCGCTCTGCGCACCAGCCACGGCGCCGGCCGGCACCTGCACCTTGGCCACCAGGCAGACCTGTTGGCCTGCGGTGACAGTGATTGCCGCGCTGATCACCGGTTCGCCGCTATCGATCGTGCCGTTACAATTGGTGTCCTGATAGAGGACGGCAGTCCACGCCGGAGCCGAGGGGGTGGTGCTGGTCGCCAGCGAAAAGCTGACCTGACCGGCGCTGCCGGCGAGGAATGTGTGTGCGTAGAACACGCTCGCACCCGGCTGTGCGTGCTGCGCCCCGTTAGGAGCCAGATTGTTGGGGGGTACGAGTCCGAAGTTGGCGCCGGTGTAGATCTGACCGACCGCCGGCACGTAACTGACACTCGGCCGGGAGTAGCTGCCGCCGGTGGTGCCGGCGCTGCCGCCGGTGGCGAGATAGCCGCTCGGGGACGCCGGAGTAAGCGTCAGCGTGCCCACGGCGCCCGCTGGTATCCATAGCATGTACTGGCCGTTGCCGGCGGTACGCGCCGAGGTTGTGGCCGCGCCGGTTGCCTGCAGCAGGACGTTGCCGATGCCCGTTTCGCCGCCGTCCTGAACGCCGTTGTTGGCAGTGCCTGCGCCGCTCCCCGTGTCCGCAAACACGGTGCCACTCACACTGCTGCCGTTGAACAAGCCGAAATTCTGCGGCGGCGGTGTCTCGCTTGGGACCACGCTGAGCTGGATGATGCCGCTGGGATTCTGCGTGCCGAGCCAGCCGCTCGGCAGCACGGGCGTAATGTCTGCGAGCGTGCTGTCCTGGTTCAGAATCAGGCAGTAGCTGCCCGCCGCCACATTCGCCAGGCTGTACACCCCGCTCGCGGCGCTCACCGCGGCGGCAGCGCTCGCCGGACTCTGACACGCGCCGCCACTGAAGGCGGCGAGCTTGACATACAGACCTGCGATCCCGGTGCCGCTCTCGCCGGCATCGAGCGCGCCGTTATGGTTCGCATCGCTGTACACGGTGCCGCTCACCGCATGTGGCGCGGGTGTCAGCGTGAGTGTGCAGGTGATGTTGTCCCCGGTCTGCGGGGTAAGCGTGAAGCTGGTACCGGCGCCGCCCGGCAACACGGTGTTGGTACCGCCGAAGGCGGAGGCTCCCGGGCCGCTGTTGCTGCAGCTCATGCTGCCGGTGTAGGTCGACAGCCCCGAAAAACTGCCGGCCGCCATGGCCGCGCTCAGCGTGACGTTGTTTGTGCCGATGACCGAGGTCGCACCGCTGCTGGCGTTGCCGGTGCCCGCGGTCGTGGCGCTCTTGATGCTCGCCGCGGGACTCGTATAGCCGATGTTGGCCGTGAATTGATCTGAGGCGCTCACACGCCCGGCGATCACCAGATTGAGCGTGATCGGCGGCAGGGAAACCGCGAACAGCGTGGCTTCGTTGCCCGAGTAAGCCGCGGATACCTGGGTGGGGTTCGGGGTGCCGAGCACGTACGAGGCTTCATAGTTCCGGCTGTCGGTGTTGGTCTCAACCACAGCGGACGTACCCAGTCCCGCCAGCGTGGGGAGGTTGCCGTTGAACAGCGCGTAGTAGTTGACCGTGTCTACCGGGCTCCAGTTCGCGCTGCTGGTGTAGGTGATGACTTCACCGGCATTGGTGTTTTCGCCGTCGGCCGCATACAGCACAAAGGCGCGCGCGTTGCCGGCGGCATCCTTGACGCTCAGGCTCGAGAGGGTCGTGGTACCGGTTCCCGCCTGGCTGAGCCAGTAGAAGATGGGCTTGCCGGTAATGCCATTGTAGGCGCCGTGGCCGAATGCGCCGCCGCCCGACCACGAGGGCTCCGCGACCAGCCCCATGCCGGTGGAGGATACCTGGGCGCTCAGAGACAAGGTCCCCGCACCACTCGGCAGGGTGAACGTGAGCGGCTGCGCAGCCACCGAGCCGGTGTTGAAACCGGTGAAGTCGAGCCACCACAGGCTCTGGGCGAAGGTGCCCGTGCCGTTGGTCGCGTAGGAGCCACCGGTCGCCAGGACCGCGGTGGCGAACGGCGTGAGCAGCGCGGCGAGCAACGGCCGCAGCAGCCAGCGCCGCGCCCGGGGCGCGTGCGGCAGCTGTTGCACTGGTGTGGCGGAGCGGATCACGGTGCACGGCCGGCGAAGTTGCGACCCGGGATGTCACGCGAGGCCAGCGGCGCGCCGCCCAACAGGCTCTCATCGAACTTGAAATTAAGGTGCAGATAAATACCGCGCTGCGTGTACGCCTGGCCGCTCAGGTCGGGTGCGTCAAAGCCCTGCACGTTGTAGCCGAGAGACACCCACAGATTCTTCCATATCAAATAGCCGACTTCGGGGCCGACGGCGTATTCGGTCGTGCCATCACCCCACATGCGATACGCCTGCAGGCCGACGTCCCAGCGCGGGTTTACGTCCCAGGTGGAGCGCACTCCGGCAAGCTGAGTGAGTGAGGTGTCGGCCAGGCCGTCAGCCCAGTCGATGGCGCGTTTGGCCGCGTAGCGTGCGCTCAGCTGCCAGCCGCGTCGCGGCTGAATGTTGACGTTGCCGGCGACGATCCACGCCTGCTCATCCAGGCTCAACCCGGGGCCGAGCGTGGTGTCGAAGTCGCGCAGGTACTCAACCTGCCCGAGCGCGTTCCAGACGTCGGTATCCACCGGGCGATAGGCGAAGCCGGACTGGACACGCGCCAGTTCGCGCCCGCCGCCTGCGGCGAGGTCGGTCTGCTGGGTGTAGAGCGCGCGGTCGAGCAGCGTCCAGGAGGCATCGAGCTTGCGCGCGACACCGGCGCTGAAAAGCCAGCTGTGCGAGCTGCTCGAGGTCTCCCACTGTGCCTGGGACGAGCCTTTCCAGTCACCCGGCGCCGTATAACTGGCACCCAGCGTGACGGCACTGGCCTCATCGCTGACGATGCCCGACATAGGTGCGATGCGCTGGGCGCTCGCAGAAATGCCCCAGCCGTCGGACAGCTTCCATTGGCGGCGCAAGCCCACAACCGCCTCGCTGCTGCGACCGTCGATGCCGTCGCCTTGCCGGTATTCATCAAACAGCTGCGTGTTGTCCGGCAGCGCGCTACTGATGCCTGCCACGGTGGTGTATTGCGATACCGTCGGGTTAAGAGTGTAGGGCCCGTTGAGACTGTTGATGAAATCATGCTGCGCATACAGATGGGTCGTCGGATTGAGCGCGTAGGTGCCACCGATGCCGTCTTCGGCACCGCCGCTGCCGTCGATCGCTTTCTCCGCGAGACCGAACACTTCAGCCCCCTTCACATCAGGAACCGGCACGGTGATCTTTGCGAGCGCGCTGGTGTAACCCACCGCGGCGCTGTCGGTGCCGGCGGGCAGCATGGGTGCCACGGGCGTCACCGGTGCCAGCGTTCCGGGCAATGCCGGGGCGGACAACACCGACTCAGCGTTCGCCTCGCTGTGGCGCACGCCGAGCTCGAGCTTGGTGTTGTGCGCCAGGGTGCGCTCGAGCTTAACCTCCGCGCCGTTCTGCTCCGCGCCGGTAGCGGTGTCGGAGGTCTTCAACCCCTCTGCGACGAGGCGGTCCTTTTCATCCAGCTTGTAAGCCGCCTTGACGCCGTATTGGGATTCGCCCGCCGATTGCAGGCTGTTCGGATTGTAGAAATCCACGTCCGTGTGCGTGCCCCACAGGTGTGCCTGCAGTCGCGCATCCTCATGCTGGAGATCCGCCCGCTCGGCTACGCCCTCGCCCAGCAGGTCGCTGTCGCTGCGCGCTATCTCGGCTATCGCCGTCGTGTGAGCGTCAAATTTCTCGGTGAGGTTCAGCCCGCGCAGGGTCAACTCGTTGCCGGGGTCAGCGTCGTGCAGATCGGTGGCACCGAGGGTAAGGCGCGGGGTGAGCTGCAGACGCGCATCCGCTCCCTCCACCCAGTGCTTGGGGCCGCCGCTGTCGATCGAGTAGCTGACGTGGATATAGACCGGATTCAGGCTGGCATCCACGCTCGGCACGGGGTTGTTCAGCAGCAGCAAGCCCGTGTAAGGCTCGATCGCATAGTCAGTGAAGGGCGTCAGCGGCGTATCGTTCAGAATGACCGACGGCTGATTGCGATCACGCGTGATGATGTCGACCTGCTGACTGTTGGTGACGCCACGCAGATCGAGCTGGAAGGGTCCGGAGGTGCCGTTGGCGCGCAACTCCACGATGCTCTGAGTGCTGGCCGTTTCGCTGGCGAACCCATCGACGGTGACCTGGCCAAATTGCCAGTGGCCCTTGGCGCCGTTCAGTGCGCGCGCATACTGGGTGAGCTGCCGCGCCGGGTTGTCGCTTTGCGTCGTGTAGTCACCAAACAGCATGTAGTTGGTGCCGTTTTGCACCATGACGTACAGCTTGCCGGTTGACTGCGCGTCATAGCCGCGAGCGGAAGAATCCCCGTACACCGGATAGAACTGATCTGGCTGGATGTCGCGGAACAGTGTCGTGTCCGAAGGCTTGTCCGAGTCGTACCCCAGGGTGAGCAGCGTCGAGCCGAGAATCTTGCCTTTGAGGAACAAGGCGGTGCGCGCCGCGACGTCGTCCTTGCCGTCGTTGAGGCTGGTGGAGAGGTTGGCAATTTCGCGCGCGAATACGTCGCTGCTCTGTGCCGGCTGCAGAGCAGCGGGGTTAAGGTTACGCAGGTTCAGCGATGCCGACACCAGCCCGACACCCAGGAGCGGCCGCAGGTTCGGCGTGAAGTCCAGCGCGCGCGTGGCCCTCACCGTACCACTGCTCACGCTGAGCTCGGCTTTGCCGGGCTGCGCGGGCGGCAGCAGCCACAGCTGGGCGGAGCCGCCGGTGATGAATATCTGATTGCCGGCGGATTTCACCACCGACTCCGGCAGGTCGCTCGGGTACTGCCATTGGCCGAGAGTGGCGCCGAGCGTGAGCGGCGTACGCGCCGTAACCGGCACCCCGTCTGCATCGCGCAGCAGCACCTTGACGGCTACCGCGGTGGCGGCGTCGGCCACCGACTCGGCGGGCGCATCGAGGATGATGCTGGCCAGCGGTCCTGGCGCGATCACGGTGACCTCGGCGCTGCCGCGGGCGTTGCCGAAGTCATCGAGTGCGCGCACCCGCAATGTGTTCTTACCAGGCTTGAGATCGACGCCGATGTATTCCCACGCCAGCACGCGTGTCTCTTCCAGGCTGCTCTTTTTGCCGACCTGGGTGTCCGCCAGCGGGCGGCCGTTGACGGTGAGTTCCAGGCGGGTGCCGAGCGGACCCTTGACCTGCACCTTAGTCTGGGCGATCGGCAATACGTCACCATCCTTCAGGTTGACGAAACCAACCTGGGCATCCAGATGCGGCAGGACTTTTTCCAGCGCTTCGGTCCGCAGCTTCTGTTGCAGGGCGCGAAAGTCTGCAAGATTGCTGTCGGCGGCGGCAGCGGCAGCGGCAGCGGCAGCGGCAGCGGCGGTGGCGGCTGGCGCGGCGGCGGCCTGATCCTGCAGCACCTGCGCCGCCGAGGTGTTGAGCCGTTGCTGCAGACCCTGAGCTTGCGGTGCGTAGGGTCCGCCGCTATCGCCCACTGCGCCGAGTGCGGTGGTCGGCGTTGCAAAGGGGGAGATGCCGGGCATGCCGGAAGCCATCGGCACCTGCGGCAACAGTGCGTTGGTGGCAGTGGTGCTGTCGGGGGAGCCTGGCAGGCGAATGGCGCCGCTCGCGGGCAGGGTGTGCGCTTCCATGCCGGTCGAGGGTGCGTTCGGCGACAGCAGCGTGGCGGCTGCCTGGAGGATTTCCGACGGGCTGCTCAGGGCTTTGCGCCGCGCCTCGATCTGACGGCGCAGGTCCGCGCTGCAGCCGGACACTGCGAAGTCCACCTTGCGCAGCTCGCCCGTCGTGAGATCGACGAATGAGCTGCCGGCGTCGAACGCGTTGCGATTGTTCAGCACTTCCAGGCGCGTAGCCGCCGGCAGGGTGGTCAGGTCAACCTTGGCGACGTGCATACGCGGCGCCAGGCCGTAGAGACTGTATTTGCCCTGCTCATCGGACACGACGTACGTGCCGTCTTCGAGATAGATCCTTATCCCGGGGATGCCGGGTTCTCCGGGATCCTGTATGCCGTTCGTGTTGCAATCTGCGTAGACCTTACCGATCAGGTATGCCTTGTCCGAAAACACTCCGTCCGTGATCTGCACGGTGGCGCTCGCATGGCTGGAGGCGAGCTGCCCGCTGACGGCCTGGGCCAGGTTAGTGGCGGTGCCGCCTTGCGCACCCACGCCGATGTGCACGCGGTAAGTGAGCGTCAGCTGCGCGGCCTTCGGCAGCGCGCCGAGCGTGAACGTCAGCAGCGGGCCGCTGCCACCGCGCGGATCGCCAAGGGGTGCGCCATTGAGCCGCGCACTGCCGCGCACGTAGGAGAAGCCTGCCGGCAGCAGGTCATCGACCTGGGTATTGGGCAACGCGCCGCTGATGTTGTTGTTCACCTGCACGGTGTAGTCGACGAAGTCGCCAATTTGCGCGCTCAGTTTGTCGGCGGTCTTCTGAATCAACAGTCCGGCGCCGGCGGCGCCCGGATCGAGCGGCAGATCGAAATGGACCGCCTGGTCCTGGGGGCCGGCGATGACAAAGACCTTGCCGTAGGAACCCTGCGCACTGATGAGACGCCCTGCCGGCTGCTGTGCGGCAGACAGCACCGAGGGAAAAACGTAGCCACCCGGCGGGGTGACCACGAGACGGTACGTGCTGGGAGCAACGCCGGGGAAAGCATAGCGGCCGGTGGCCGCCGTCACTACGCTGCTCGGCGCCGGCGTGGTGCCGTCGGACTGGAATACGCGGGCCGGACCACCCGGCTTGCCGCCATTGCCTGCGCCGGTGACGTCGATGAGCTGCACCGTCGCAGCCGCCAGCGGCTTGTTGGTGTGGCTGTCATACACCACGCCGGAAGGATCGATCAGCAGCGTGGCCGAGGCCGATACCACGCCTGCGGCGCAATGCGTCACCGTGGCCGTCACGACATCGTTCGGCAGCACCTCGACGATGCCGTCGCCGGAGACGACGGCGTGAGTTGCGGCGTCGGCTGTCGGCACATCCGGCTGGACGCGGAACAACCCGCTGTTGGCCGCGGTTTCCACCGCCGTGAAGGTCTCCACATCGCCCGTCAGGCGGCTGGTGAGCGTCACCGGCACGCTGAGCACCTGCGTCGGATTGGTGTTGCAGACGGCCGCGTTCACCTGCACGAACAGGGCAGTGCCGGGCTGCCCGGAAACGCTCGCGGTGGCGTAACCGGCGCCGGTGTAATAACCGATGCTGGCCGGCACGACCGGCAGTGCTATCACCAGTGTGTTGCTCGGCGTGCTCTGCGCACTGCCCAATGGGCTGCTCGCCCAGCCGGCAGCTGCCATCGCGGTGACCGAGGTGCTGGCGTTGGAGTTCACGGTTACCGCCAGCTGGCCCGTGAGGGCAGCGCCCGACGCCAGGCTGACGAGCGCAAAGGCCACCGCATCGATCGTGGCGCCCGGCGGCACCGCCGTCACGTAGGTGTTGGCGGCCGTTCCCAACACGTGGTACAGCGTTTGCGCGCCAGGGGTTGCGGAGTTCGCACTCGCAAACGTGGTGTTGGCTGGCAGCGGAAAATTCAGCACCAACAGGCTGGCGGCTGCGCCGTTCACGGTGACCGCAACCGGATTGGCGGTGCCGCCACCGTTGTTGCTGACTCCCGCGGTCAGGGAGAGGGTGGCTCCAGGAGTGCTCGAGTTGCTGGCCGCAGTGAGCGCAACCACCAGCGCCGCGAGGTTGCTGGTGGTGACCGTGGCGTTGACCGTATTGGAACCGACACCAACCGGCTGGCCCGTCGCTTGATCATTGAATAGTCCGCTGGCGGTGTTGCTGATGACCGTTCCCGGCGGCGGTGGCGCGGCGTGCACGGCGGCCCCTGCGGACAACAGTAGCCCGACCAAGGCGTGACGGAACAGGCAGCGGAACATGGATCGGCGCGCGCGGGGTGGGATAGGGGAGGCGCGGTGATGTGGTCGGTCCCGGCGAGAGACGGGGGAGGCAGGGCCTCCCCCGTCGCACCGGCCTACGGGTTAATCTTCACGCCGAAGGTCACGACGGCGGACTGACCAGGTGTCAGTGTGCCGACGTTGGCGTTGATCGATCCGGTACCACCGACCGCCGGCGCCCCGGCGGCAATGCTGCCGGCGGTTGTGGCCGCAGCGCTGCTGAGCGTGGTGAAGCTCGGCGTGGCGTCTGACACCACGGTCGCGGTGGCGTTGCTGGAGCCGGTGTTGGTGGCGGTGATCTGGTACAGCACGCACTGCCCGGGCTTGGCAGTCACGCCGTTAGTGGCGTACACCGTCCCGCCGGTCGGACCCGCGCAGGTGCTATCCAGGGCCTGCATCTTGACCAGGGTCAGATTACCGGCGACCACCGTCGTGCTGTCGATGGCCACCGCGGGCGCAGGCACCGTCGTGGCGTAGCTGCCGTTGCTGGTCGTGGCGGTATTGGTAGTGGTGTCAACCGCACCCGGCAGGGCACCGCTCGGGGCGATCACCTTGACGAATATGGTGATCGACTGTCCGGGCGCCAGACCTGCGCCCAGACCTGCCACGGTGTTGAGGTTGCCCGTGATCTGCGGATCGCTCGCGTCCAGCGTGCTGCCGCCGTCGGCGTCGTAGTAGAGTGCCGAGGTCCAGCCCGCCTGGTTGTTGGCGCTGCTGAGCGCGATGGTGCTCACCGTGCCATTGCCCTCCGTCACGTTGCCGGTGTTGGTCAGCGTCTGGGTATAGACATAGGAACCGCCGGGCGCGACCTGGCCGGAGTGGTTAGGCGTGAAGCTGAGCGAGCGCGTCGCATTGACCATCACGGCGTCGTGAATCGTGTCGCTCGCGCCGGAGTTCGGCGACAGGGTGCGGAAGTACAGGTCGTTGCTGCCCGCGGCGTAGCCGGCAGGTACGGCAACGACCGCGCACACCACCGCGTTGCCGCCCCCCGCCACCGTACCCGTGGTGGTGATGGTAGCTGCAGTAGTCGAACAGTTGCCCGCGCCCCCGTCGGCCTTGAAGGTGACGGTCCAGCCGACCGGCAATGTCTGGCTGGAAAAGTTCGCGACCGTACTGGCCCCGAGGTTATAGCTGTCGGGCGACGGTCCACGGTTGTTGGCCACCAGGATGAACGTCGTGCTGCTGTTCGGATTGGCGGCATTGGTGATCACCGCGGCACCCTCGGGTCCCGGGCCTTGCCCGGGCGCCGGGGCGCCAGCGTTGTACGGGCTGTTGTTAGTGAGGTCCACGGCGTTGGCCGAGATTGCGCTCAGTGTGTCGGTGGTGGTCGCCGACTTGGTCGCATCGGCGACGGAGGTGGCGGTCTTCTGCAACGTAAAAGGTGCGCCGGCATTGGTGGCGCTGGGCGGCAAGGTCGCCTTAACGATTACGTTGTAGGTAGCGCCGGCCGCGACCGGACCGCTATCAGGTATGCCGTCCCCGTTGGTGTCGGTGAGCGGGGTGACCCCGTCGCTTTTGAACAACTGGAATGTCGTTCCGGCCGGGAAGGTGCTGGCGCCGGTGGTGATGTTGAAGGTGTCGGTGGCGTTGCCAGTGTTGGTCAGCGTGTTGGTGAACGTCACCATCGCGCCGGGGGCCGCGGGTCCGGCCACTGTCTGGCCGGTGAAAGTAAGGCTTGCTGTCTGGCGCACCGTGAACGGCACGGTGTTGGTGCTGCCGCTGACGGTGGTACCCGTGCCATTGTTGTAGGAGTAGGTCGCGGTGTTGTTGAGGGCACCGGCGGCCGTAGCTGCTGCCACGTTGACCTGGAAGCTCACGGTGCCCGACTGGCCCGGCGTCACCTGTGCGAGCGTCGCGGCGAAGGTGTTGCCGGCACCGGTGTAAGTGGACGTGATGGTGTTGGGTGCGGTGCCGCTAGTGCCACCGGTATCAGAGAGTGCGGTCGCGCCCGTCACGCTCCAGCGGCCGGAGCCGGCCACGTAGGTCATGCCGGCCGGAATTGCATCCGACAGCGCGACGCTGGTGGCGGTGCTGTTGCCGGTATTGGTGTAGCTCAGGGTGTAGGTGTAGGGCCCGGAGCCTGCCGCACCGCTGGCCGCGCTCACCGACTTCGTGACCGTGACCGCCGCGTTGTTGGTGACCGTGGTGGTGTCGGTGTTGCTCGTGGTCTTGGTGTTGTCGAACGCGCTGGTGGCAGTCACTGTCAGCGTGTTGGTTTGTCCGGCAGTGGCGGTGGCCGGCAACGTGGCGGCGACGATTAACCTGAAAGTAGCCCCTGCATTGAGCGGGCCACTGGACGTGATGGGTGCTCCGGTGGGCTGGCCGCTGCCATTGTCGGCATAGATCTGCACACTGCTCATCGTGAAGCCGCCGGCATTGGCGGTCGTCAGGTTGAACGTGTCGGTGCCGTTACCTGTATTGGTCAGGGTATGCGGGTAGTAAATCACGCTGCCGTCGGTGGCGTTCTGCGCCCCGTTCTGCGTGAGCGTCAGGCTGGCGACCTGCTGCACCGTGGTTTGCACCACGTTCGAGGTCACGGTGTGGGACACGCCTGAGGTATCGGTATAGGTGGCCGATGCCTGGTTGGTGATTGAAGTTCCCGCCGGCGGCGGCGTCGCCTGCACGCCCTGCACGGCGGCGATGGTCAGCGCACTGGCGGCGATCCACAGCGCCATGCGGCGCAGCCGGCCCTGCGGCGACCGGTCTGCAGACGTTGATGTATGACGTGTAACCACAATAAATCCTTCCAAACAAATTGTTATGTCGTCGGTGTCAGCGCGTAAGCGCGTGGCCTCGAAGAAACTCAAGGCAGTGGTGACGGTCAGCCGGTAGCTTTACGGGCCACCTGTGGCAGCGCGGTGTTGACGCGCACCCGCGCGCTCACCTGTTCGCTCTTGCCCGCCGCCAGCGTGCCCAGGCTCCAGCGCAAGGCGCGGTACTCCTCGAGAGGCACCCGCTCCTGGCGCTCGCTGCCGTCGGGCCGCTTCACCAGCCGCGTCAGCGGCAGCGGGGCGAAGCGCGTGCCATCGGTGCTCGCCAGCGCATTCGGCGGCAGCTGTGAGCGCTCCAGCAGCGTCGTGCCGGCGGGGATTGGCAGGCTGGCGATCAGGCCGGTCACGGCTGCTGCGGAGTGGTTGGTATAACTGACCCGGTACTCCAGTACGTCGCCCGGCTTGCTCACCTGCGCGGGCTTGAACACGGTGTTGCCATCGACGGTTTCCACCTGCTGGACCTGCAGCTCGGAACTTATCTGCGCGGACTGCCCCCAGGCGGGCGCCGTCAGACCCAAACACGCCAGCCACAACGGCCGGTACTGCTGTAATCGAGACCGCATACCTTTCCTCGCTTTCGTTGACCTACGGGCCGCCGGGCCCGAATACGGCGGGCATTGGAGCCGATTGACAAAACATCGCCGGCAACTCATTTCACAAAACATGGCGCGGCGCGCTGACTGGGCGGAAATATTGGACAGACCGGGACGTGCGTCTCAGTGTCGGCAGGAGGTCTATCTCGATTGGGAGGCGACACGCTGCCAGCGGATATGGTCCGATGGACCGGTGGCGGGACGAGCGGACGTGCGCCGCTCGCTGACCATGGCGCTAACCCAGGCGCGCGCGGGCGGGATCAGTAAGCCACGGTCACCGTGATGGTGTCAGCACATGCACCGGGCGCGGGGTCCTGTGAGGGTATCTGACCGTAGACTGTGACGTTTGTCTGTCCCGAACCGATGATTGGGACGCTGACGGTTGCGTTAACGACGACACTGCCACCCGTGCCGTCTCCCCAGACGTTCATATCGTTCGAGGCTTCTTGCCCCGCTTGCCCGCAGTGGACGCTCAGTCGCTGCGTCCAGCCGGATCAATCTCATGCAGGTCACGACCGCGCGTCTCGTGACCGAAGAAGGCGATGAGCAGCGCGGAGATGAATGCGGGGATGGTGATCGCGAGGATGGTCACGGCGAGTGACGGCACCGCGCCGATAGCGCTCAGCGTCTGCGCGATGAGTCCACCGAGCTTGCTGCATGCCGCCACCCAGCCCGTTGCACGCCCCCGCACGCGCAACGGATAGTTCTCGGCTGCATACGGCAGCAGCATGGAGATGAGTCCACAGGAGCCGAGGATGACCAGGGCCAGCGGCAGCAGCGGATGCGACAGGCCCGCAGCGCCTGCCTCCTGCACCGCCAGCCCGAACAATCCCGCGACCATGAGGCCCGTCATGGTGATGAGCGACCACTTGGTGCTCCAGGCGCTGAACATCCAGGCGCAGACGACGACCGTCGGCGCGGCAAGCAGTGTGGAGCGCGCGATCAGGGCGCTCGACGCACCGACGCTGCGCCCGTCCGCCACCAGCGCTGCCGGCAACCACAGCAGCAGCCCGAAGTTGACCAGACCCCAGACCAGCCCGGAGAGAGTCAGTGCCGCGGTGATGCCGAGGAACCCACGGCTGACGGGCGGCACCGGTGCATGACTGTCGGGCGCTACGGGCAGGTCGGTGGTCAGCACTACGCCGAAGCGCGCCAGCGAAGCGCGCGCGATGTCGCTGCGGCCGATGTGCTGCAGAAAGCGGGCGGACTCGGGCAGGTAGGGACTCAGGAGAACCAGGATCAGTCCCGTCGGCAGGTTGAGAAACCACATGACCCGCCAGCCGAAGTGCGGCTGCAGCAGCGCCGAGAGCGAGCTCGCGGCGAAGAATCCGCCGACGGCGCCGATGCCGCCCACCAGCACCAGGCTCCAGCCGCGATGCCGCGTCGGCATGACCTCCGCGAGCAGCGCGTACGCCACCGGCAACATGCCGCCCGCCGCCGCACCCATCATGAAACACATGCCGACGTTCCACCAGAAACTCGGCATCGCACCGCAGATCGAAGTGCCGATGAACATCACCGAGGACAGCACGATGGTCGCGCGGCGCCCGTAGACATCCGCGAGCGTGCCCCACACGAAGGAGCCGACCACCGTGCCCAGCAGCGCCGCAAACGGCAGCAGGGCAACGGTGCGCGAGGCGATACCGTATTCGATCCGCATGCCCGGCGTCACGAATCCGAGGCTTGCTGGTTTCATGACGTCGATGACCAGCGCCAGCGCGAGCAGGCCGGCGATGTGCCAGTGCGCCGCCGTCAACGGCGCACTTTCGATGTGCGCGATCACATCGTGCAGCGGGCCGCCCGGGGTGCGCTCGGGGAAACTGGGCAAGAGACCGTAGCCGGCGAGCAGCACCCCGAGGACGATTGCGGCCATGCCAAACAACATGCCGCTATCCATGGGCATGCCGGCCATGAGGTAGTGATTGCCGCGAGCCATGAGAAACATGGGCAGGTGCAGCAGCACTCCGGCGACGACCATGACGCAGCCGCACCAGAAGGCGAGGGTGTTGCGCCGGTGGGAAAAAACAATGGCTTGCAAGTTGGTGATATTAGCCCATCAATCCCCCTTCCGAATGGTGCAGTCGCGGGGCTCACTTTAAGGCAGCGCGCCCGGCCGCGGCAGCGTGCGAAGCTCTTTCGCGAGGAGGCAAAGCAGCTGACATGGTCGTGGTCCCGGGACTCCTGATCGTAATCGCGGTGCTCACCTTGAGCGCCGTCGCAGTGCTGTTCGCTCTCGCCTCGGAAGCCGAGGTGCTGCCATCACTGAGCCGCGGCGCCAGCTCGGGCAGCGACGAGCCAGTTGCTTTCCCGGGTGAGCGGCGCGGCGCCGCGGGTATTTCCTCCCAGGTCCGCTCGCGAGTCCCGCTGAACAACTAGCCTTGAGCCGGCGATGGCCACGCGATGCAGGTATCCTGCGCCCTGGCCGCACAGCTTTGGCGAGAGGTTCCATGACACCCATGACACCGGCTCTTCAGCACGCGCTGATGACCATCGCAATCATTGCGCTCATCGCCTGGCGCATGCAGTCAAGGATCCGTCGCATCGTCGGACGCCAGCGCCTGTCGCGCGTGCGCCCGTGGGTCACCATTGTCATCTTCCCACTGGCGATCGCGATGCTGACGTACGCCGCGCTCCGGCAGCAGCACCTAGGTGTATACCTGGCAGCGGGAATCGTCGTCGGAATCGGGTTGGGCGTGCTCGGGCTGCGCTTGACGCGCTTCGAGGTAACAACCGAAGGTCTCTTCTACACTCCGAGCGCGCACCTTGGCGTTGCACTGTCGGCTCTGCTCGTGGCCCGGGTTGCCTATCGCTTCGCCGTCGGCGGTTTTACGGATCCGGGCGCAGGTTCCGGGACGCCGCCCGGGGCGGGACTCACGCCGTTGACCCTGCTGCTTATCGGGATGCTCGCCGGGTACTACACCAGCTACGCAATCGGACTTATTCGGTGGTCGCTGCGAAGCCGCGGCCTCCCCGGTTCGCAGAGCGCCGGCTCCGGCGCGGCGTAGTAAGGGCTCGGCAGGCGAGGCTACGCCCCAATGCCTGGCGTTGACGGGCGTCACGCGGTCAGCCCATGGGCTTGCTGAACTTCAATATGAATTGATCGGTGTGCCCGCGGATCGACTTGTCGAAGACGCCCGCGGTACGCGGATCTGCAGGATTGGCGAGGATGTTGCTCTCGCCGTCGAAGTGGAAGCCCGCCGCTTCAACCTCCCGGCGTACCGTCGATTTTTCAATGCGATGTAGCGTATCGGTGACGTCGGCGGGTGCGCCCGCCACGGCAGAGTGATCCAGCACCACGTAAAGGCCACCAGGCTTAAGTGCCTGGTAGACCGCTTTGTTGAAGACCGCCATGTCGACGGGTCCCATGAAGGGATCCTTCAGGTCATGGTAATTCTGCGCAATCCAGAAGAGATCCAGTTTCTCGGGAAACCTCACGCCATCAAGGGCGGCAGCAAAGGTCACCGTGACGTTGGCGTGCTTCACCGCGAACGTTTGAACGTCGGCGATCCCCTTGACGATATTCGGGTACTGGAAGAGCGCACTCGGCACCACGGCGTAGACGTGCCCGCTCGACCCGACGACATCGGCAAACAGACGGGTGAAATAGCCGGATCCGGCGGCATAGTCCGCGACCTTGTCGCCTGATTTTAGCCCCGCAAACTCCAGGGTCCCGACCGGTTTGCGATCCGCGTCGCGGACGGTGTCAGTGGCGGGCCGCGCGGAGTCACCCACTGCCGCGACAATTGCCTTGGAAACAGCTGACGCGTCGCTTGCCTCGCCCGACGTCAGGCTCGATGCGATCAGGGCGGTGATCGCGCCGACGACAAACACTTTGTTCATGGTCGAATCTCTCCCGCCAAGATAGGACGAGCTATCTAGCTTGTCGTAATTGCAGTTCGATGAACACTACAACTGCGGGCAAGCGCGCGGACCGCCGTTCCCGCAGGAACTATGAATTCCCGCCGCGTCTTGCGATGGTAGGCTTGCGGGATCGATAACACGCTGAATGCCGCAGGTACAACGCCATGAGTGATCTTGCCCTCCGTACAAGGTTCGCGCCGCTGCTGGCGTTACTGCTGCCGGTGTCGATGGCATCTGCCGCTGCGGCGCCAGCGACTGCGAACGTGACGCCCATGACGCCCGATGTAGTCGCAAGCTATGATGAAATCCGTCCGCAAGCCGACTACATGCGGCGCGTAGTGATGATTCCGATGCGGGACGGGGTGAAGCTGTACACCGTCATCGTCATGAAAAAGGGTATTGGCAAAGGGCCCATCCTGCTCTCACGCACCCCTTATGACGCCAAGGACTCAACCGCACGCACCAAGAGCCAGTCGCTTACCGAAATCCTGCCGGTCATGGACGCTGATTTTGTCGAGGACGGATACATCCGCGTGTACCAGGACATTCGCGGCATCCACAGGTCCGAGGGCGAGTTCGTCATGAACCGTCCGCTGGTCGGGCCGCTGAACAGCACGGGCATCGATGAGTCGACCGACGCCTATGACACGATCGACTGGCTGGTGAAGAACATTGCGGAGAGTAATGGCAACGTTGGGATAATCGGCAGCAGCTATCTTGGGTTCACCTCGCTGATGGCGGAGATCAACCCGCACCCGGCGCTGAAAGCTGCCGTGCCGCAGAGCCCGATGGTTGATGGCTGGATGGGCGACGACTGGTTCCATAACGGCGCGTTCCGAAATCCGGGCGTCGACTATGGCGTCGAGCAGAGCACCGGCAAGGCCGAGGCCGGCAGCAGGCCGCCCGTGGGGGTAGGCGACGACTACTCGCGCTATCTCGAGGCTGGATCCACCGGCGACTACATCCGCAAGTGGGGCTTCGACGTCTACCCGTTCGTGCAAAAGCTCGTGCAGAACCCGGCCTATACCTCCTTCTGGTCCTTGCAGGCGGTCGACAAATGGATGGCGGCGCGGCCGCTGACGGTACCGACGATGCTGGTGGTGGGGCAGTGGGACCAGGAAGACTCGTACGGCGCCCCCGCCGTTTACAAGGCGCTCAAAGCCAAGAACAGCAACATGGTGTCGCTGGTCATCGGGCCCTGGCGCCACTCCGGTGTCAATCACTACGGCTACGAGCTGGGGGCGCTGACTTTCACCGGTGATACCGCGGATGAATTCCGCGTTACCTATCTGAAGCCCTTTTTTGATCACTACCTCAAGGGCGGCCCGGACCCGCACACGCCACGTGTTCTCACCTACGCCACGGGCGTCAATCGCTGGGAACAGTCACCCACCTGGCCCATGGGGACGTTGACGCCGCTGTACCTGGGCGAGGGGTATAGCGCCGGCTTCACCGCCCCCAAGACCGGCGGACATGACGACTACGTTTCCGATCCGAGAAAACCGGTACCCTTCATCCCACGTCCGATCAACATGGCGGACGGCAAGCAGTGGAAGCCGTGGCTGGTGCGCGATCAGCGCTTTGTCTCGGATCGTCCGGATGTGTTGGTTTACCAGAGTCCCACGCTCGACAAACCGCTGCACATCATGGGTGCGCCGCAAGTCGATCTGTTTGCTGCCTCCTCAGGTACCGACAGCGACTGGGTGGTCAAGCTCATCGATGTCTACCCGAATACCTCGCCCGAAGCTGCGGACCAGGGCTCAAAGCCCGGCATGGCCGGGTTCGAGTTGCCGATCGGCATCGAGATTTTCAGGGGTCGCTATGTGCACGGCTTCGACCGACCAGCGGCCCTGATCCCGGGCAAGGTGGCGGAGTACAAGTTCGGCCTGCCGAATGTTGATCATGTTTTCCTGCCTGGTCATAAGATCATGATCCAGGTGCAGTCGAGCCTGTTCCCGCTGTACGACCGCAATCCACAGACCTATGTGGAGAACATCTTCAACGCCAACCCCAAGGACTACCGTCCGGCGACCGAAAGTGTTTATCGAGGCGCCGCGACCGCGAGCAGCGTGCTCTTGCCGGTGGTGCCGTAGCCTAGAGTCATGAGCGCCCAAGAAACACCGCCGGCCTTCGGCTGGCGCGTCTACGGCCTGGGCATGATGGCGCTGGGCCTGGTGTGCCTGGCGTTCGGGGACTTCCACCCGGGGCAGCCGGTGCCCCAGGATTTCCCCGGCCGCACCGCACTGGCTTATGCCGCTGCTGCGTTCATGCTCGTCGCGGGCGCGGCCGTCGAATGGCGTCGGACCGTGGCCTGGGGCGCCGCGGCGCTCAGCGCCTACTTCGCGCTCATCGTCGTCATCCTGATGAACGGCAGCGTACTGCTCGCCCATTACGCCGAGTACGGCCCCTACGAAAGCACCGCCATAGAGCTTGCGATCACGGTGGCCGCGCTGATCGTCTACGCCGCCAGCGCCAGGATCGATGCCGTGCTGGCGGCACGCCTGACGCGCCTCGGCCAGCTGGCGTTCGGGGTTTGCGCGCTGATATTCGGCGGCGCACATTTTGTCTATATGAACCTGACCGTCCCTCTGGTCCCCAAATGGCTGCCGCCTACGCCAGAGTTCTGGGCTTATGCGACCGGGGTTGCGCACATTGCGGCCGGCATTGCGATCCTGACGGGCGTGCAGGCCCGGCTCGCCGCGATCCTGCTGACCATCATGTTCGCGTCCTTCACGCCGCTGGTACACATCCGGATGCTTCTGGCCGACCCCTCCAATCATTGGATCTGGAACGAGAACGCCATGAATCTCGCCCTGACCGGCGCCGCCTGGGTCGTGGCGGACTCGCTGGCGCGGCCGAGGCGCTGAGGGTCCGCGGTCCTGGTGCGTATGGCTGGCGCCGCCCACGCACAAGTTACGCGACTGACCTCGCGTGACCGGGGAGTTGCGCGCCGACTCTTTGCCACGATGGCTGAGGTGTTCGGCCAGGGCTGCGAATCGCTCCGCGACGACTACCTCGATCGTATCCTGGCGCGGGAGGACTTCTGGGCAATCGCCGCGAGCGTCGACGATCTCATCGTGGGCGGCCTCACCGCACACACCCTGCCCATGACGAGTTCCACGTCCTCCGAAATTTTCATCTTCGACATTGCCGTACGCAGCGACTATCAGCGCCAGGGAGTTGGACGGCGCTTGCTCATCGATCTGCGCAGGCGCGCCGCGGCCGGCGGAATCAGTGTCTTATTCGTATCCGTGGATAACACCGATACCGATGCGCTCGACTTTTATCGCGCTCTTGGCGGGGCTGCGTCGCCGGTTACCCTTTACACATTTGCATCTGGCTAGACGTGAGGCGCTGTCGATTACCTCACTGCGCGGCCAGCGCGGTCGGCAAGTCGACACCGTGGACACTGGTCAAGACGCGACGCTAGACTCGCAAGATGGCTGCGCAACGATCGTTAACTCTGAAGATAGGCACGCTCACGCAGCTGGTGCTCGAGCGTGAAGACGGCTCACAACAGCCGATTCACCCGCTGTGGCTGCGCGAGCGCTGCCAGGACCCCGCCAGCATGGATCTCAAGACGCACCAGCGCCTGCAGGACCCTTCGGACTTCGACCCTGACCTGAAAGTGCTCGCGCTGTCGCGGACGGCGCCGGGCATATACAAAATCAAGTTCAGCGACGGTCACGAAGCGAACTTCAGTGCTGAGGAGATAATCGCAGAGGCGGCGCTCGCGCCCAACAGTCACGATTGTCCCGCGCCGCGCTTGTGGGATGGTACGTTCGGGGATCTTCCCCGGGCCCGCTGGCGTCCTGACCCGGACGAGGCGGAGCTGTTCTCATGGCTCGAATCCTTCCTGACGCTCGGGTTCGTGATTTTCGAGGGTGTGCCCACCGCGCCTGGCACGGTGCTCAAGGTCGGTTCGATGTTCGGCTTTACCCGCGAAACGAATTTCGGCGCTCTGTTCGATGTCCGCTCCACGCCCGATGCGAGCGATCTCGCGTACACGCCGGTGCCACTTGATCCGCACACGGATAACCCGTATCGCGCGCCGGTGCCGGGCATTCAGCTGCTGCATTGCCTCGTGAACGAGACGCGTGGAGGTCTGTCCACCCTGGTGGACGGCTTTGCCGTGGCGCAGGCGCTGCGCGCCGGACATCCGCAGGCCTTCGATGTTCTCAGCCGCACGCCGGTGCGCTTCAAGTACATCGATGCCGACACGGAGCTCACCGCCAGCGCGCCGCCGATTGAACTGGATGTCACCGGGGCCTTGAAGGCAGTCCATTTCAGTCCGCGGCTGGACTTCGTGCCGCTTTTTTCCGCCGCGCAGCTCGAGGCGTATTTTCGGGCACGGCGGCTGTTTGACCACCGTCTGCGTGCGCCGGACTTCGAGATCCGCTTTCTTCTTAAGTCCGGGAATCTCGTGATGTTCGATAACTGTCGATTGCTGCACGGGCGAACCGGGTTCGATCCCGCCGAGGGCCTGCGCCACCTGCAGGGGTGCTACATCGACATCGACGGGCCGCGTAGTCTGTATCGCGTACTGCGGCGCCGTACGCAAACGTCCGTGGTGAGGCGCAGTGCATGAACAGGATCGTCAGCTTCCGGCAGATGCGGGACGGCAGCAAAGAGGACTACCTCCTGCTCGATGAGTCTGAGAAGAAGTACGCCGCGGGCCTGCCGCAGCGTGTGCTCGAGAGCCTGCGCAAGCTCGATCACTCCCTCGAGGGTTATCCGGTAAGCCGCCTGGAGCATTCCCTGCAGGCCGCGACGCGCGCGCTGCGCGACAACGCCGACGAGGAGATGATCGTCGCGGCGTTAATCCACGACATCGGCGATGAGCTCGCGCCCTACAACCATGCGGAAGTCGCGGCAGGCATCCTGCGCCCGTACGTGCGTCCGGAAGTCACCTGGATCGTCGCGCAGCACGCACTGTTCCAGAACTACTACTACGTGCATCACTTTGGGGGTGATCGCAACGCCCGTGACCGCCTGCGGGATCATCCCTGGTACGAGGCCTGCGCGCATTTTTGCGCGGCCTGGGATCAGTGTTCGTTCGATCCGGACTACGCGAGCGAGAGTCTCGCCACCTTCGAGCCGCTGCTGCACCGCATCTTCGCGCGGGCGCCGCGGGATGAGCGTTATTCCTCCGCAATTTAGCCGGGAGGCACCAACTGGTAGCCATGCCGCGCGGTGACAGTCCGCCTGAGACGCATGGCGCGGACCGGATCGCCGGGTTAACTCGTTGATTTAAATGGCGCTCCCAACCGGATTCGAACCGGTGTACTAGCCTTGAGAGGGCTATGTCCTGGGCCTCTAGACGATGGGAGCGGCTGCGGGGTCTTGAGCTAAGAGCGCGGTATTATAGAGAGCTGTCCCGATTGCTCAAGCCGAAAGCCACGAATTGAACCAACCCACTGAGTCGGTTACGACTCCTGCTGCCGCCCCGCGGATCATCTCGCGATCCGAGCATACGATTTCCCGCTCGCACATATCGCCCAACGCGCTGCGCGTGTTGTATCGCCTGCGCGACGCGGGCTTTATGGCGTTCCTCGTCGGCGGCTGCGTGCGCGACCTGCTTATCGGCATTGAACCGAAAGACTTCGACGTCGCGACCGACGCGCTGCCCGAGGAGCTGAAGCGCCTGTTCCGCAACTGCCGACTGGTGGGGCGGCGCTTCCGCCTGGCCCACGTGTTCTTCGGACGCGAGATCATCGAGGTGGCCACCTTTCGGGCGACGAGCGCCCCGTCCCAGGGCGACGAACCGCTGCCGGCCGCGGATCCTGAGGATGGCGAATCACCCGAGCTCGATGACGCGGGACTTGATGCGGACCCGGCAGAGATCGCCGTGGTCGCGCGTCCGCGGGCAGGGGGCGGCTCCCGCGGCGCCGCCGAGGCCGAGGATTCCGGCGCGCGCATGCTGGATGCGAGCGGGC
>Ga0070733_10000160_pt1 | contig 61947 bp, 62 predicted proteins | sample Coa_R1_9_FD_66450 | JGI IMG/M metagenome (GOLD analysis project Ga0070733, IMG submission 66450) | Surface soil microbial communities from Centralia Pennsylvania, which are recovering from an underground coalmine fire - Coalmine... | ecosystem: Environmental > Terrestrial > Soil > Unclassified ... | reverse complement strand
AGGATGGTTCCTGATCGCGGACGTCGTGGCGGGACGACCGTTTTACACGCCCGCGCTGCTCGGTGCGGCGATCTTTGGCGGACTCCATCCGACCGGTGTTGTGACGCCGACTGCTGCCCTCGTGCTCGGTTACACTGCGCTGCACTTTTTCGGTTTCATCATGTTCGGAATCGCGGCCTCGATCACGATGGTGGCGTCCGAGTATGAGCCGCTGGCGGCGCTCGGCGTGCTCGTGCTGTTCGCCTGGTTCGAGCTCTGCTTCGCGGGCTTCGTGACGTTTCTCGATCAGCAGGCGATTGGGGAAATCGGCTGGTGGAACATTATCGGCGCCAACGTGCTCGCGCTCGCCGCGATTATCACCTATTACGAACTGGGCCACCCGCGCGTGGTGCCGCGCCTGTTCGAGCGCTGGGATCGCATGCGCGACGAACCCCGCGCCGATCATCGCGAAGCTCACCCGGAGATTGGGACCGGAAGATAGAAAACGGGCCGCTGAACGCGTTCTGCCCTGTGCCCGGGCGATAATTCAAGAGGAGGAGGTTGCGCCTATCGACTAGTCAACAATCCAGAATAAGTAGTTTGAGGTAACGGTATTGCCTAGAAAGGGGAGGAAACCAGGACTATAGGGAGAGGGGTATGCCTACTGGAACTCGTCAACTAATATTTGTATTAGTCTTGTCAGTCTCCTTTATTGTCTCTTCCGATGGATTCGCGGGAACACAACCCTTCTTCGGATCCGGGACGTATACGAACGTAAATTCGAGTTTTACGTATGACGGCGCCGCCTCGGCGGCTTTGCTGACTGGTTCTGAAAAGACCAACATCGGTCCGTCAACCTTTCAGGTCGTCTCTGAAGTATCGCCAAGTACGGTTGTCTGCACGGCGCCCGATGGCACCGCGGGCACAACCTTTAACCTCGTGCAAACAGACGCGGCCGGCGCTTGGCCTCAGGGCCAGTTATATTTCACCGCGGTCGGCGCCGCGGTTGGCAGTCAATGCGTCAGCAACACAACCGGATCAAACGGCGGGAGCATTACGTACACCATAACCGGTGGGACCGGGCCGTTTACTGGAGCCTCGGGCACGACCCTCCTCAAGTTTGTCGGTCAGACACTTGCGGCACCGGGCAGCCCCGCCGGAAGCAACGGGATTTTCGGTGCGGGTCAATTTACCTTCAGTGGCTCGTTAACTAAGTAGCGCCAACTAACCTTTCCGCCGATCATTCCACGGCCTCGGTTACACGGATAACCGAGGCCGCCCTTTTCCTCGCGCATTGAGCACGTCACGATGCCCTAGCCCCGCGTACGATTTGGTATTCGTGCCAGGTCAGGCCAATCACGATAAGGTCGAGTGCAGTGAGGAGCACAAGCATCGGCGAGGGCGCGATGCGAAGCTGGTACACTTGGTAGGCGATAAACAGAACGAAGGCGATGATTGCGGCAGGATAAGCCCAGAGTCGGTTTCGGATCAGATTCACGACCAAAAATAATTTCACCAGGCCGTGGCTCAGGAGATATGCCGCCGCGAAGTTTCGTCTGTGCGCCAGAAATGGAAACAAATGATGCTGAATCGCGCCCGCGATAAAATCGGTCGGATCTTCGATCAGTTCATCCTGAATCATAAAGCCGATCACGTGGATCGTCGCGACCCGGAAGACGAGTGCCATACCCACGATGATTTCGACGACGCCATCGAGCGCCTTGCCGAGAATGCTCCAGACGAAAAGCAGACGGAGCCGGCGTTCGCTGGCTAGCGACCTGATTCTCATCGGGGGGTGAGCAGCGGGCGTGTATTTTCTTACAGTCCGAGCACGTCGCGCATCGAGTAGAGGCCCGGCGGCTGCGCTTCGAGCCACGCCGCGGCGCGCAGCGCGCCACGTGCGAGCGCCTCGCGGCTCTGAGCGCGATGCGTGAGTTCGAGGCGCTCCGCCTGCCCGCCGAAATAGACCGTATGATCGCCCACGGCGTCGCCAGCGCGCAGCCCAAACACGCCGATTTTTTCGGGCGATCGCACTCCAGTAATCCCCTCGCGTCCGAAGACCGCGCTCGATTGAAACTCCAGGCCACGCGCCTCCGCGATCGTCCGGCCCAGCGCCAATGCCGTGCCGCTCGGCGCGTCGATCTTCGTGCCATGATGGATTTCGAGCACTTCCGCGTCGAAGTTGCCGAGAATCTTCGCGACCTCAGCCGTGATCTTCATCAGGACGTTGATCCCGATGCTCATATTGGGCGCGATCACCGTGCGGGTGCGCCGCGCCAGTTCGCCCGCCCGCGCTTCCATGGCCGGGGTGAATCCGGTCGAGCCGATCACGATCGCCGCGCCCGACGCCGCCGCGATTTCGAGGTGCTCGAGCGAGGCCGCCGCGGTGGTGAAATCGAGCGTGACGGTATCGGGCCGCGCGATCGTCGCGTAATCCGCGACGACTGGAACGCCGCTGCGGCCGACGCCCGCCAGCTCACCCGCATCCTGGCCGTTGAACCCAGCCGCCGCCGCTTCGAGGGCGCCTGCGAGCTGATGTTGCTTTTCGCGCAAGATCAACGAGACTAGCAGACGGCCCATCCGGCCGCCCGCGCCTGAGATGATCAACTTTGCCATGTGAGGTTAACCTCCCGCGTTGCGACAGGTTGCGCCGTCAGGTAGCCCGAAGTCTCTGGGGAAGTTCTGCGCCGGCCTGATTTGTCGTCCTGAGCCGGTGAGCAGCGCGAACCGTGTCGAAGGACCTACGCGAAGCGCTTCTATCACCGCGACTTGCTCGGCGCTCCCTAGGCGCTCGCGGCGGGCGCCGCCGGCGCCGCGGCAGCAGGAGCCGCGGCCGCATCGGTCTTTGGGCCGCGCTTGGCCGCAAAATGCTCCTCGCACAAGCTGCCGCGAAACCGATGTTTGCGACATTTCTCGAAAGTGCAGGTCTTATAGCGCGCCTTTGGCATCTCGCCGGCCTTCCACAGCCGATAGTGCTTGCGGCAGTAGCCCTTCGCGATAATCTCGCGCGTACACTCGTTCGCTTTGCAAGTTTGCTCGTTCGCCATTAAATCCCTGATGCTGCTCGTTCGATTCAGCCTTCCGGCCGCGTAGTGCCACAGAATACCGCCCCGCAGCCGAACTTCATAGAGCAGCCTACCCGCTGGGGCGAAGCGAAATTCGTCCGCGCCCGCCACTACGATGCTGCGAGCTGCGAATTGGTCAGGCAGCCGATCGCAGCAGGCGATAGAGCGGTTCGAGCTCGCGAAAGGCCTCGAGCAGCTCAGCGCGATCGAGCCGAATCGATTCGCGGACGTTCCAGCCGAAACCGAGGTCGAGGCCGCCGGTCTTCTTCGCGAGTCCCTCGGCCAGCGTCGTGAAGAATTCCGGCGTGGCCGCCTCACCTTCGGGCAACTGCGTGAAATCCCACTTGTCGTAGCGCGAAATCTTTGTGCCCTTAAATTCCTTGACGAGCTGCGCCGCTCGCGCTTTGAGATTCGACGCCATCGCGGATCGATTGTCCGCCTCCGACTTAACGACCGCACGAGCGTGGAGTCCCGCGCCGGAGATGCACAACGCCAGGTAGCCGTAGCGTTTGTAGCCGCGCGGCGAGGGTCCGAAAGCCGCCCACGTCTCGGGCGGCGGATTTACCGTGCGCCGCGCATGTTTGGCGACATGCGGAAAAAACTCCATGTGAGTTTTGCGCGCGAGCTCAGGGGCCAGCTCGTCGCCGAGCTTGATCAACTTCGGCCGCACGTGCGCATAGATTTGCTGCATCCGCTGATTGAAGCCCTCAACCTTGAAGACCGCGAAATCGCCCGCTGTGAAGCCTAACGTCGCCACGCGCCTGTCACCCTGATTGCGAATTAAATCGATCGCCAGCGCTATCGATCGCTTATGGCGGCCGCCCTGTCAAACGATTCCGCCTACAAAGCGCGGCCTATTTGCGCTACAAGGAGGAAACTTAGATCGCCGCAGGTGGATCACGATGGAGATGAGCGACAGCCCGGAGCAAGCGGAATTTCGCGCGCGGGCGCGCGACTGGCTCGCGCGCAACAAGCCCAGCAACATTATGGATCGTGGCTTCGCGCTTGCAATCGACGACGAGAGTGTCAGGGCGCTCAAGGACTGGCAGCGGCGGCTCTACGACGCGGGCTATCTCGGCATCTCGTGGCCGGTCGAATATGGCGGTCAGGGCCTTACCATCATCGAGGGCGCCATATTCAACGAGGAAGTCGCGCGCGCTCGCGCCCCGGCGCCGCTCAATGAATTGGGCCTCGCGATGGGTGGTCCGACGATCCTCGAACACGGCACGGAGGAGCAGAAACGGCGCTATATCAAAAAAATCCTGACCTGCGAGGAGATTTGGTGCCAGGGTTTTTCCGAGCCGTCCTCGGGCTCCGATCTCGCGGCGCTGCAAACCAAGGCGATTCTCGACGGCGACCACTTCGTTGTCAACGGGCAGAAGGTCTGGACCTCGATCGGCCATCTCTCCGACTGGTGCATGCTGCTGGTCCGCACCGACTCGGCCGCCCCCAAGCATAAGGGCATCTCCTATCTGCTCGTCGATATGCACAGCGCGGGCATCACCGTGCAGCCGCTCCGCCAGATGACTGGCGAGGCCGAGTTCAATCAGATGTTTTTCGAGGACGTGCGGGTGCCGCGCGAGAATCTGCTCGGACCGCTCAACGGCGGATGGGGTGTCGCGCTCACCACGCTGATGAATGAACGGGCGACGCTCTCGCTCGCGATCGTTATGCGTTTCCAGAATGTCTTCAAGGATCTGGCGGAACTGGGCCGCCGCGTCATCCGCGAGGGCAACTCGAAGCTCGCTCCGCAGGTGATTCGCGACACGCTCGCACAGTTCTACATCGACGTCGAATCGATGAAATATCTCGCCTACCGCAACTTCTCGCGGCTGCAGCGCGGCGGGACGCCTGGGCCCGAAGGCTCGCTTTCGAAACTGCTCTGGAGCGAGCTCAATCAGCGGATGCAGGAGTTCGCGCTCGTCCTGCAAGGGCCGCGCGCGGCCCTCACCGAAGACTCGCCCCACATCGTCGATAAGGGACGCTGGCAATACGGTCTGATGCGTTCGCGCGGCAACACCATCGAAGAGGGGACCTCGGAAGTGCAGCGCGGGATTATCGCAGAACGGCTGCTCGGCCTCCCGAAGGGTTATTAAGCGCGCCGGTCTTCATTTCTTGTGGACCAGGATGGACTGGACTAGACTTAGTTCATCTATGAAAACGGTCAATATTCACGAAGCCAAGACCCATCTCTCGCGCCTCGTCGAAGAAGCCGCCGAAGGCAACGAAATTGTGATCGCAAAAGCAGGCAAGCCGCGAGCCCGGCTGGTCCCGTGCGCGCCCGCACGCAAAAAACCGCGCAAGTTCGGGAGCATGAAAGGCCAGATTTGGATCAGTGACGACTTTGACGCGCCGCTCCCGGACGAGGAATTGCGTCTCTGGGGCCTGAAGTGACGAGGCTGCTGTTGGACACTCATGTGTTGCTGTGGGTGGAAGAGGGCAGCCGGAAGCTTGGAAAAAAAGCGCGGGCGTTGATTGCTAACCCGGATGCTCAGATCTGGTTCAGCGCAGCGAGTGTCTGGGAGATTGCGAGCAAGGCCGCTCTCGGCCGCTTGCGACTGGCGAAGCCGGCAGCGCAGTGGTTGCCTGAGAAAATGCGCGAAAATGATCTGCGCCCACTGCCGCTAACGCAGGAGCACGCCCTCACGGCCGCAGACTTGCCGTGCTATCACGAGGATCCATTCGACCGCATGCTGATCGGTCAGGCGCAAATCGAGGACCTCCGAATTGTTACTGCTGACGCGCAGTTCGAGCGCTACGACGTCCGCCTGATCGACGCCACCGTCTGAGGCCCACCGTCTGAGGCCCACCGTCTGAGGCCATAGAGAAGCGCGAGGGCGCGAGCCTGACGGCTCACGCCCCGGCAACCTGTCTGCTAGCTCCGCCTAACGGGTGTGCTCGCGCACATACTGGCCGATGCGATCGATCGCCTGCTGACCCTCGGGCAGCAGCTTCGCGTAGACGTGCCAGACGTGGACCATGTCGTCCCAAACTTCAAGATCAACTTTAACCCCAGCCGCTTTGGCCTTCTCTGCGACCCGCGTCGAATCGTCGAGCAGGATTTCGGCGTCGCCGACCTGAAGCAGCATGGGCGGCAGCCCGCGATAATCGCCATGCAGCGGCGAGGCGAGCGGGTTTTTGGGATCGGCATTGCCGAGATATTTCTGGGCCATGCCGCCGAGACCGCCGCCGCCGACCATCGGGTCGCGTGATGCCCGCGTCTGCACCGACGCGCCCGTCCCTTCCATGTCCGTCCACGCCGAGATCGGAATTGCGGCGGCCGGCAGCGGCGTCTTTGCGTCGCGCAAAGCAAGCACCGCTGCGAGCGTCAGGCCGCCGCCCGCGGAGTCGCCCGCGATGACAATCTTGCCGGGCTTGTAGCCCTGCTCGAGCAGCCACCGATAGGCCGCCATCGCGTCTTCGACCGCGGCTGGAAATGGATGCTCGGGGGCGAGCCGATAATCGAGTGCGAGGGCCTTGGCCTGCGCGGCGCGGCTGATCCGCGCGATCATCGCGCGATGGGTGTTAATCGAGCCCATCACGTAACCGCCGCCATGCAGATAGAGAATCACCCGATCGTCTGCGGCCCCCGGCGCAACGATCCACTCCGCCGGCACGCCGCCTGCGATCACAGGTGTGACGGTCACGTCCTTGGCGACGCGCTCGGCGACCTTCTCCATTGCGCCGCGCATTTGCTCGATCGTGGTCTCCGGCTTCGCCGCCGGCACCGCGCGGATGATCTCGAGCACCTTGTTGAGTTGTTCACTAGCCATCAGAGTTGTCTCCTCCCTCGTTAGGGTTTGAGCATTGTACTAGCGGGCGCGACTGCCGCGCGCAGCGAGCAGGCGAGTCTGCGAGCTGCGTCCCGATAAAGTAGAGCGCGGCTGAACCTTGGCCGCCCACCGGGCTGCGTCAAGAATCAGGCGTGCCCGCCGCAAAGTCAACCTCGGCAATTCCGCTTAAGCGCTCGTGATGTGGCGCAGAACCTCGGCGTTCAGCTTGAGCTTCTCGCCCAGCCAGAGCGGATTCACGACGTGATCGGGATAGGCGTCGCCGGTATCGGGATGAACCAGGATGTTGAGGCCGGCGCGATTGATCATCAGCCACGGCACAATCCGCGCGAACTCCGGCGGCTCGAACTTCACCTGGTACATCGGCTGCGGATGCGGTCCGACCGGCTCTTCGCGCCAGCGCCCCATTACGACCTCGAAGCGTTTTTCGATCTCCCCGCGCAGCCGCTCCGCTGCGGGCCGCGAAGCCGCGTCGTAATAGATGTGCGCGTGGTAGAAACGGATGATCGACGAATCGAAGGGGTATTCCATCGTAGGCGGCCTCGCGAATCAGTCTGCGTCAGCGATCGCGAGCACCGCAAGCGCATGGGCCGATGGACCGCCAAGGCCCCTTGGCGCTGCGGCCTTGGCATCAGCGCTAACCAAAATTATCAGTTTGCAGTTCGCACATTGAACTTATCGGAACGTTTTGTTTGGCATGTCGTCTGCTCCATCACTCCTGTTCGATTAGCGAACGGAGGTTTCAGCAAATGGCAGCAGCAATCAAAAGAGTCGGCGACTTCTTCGATGAAGAGGCATTCCTCAAATCGATGCCCCATCAATTGGTCAAGACCAACCTGAAGGGCGTCTACGCAAGTCCGCCGCCGCCCGACAATTTCGATCCGAACAAAGCGAACGCCACCGAGCTCATCAAGCAGGGCTTGTTTTGGCGACGCCCCAAGCCGACCGACGATCCTGCGATCGTGAAGGCGTGGGACAAGGTTTTTTCGCGCAAGTGGCTGGCCAAAGATCGGATCGTGCCGAAGCTCGAACCGCAGATCGGCAAGACCCACCTCTTGCGACGGCCCTTGGGACGGGTCACAGATCAGAACTTCGTGAATGGCGCCTGGTCCGGCGGCGGCATCCGCGGCGGCTCGTGGACCGGCAACATCGGCTTCTGGGACATCCCGACGGTCAGTCAGCCTTCCGAGCCCCAAGGCTACGAAGGCGGCTGGAATTCCTCTTCCTGGGTCGGCATTGACGGGTTCGACGTAAATCTCACCTCGAATGACGTGCTACAGGCCGGGGTGGAGCAAAAGGTCGACGGTTTCGGAAACCCATCCTACGTCGCCTGGTACGAATGGTATGCGCCGGCGCAGCCGAATTCGCCGCCCTACATCTATCAGACGAACATTTCCCTGCAGGTGGCGCCCGGCGAGCAGATGTACTGCTCGATTCAGTACATCAACAACAACACTGCCGGTTACATCTATATTGCCAACGAATCCACCGGGCAGTACTGCTCGCTCACGCTGGCGCCGCCACCGGGGGCGACCTTCGCCGGCAATACGGTCGAGTGGATTATGGAGGCGCCGGACGGCGGCGAGCCGGAGTCCGCGCTGCCGGCCTTCACGCCGGTCAATTTCACTTCTGCGATCGCCTGCGGACCCAACGGATTCGGCAATCCGCTTAACGGCGACACCTGCAATGTCGAGACCGTCAACGGTCAGGTGATCACCTCGGTCACACTCGGCAGCTACGCCGTGACGATCGATTTTATCGGCTGACGAATCGTCGGCTGACAGCGTGGGGACGGGCGCGATCGCCCGTCCCCGTCGTCCGCGAATACTAAGAGGCTGAGGCCCCAGGGGCTGCCGGAGGCACCGCGCCAGGCATCGAGGGCATCGACGGCATATTCGGCATCGCCGGGCCACCCGGCATCCCCGACATCGGCGAGGTTCCCGGCAACGCCGACGACGCGCCGGGCATCGACGTCATCCCGGTCCCCGGTAAGGACGACGCGCCAGGCATTGAAGCGCCGGGCATTGACGCGGCGCCGGGCATCGACCCAGCTTCAGGCATCGATGACGCCGGGGGCGCACTCTGCGCAAGCAGGTATGCCGGGGTGCTCATCAGCGCAAACGCGGCTACAATCGCGATTCTGGTTTTCATATCGATTGAACTTCGCGTAAACAGCGGGCGACCGTCAAGCACTCGCGCGTCGCACAGCAGCCTCAAAGAAAGGTGACGACATAAGGATGATCTGTGACACTACGCCCGGCGGCTAAAAGCGACGAGGAGTTTCTCTGGGAGATGCTCTATTACGCGTCGCATATGGACGAAGAGGGCGCTCCAGCCGCGTCTGCGCGGACCAATCCTGATCTCGCCGGCTACGTCGAGAATTGGGGCGAGCGGGATGGCGACCTCGGTTTCATCGCGGTTGGCGCAGATGGCCGCAATCTCGGCGCGGCGTGGCTTCGCGTGATGCCTGCGGGCAGTCCGCTTCACCGCATGGGCGCGCGCGAAACGCCCGAGCTCGCGATCGCGGTCGCCCCCGAGGCGATCGGCGCAGGTGTCGGCACGATGATGCTGCGGCGGTTAATCGAGGCTGCGCGTGGAACTCATCACGCGATCGCGCTGAGCGTCCGCGCCGGCAATCCGGCCGCACGACTCTATGAGCGCGTCGGCTTTGCCACCGTCGGCTCGATCGTCAATCGAGTCGGCACGGTCTCCGATGTGATGAAACTCGATTTGACCTAACCGATCAGCTTTTGCGTCAAGGGGCAGGCTTTCACTTTATGTATTTCACGACTAAAAACCTGTTAGAACGTTTCACGTGAATCATCCGGCTGATCGATCCTGCAAAAGCGCGACAGCGGAGCGCGGACCGTCCGCACGGTGCCAAAAAACGTTTCGCGTGAAACATGTCTGACAAGTTTCCTGCTTCCATGACCGCCGGCGGAGTTCGCGCCGCGCGCTGCGTGCTCTTCGCCTACCACGAAATCGGATACGCCTGCATGGCTGAATTGATTGCGATGGGGGCGCCGATCGCCGCGTTATTCACCCATGCCGACGCCGCCGGCGAGGAGATCTGGTGGCGCTCCTGCGCCGAACTGGCTGCGGCGAACGGCATCCCGGTCTATACGCCTGCAACAATTGGCGCAGCCGAAATCGCGACGCTGCGACGCCTCGAGCCGGCGATCATCTACTCCTTCTACTACCGCAATCTGCTGTCCGACGCGGTTCTGCAGACGGCCCCAAAGGGAGCTTATAATCTGCACGGCTCGATGCTGCCCAAATATCGCGGCCGCGTCCCGGTCAACTGGATGATCGTCAACGGTGAGACCGAGGGCGGCGTCACGCTCCATCATATGGTCGCGCGCGCCGACGCCGGCGATATCGTCGCGCAGCGGGCGATCGCGATCGATGATGCGGATACGGCGTTGACGCTCTATCGCAAATTGATTCCGGCGGCCATGGCGATCCTCCGCGAATGCCATCCGCTGATCGTTGCCGGCAGTGCCCCGCGCCGCGCTCAGGATTTGCGCGCCGGCAGTTACTATGGCCGCCGCCGGCCCGAGGACGGCCGTATCGATTGGCGCTGGCCCGCCCGCCGTATCCATAACCTGGTTCGCGCGGTGACCCGCCCCTACCCGGGCGCCTTTTGCGACGCCGGGGGGCGCAAGCTTTTCATCTGGGAAGCGCGGATTGCGGCCGAGTCCGGCAGTTTTGGCGAACCCGGCGCAGTCGTGAGTTTCCACGCGGACGGCGCCGTCGAGGTCGCCGCCGGCGCCGGCAGCCTGCTCATACGACGAGTTCAATTCGAGGGCGAGTCTGAAGCGAGCGGCCGTGATCTGCTGAGCGCGCTGCCGAACTATCCGACCGTCCGCCTGGAATAGGCCAGGCCGCGGTGGCTCGGCCAATTGCTGTCCTACCGGATTGAAAAGCACAGTTTCGCGTGAAACATTTGTTTCACCGTCCGGACAACGCGCCGCTCCGCGGTCGCGGCTTTTGCATGATCGGTTAGCAGTCCTCGCGGCCTCTGACTGCCCAGCGAAAAATGTTCCCTGACGTTATGATGTTATATGCCACGCTGGAGGTGGTTAGATGCGGATTTTGATCACGGGCGGCGCCGGCTTTTTAGGTTCGCATCTCGCCGACGCCTTCATCGCGCGTGGCGACGAGGTCTTCGTCCTCGATACCGGGGCGATCGCCAAGGTTCGCCATCTGCTGACGGAACCGCGCTTCCATTACATCCAGGACTCGATTTTCAATCTCGAGTTGATCGACAGCCTGACTGCGCGCGTCGATCTGATCTACCATCTCGCCGCCGTGGTCGGCGTCGAGCATTACGTTGGCGACCCGTACGCCACCCTCAATGTGAACGTCAACGGCACGCAGAATCTGCTGCGCGCCGCCTACAAACACACCAAGAAGGTGGTCTTCAGCTCGACCTCCGAGGTTTATGGCCGCAATCCAAAGGTGCCGTGGAAGGAAGATGACGACCGCGTGCTGGGGGCGACCACGATCGATCGCTGGTGCTACTCGACCTCGAAGGCGGTCGGCGAGCATTTCTGCTTCGCCTACTATCGGCTCGGCCTGCCGGTTACGGTCGTGCGTTACTTCAATATCTATGGGCCGCGCCTGGACAAGGTCGACGTCGGCCGCCTCTTCACGATCTTCATGGGGCAGTTGCTGCGTGGCGCCGACCTCACGGTGATCGGCGATGGCGCGCAGACGCGCTGCTTCACCTACGTCACCGACGCGGTTGCCGCGACCGTCGCGGCCGGTCTCAATCGCGACGCCGACGGCCAGGCCATCAATATCGGGGTGGATCACGAAACCTCGGTGCTGGAGTTCGCCAAGCTGATGATCGAGCTCTACGGCCCATGCAAGTCGCAGATAAAATTCGTCAGCCAGGCCGAGGTTTACGGCAACAGCTACGAGGACATCCCGCGTCGCGTGCCGGACAACACCAAGATGCGCACGCTGCTCGGCGTCGAGCCGAAAATCTCGTTGCGCGAAGGGACGCGCCTGGCGATGGACTGGTTCCGCAAAGAGGCCAATAGCTGATTCGCTGCCTCTTGAGGCCTGTGGCTCCACGCAGGTCGTTCAAGGATGGAAGTTGCATTAAAGATCGACGTCGATACCCATCAGGGGCTGGGCGAGGGCGTGCCGCGACTACAAGCGCTGCTTGAACGGCGCGGCGTCGTCGGGTCGTTCTTTATCGCGATGGGCCCGGACAATTCCGGCCGCGCTGTGATGCGGATGTTTCGCAATCCGGGTTTTCTCGCCAAGATGCGCCGCACGCGCGCGGTTTCGATGTACGGCCTGCGCACGATCCTGTCAGGAACCCTTTTGCCCGCGCGGCAAATCGCGCGCGCCTTTCCCGAGGTCATCCGCGGCCTTATTGGCGCGGGCTTCGAAGTTGGGGTCCACGGCTACGATCACGTGCGCTGGCAGGATCGACTCGATGCGATTGGTGCGGCTGGAGTCAGCGCTGAAATCGCCCACGCCTTCGATCTCTTCGCCGCGATCGCTGATGCGCGGGCCTCATGCTTCGCCGCGCCCGGATGGCGCACTAACGGCGCCGCGCTCGCTGCGCTCGACACTCGGCAACTACGCTATCGCAGCGATACGCGCGGCCGCTTCCCGTATCGATGCGCGCTCGGTGGCCGGCTCCTCGCGACCCCTGAAATTCCGACTACTTGGCCGACCCTCGACGAAATTCTCGGCACTTCGGCACTGAACGCGGCCGGTTCGGTTCCGCGCTTCTACCTCGCGCAGTTACGCGAAGATGCGCTCAACGTCCATACGATTCACGCCGAGACTGAAGGCATGGCGCAGCTCGACGAGTTCAGCGCATTGATCGATGCGCTCAAGGCGCGCAGCGCCAGCTTCGTCAGGCTCGGCGACGTGGCCGCCCGACTCAACGTTGGCCAATTACCAATTCACGAAGTCATCCGCGTGACGCTTCCGGGCCGCGCCGGATGGATCTCCGCCCAGGCTCCACAACCCGTAATATGAACGAGCCGCTTGCTGGGCCGCTTGATGATCTTGGTCGAGCAGGGAACAATGGTTTTGCGTCGCGAGCGGAGCCGGCAGTCAAAGCGAACAGAGGAGTGCGTTCAGGGATTAAAGGGGCGGCGAATTCGTGAGCAGTAGGGCGAAAAGATCGAGATTTGTGATTGGCGCCGGCCTGATGGCCGCCGCGATCGCCTACCTGATTTTCTTCGCGGTCCGCCAAACTGCCGAGTACTACGTCACGGTCAACGAGCTGCATCAGCGCCAGGGCGAGCTGACCGGCCAGATGATTCGTGTGGCTGGGCGCGTGCAACGCGAAGCTATCGGCTGGGACGCCAATTCCCTCACTCTCAGCTTTGCGATCGCGCAGCCACCGATCGATCCGGGCGCGCCGAGTCAGCCGCAGCTAACCCCGATCGTGGCGAGCGCGCCGGTCATTTTCCGGGTGATCTCCCGCGGCGAGCCCAAGCCCGATATGTTTGGCGCGGGCCGCGACGTTATCGTCGAGGGGCGTCTCGGCCCCGGCAACACGATCGAGGCGCGGCAGGTGCTAACGAGTTGTCCGTCGAAGTACGTGCCTAAAGATCCGGCCAAAAACTCCGGCAAGGCGAGCTAGTGTTACAGCAAAGATGCAAGAAAAAGATCCGGGATTCTTCGCCGCGCAGACTCGGCTCAGAATGACAAAAGGGACTTCTCAGTTGTGGGACTGACGCTCGCGAGACCTGACGACAGCGGCGCCAAACTAATCGTGTCCGATTAAGCCATGCCGCTGATTGGTCAAATCGCTCTGGCGCTGGCGCTGTTTCTCGCCTTCTACGGCGTCCTCGCCAACGTAATCGGCGCGCGGCACGGCTTGCCTGCGCTGATCGTCAGTGCGCGCCACGCGGTCTGGGCGACCTGCGCGATGGTCACCGTCGCGATGATCGTGCTGTGGACGGCGCTGCTCGGAACCGATTTCACACTCGAGTATACCGCCACTTACTCAAGCCTGACGCTACCCTCCATTTACAAATTCACCGCGCTATGGGGCGGACAGCAGGGCTCGCTGCTGCTCTGGACCTGGCTACTCTCGATCTTCACCGCGATCGTGGCGATGCAGAACCGGCGGCGCAATCTCGAAATCGCTCCATACGCACTCGCCGTCCTCGCCGTGCTCGCGATCTTCTTTCTCGGGATGCTGAACTTCGTCACGCGGCCGTTCGACTTGGTCAAGGCGATTCCGGCGGACGGCGTGGGGCTGAATCCGCTGCTGCAGAATTATTGGATGGCGATTCATCCGCCCTCACTCTACACCGGTTATGTCAGCGCCAGCGTGCCGTTCGCCTTTGGCGCTGCGGCGCTGATCACCGGCCGGCTCGACGACACCTGGATCCGCACGACGCGACGGTGGGCAATCTTTTCGTGGTTTTTCCTGACGCTCGGTAATCTGTTCGGCGCGCGCTGGGCCTACGAGGTCTTGGGCTGGGGCGGCTACTGGGCCTGGGATCCGGTCGAGAACGCCGCCTTCATGCCGTGGCTGGTGATGACCGCCTACCTGCACTCGGTGATGATCCAGGAACGCAAGGACATGCTGAAAGTGTGGAACCTCGCGCTCATCGGGATGGCCTTCGGGCTGACGCTCTTCGGCACCTTTCTGACCCGCAGCGGGGTGGTCTCGTCGGTGCACTCGTTCACGCAATCGGGTCTTGGACCCTATTTTCTGACCTTCCTGGTAGTCGCGACGGTGGCCTATGCCGCGCTCCTGATCTCGCGGGTCAAGCTGCTACGCACGCCGGCCGAGTTCGAGTCATACCTGTCGCGCGAAGCCGCCTTCCTCTTCAACAACCTCGTCCTGGTCGGGATCGCCTTCGCGGTCTTCTGGGGCACTATTTTCCCGGTGCTCTCCGAGGCCGTGCGCGGGGTCAAAATCACCGTCGGACCGCCGTTCTTCAACAAGGTCAATGCGCCGCTCGCGCTGGCACTGATCTTTTTGATGGGGGTCGGGCCGCTGATTGCGTGGCGGCGCTCGTCACCTGAAAACCTCGCGCGAACTTTTATCGCGCCGATCGTAATCGCGCTGGCAACCGGCCTCGCCGTCGGGCTGGCGGGGCTGCATCAATGGTACGTGCTGACGGCGTTCTCATTGGCCGCATTCGTGGTCGGCACGATTATCACCGAGTTTCGCCGCGGCGTCGGCGCACGCCGCCGGCTGGTTGGCGAACCGCGCGCCAGGGCGCTGGTCAATCTGGTCGCGAAGAACAATCGCCGCTACGGCGGCTACGTGATCCATCTTGGGGTGATCCTCGCGTTTATCGGAATCGTCGCCTCGTCGTTTTTTCGCGTCGAGGTGAAAAAATCGGTGAAGGCCGGCCAGAGTATTGATATCGGCCCCTACGAGCTCTTTTATATCGGGATCAAAAACAGCGCCAACGCGCATGTCGAAACCGAGCGGGCACAGGTCGAGGTTCTGCGCGACGGCAAGCCGCTCGCCCTGATGGAGCCGGCCAAGCTGTTCTACAAACGTCAGGGTCAGCCCGCGACGATCGTCGCACTGCGCTCGACCCCGCTGAACGATCTTTACGTCGTGCTCGCTGGCGTGGACGATAGCGGCCAGGCGACCTTTCAAATTTTCCTCACACCGCTGGTCTTCTGGCTCTGGGCGGGAGGTCTGATCATGGCGCTCGGCACCGTGGTGGTGATGTGGCCGAACGTGCGCGAGCGGGCCGCGATCGCCTCCGCGCTCAATGCGGTGAACGAAGGACGACTGCCCCGCAGCGCGGTCGCGCTTGACTCTGAGGGCGGCGGGCGTTTAGGCTGAACGAGTCCCGGCCACTGGCGAAAAATCGGATGCATGCATCAGGTTGAGCTGGCGCCGGGTAATTTTTTGCGGCGCGCGCGGCGCGGGAACTGGTTTCAATATCGATCGGCGGGTTGAGCAATGGCAGAGAAAAAGGCGAAGACAGCGGAAAAAGGCGCGCAGGCCCAGCACAAACATATGTGTCCGAGTTGCGGCGCGGAGAGCAAGGTGACGCTCTTTGCGGGCTACGGCCGCAAGGGCTTCTACCTGGTGTGCGAGAAGGCTTGCGGCTACGTCGGGCGGACGCGTTAAGCGAGAGGCTGGGCGAAGATGGCGAGAGTGCGCAAAGCGAAGTCCACCAAGCGTGATCTAATGGCCGGGTTGGCCGAGACCGTCGAAGAGACCGAGGACGCCGACTTACCTAAAGATGAGGCGGGGCGGCGGAAGATCAAGCGGCAATATGTGGACTTGCTCGGGATTCGGCTCGAAAAGCTGCGCGGGCGAATCCTCAACCGCGAGCGGATCAACAAGACGATCGAGGGCATCTACTTCATCTGTGCGAAATGCTCGAAGGTCTGTCATTCGCTCGATGAAGGGCTGCAGGAAGATCCCGAGAACGTGAACAATCTCTGCAGCAAATGCGCTAAGGCCAAGCCGGTAGCGGCCTAGCTGCACGCGTCGTGGCGCGCGGCGCGCACGCCGCAGAAGACTTGAGGGGGAAATGTCGCTACAGCTCATTCCGCCTGACATCGATCTGGATTTCGTCGGCAAGCGTTATTTCTTCGTTGCGCTCTCGACCGTGATCAATCTGGCCGCGATCGTCTGCTTGATCGTCTTCGGCTTCAATTACGGCGTCGACTTCACTGGCGGCAGCGTCGTCCAGTTGAAGTTTGATCAGCCGACCTCCGGCGACCGTATTCGCCAGGCGCTGGCGCCGCTCGATCTGGGCGACGTCACTGTGCAGGATTTCGGCGCGCGCGAGTTGAATCAGTTCCTCGTCCGCTTCGAGAAGGTGAAAAATATCGGCAGTATCGGTAGCCGGATCCAGGCGGCAGTCAACGAAAGTTACGCCGGCGCGAACAAGACTGAGGTTTTGCGGGTCGAGACGGTCGGCGCGAAGGTCGGCCATGACTTGCGGGTCGATGGGTTTCTGGCGGTCGCGGTCGCGACCATCTTCATGGGAATCTATATCGCGCTGCAGTTCCGCGGCGTGAGCTGGAGTTTTGGCGCGGGCGCGGTGATCGCGCTAATTCATGACGTGCTGGTCGTCAGTCTCGCGCTGATTCTGACCCGCTTCGAGTTCGATCTGACGACGCTGGCGGCGCTGCTGACGGTGATCGGTTATTCGGTGCATGACACGATTATCGTCTCCGATCGGATTCGCGAAGACGCTGGCAAACGGCGGCGCGAGCCGCTCGCCTCGATCATGAACCGCGCGATTAATGAGACACTTTCGCGGACGATCCTGACTTCGGGGACGGCGCTGACGGTGCTGGCCTCGTTGCTGCTGCTCGGCGGGCCGATTCTGCGGCCGGCGGCCTTCACACTTTTCATCGGGATCATCACCGGCACCTACTCGTCTATCTATATAGCCGGTCCAGTAGTACTGTTCTGGGAGCGTGGAACACGCACGCGCGGGACGGCCTCGCGCGCAGCCTGAGTGCGGGGCAGCCGGGCGAGCGCGCGTAACCTCAAGCATTTCTGATGTCTATCGAGCTGCGCACCGGCCGCGGAATCTACCGGCTGGCCGCCGCAGCGCCCACTGAGAACGCTCCCGACGCGATCACGCTGACCCTCGCGCTGGAACGCGCCGACGGCATCGAACGCGTGGTTTTCCGCTGCCGTATCGCGCACGCGCTTCCCGACGCCGACCCGAAATCCGATCAGTTGATCGCGCGGCTGGCGCCACGGATTGAGCGCGATTTCGAGCAGATTCGCGAGGCGGCGTTGAAGTCGATTCGCACGGAACGGCGGCTCTTCGAACTCGTCCTCGACCTCCATCAGCCCGGCGCGTTGTGATCCGGAGTCCGACGGTTTATGAGACTATGAGTGTTCGGTCCTCAAGCTTGTCCGGCACCAGTGTCGCGGAGAAGGATTTTCGCTCAGGAAAAGTAGTAAGGAAGCGCGCGGATGGACTGGCAGGCTGACGCCGCGATCGCGACGATCGTTTCTTCGGTCGCGATCGTGGCGAGTGCGATTTTCGTCGTGCTGCAATTGCGACAGGCGACGCGCGACCGCTATTTCCAAATTACTTCGCATCTGTTCGAGATTTGGCAGAGTCCGGAGTTTCGGGACGACGAGCTCTATCTACTGCACAAGTTGCCGAGCCAGGTCTGGGAGGAGTTCGTCGCCGGCGGACGCGGCGAGCGGGCCGAACGCGCGCTCCATCGGGTCGGCGGGTTCTATGATCGGGTGGGCAATCTGATTCAGCACGGGCTGATCAACGAGGACGATATTCTGCCGACGATCGGCGGTTTCGCGATCGCGGTCTGGCAAAGGATCGAGCCGTTGGTGCTGGAGGCGCGGCGGCGCGAAAACGCCTTCCTTTTTCAGAACTTCGAGGCAGTGCTGCCGACTTGCCGTGAATGCTATGTACCTTCCAGTGCGGAGGCTAAAGCGGCGGCGGCTTTAGCCCGCTCGTCGCGTGGTGGGCCGGCGAAGGAGAGCAGGTGGCGCAGAATATGGTTCTCCCGCTTCGTCAGTATGATGGACTTCCGGACCAGACGGATCGAACCGCTCGAGGCCAAACGCCTGTTGGACCAAGGGCGCGCCTTGATTCTCGACGTCACCCGTAAGCCGGATCCGGTGAGGATCAGCGGAGCGATCAGCCCGGTTCCGCGCGAGCTCCCAGGCTGGATTGCGGCGGTGGAGAAGAGCAAGGACGTGATCACCTACTGCACTTGACCGCATGAAGCCAGCAGCGTCCGTGCGGCGCGACTCCTTAGGTTAGCCGGCATACCCTCGGTCCGTCCGCTAGCCGGTGGGCTCGGCGGCTGGTTGAAGGCCGGACTGCCGGTGGATCGCGAATGATCAATTCGGGACGAACCGTCGAGTTGCGGACGGGCGACCCCGGGCGACAGCGTAACATCATGATCCGAAGGGGCCTAGTGGCGCTGAAGGAAATCGACATGCCTGACTACTCCATAAGACGGCAACTCCTCTCTCCTTCTCAGATGTCCCGGCTTCAGCAACTCGGAGCGGAATTCTACGCGAGTGGGCTAAAGCTTGCCAAAGAGCTTTCTCGCCGCGAGATGCTTGAGGTGTGGGGCATTGTGTTGGACCTCCGAAAACGAACTAAGGACCGCGGCGAGGACGATGGTGACAGCATCAATTGGGCAATCGGAGACTGGCTCAACGCGGCGGAAGATCGCTTTGGGAGTTTTCTTAAATTGGTTACCGCGTCAGGGATCCCTCGTCCAAGGGCAATTATTTCCTACAAACATCAGGACGCAATCCGGGATGGCTGGGTGCGAAAAATGGTCACCGATCTTCGAGAAAGGTGGGGAATCGACGTGCGCTTGGACGAATTTGAGGTAAATTATGGCGAGTCCTTCAGCGACTACATGACCTCAGAGATAGACCGCGATTCAGATGCTTTGCTATTCGTGATTACCCCTGCGGCGGTTGCCGCGGTCGACAAACAGCGCTCCGGAGCCCTACATTTTGAGATTCAGCTAGCAAACTCTAGGCGCTTACGTGAACCTGCATTTCGGATGATCGGCATTTACCGCGAAAGTTCTGAAACTCCCTCATACTTTGCGAGACCACCGCTACATCGATTTTTGCGACGATCGGGAATACGACCACCAGTTGCAGGAATTGGCACTTTCCTTGTGGGGACGACGGAGTGGCCCCCATCTAAGGAACGATCCTCCAGTCTAAGTTTCCTACCGATATTAAGACCGTAGGGGCTATCGCTGCGAATAGTTGTTCCAGTCTCCGCGCGCACAGCATCGAGCAGTAGGTCCGACCATCGCTGCCTGTTGCCGTCGAAGCGCCGATCTACCGAGCGGATCTTCGTGAGTCCACCCCTGTCTTTTCTGTGACTAGTGGATCTGCGTGAGCGTAGTCGCTCTATTTGCCGCGTTGTAAGCCTCAAGCCGGCAACCCGCCCCGAGGAACAGAATGATAATTGGTTGAAGCCAGCTAAGCCGGACGCATCGTCGGGTGCGTTCCAACTGCGCCAACAAACCTGGCGCAATTTCGCCGTCGGCTTCAACGCTTTCGTTTCCGCGACTGATGAGCGATAACTCTACTCACTTGAACTCGCTGCAGAGGAAGATTTCATGAAGCTCGGCCTATCGATTGGCTATTCCGGTGCGAATCTAAAGCTCCCGATCGAGCGGATTCTTCGCGCCGAGGCTTTGGGTTACGACTCGGTCTGGACGGCCGAGAGTTACGGCTCCGACGCGATCAGTCCGCTCGCCTATATCGCGGCGCTGACCAAGCGCATCCGCCTCGGCAGCGGCGTGCTCCAACTCGCGGCGCGCAGTCCGGCCAACGCCGCGATGTGCGCAGGCACGGTGGACGCGCTGGCGGGCGGTAACCGCATGATGGTCGGGCTGGGAGTCTCCGGTCCGCAAATCGTCGAGGGCTGGTACGGCGAGCCGTGGGGGCGTCCCTATTACCGGCTGCGCGATTACGTCACGATCATGCGCCAGATCTTTCGCCGCGAGCAGCCGGCCGAGCATCGGGGCAAAGAGATCTCGATTCCTTACACCGGACCCGGCGCGAGCGGGCTCGGCAAGCCGCTCAAGTCGATCCTGCACATGAACCCGAACATTCCGATCCTGCTCGGCGCTGAGAATGAGGCGACAGTCCGGCTCTGCGCGGAGATTTGCGATGGTTGGCTGCCGCTGGGCTTCGTGCCGGGCTCGTTGCCGCGTTATCGGCCGTGGCTGGAGGAGGGTTTTCGGCGCGCCGGGAACGGCAAGTCACTCGACAAATTTGAGATCTATCCGATGCTGCCGGTGGTCATCGATCGCGACGTCAAGGCCGCGCTCAATCGCATGAAGCCCGACGTCGCGCTGTATGTCGGCGGCATGGGCGCGCGCAGCAAGAATTTCCACAAGGACCTCATGATCCAGCAGGGCTTCCCCGAAGCCGCCGAGCGTATCCAGGAGCTTTTCCTCGCCGGTCGGAAGGCCGAAGCGACCGCCGCGGTGCCCGACGATCTGATAGACCTGCGCGCGCTGGTGGGACCGCCTGACCGGATTCGCGCGCGCTACCGCGCGTGGGAGGATTCCGGCGCGCATTGTCTCGTCGTCCGGCCCGCGCAGGAGGAGGCGATCGATCTTATGGCGGCAGTCGCCGGGATCGCACGCCCGTAAATCCTTCCGCGCCATCGCGGTCCGTATCGATGCGCACGATCATGCTACTCGCGGCCGCGGGCCTGTTATGGGCGTTTGCGGCTTTCGCCGCGCCGTCACCGACGGCCTCCCCTGCGCCCTCCGCGGCGCCGTCCGACGAGGCTCCGCTCGAACACAATTTTGACGCGCAAATCCATCCGGACGACTTGCGCGACTGGGTGAAGGTTCTGGCGAGCGAGCCGAACCAGGTGGGCTCGCCGCACGACAAGGCCAATGCCGAGCGCATCCTCGGCTGGTTCAAGAGCTGGGGCTGGGACGCGCATATCGAAACTTTCTGGGTGCTCTATCCGACGCCGCTCAGCGAAACCCTCGAGTTGACGGCGCCTGATCACTTCGTCGCGACGCTGCAGGAGCCGCCAATCCCCGGCGATTCGAGTGCAACCGCTACCGAGCCGGCGTTGCCGGCCTACGTCACTTATCAGGGCGACGGCGACGTCACCGCGCCTCTGGTTTACGTCAATTACGGGATGCAGGACGATTACAAAACGCTCGCGCGGCTGGGCGTCAACGTCAAAGGCAGGATCGTGATCGCGCGTTACGGCGCCGGATGGCGCGGGCTCAAGCCGAAGCTCGCGCAGGACCACGGCGCGGTCGGGTGCATCATCTATTCCGATCCCGCGCAGGACGGCTACTCGGTTGACGAGACTTACCCCGTTGGGCCGATGCGTCCGCCGCGCGGCATCCAGCGCGGCTCGGTCGCCGACATGACGCTGTATCCCGGCGATCCGTTGACGCCCGGCGTCGGCGCGACCAAAGACGCGAAGCGGCTGACCAGAGCCGAGGCGACGACGATTCTCAAGATTCCCGTCGTTCCGATCTCCTACGCCGATGCGCAGGCGCTGCTCGCGGCGCTCGGTGGGCGCGTGGTTCCTCCCGCCTGGCGCGGCGCGTTGCCGATTACCTATCACGTCGGGCCCGGCGCGGCCGTCGCGCATCTGGCGATCAAGTCCGACTGGAGCATCAAAGCGATCGACGACGTGATCGCGACGATGAAGGGCGCGGTCCTGCCCGATGAATGGATCGTGCGCGGCAATCATCATGACGGCTGGGTCTTTGGCGCGAGCGATCCGCTCTCCGGCCAGGCGGCCTTGCTGGCGGAGGCGCAGGCGATCGGCGGGCTCGTCAAGCAGGGGTGGCGGCCGCGTCGCACGATAGTCTATACGAGCTGGGACGCCGAAGAACCGATGCTCCTCGGCTCGACCGAATGGGCCGAGACTCACGCCGACGAGCTCAAGAAAAAGACCGTGCTCTACGTCAATTCCGACACCAACGGACGGGGTCTGCTGAGCGTCGGCGGCAGCCCGGAGTTCGGGCATCTGGTGAATCAGGTGGCGAGCGACGTAATCGATCCGGAGACCGGTGCTCCGATCGGACAGCGGCTGCGCGCGAAGATGCAGGTCGAGGCGCTCGAACCCGACGCCGGCGAGCAGGCTAAAGCTGATGCCAAGATCGCCGCACAGGCTGACAAGGACTTTCCGATCGAGGCGCTGGGCTCGGGCTCGGATTTTTCCAGCTTCATTGATCATCTCGGAATTCCCGCGCTCGATGTTTCGTTCGAGGGCGAGGGCGAGACCTACGGGGTCTACCACTCGCGCTACGATACGTTCGAGCATCACAGCCGTTTCGTCGATCCGGGCTTCGTCTACGACGCGCTGCTCGCGAAAACGATCGGGCGGATAGTCCTACGTGCGGCCGCGGCCGAAGTCCCGATGCAACACACTGGCGCATTTGCCGACGCCGTGGCGGATTATCTCGATCAGGCCAAGAAGCTCGCCGACGATGAGCGCGAAAAGGCCGAAATCCAAACCAAGATGATCGGCGACCGCGCCTTTCAGCTCGCCGACGATCCGACCAAGTCGAGCGGCCTGCCCGAGGCGCTCGATCGCGTTCCGCATATCGAATTCGCCGCGCTCGAAGATGCGGTCGCGCGCCTCAAGCGGGTCGCGATGGCGTATGACGAGACGCTCGCGGCCAACGCCGCTCAGCTCTCCGACACACAGCGCGCGCGGCTGGACGCGCTGATGCTCGACCTCGATCAGACGCTAGCCCCGGAGGTCGGCCTGCCCGGGCGTCAGTGGTACAGGAATCTCATCTACGCACCGGGCCGCTTTACTGGTTATCGGGCCAAAACGCTGCCCGGCGTGACCGAGGCGATCGAAGATCGGCGCTGGAACGACGCCAATCGTTACGCCAAAATCACCGCGGGCGCGCTCAACGCGTATAGCGACCGGCTCGAGCAGGCGACGGCGCTAATCAAGGGCAAGTGAGCGCGGTTCGCGCGACTTACAGCGAATTTACAAGCGTCTGTCATAATCGTAAGGAGAATCCATGGGCAAGCTCGACGGTAAAGTCGCAGTGATCACTGGCGCGGCAAGCGGGATGGGCCGGGCGACGGCTCTGCGTTTCGCTAAAGAGGGCGCGGCCGTTGTCGTCGCGGACCTTAATTCGCAAGCAGGCGAAGCGACGATCGCGGAAATTGCGTCGGCAGGTGGGCGCGCGGTTTTTCAACATACTGATGTTGCCAGCGACGCCGCGATCAAGTCCATGATCGAGCGCGCAATCAGCGAGTTCGGCCGCCTCGATATCACCTACAACAACGCGGGTATCGGCGGCGCGACCGGGCGTCTCGAAGAGACCGAGGGCGCGGATTGGGACAAGAGCTTCATCATTCTGACGCGCGCAGTGTTTCTCGGGATCAAGTATTCGATCGCGCCGATGCGCAAAGCCGGGGGCGGATCGATCATCTCGACGTCGTCGGTGGCCGGGCTGCGCGGAGTGGCCGGGCTGCACGCCTACAGCGCCGCGAAGGCCGCGGTCGTGAGCCTGACCGAGAGCGCCGCGATTGAACTCGGCCGCGATCGGATCCGGGTGAATTGTATCTGTCCGGGCGGCGTCCTGACGCCGCTGGTCTATCGTGGGATGCCGGGCGGTGAGGAGGCGGCGCGCGCTAATATGGATCGCTCGCAGCCAATCCCGCGCGCCGGACGGCCCGAGGATATCGCGGCGATGGCGCTGTTTCTCGCCAGCGACGAAGCGGAATGGATCACCGGGACCGCGATGGTGGTTGATGGCGGCATGAACACCGGCAACACCCGCATCAATTTCGGCACGGGCTTCTCGGGGCCCTCGTTCGAGCGTCGGGAACGCAGTTAGTCAGATTTGCACCAGGCGGCTGCCGCGCCCGGAACGAAGGGTGGCAGGGAGGATTTCGGAGGCCAATCTGAAGCCGCCGCAATCAACACCGGGGCAGCAGTTCGCTCTGACGGCTGGCTGATACTTTGGCTTGACTGTCTTTTAGCACGCCACCTATAGTGGCGGTCCGGACGACACCTTCTCCGACTCGAGCTTGAAAAAGGTTCGTATATCGGAGCATCCGAAGCCACGAGGCCGTCCATATTGAGGCGTATCTGGAAGTGCTAGAATGGCTTCCAGACATCGCGCGAGATTTTCTGCCAGAGGCGCAATATGACTCAACTTGAAGCTGCACGACAGGGTATCATCACCCAACAGATAAGCGAGGTCGCCGAGGATGAAGGCCTCAGCGTCGAGGAAATTCGCGAGCTGGTGGCCTCGGGCGAGGTCGTCATTCCGCACAACCTGCATCATGATTTTCGCGCGATCGGGATCGGGCGCAGGCTGCGCACCAAGGTCAATGCGAATATCGGGGCCTCCAACTTTCATCAGTTGGTGAGCGAGGAGGTCGAGAAGCTCTACACTGCGGTGCGCTACGGCGCAGATTCGGTGATGGATCTCTCGACTGGCACCGACCTCGATCAGATTCGGGTTGAGATTTTGTCGCGCTGCCAGGTGATTCTCGGCACGGTGCCGATTTACCAGGTGGCGTCGGAAAACTCGATCATGGATCTCGAGACGAAGTTTTTCCTCGATGTGATTGAGCGCCAGGCCCGCCAAGGCGTGGACTACATGACGCTCCATTGCGGCGTGACGCGCGACAGCGTCAGCAAGCTGCGGGGCCATCAGCGGATCGAGGGTATCGTCTCGCGCGGGGGGGCGCTGCTCGCGGCCTGGATTGAGCGCACCGGCAACGAGAATCCGCTCTACGAACATTACGACGAGGTCTGCGACATTCTGCGCGAGCATGACGTCACGATTTCGTTGGGGGACGGCCTGCGGCCCGGCGCGACTGGCGACGCGACTGATCGCGGCCAGCTGGCTGAGCTGCTGATTCTCGGCGAGCTGACCGAGCGGGCGCGCGCACGCGGCGTGCAGGTGATGATCGAAGGGCCAGGGCATGTGCCGCTCGATCAGATTGAGGCCAACGTCAAGCTGCAAAAGCGGGTGTGCGGGGGCGCGCCCTTCTACGTTCTTGGACCGCTGACCTGCGACGTTGCGCCCGGTTACGATCATATCACCGGCGCGATCGGCGGCGCGATCGCGTCGGCCGCCGGCACCGACTTCCTGTGCTACGTGACGCCCGCGGAGCATCTGCGGCTGCCCGATATCGAGGATGTGCGCGAAGGCGTGATCGCCACGCGGATCGCGGCGCATTCGGGCGACCTGGTGAAGGGCGTGCGTGCCGCCAAGGCCTGGAATGATCAGATGTCGCGGTATCGCAAAGCGCTCAATTGGGAAGGGATGTACGCGATGGCAATGGATCCGGACAAGGCTCGGCGCTACAAGGAAGAAAGCGAGGCCGGCGGGTCGAACGTCTGCAGCATGTGTGGGTCGCTCTGCTCGATCAATATCGATAACGCTGCGATCAAGTTTACCAAACGGCGCGCGGTCGCGGAGCAGGCTGAAGTTCATGCCGCCGCAAGCTGAGGAGGCGCGCGCACTGGAATTCGCCGCCGCCGAGGTCAGTCTGCTCGATCAGCACGGCCGGCCGCATCGGCTGGCCGATTATCGCGGACGCTGCGTCGTCGTCTATTTCTATCCGAAGGACGACACCCCCGGATGCACGGTCGAGGGCAAGGAATTCCGCGATCTGCATGCTCAGTTCGCGGCGCTCAACTGCGCGATCGTCGGAGTCAGCACCGACAGCTTGGAATCCCATCAGAGCTTTGCTGAAAAACATGCGTTTCCCTTTACGCTTCTCGCCGACACCGGTGGCGACCTCGCGCGCGCCTTTGGCGTGCTTAACGGCAAGACTGCCAGGCGCGTCACTTTCGTGATCGGCAAGGACGGACGGGTGGCGCGGACCTTCGCCGACGTGGCGCCGCGCGGTCACGCGAGTCAGGTGCTCAACTTTGTGCGAACCTTCCTCGAATCGCACCTCATGATCGGCGGGTAAGCGGTGTTTCTGCATCGTGCACCGACGATGCTTATGATAATCCCGAAGCTGAATCAGTGCGAACCCGACCAAAGGAATCAACGATGGCGAAAACCTCGAAGAATATCCTCGACGAAGCGCGCTCGACGATTAAGCAGATAGATATTGACGAGGCGCGCCGGATGCTCGACAAGCCCGGCACGGTGTTGGTCGATGTGCGCGAGAGCGACGAATGGCGGCAGGGCCATATTCCGCAGGCGGTGTTTATCCCGCGCGGCTTCCTCGAACTACGCATCGAGGAGAAAGTGCCCGATCATAAGACGCCGGTGATTCTCCAGTGCGCATCGGGGACGCGCTCGTTGCTGGCGGCACGCACACTGCACGAGCTGGGTTACGAAAACCTCTACAATCTGACCGGGGGTTTCAATGCCTGGAAAGATCGCGGGCTGCCCTTTGTTGCCGACCGGGCTTTTACGCCCGATGAATTAACCCGCTACTCGCGCCATTTTGTGATTCCGGAGGTGGGCGAGAAGGGGCAGGCGAAGCTGCTCGATGCGAAAGTGCTGATCCTCGGTGCGGGCGCTCTGGGCTCGCCCACGTCGATGTATCTTGCGGCGGCGGGCGTCGGCACGATCGGCCTGGTCGATTTCGACGTCGTCGATCTCTCTAATTTGCAGCGGCAGATTATTCACACCGTCGATCGCGTCGGGATGGCCAAGACGGAATCGGCGCAGAAGCAGCTCAGCGCGATCAATCCCGGCGTCAAGGTCGTCCGCCACGACGTGCGGCTCAGCGCCGAAAACGTGATGGAGATCGTCAAGGCTTACGACGTCGTCGTAAATTGCGGCGATAATTTCCCCACTCGCTACTTGATTAACGACGCCTGCGTATTCGCGAAAAAGCCCTTGGTGGACGGCGCGATTTTTCGTTTCGAGGGCAACGCCACGGTCTTTCATCCAGCCGCCGGCGGCCCGTGTTATCGCTGCCTCTACCCGGAGCCGGCGCCGCCCGACATGGCGCCCTCGTGCGCTGAGGCCGGAGTGCTCGGCGCGCTGCCGGGCGTGATCGGCTCAATCGAAGCGCTGGAGGCGATCAAGCTGATTCTCGGTGCGGGCAAGCCGCTGATGGGGAAGATGGTTTATTTCGATACGCTGTCGAGCGACTATGTGCGGATGCTAAAGATCCGGCGCAATCCGGAATGCCCGGTCTGCAGCGACCATCCGACGCAGACCACCCTGATCGATTACGAGGCGTTCTGCGGACTCGCCGCGCCGACCGACGGCGCTCACGGCCATGCCCAAAATCAGGCTCAAGATCACGCCGCCGCTGCTGGACGGTAAAGCCGGCGGATTCTTGCTCTGATCGCAGATTCTTGCAGCAAGTCATAGATAAAAGCTGCGCGGGCGTCAGCCATTGCTCGGACGTTGGCGATGATGCCAGCGTTGGCGTGAGCTGACGGCGCGTACGCATGGCGCTCGGTCCTTTTTACGTGGCACAGAAGCTCGTCGAGCATAGCGACCTGCGCGGGGCGGTGATGCTCATGCGGCACGGCGAGACCGACTGGAATCGCGAGGGCCGCGTGATGGGGCGCAACCCGATCGAGCTCAACGCGCGCGGGCGATCGCAGGTGGAGGCGGCGGCGCGCTTCGCGGCGGAGCTCCGGCCCGACGTGATCGTTACGAGCCCGCTCGTCCGTGCGCGACAAACCGCCGACATCATGGCGGCGGGGTTGGGGGGCATCAAGATCGTCGAAGAGCCGGCGATCGCCGAAGTGCTCTACGGCCGCTGGGAAGGGATGGTCTATCACGAGCTGATCGCCGACCCCTATTACGCCGAATATCGTCAGGCGCCGGTCGAGAAGGCAACCCCGGGCGGCGAGAGTATCCCGCAGGTGCAGGCGCGCGGGGTCGGTGCGGTGATGGACGCGCTCGGGCGCTATCCGGGTGACCGGGTGATGTTCGTTTCGCACGGCGACATCATTCGCACCGTGTTATGCCATTTCATGGGGCTGGAGTTGGCGTACTTTCATCGGTTGCGGATCGACAATGCGTCGATCTCGACGATTCAGGTTGCGGGCAAATTTGCCGAGCTGAAGTTCCTCAATTTACTCGCCGATCCCGCTCAGGCCTTCATCGCGCCGTTTGCGGTCAAGTCGGCGGACGAAAACCGCAAGCGCTAACCCATGCTTTAAGCAAGTTCGAAGGGCACGACGGCGCCGCTCAGCAGACCGCGGCCCGCACGCGTTTGGCGCGCGCGAATCGCTTCGATCAGGTCGCGGTCGGTGCGAATCGGTTCAGCTAACAATGTCGTTGCGACGCCGATCGAATTGGCCGAGTGCGAATCCGAGCCGGCAACTTCGGCCAGGCCGAGGGCGCGCGCGACTCGCAAGGCGAACTGATTCTCCTCTTCGGAGCAAGCCGCGTTCAAAACTTCGATCGCGTCGCACATCTGAATGATTTCGAGCTTGGCCGCGCGTTCGGGATGCGCCGGGTCGATCGGCTCGTCATCCGAGTTCATGAAGGCGAAGCGCGGGTCGAGCTTGTAGCGAAAGGGATGGTTCGCGATCATGATGCCGCCATGCTGATCGACGACCTTGCGCAAGCCCGCGAGCTTGTAAATGCCGCCAACATACTCGTTCAAACCGAAGACGCCGACGTGCCCCTGCTCGGTAGTCACTTCCATCCCGCGGATACAGACGACGCCGGCCGCATCGGCCAACGGCGCGATCTCTTTTAAGTCCCACAGATTGTCGTGTTCGGTGACGCAGACCGCGCCGATCGCGATCGCGCGGGCGCGCTCGATCAGCTCCTTGGGCGAGAGATTGGAATCGGAGCTGCCGCGCGTCGTGTGCAGGTGCAGGTCGACGGTGAAGTAAGCTGGCTGGGTGAAGTAGGCCGCCTGCGGCTGGCCGCTTCCTGATGCGCCCATAATGGAATGCGTTGCGCCGGAGCGCCTATTTCGGCAGAGCGCTACTGACGACGGCCTTCTTGATATGGTCGCCGACCTTGATCTGATCGACCACGTTCATCCCTTCGACGACGCCGCCGAACGAGGTGTACTGGCCGTCGAGGAAAGGCGCCGGGGCGAGGCAGATATAGAACTGGCTGCCGCTGGATTTGCGCTCGGGATTGACGTTGTCGCCGGTCCGCGCCATCGCGAGGGTGCCGCGCAGATGTTTCTCGGTCAAGCTGATTTCGGCCGGCACCTCGTAACCGGGGCCGCCCGTGCCGTTGCCTGCCGGGTCGCCACCCTGCACGACGAAGCCGGGCTCGACCCGATGAAACGTCAGGTTGTTATAGAAGCCGTCCTTCGAGAGCTTTTCGAAGTTGGCGACAGTTTTGGGAGCGACCTCGGGATAAAGTTCCAGCACGATATTCCCGCGGTCAGTTTCGAGCGTCACGTAATGTCCAGTGTTGCGCACAGGTAATCCGTCCAATTTAGGGTTGGCCGCGCCCTGACAGGCCGCGGCGGTTAGCGCGAGCGCGACGAGCGCAGCGCTCGCCATCCGGAGTAATTTCGTTTTCATCACTACCAAGCGTGGTTCGAGAAAGGTTGACCCTACAGCACTATTCGAGCCGCCGCGGTCACGCAAGCGCAAAAGTCAGAGGGAAAGCTCATTAACCGGGCTGCCAAGGGTCAAGCAGCGAGATGCCCAAGCGCTCGAAGTCCTTCACGTTGCGGGTAGCGAGCGTGAGCGTATGAACCTCTGCGGTGGCGGCGACGAACGCGTCCATCGACCCGAGCGTCAGGCCGAGCTTCTGGCCCCGTGCCATGACCACGCCCCAGGTCTCAGCAACGTGCGGATCAATGTTGAGGATGCGGTCTTCGAACCGCACCGGTAGTTCCTCGGTAAGCCAGGCCGCCAGGCGGTCGCGGCGGCGCCCGGCCGGCAACATCTCGAGCCCTCGGCGGATTTCCGCGAACGAAATGACGCTGATGAACACCCGGTCTTCGTCTACGTTGGCCAGCCAGGAAATAACGTTGCGATCCGGTTGCGGCGTGACCCATTCCGACACCACGTTGGTGTCGACCAGAAAATTCACACCTCAATCTCGCGCGGCCTATCCTTGGACCGTTTAATCTTCAGGTTCGAGCCGCGCAGCGGCGAGGCCGCGAAGAACTCCGCAAGGTTGCCCTTGCGTTTGGTCTTGCGCTGCCACTCCTCAGCCGACACGACGACCACCGCCTTTTGACCTTTACGAGTGATGGTCTGTGGACCATCCGCGAGTGCGCGGTCAATCACCTCGCTGAAGCGCGCCTTAGCCTCGGCAACCGCCCAAGTCGCGCGATCTTCGTGATCATTTAATCTCATAGTCATCCTAGTCATAATGGTCATCATAGCGTAAACTGTGCAACACAGCTACAAAAAGTCATGGGTTGACGGAGAATGACCAGGCGTAGGTCTGGGCGCCGGCGGTGATCGAGACTGCGTAATCGCCGCGTTGGAGGGGCTGGCGCGGCATGATCACGATCGCGCCATAGGCGCGCAAACCCGCGCGCGTGACTTCCTGAGCAACCGGATCCGGGTTCGTGTAGGTCTGCGCCGTGAGCGCGCAGGCGTCGAGCTTTTGTGCCGTCGGTGCGGTGCGCGTCAGCGAATAGTTAGTCACTGGTGGAACTGCCCCGGCGCCGGGCTGCAGCGTGATCGCGTAGCCCGCAGGCGCGACGTAGCCTGGGCAACTGGTCAGCGGATTGGGCCATTCTCCAGTGAAGGAGGTCGTGGTAATCGTGGCGCCGTCGGGTGGATACTCAATCGGTTTGGCGAGCGGCGGCGTGAGTCCGCTGGCGTCGCTGTGGATATCAAGCGTCGCGACGCAGTAGCCGTTCTCGCAGAAATGGCCATAGCCGACGCTGCGCAGGCGCGGGTCGAGCATCGAGACGCGATGAAAGGGTCCCTCCATCAGATTGTCGATCGCCCACGACGGCGTTGCGACATGGCCGGGGTCCCACATCTCGTCGACGTCGCCATTGCGCGCCGCGTTCAAGCCGGCTGCGGTGAACCAGGGCTTGGCCGAGTCCTCAGTATGGATCGTACCGCCGAGACCGCGGCCGATCGCGGCGCTGAAATTCTTGACGATATAGCGGGAATGCGCGGCGCAGCCGGGACTCAAGCGCGGGTCGTCGCTGACCTCGGCGACGCCTGCGGCCCGTCGATAGTTGTTCAAGGCGATGAGCCAACCCAGCGGTTCGGACTCGGGCGGGGCCGGCGGCACCGGAGTGGCCGCGGTGGCGACCTGCGGAGTGACGGCTGGTGCAGTGGCGGGCGATGCCGCTGCGGGCGCGGTCGCTAGCAATGAAGTTGCTCGCGCGGTCGGGGTGACGCCGGGATTTTCCATCCGGTCGAAATTGATCACGAAGAGCGTCGTGCCGAAGGCGGCGACAAGAATCAGGACCAAGGCCGCGAAGCGCCATACGCTTTTGCGCCGCGCGGGCATGGGCGCAGCCGCAGACGCCTGGATCTCATCGGCGAAGCGATAGCGCACGGCACCCCAGCGCAGTTCGTCGCCGTCGCGCAGGCGGGTCGCGGTGTTGACGCGCTCCCCGTTGCGAAACGTGCCATTGGTCGAGCCGGTATCCGCGAGAAACCAGACGCCGTCGCGCCGCTCGAGGGTCGCGTGATTGCGGGAGACGGTCCGGTCGGCGAGGAGGAGATCGCTACCCGCTGCGCTGCCAATGGCGGCGCGGTCGCGATTGAGCGGGAACTCGCGCGGGGTCGAGTCGCCGATCGCAACGAGTCGCGCGGCCATCGGGGATGTTGTTACTTTTTGATGAAATCACGCACCAGCGCGGCGATCGCCGCGGGCTGCTCGAAAGGCGCCATGTGGCCCGCACCCGCAACCATCTCGATCCGCGCGCCTGGGATGAGCTGCTTGAAGTCATCGGCATAAATAGATTTGGTCAAGCCGTCTTCCTTGCCCCAGATCAACAGGGTCGGCGCGGCGATGCGATGCGCCCGCTTGCGCAGCCCCTTATCGGGAATCGGCCAGATGAACTTGCCGGTGCATCCGAGCGCCCAGGTCACGCGAATAATCGAGTCGGGTTCCTCGGGATTCATGAAGACCAGTTTGCGCGCGGGATGGTTGGTGTCGTGAAAAAAGAGCGGGTCCAGATCCGCCTGCGGCGCGACCATATAGTTTTTGATCGGGGTATCGTCGCGCCACAGCCCCAACGAATCGATCAGGACCAGCTTGTCGACGCGTTTGGGGTTGGTGGCTGCGAGCTCGGCGGCGACCATTCCGCCGAACGAATGGCCGACGAGCGCAGGGGCGTCGAGCCCGAGCTTGTCGAATAGTTCGTAGTAGAACAGCACCAGGTCCCAGAAGTCGTCGAGGCCCTTGATGCTGTCAGGGTCGCCCTCGCTGGTGCCCGGATGTTCGGGGGCGTAAACCGTGAAGTCGCGCGCGAGCTGATCGAGAAAATCGCTCCAGATCAGGCCATAGCCGCTATGCAGAAAGACCAGCGGCGGGCCCTGGCCGGCGACCTTGACGCGCGCGTTGACCTTGTTTTCCCAGAGCGTAACGGTCCGTTCAGACGTTGCAGCCATGTTCATCCAGCTCTTCTAAAATTATTTGCCTGCGCGCATCTCGGCGCCGACGCCATGATTAGGCGCGACAAACGCCTCGCGCCCGCGCAACGCCTGCGGCCACCACTTGTTCTCCCACTTATCGTCCCACAAGGTGCGGAAGTGCGGTTTCACTTCACGCGCGAACAGCTCGATGTTCTTGAGGGTCAACTCGTGCGGCATCGAGCCGATATGCAGCAGAACCATCAGGTTGCCGACGCGAAGTTTCTTGACCGCTTCCATCAACTGATCGCGCACCGTTGCCGGGCTGCCGCCGATGACGAAGCCGTTATCGAGGAAATCCTTGTACTTCCAGTTGGGGATCTCGTTCATCAGGCCGAGCTGCATAGGCATCAGATTTTTGACGCTGTTGGCGAGGCTCTTGTAGTCCTGATTGCCGGGGATCATCTGGAACTCGTTGAGGACGTGCAGGCTCTTGTCGTAAAAATAACGGATGTGCGGATAGTACAACTCTTCCGCCTTGGCGTCGGTCTCGGCAACGACGACGAGCTGGAGGAAGCCCGCGCGATAGGGGTTCTGGTCAACGCCGGCCTTGTCGGCAAATTCCCAGAAGCCGTCCATGACACGCTTGCCGAGCTGGCTGCCGTAGTAGCTCAGGAAGCAGTAACAATGATCGTGCTTGGCGGAAAAATCCCAGGTGCTGAGGCTGCCCGCGCCGGGGACCCACACGGGAGGATGAGGTTGCTGGATCGGGCGCGGCCAGAGGTTGACCATCGGAAGTTTGAAGTACTTGCCGTTCCAGGCAAAGATCTCTTTGGATTGCCACGCCTTCATGATCAGATCGTGCGCCTCGTAGTAGCGCTCGCGATGCTCGATCGGGGTGACGCCGTAGCAGAGGTTGGCATCCATCGGGGTGCCCAGCGGCATCCCGGCGACCATGCGGCCGCCGCTGATACAGTCGAGCATGGCGTATTCTTCGGCGACGCGGATGGGAGGGTTGGAGGTCGGCAAAGTCGCGCCCATCTGCACAATGGCGCAGTTGAGGTCGGCGGTGGCGCGTGCGAGGGCCGAGCCCATCAGGTTGGGACTGGGCATGAAGCCGTAGGCGTTCTGATGATGTTCGTTGACGCAGATGCCGTCCATTCCGACCTTGGCTGCATAGATAAGTTCGTCAAGCGTCCAGTTATAGTACTGGCCCACCTTGGTCGAATCGGCGAGCTCCCAGTACGGCGGATCGACCCATACGGAACGATATTTTTTCTCGAAGTCGGCCGGCAAATCACGGTAAGGCATAAGATGGAACATCGAGACTTTCATGCCGTCTTCCCTCCAAACGCACAGTTGATCATGGATTAAATATCACGGTCGGGTGTAGGCGACAACGAGGCGCGCGGGCGTGGCGCCGCGGGTAAATCAGTCGAGCTGCCAATAGGGCGCGAGGAAATGGCGGGCGCGTTCGAGAATCGAGGCGACGCGCGGGTTGGGAGCGGCGGTCGCGATGGCTTCGTCGGCCTCGCGGCCCAGCTCCTCGATGACGGCGCGGCCGCCCGCGCTCAGGGCCTCGAGATCGTAGCCGCCTTCGAGCACTGCGACCAGTTTCCCCGCGCAGCATTCGGCCGCGAGCCGTTTCAGCCGGCGGGTCATCGCCGTGAAGCCGTTGGCGGTGACTCTCATGCCGCCGAGTGGGTCGCGCTGATGGCAGTCGAAGCCCGACGAGATCAGCACGAACTCGGGATTGAAGCGGCGGGCGATGGGCAACAGGAGATGATCGAAGACGGCGAGGTACTCGGCGTCGCCGAAGCCCGCAGTCAGCGGGGCGTTGATCGTGAAGCCCGCGCCGGCGCCGACGCCGAGTTCGTCGAACCAGCCGGTGCCGGGATAAAACGGATATTGATGAATCGAGAGGTAGAGGACTTGCGGCGAATCGAAGAATGCCTGCTGGGTGCCATTGCCGTGATGGACATCCCAGTCGAGGACCATCACGCGCTTAAGTCCGCGCTGTTTAACCAGGGACGCAGCGGCGATCGCGACGTTGTTGAAGAAGCAGAAGCCCATCGCACGTTCGGCCAGGGCGTGATGGCCGGGCGGGCGGACGATCGCGAAGGCGTTGTCGGCGTCGCCGTCCGCGACCGCCTCGACCGCGGTCAGGACGCCACCGGCGGCGAGTTGCGCGGTCGCCCAAGTCGCGCGCGAGCTGTGCGTATCGGGATCGAAGTCGAAGTGCTCAAGCGTCGCGGTGCGTTCGACTGACGCGACGTAGTCCGGGCTGTGACACAATTCCAACTCAGCCGGCGTCGCGGGACGCGGCGAATAGAGCTTGAGCTCGGGGCGGGTCAGCTGCGACGTCATCTCGAGCATCGCGGCGATGCGCTCGGGGCGCTCGGGATGCATCCGGCCGGGAGCGTGGTTCATGAAGCGGCGGTCAGCGACGACAGCGGTGCGGTTCATCGTTTGACACTCCGGGGAAGGTCCATGATCATTGCATATAGCGCGCCGGAATGGGCGAAGTGTGGCGCGCGGATCGAGCGAGCCGGATTGTGGGGATCAGCGAAATCATCGTTATTCTGATTGTTGCGCTCATCGTGGTGCCGCCGGAAAAACTGCCGGAGGTCATGCGCACGGTGGGGAAAGTGTTGCGGGAATTGCGGCTCGCGAGCAACACCGTGATGCGCGAGCTGACCGAGGCGGCCGACGATCCATTGTCGATCCGGCAACCGCCCGCCGCGATCGCGAAGCCGCCGAGCGCGGCGACGCCAGGTCCAGCCGCGCCATCCGAGGGGCCTGACAGCCAATCGTGACCGAGCCGGAGCTGACGACATCGACGGCGGCACCCGAGCCCGGCGACGGGCGGATGCCGCTGCTCGAACATCTGACCGAGCTGCGCAACCGCTTGATCCGGGCGGTGATCGCAGTTGGCGTTGGCTTTGCGATCGCCTATGCGTTTGCCGATCAGCTTTTCAAACTATTGGCCGAGCCGCTGCATGAGGCCTCGCGCAGCCCGGTATTGCTGATCGGCACGGGGGTGGGCGAGGCTTTTTTCACGAAGATTAAGGTTGCGCTGATCGCCGGTTTGTTCGTTGCAAGTCCGGCGGTGTTTTTTGAGGTCTGGCGCTTTATCGCGCCGGGGCTCCATCGGTCGGAGCGGCGGATGGCCGGGCCATTCGTCATAGCGGCAACGTTGTTTTTTGCCGCGGGCGGCTACTTTTGCTGGGCGGTCGTGTTTCGTATCGGCTATGCGTTTTTCCTCGGCCAGTACGCGAGTATCGGGGTGACGCCAACGCTGCGGGTCAGCGAGTATCTGGCCTTTTCCGCCAAGTTGCTGCTGGCCTTCGGCTTGACGTTCGAGATGCCGATATTTGCGTTCTTTCTGACGCGCGTTGGCGTGATCGATCATCGCCTGATGATTCGCCATCTGCGCTACGCGGTCCTGGCGATCTTCGTGGTCGCGCTGGCGCTGACGCCGCCAGACATGATCTCACCCTTTTTGTTGGCGATTCCACTACTGGGCCTCTATGGCTTGAGCGTCGGGGTCGCATATTTCTTTCGCGTACGGCCGGAACCTCTGAAGGAAATATCCCAATATGGCGACGCTTGAATATCTGCCGATTGCGAACGGCGGGCCGGGTATCCCGCCGCGCTGGACGCATAGCGCGAAGGACGTGGTCGGCACGGCGTATTCGGCCTCGAGCCGGGTGTGGTTTACGGTATCGAATGGCGTGATCAGTGAGGTTTACTTTTCCACCCTCGATCGTCCGCAAATCCGCGATCTGCAGTATCTGGTGACCGACGGCGAGACTTTTTTCCACGACACCCATCGCAATCTCGATTCGACGATCGAATATCTCGGCGAGCACGGGCTCGGCGTGCGCATTATCAACGCCGCCCCGGCGGGGCGCTATCGGATCGTGATCGACGTGATTGCCGACCCGCATCAGCCCTGCGTGCTGCTGGATACCAGCCTTGAAGGCGATCCGGCGTTTCTCCGCAAGCTCCGGATGTACGTAATACTCGCGCCGCATCTCGAGGTCGGCGGCTGGGGCAACAACGGCAACGTGGCGCGAATCGCGGGCCGCGAGTTTTTGACGGCGCACAAAGGCGCGACCTGGCTGGCGCTGGCGGCGACGACGCCGTTCGTCCATCGTTCGTGCGGCTACGTCGGCACGACCGACGGTTGGCAGGATTTATCGAGAAACTTCAAGCTCGATCGGGAGTTCGCCTCCGCACCGGACGGCAATATCGCGCTGACCGGCGAGATCGATTTGCGGAGCGGCGCTCGCTTCACGCTGGCGCTGGGCTTCGGGCGGACACTACATCATGCGATCACCACGGTATCGCAGACCCTGGGTACGCCCTTCGAGCAGCATCGTGAGCGCTTTCTCGAGCAATGGTCGCGCGCTACAAAACGGCTGCGGCCGCTGGAAAAACTCAGCGGTGACGGCGGCATGCTCTATCGCCGCAGTCGCGAGTTGATCCTGACGCACGAAGATAAAAACTATCCCGGTGCGCTCATTGCCTCACTGAGTATTCCGTGGGGCGAAGCGAAGGGCGACGAGGATCTCGGCGGCTATCATCTGGTGTGGACGCGCGACATGGTCAACAGCGCGACGGGTCTGATGGCGGCCGGGGATCTGGAGACGCCGTTGCGCGCGCTGATCTATCTGGCCTGCTCGCAGCTTGCGGACGGCAGTTTTCCGCAGAATTTCTGGGTCGATGGCGAGCCCTACTGGACGGGTATTCAGCTCGACGAAGTCGCCTTTCCGATCATGCTCGCCTGGCGTTTGCACAAGGCCGGGGCGTTGGCCGACTTCGATCCATATCCGATGGTGAAAGCGGCAGCGACGTTCCTGATCGATCGCGGCTGCGTGACGCCGCAGGAGCGCTGGGAAGAGAACAGCGGCTATTCGCCCTCGACGTTGGCGAGCAATATCGCCGCGCTGGTCTGCGCCGCGGCGTTTGCGCAGGAACAGGGCGACACGGTGCTCGCCGGATTTTTTTCCGATTTCGCCGATTTTATCGAGTCTCACGTCGAAGCTTGGACGGTGACGCGCCGGGGCGTGATCGTGCCGGGGATCAAGCGGCATTACATCCGGATCAATCCGGAGGATCCGGCCAATCCCTTACCTGACGAAGATCCCGATCACGGCACGATTTCAATTCGCAATCGTGCGCCGGGCGAGCAGACCGATTTTCCCGCCGCGGAAATCGTCGATGCGGGCTTTCTGGAGCTGGTGCGCTATGGCATCCGGCGGGCGGGCGATCCGATGATGGAAGATTCGCTGCGCGTAATCGATGCCGCGCTCAAGACCGATTTTCCCGGCGGGCCCTGCTGGCGCCGCTACAACCATGACGGCTACGGACAACTGGACGACGGCGGCCCGTTCATCAACTGGGGCCGCGGACGACCGTGGCCCCTGCTGACCGGCGAACGCGCGCACTATGAGCTGGCTGCGGGCCGCGACGCGCGCCCCTACATCCGCGCGATCGAGAGTTTTGCGACGGCGACCCGCCTGCTGCCGGAACAGATTTGGGATCAGCCGGACCTGGCTTCGGCGCACATGTTTTTCGGCAAACCGACGGGTGCGGCGATGCCGCTGATGTGGGCGCACGCGGAATATATCAAGCTGTTGCGCTCGGCCGACGATGGCCAGGTTTTCGATCTGATTCCGGAGGTAGCCGAGCGCTATTTGCAGCCGCGGCGGCGGCCGCCACTCGAGGTCTGGAAATTTAACCGGCAGGTGCGGGCGATGGTCGCGGGCACGCGATTGCGGATCCAGGCCGGCGCGCCCTTCACACTCCATTGGGGACGCGGCGACTGGTCGCACGCGATTGATTCACCCTCCTACAACACCTCGATCGGAATGAGTTTCGTTGATCTCACGACCGCGGTTGGTGACACCGATCCCCTGCGCTTCACCTTCCGTTGGTCCGAGGATAATCGATGGGAGGGGCGCGATTTCACGGTCGAGGTGCGCGCCTCCTAGGGCGAATCCAGACGGATGATCGAGAAGTCGGCGGCGAGCGCCGCAAGCAGCGCCTCAACTTCGAGCCGCATCTCGGGTGCGAAATAGAGTTTCATATGATGGCGGCGCGGATCCTCGGTGCGCACGGTTGCCAGGTTATCGTAGGACTCGATGATCGCCTTGAACAACGCGATTTGTTCCGGCGCTATGGCAAACGCGACGGTGTCAATCGGCGCGGGAATATCGCGAGCCGTATCGTTAGGCCTTTCCGCCACTTCGCCTCCGTAGATGCGCACTGAGACAACCTGCCGTTCATCAATCAAGCTGCCCCAGGTTATCTTCGTAACCGGCAAGGGCGGTACGGGCAAGAGCACGGTCGCGGTCGCTTTGGCGCTGGCGTTGTCACGCGCGCGCGCGGTGACGCTGGTTGAGCTCGATCCGCGACGTTCAAGCGCAGATGGCGGCGGTCCGGCCTCGCCGCTCGCGGGAGGCAACTTTGAGTATCGGGCGCTGACCGCTCGCGCTGAACTGCAAGCCTTTATCGAGCGAATTGTGCCGCTGCGCGCAATCTCACGGCGGTTGCTGCAGAGCCGCACCTTTGGTCTGGTCGCGGCGGCGTTGCCCGGACTCGAGGCTTTCCTGATGCTCGCGCGGATTCGGCTGATGGCGGTCGCGGAGCATCGAGATCGAACTCTGGTGATCGATGCTGCGGCCACCGGCAGCGCGCTCGAAATGTTGTCAGTCGCGGACGGTGTTCAGCGGCTCGCGCCGTTCGGAACCCTCAACCGGCTCGCCGCCGAGGTCGATGAGTTTATCCGGGAGGGCGAGCGCTTCGGGGTGCTCCTGACGCTGCGCGCGGAAGAACTCGCGCTCCGCGAGGCGCTCGCCGCGCCGCCGGCGCTGACCGCGTTGGGCATCAGGTGTATCGGCGCCGTACTCAACGGCGCGACCCCGGCACTTTTCTCCGCGCAAGAATTGACTCGCCTGGATGGGCTTGAAGATCATCGCCGCCTGGCGCAAGCACGGCGCACGGCAGCCGCGGAGATGCTGCGCGCGAAGCGCGAGCTGCGGCGCGCAGGGCTCGAAGTCGTGACGCTGCCGACGCTCTTTCGGCCCGCGCTGGCGCAGCCGGAATTCGAGGCGCTCGCGGACGCGTTCGCCGCAAGCGGGATCGCGTGATGAGAACGGGCCTCGACCTCGACAGCAGGCGGCTCGTCATCTGCCTCGGACCCGGGGGCGTCGGCAAAACGACCTTCAGCGCCGCGATTGCGCTGGCGGAGGCGATCCGCGGACGGCGGGTCGATGTAATGACGATCGATCCGGCGCCGCGCCTGCTCGACGCGCTGGGGCTGGAAGCGGACGCCGTCGAGCTGCAGAGCGTCGGGCTCGCCGGGCTGCGGGCGAAGTCCTCGGGACGGCTGCGCGCGCTGCGGCTCGATCCGAAAACGACTTTCGACGGGTTGATCGCCCGCCACGCGCCATCGCCCGCTGCCCGCGATGCGATTATTGCGGGGCGAATCTACCAGAATCTGTCGAGCGCGCTGGCGGGCGTGGCGGATTACATGGCGATGGAGCGGCTGCTCGGCCTTTATCACGAGGGCGGCGCGGAGTTGATCGTGCTGGACACGCCGCCCGCGCGTGAGGCGCTGGATTTTCTCGAGGCGCCGCAGCGCATGCTCGACCTGATGAGCTCGCGGGCGATCACGCTGCTGGGCGCGTCGCGCGGTCTGATGCGTGCGCCGCTAAGCGTGCTGGACCTCGCGGCGCGGGCGGTGCTGTCGGCGTTTGATCGCCTGACTGGGCTTCATCTGCTGGCGGACGTGCAGGGTTTTGTGCGCGGCTTCGAGGGCATGTACGACGGTTTCGCGACGCGTGCGGCCGAGGCCGCGGCACTGATTCGCGCTGACGAGAGCTTTATCGTGTTGGTCACGAGCCCGAGCCCGGAAAGAGTCGATGAGGCTCGAGAATTTGCGCGTACCTTGCGCGCGATGGGATTGCGGATCGGCGCGGTGGCGGTCAATCGGCGGATGGCGTCGTTGCCTGACGCGGACGAGATCGAGACGGCGAAGCTGCCGGTGGGGTTGAAGGCCAAGTTGCGGCGTAACCTCGCGGATTTCGCCGCGTTGAAGGAGCGCGAGCGGGCGGCGCTCGCGCGCTTGCGCGCCGCGATCCCCGACGAGATTCCGATTATCGTTGCGGACGATCTTGGCCGCGAGCCCCGCGCGCTCGCGGACCTTGCTGCGATCGCCGCGGGCTTGCACGAATTGGGCTCGAGCCGGCGTTAGATCATCATCTCGATCAGGTTGGGTCCGCGTTCCTTGAGCGCGCGTCGGAGTTCCACGGTGAGGGTTTCCGCATTCTCGACCCGCACCGCGGGAACGCCCATTCCCGCCGCCAGCGAAGCCCAATTGATCTCGGGCTCGGCGAGGCTCGTGAGCGATCGCGCCGCGCGGCCCGGCTCGGTGATACCGGCGCGCGCGAGTTCAACCTGCAAAATCCGGTACCGGCGGTTATTGCATATGAGCGTTGTGACGTCGAGCTTTTCGCGCGCCTGCGTCCACAAGGCCTGCAGCGTGTACATCCCGCTCCCATCGGCCTGAAAGGCAATGACCTTGCGATCGGGACAAGCGACCGCGGCGCCCGTCGCGCAGGGCAATCCTTGTCCGATCGCGCCACCGGTGAGAGCGAGGTAACTATGCGCGGGCGCGCCCGTCGAGGCGCCGAAGAAGGGCAGGCCGGTGGTCGCGGCCTCGTCCATCACGATGCAGTTCGCGGGCATCAGCGCCGCGATCGCAGCGCCGATCGTCGAGGCGTCGAGTTTGCCGGTTGGCATCGCGGGGCGTGCGGTCGCAGGCGGCGCGGGATCGCTTCGCGCGCCGATCAGATCGGCAAGCGCTTCCAGCGCCGCCGCCGAGTCCTGCTCGGGCGTCGCCAGCGTCGCGATTGCGCGGCCAGCCGGAATCAACTCGCTCGGCAGATTCGGATAACCGAAAAAAGCTACCGGGTTGAGCGCGCCGGCGAGAACGAAGGCAGCGGACTTCGCCAGCGCTTCGGTCGCCTGCTCGGGGAAGTATGGCAGTTTCTCGACCGCGGGCCGCGCGCCGCCGCGCTCGATACGCGCGGGAAAGGTCTCGCACATCAGGCGGCATCCGGTCTTGGCCGCGAGGCGCGCCGCCGCCTTGAGGCCGCGTTCGCGCGTCGCCTGCGCCCCCATGAAGATGACCGCGTTAACGCCGTGCGTGCGGAGCATCTCGGCGGCGCGTGCGATCGCGTTATCGGGCGTGAGCGGCGACGTCGCGACTTTGCCCGCGGGCGCGATCCCGCCGGCGGGACTCCACTGGCAGTCCGCCGGCACAATCAGCGTTGCGATTTTCCCGGGCGCGCCGCCCGCCGCCGCGATCGCATCAGCGGTATCCGCGGCCACCGCGGCCGCCGACTTCACTTCGCGAATCCATCCGGAGACCGGCCGCGCGAGCGAAACAATATCCGACGTGAGCGGCGCGTCGGCGGCGAGATGCCAGGTCGCGTGGTCGCCGATCACATTAACGATCGGTGAACGGGCGCGGCGCGCATTGTGCAGGTTTGCGATCCCGTTAGCGAAGCCGGGGCCGAGATGCAGGAGCGTCAGCGCGGGCTTGCCGGCCATGCGCGCGTAGCCGTCGGCGGCGCCCGTGCAGACCCCTTCGAACAGGCCGAGCACCGCGCGCATCCCGCGAGTGGCGTCGAGCGCCGCGACTAACGGCATCTCGGTCGTCCCCGGATTCGCGAAGCAGACCTCGACCCCCGCCGCCAACGCGGTCGCGATCAGACTCTCAGCGCCGTTCATCGACGAACTCTCATCCGCTATTTTTTTTTGATGCAATCAGCCGTTGATACTCTTGCCCGCGGTCTCCCAGTCCACGATCGGGCTGAGCCGCCGTTTCGAGACGACGCCGCTAGCCATCGCGCCGCTGAAGGGCCCGAAGGTCAGCGCATGGTCCTGAATATCGAGGATGAGGATGACCGTGGCCTCTTCGTTCGAAAACCAGGGTCCCGCCTTGAGCGTCACGCCCGGCGGAAAGCCATTCTTCACCGCACCGCTGATCAGTGCGTGCGCGCGTTGCAGATCCTCTTTGCTCGAAACGTTGAAACTGATTTCGTCCAGATAGAGCGGCATAAAATTCTCCTCCTCGATGGATTCCTTATACTCGTAAACTTGACGAAGTGGTTAGCGATCGGCGCCGACTCACGCGAAAGCGGGCATCACCTCGCGCGCAAACAGCTCGATACTCTGCGGCGAGTTCAGATCGCCGAAGATGATCGTAAAAAACTGGATGCCGCGCTTGACCCGCTCGCGCAATTGCTCGACGACGGTGTCCGGCGTGCCTTTGATCGCGGTGCGCCAGAACGGCAGGCGCTGCGCGATCTTCCAGCGCTCCTCGACCTCGGCCTCGTTGGCGCCGATACAGACGAGCAATTGCTCCGAGATGTTGATCTCTTTGATGTCGCGGCCGACGGCGGCGCAATGCTCCTTGAGCACGTTGAATTTCTGCTCAAAGCTGCGATATCCCGCCGGGCAATTCCAGCGGTCGGCATACTTCGCAATAATTTTCAGCATCACTTTTTCGCCGCTGCCGCCGATCGTAATCGGTGGATGAGGCCGCTGCACCGGCTGCGGATTGTTCCAGGCGTCGGCGGTCTGATAGTAGCGCCCCTTAAAGCTCGACTGTTTCGTGGAGAGCATCGCCTTGAGAATCTGCACGCCCTCTTCGAGTTGCCGCAGCCGCGCTCCCATCGACGGAAACTCGTAGCCGTAGGCGCGATATTCCTCGTCCATCCAGCCCGCGCCGAGCCCGATCTCAAGGCGGCCGCCGCTGATGCAGTCGATACTCGCCAGCACCTTTGCGAGCATCGCGGGATTACGAAATGAGTTACAGAGCACCAGCGAGCCGACCCGGAGCTTTTCGGTGCGCGCACAGAGCGCGCTCATCGTGGTGGTGCATTCGAGCACGTCGGCTTCGGGCACGCCGCGATTCCAGAAATGATCGACCAGCCAGATCGAGTGATAGCCTAGCCGCTCAATCTGAAGCGCGCGCTCGAGCAACGCCTTGAAGGGCAGTCCGGCCTGTGGCGAGAAGACCCCGAATCCGATTTTTTGCTCCATACCTATGATGACTCCTGACTCCCGCTCCGAATCGATGCCCGCTCGACTGAGGAGTCAAGCGCCACATGCAAAGTCTCAGTCCCTGTATTACATAGTATTACATAAGAGTTCGACGGAGGGATCGCAGTCGCTCTCAATTTCGAAGCTTGTTCGCCTGCGGATAGAACGCCTTCACCCGCTGTTAAGGCCAGATCCGATACGTGCGTCGTCGGAAACTAGAAATTGTAATGCTCTGGATGGTTTCGCTGTTCCTCCAACACGCGGCTCCGCAATGGCTCTTCGCTAAGCGCTGACATCGGCGCGCAAAGACTGACCACCTCAATCAATCGGCGATGAACTTCGATATCCTCGGCGGCGAGAGTCTCGACCGCGGCAAAATACGCTAATTGTTCTTTCAGATCGGGTGGACGTTCACCTTGCGTCTGTGGATAGGCCAAATCGAGGTTGGCGGCCAGGGTCCACGCGTTACCAGCGACGTCCCGTGCCTCCGGGAAGAAGGACATCGCTAACCCTCCTAACCCTTGCCCTTCCAGTGCCCGTGCCGCCAGCAATTGTTGGAGGCTTTGGACTTGGAGCGCTGCCACACTCATCCCTTGCCCATACACCGGATTGAAGCTTGTGATCGCATCGCCCAAGACGACAAATCCTTCGGGGAAAACGCCCAATCGTTCGTAATGGCGTTGTAAGGCAGTCGGATAACGATATGTGGTGATATCGGCGACCCGTTCCGCATCTTTGATTAGCTCGAATAACCTGGACGTATGTAACAATCTGGTAAAGGCAAGAAACCCAGCTTCATCATGGGGCGGATAGTTTCCGAAACGTCCTGCCAGCGTGACGAGCCAGAGGTCCCCCTCGATGATCTCCAACAAAGCACTGTTTGGAAAATCAGGGGCCAAGCCCCAGTCAAAGCCCAGTAGCCGCTCTTGCCTGTCGCAATCCTCGGGTATGCGGAACTTAGTGCTCGCATAAGCCAGATCTATGCCGATAGCAGTCTCCGCGGGACTCTCGAAGCCGACTTCCCGAAGCCAACGAGGTGCACGCGATCCGCATCCGCTCGCGTCGACTACGAGATCACTGTCTAAAGACCGCAACTCGCCATCTTTGCTATATCGAACGCCGTCGACATGACCGGCACGGCATAAAAGCCCTTGCACCGCGCACTCTTTCTGAAACTTCACATTCGTGTACTCCAGCGTACTTTGCCGCACGCAATATTCGAGAAGACCCCGGCTCTGCAGGTAGAAATCGATCCCGAAGTCGCGTGGCTCGCGCACACTTCCCCCGACGGTATACGCTTTGCCAAAGGGCCCGTAAAATACCCATTCCTTCCCCATACGGCAACGAACCGAGCCGAGTTTGTTGAGGCTTGCGAGAAAACCTGGATACAACATCGCCATTACCTGCTGGCCGCCGAGCAGCAGCCCGTGAGCATGGTTGCCCTGCAGAACCGACTTATGCAGCGCAGGCCCCGACTCAACATGGTCGCGTTCGAGTACCGTCACTGACTCGAAGTGATCGGCGAGCACACGGGCTGTCATCAGTCCCGTCAGACTGCCACCGATAACCACAGCATGTTCACCAAGACAATTCGCCATTGGCCCCCGAGATAGTGGCATCAGAAATCCTCCGATTTCGTTCACAGCTTTCACAAAAGGGTCTCTCACTTGGGTTCAGCTCCAGAAGGGGTGAGACTCATTTTAGAAGGCGTAACAATCGAGGGAACAATTCGTTCGATCACAATGAACATCCGCCTCTCCCATCGCATGAACTCCGTTGAGGGGGTCAGGTCAGGCCCTTCCATCAGGCGGAATCGCATTAGCCTGTCGCGGCCGGGTTGCTGTGCCTCACTCAGAGATAGCGGCCGGCGCCGACCCAGCTCAGCGTCAGCCCCTCTGCGCGGTGAAGAACTTGGTGACCAGCCGCGATCGCGCTTGACTGGAATTATGATTGCGCGATCTTCGATCCCAGATACACTCCATTACTAATTCCCATCAGAGTGACAAATCCCGATGAGATCTCCGGAATCACGTAAGTCGTCGCCACTGAAATAAGGACGAAGGTGGCCGTGATAAGGGTAAACATGAGCATCTGAAAGCGCGCGATATCGACCTCGCGCGGGGCCGTCGCGTCGCTCGTGCCGTCGCTAACCAGGAGGTCTGACCATTTGGGGATCTGGGTCGCAGGCGGGGCTTGCGGGGCGTCGGCCTTTTTCTTCGCGGCGTCGTTGGCGGCGGCGGTCGCTTGGGCCGTATCGGTACCGGCGCGCGCGATCAGATTCTGACCGTTGATTTTCGCCGCGATACTAGCAGCACCCGCGATGCCTACCAGCACCAGTGTTCCATCGGAAATTGCGACCAGTTGACCCGAAAGGGACATTACGTACACGGCAGAGGCCGCGACCACGAAGGTCCAGAGCAAGATCTGAAGTTGGGAAAGGCTGGCAACGCCATTGGCGGTTGAAATAATTCTCAGTAGCCAGTTGGCCTGCTGCAGCCCGGGCTGCTTTAGCCGCTTCGTGGCACAGAGATGTAAGAGCAGCAGACCCGCGATTACCGTAAGGCTCGCAAAAAGCATTGCCCACAGGGGATTGGTGATTCCAATCGTGGTGCTCGCATCGGCCGCGAGGTTGTTGTCGGGCCCGACCGCCAGGATCCGAACCTGCGCCAGAGGGACCAGAGGAAGCAGTGCCACCCGTTCGGCATCTTTTGGCGGTCCCAGGCCGGCGGGAACGATCGCGGTGACTTTCAGAACTTTCCGATCGCTGTCGAGCTCAGATTCACTAGATGCCTCGACATATTTTTGCTCGCCGCCGTTCCGCTGTTTCCATCGGAAGCAAACCACCACCTCGGCGTCGTCAGGGATTCGGGTAAAGGTCGCGACGGTGAATTGGATGGCGCCGCCGATCGGCTGCCAGCTCTTTTGCTGCGCGCCGTTGCTGGATTGCTGAACTATGACGCCGACTCCTGCCCGATGGGCCGCGACGGTCTGGTCGCATCCCAGATATGGCGTCGGGCTGGCGGCGGCCATCGGCTGGACCGCGGCGCTACTTGATGACCGGGGCGGCGTCTCAGGCTGGGCATTCGCGCGTGGAACGGCTGAGCTGATCGTCAGCATACAAATGAATGCAAGCAGTAGCGACCAGGAGTTTATTTTCATCGATTAACCTCCACTGGACGGTTGAACGATGCAGCCGGAGGTTGTGCTGCCCGCGATTGGGTTTTCAGGGCAATCAAGGCAAATTCAGTTGCCCCAGACGGTGCCGCCATCGACATTGATGGCCTGGCCGGTGATCCACTTGCCGTGATCCGTCACCAGAAACAGCACCATCTCCGCGCATTCGCTGCCGTCGCCCGCGTAGCCCAGCGGAATCATCGTCTTGACGAAGTTCCGCCATTTCTCACCGCGGCCGATATCGTCCATGCGAAAGGTATCGATGATACCCGGGCAGAGCGCATTGACGCGGATGCGATGGGGCGCCAGCTCGAGCGCCATCGCCCGGCTGAGCGCGTTGATTGCGGCCTTCGACGAAGCGTACGCGGCGGTATTGGCGAAGGCCAGCTTGCTTGCAATCGATGAGAGGTTGACGATGCTGCCGCCTTCGCCCTGCGCGATCATGCGGCGCGCAGCCGCACGCGCGAGCAGGAAGGTTCCGTCAACGTTGGTGGCGAAGACTTTCTTCCAAACCGCGTAGGAGAGCTCGGTCGCCGGCACCCGGTCGGGTCCGCGCGCGGCGCTGGCATTGTTGATCACGATATCGAGGCGGCCGTAGGCGGCGACGGTTTGGCTCACCAGCTCGTCGACGGCCTGCTCGTCGCGGATGTCCGAAACCAGCGCCAGGCATCGTCCGCCGGCGGTTCGGATCTCGTCGGCGACACTCTCGATGTCTCGCCAGCCGGCGGCCTTCTCGTCGTCGGGGTAGTCCTCGGGACGCCGTCCAGTGCCCGTGATCACGATTGCGGCGCCGGCCTGCGCCAGCATCTTCGCGATCGGCCGTCCGATGCTGCGCATTCGTCCGGCGCCGGTGATGATCGCAACCTTGCCCGTAAGTTCCTGATCCATGGCCATCGTCGCTTCCCGGCTCCTCGTCTGATGGAGGAGATTGCTAGTCGGTTCCGATTACGACTGCAAACCGCGCGGATTGAGGACTTTGCAGGGGCGGCTCGAAGGTGAACAATTTTCAGGTCTCATCGTCCAAGTAACGAGGTGGCAAGTATCGAGATGGTCGGTGTGAACGTGGGCGGCGCGAGCGGTATCGATGATTTGAAGAGATCCAACTTGGGCCGATCGCGGACGCATCTGGCGTTAGCTCTCATGATTGGCGCGAGTCTGCTGTTTGGCGCCGGGGCAGGCAGATCGTCCGCGGAAGCGGCTGCGGAGCCTGCGACCGCGGTCTTCGCCGGCGGCTGTTTCTGGGGCGTGGACGCGGTCTTTAAGCACGTCAAGGGCGTCACCAAGGTCGTTTCAGGATATACCGGCGGAGCTGCGGTCGATCCAAGCTACGAGCTGGTGAGTACCGGCACGACCGGACACGCGGAGTCGGTGGAAGTAACCTATGATCCGTCCCGAGTCTCATACGGCGATCTGCTGAAGGTCTTCTTCCTGGTCGCGCACGATCCGACGGAGTTGGATCGGCAAGGTCCCGACGAAGGAACGCAATACCGCTCGTCAATTTTCTATACGGACGAGAGTCAGAAGAAGATGGCTCAGCAGTACGTCGCCGAACTCGCGCGGGAAAAGATTTTTTCTGAACCGATCGTGACCCAGGTCGTCCCGCTAAAGGTTTTCTACCCCGCCGAGGATTACCATCAAAACTACCTCGCACTGCACCCGGATAGCCCTTACATCATCATCAACGATCAGCCGAAATTGGCGGCGCTACAGAAGCGTTTCCCAGCGCTCTACCAGGAATAGTTCAACGGTCTTAAGCGGATTCAGTCCGATAGCCGAAGGGCCGACCTCTCGGTGACCCGCGATCAGTCGCGGTAATCGCCCTGTTACTTGCCATATCCGGGCGGATAGAGCTGGTAGCAGATCAAATACGTCGCGATGCCCGTGATGGATACGTAAATCCAGATCGGCAAGGTCCAGCGCGCGATCCGCCGATGCTGCGCAAAGTTGCCGCGTAAGGCCCGGGAAAGCGTGATTATGGCGAGCGGTACGATCGCGCCCGCCAGCGCGATGTGAGAGATCAAAATTGAGAAGTAGAGGGGCCGGATCAGTCCGTAGCCCCGAAAGTGAACGTCCCCAACCTCATAGTGATAGAAGCAGTAAGAGGCAAAAAAAATCGACGACACGGTGAACGCTGCGATCATGCAGGCGCGATGTGCGCGAATCCATCGGCGCCGAATGCAGTAGAAACCGGCCAGCAGAAGTAGCGCTGCGAGCGCGTTCAGGACCGAGTTGATCGGCGCGAGCAGGTGATACGACGTCATCGAATAAAACCGAATGAGCGAGTCTAGCGCCTGAGCCTCGGCGGCGCGATTGCGTGCGTTGGTCGTTTATCGTTGGAAAAGCCGGGGTGCTAAGCTATCCTTATGTAGGAATAAGACTGGGCCGCCAGCGCGTCGCGCCGCGGACCCTCAGGAGGAACCATGGGCAAAACCATTATCTCAGCCGACTCGCACATCACCGAGCCGCCGAACTGCTACATCGATAACATCGATCCGAAGTATCGCGACATTGCGCCGAGGATCGTGCGTGACGAGGCCAAGGGCGACCTCTTCGTCATTCACGGCATGAAGAAGCCCTTGGGAATTGCGCTTGCGGCCGCAGCCGGCAAGCGGCCCGAGGACCTGCGGGCGTACGGCTCGACCTTCGAAAGCCTGCATCGCGGCGGCTGGGATCCGAAAGCGCGGCTCGCCGATCAGGATCGCGACGGCGTGTCGGCCGAGGTTATCTATCCAACCATTGGGATGATGATCTGCAACCATCAGGATTTTGACTACAAGAAAGCCTGTTTCGACGCCTACAACCGCTGGATCGCCGAATTCTGCGCGGGGAGCCCGGAGCGTTTGATCGGGCTCGGCCAAAGTACGATGCGCTCAGTTGAGGAGGGTATCGAGGAGCTGCGCGAAATGAAGGCGCTGGGATTGCGCGGCGTGATGCTGACCGGCAATCCGCAGGTGAGCGATTTCGACGACCCCTGCTATGGGCCCTACTGGGAAGCGGCGATCGACCTCGAGATGCCGATCAGCTTCCATATCCTGACCAGCAAAAGCGATCAGGTCGGCAGCCGTGGACGCGGACCGCTGATCAACAGTTTCATGTCGATCATCCGCGGCAACCAGGACATCATCGGCACGTTCATTTACGGCGGCGTTTTCGAGCGCCATCCCAAGCTGAAGATCGTCTGCGTCGAGGCCGACGCCGGCTGGGTGCCGCACTTCATGTACCGGATGGACCACGCCTACAACCGCCACCGGACCTGGATGAGGTGCAAGGAGCTCGAGAAGATGCCGAGCGATTATTTTCGCGAGCACGTTTACCTGACTTTCCAGGATGACTGGGTCGCCTTCAAGACGAAGGACCTGTGCAATTATCAGCGCCTGATGTGGGCGAACGATTTTCCGCATAGCGACTCAACCTGGCCGTGGTCGCAGGAGATTCTCGCCGAGCATACGAAGGGTCTGACGACCGTCGAGAAGGACGCGATCCTGCACGACAACGTCGCGGAACTCTACAATTTGTCGATCTAAAGTTCCGCGAGTTCCCGAAAAAAGGAAGCGCCGCTGGTCTTACGACTGGCGGCGCTGTCCATTGACGCGTGTGGAGAGTTCGGTTCGCGGACTACTTGTTTACATCCCAGAACGTGCGATCTTCAGAAACCACGGTTCGCTCCCCCCATTTCGTTGACGCGATCAGCCGCCCGTGCCGCAGCTGCAGATGCCTTTACCGCTGCCGACCAGTTCGATCGCGGCGCAGGCCGTCTGCAGGCCATTCAACTCGGGACGGCTCAACGGACTTGGCGTGAACTCATCTTCCGTCAAGGTGCCATCGTTTTGCGGATGCGTCTCGTAAGCGGCGAGATTCCCAGACGTTTTCGCCAAGCTTGCGTCGCAGTTCGTTGCTGAGGACGAGACAATCGCCACCGATCCATTGACGGTTGAAACGCCATTGGCGGGGTTGCTCGTCAGATCAGTGTCGACGCTGAGGATGCGGGTCCCCCGGTCGGTCACGTTGCATCCGCAGCATTCCCGCAGTTCCTGATCTTCGTCAGTCACGTAGATCAACGCGCACAGTGACGAGCCCGACGGGTTGACGATCCGTACCGTGCCGTCCGGGTCCGTTGTGCTGCCAGCATTCGAGTAATAGTTAACCTGGTAGACGCCGTTCTGCGCTCCCGACGGGGTCGGGGTCGGCGACGGCAATGCCAGTGCGAGGGCGGCGCTTGTCAGAAGCGCTGCCGCCAGCGTCGCTATGAATGTACCTCTTTTGCCCATTACGTTTACTCCTCCGTTATTCGGCCGCTTAACCAGACTCTCTCACGTCAAGCTCTCTTGTAATTGAAAAGCGTTACATACGCAAGCGCAGATCAGTACAAAGCTGTTAAGCATATCAATATTTCTATTTGCATTGGTGAGGGCTCGTCGATATATCTATCGGTGGTTATATCCAAGAAGAGCTGATTATTCAACTGTTGTGATGGGGAGAGCTAGGACCCGATGGGTGTAAGATGTTGCGAGTCAGCTTATCCCAAGAGCGATCTTGAGTTTTTTTGACAAAACCCAAGAGCTAATCTAATTGCGAAAGAAGCAGTATGATGTTATATTCAGCAAAGAGGGTGTATATGATGCAAATCAGGCACAAGATAGCGACGCAATCATGGAGAAACCTGTCGGTGATCGGCCTTTTCGGGCTGCTTATGTGGCTGCTGCCGAGCGCGCCGGCAGCGCAGGCAGATACATCAGCCACGGACGACCCGAGCCGCGTGGTCGCTATGGTTGGCAGTTATCAAATCACGCTAAAGGATGTCGATACGCGGCTGCTAGGAGAAAAAGGTCCGGCGCATCTCTACGACGAGCGTAAGAATGCGCTCGACGAGATGATCGACGAATATCTGATCAGACAGGCGGCGGCGAACGCAAAACTGAATTCCGCAGATTACATGAAGCAGGCGGCCAAAGTCCCGGTAGTGACTGAGAGCGAAGCACGCACCTATTATGACGCGCATAAGGCTCAGATTGACGTCAAGACGGGAAACCAGCCTTACGACAAAATAAAACCTCTGCTGATTTCGGCTTTGCAACAAAAGCGGCAGCGTGAAGCGGTGGACGCGGTAATTGCCAAGTTGCGCGCCGCGCAGGACGTTCAAATTGCGCTGAAAGCGCCGCGCTTTGGGGTGGCTACGGGCGATAGCCCGGCTGTGGGCGACAAAAATGCGCCGGTCCAGATCGTCGAGTTTGCGGACTTCCAGTGCCCGTACTGCCGGGCTGCCGAGGGCTCGATAAAGCAGGTCAGGCAGCAATACGGCAACAAGGTGCGCCTGGTCTATATGGACTTTCCACTCGGCTTCCATCCGCACGCACTGGACGCCTCGATGGCCGCGCGATGCGCCAATGAACAGGGTAAATTCTGGCCCTATCACGACGCTTTGCTCGCGGACCAAAGCAAGCTTGACTTGTCCGATCTCAGAACTACGGCGGCGAAGTTAGGGCTCGACACGGCGAGCTTCAACCATTGTCTCGACTCCAAGAAGTATCGGGCCGCGGTCATAAGCGATCGCGATCAGGGGACCAAGCTTGGCCTTACCGGAACTCCTACGTTTTTCCTGAATGGACGCGAATTGTCGGGGGCACAGTCGCCGGAGGCATTTTCCGCCGCCGTCGACGACGAGCTTAAGGCCCCCCCGGCGCCGGAAAAAGAAGCGGCGCGATGAACTCCAGCCGGAGCGAACTGCTTGGCTGCGTTTCTGGTGGCAGCAGGCCATGACGCCCGTCGAGAAGGATGCCATCCTGCACGATAACGTCGCGGGCGTTTATCACTTGTCGGTCTGAGTTCGGGCCATCGTGAGGCAATGAACGCCGCCGGCTAAAATACCGGCGGCGTTTACTTTCTCGCGCTCGCCATTTTTATCAAGAAAGTGCTCTAATAGAGCCGCCCGTCAGGGCGAACGATGCGCTTTTCCGCAAGGGAGGCAGCGATGCTCGAGCAAGTCAACCTCGCCGAGTTGGTGCAGGATCATCGGGTCCATCGAAAGATCTACGTCACGCCGGAGATTTTCGAGCTCGAAATAGAGCGGATTTTCGAGCGCAACTGGGTTTACCTCGGCCACGAGAGCGAGGTCGCCGAGCCCGGCGATTACAAAACCGTGCGGATCGGCACGCAGCCTGCGATCCTCTCGCGCGACGAAGATGGCCGCGTGCATGTCGTGATGAACCGCTGTATGCATCGCGGCGCGACCATTTGCCAGCAGGAGCGTGGCAACTCGAATTATCTGCGATGCTGGTATCACGGCTGGACTTACAACAGCCGTGGCGAGCTGATTGGCGTGCCGTACGCCGGCGGTTTCGGCAGCAAGTTCGATCGCAGCAAATTCGCGCTGATCAAACCGGCGAAAGTCGCGATCTACCGAGGGCTGGTGTTTACGAGCCTGAGCGCCGACGTCGAAGAACTGCCTGACTATCTCGGCAACGCGAAGTACTATCTCGATCTGTTTATGGATCTGTCGCCCGAGGGTGAGATCGCGGCGCGCGCCGGCACCCATAAATACGGCTACGACGGCAACTGGAAATTCCAGATGGAGAACGGCGTCGACGGCTATCACGCCAACTTCGTCCATCAATCGTTCTTTGAGGTGCAGGGCAAGCGGCTGGGCCGTAAGCTGATGAAGCTCTTCAATGAAAGCACCGCGATGGAGAGCAAGGACCTAGGGCACGGCCATTCGATTCTGGATACGGCGCCGAAGCGGCGCGTCGAGCAGCCGGTGAATAATTTGTTTCGCGGCATGAGTTCGCAGGCTGCGACGGACGCCTACCTCGACAGCCTTCAGCGGCGATTCGGCAAGCAGCGCACCAGCGAGATTCTGGGGGCCTCGAACGTCAATCTGGCGATTTTTCCGAATTTGTTGATCATCGGCGTCCAATTGCGCCAAGTCATTCCGATCGCATTCAATCGCACCGAGGTCTTTGCGACGCCGACGACTTTGCGTGGCGTGCCCGAAGAGATCAACGTCGCGCGGCTGCGCGCGCACGAATCCTTTTACGGCCCGGCCGGCGGTGGTGCGCCGGACGACGTCGAGATGTTCAACCGCTGCACCGCAGGACTGGCGGTCAAAGGCGCAGAGTGGCTCGAATTGAGCCGCGGGCTCGAACGCGAGGTCATTACACCCGACGGCATCATCGCGGCGCATCTGACCGACGAAGTTCCCCAGCGCGCCCTCTACCGCCGCTGGCGCGAGGTGATTTGCGGCGCGGCGGCGACTGAACCACGTCCGGCAAAGCTGGCGCTGATCGCCTCAGGCTCGTAGGCGGTTCCGCGACGATGGCCGGGCTGCAACGCTCGCATGCGGAGGATCTGCTTTATGCGGAGGCGCGCCTGCTCGACGAAGGACGCTACGCTGATTGGCTGAATTCTCTCACCGACGACATTACTTATTGGATTCCCATGGGGGGCGAGGGCGGCGATCCAGCGCGTGCCATTTCGATCGTCTACGATAACGGCGCACGGCTGCGCGACCGCGTGGCCCGACTCGGCACTGGGCTCGCGCACGCGCAAAGTCCACCCTCAAAGACCCGCCGCCTGATCGCGAATGTGCAGATCGAGGAAACCACGGACGCCGCGGCGAAGGTCGCTTCGGCTTTTATCCTTTACGAGCTTCGTCGCGGGCGGGAGCGGGTTTTCGCCGGCCGTTACGAGCATCAGATGCGTTTCGAGGCCGGGCGATGGAAGATCGCGGCGAAAAAAGCCATTCTGGTCAATAACGACGAGGTGATCGACAACCTCACTTTTATCGTGTGACGCGCAGAAGCTCTCAGCGCTGGAGGATTCAGGTGGCAAGCGTGACGCAACTCGGTTACCTGGGATTGAACGTCAAGGTGCTCGCGGACTGGGAGCGGTTCGCGACTGAAATTCTCGGCCTGCAGTCGTCAGGCGTCACCGCCGACGGCTCGCTCTACTTGCGTATGGACGAGAATCACCATCGCTTCATCCTGCACGAGAATGACGCCGACGACGTGGCCTTTATCGGCTGGGAAGTGAGCGACGAGCCGGCGTTACACGCCCTGACTACGCAACTCGAAGCGGCGGGGGTCGAGGTGGCGGCGGGAACGCCGGAACTCGCGCGTAATCGCGGTGTCGCGCAACTAATCCAGTTTCGCGACCCGAATGGAATCGCGAGCGAGGCCTATTACGGTCCGCTGATGAACTTCGAGGCGCCGTTTCACTCCTCGCGCGCGATAACGGGTTTCGAGACCGGCCTGATGGGACTCGGTCATATCGTGCTGGGCGTCACCGACGCGGCCAAAAGTCTGCACTTTTATCGCGACGCGCTGGGCATGCGGATCAGTGATTTTATCGAGATAAAGATGCGGCGCGGTGCGCCCTCGGGCATGATGATCAACTTTTTGCACTGCAATCCGCGCCATCACTCGTTGGCCTTTGGCGAATTTCCCGGCGGCAAGCGGCTCCATCACTTCATGTTGCAGGTCAGGACGATCGATGATGTCTGCTCGACGATGTATCTATGCCAGGACCGCGGCGTTCCGATCGCCGCTACGCTCGGGCGCCACACCAACGACCATATGGTGTCGTTCTATATGCGGTCGCCGTCGGGCTTTGAGATCGAATACGGCTACGGCGCGCGGCAGATCGACGACGCGACCTGGAAAGTTCAGCGGCACGAAGCCGGCAGCATCTGGGGTCATCGCGGCGGAGCGGGCGGACCACCGCCGAAGCCAGCCGCGTAGCCTCAAACCTGCTGGTTAAAAATACTCATCGCACGCTCGAGCCCCTCGCCAATCAGCACCGTGACCGCCTCGATGACGCGGTCCAGTGTCGGCTCAAGTTCGCGCATCTCGCTCGCGGTCAATGGCTTGAGGACATGATCGATCGCGTCCGCGGCGGCGCCCGGATGGCCGACGCCGACGCGCACGCGAATGAAGTCGGGGCCTAGCGCCGCAGCGATTGAGCGCACGCCGCGATTGCCGGCGTCGCCGCCGCCACGCTTGATCCGCATCTGCCGCAGCGGCAGATCGATCTCATCGTGGATTACAATCAACTTTTCGACTGGGACTTTGAAATAGCCGGTTAGCGACGCGAGACAATCGCCGCTGCGGTTATAGAAGGTCTGCGGCGTCACGATCAGTGCGGACGCGCCTGCGATAGCCGTCTCAGCGTAGAGGCCACTGAATTTGCGGCGGTTGAGTTCGATCCGGTGGCGCGCGGCCAGATGTGCGGCGGCCATGAAGCCGACGTTATGGCGTGAGCGGCGATACTCTTCGCCGGGATTGCCGAGTCCGGCGACGACCCAGCGGCTCGCGTCCGTATCGGGCTCCGCGCGCGGCGCCGGTCCGGGACGAAATCTGACGAACAGGTTGCCGATCCGGCTCATGGCGGCTTCCTGCGTCAGCCGATTGTTTAGCGCGCGTGGCGGCCATTGCGGCCGGAAGCGCTCAACGGCTTGATCAGAGGTTCGAGCGCGTCAAACAATTTGCGCATCTCCGCCGGCGTCCCAATCGAGATGCGGAGGGCGTCATTGAAGACCGAGCGCGGAAAATGGCGCACCAAAATTCCGCGCCGGCGCAAGCTCGCAGCCAACGCCGCCAGATTCTGATTCGCCATCCGCGCCATCACGAAATTAGCCTGTGAAGGCGGGACCTCGAAGCCCATCCGGCGCAGACGGGCTTCGGTCAGGGTGCGCGTGCGTTTGACGCGCTCGACGTTACGCCGCATCCAGGGTAGATCGGAGAGCGCGGCGGCGCCGGCTGCGATCGCGAGACGATTCAGATTGTAGGAATCCTTAACTTTGAGTAGCTGGCCGAGCAAATGCGGATGGGCGAAGCCGAGACCGAGGCGCATTCCGGCCAGCGAAAAAGACTTTGACAGCGTGCGCAGCACGATGACATTTTTGTGCCGCCTGGCGAGGTCCAGGGCGTGAGCCTCGGCAAAATCCGCGTAGGCCTCATCGATTACCAGCAAGCGCTCCCCGAGGGCCCGCGCCATCACGTCGAGCGCGGCGCGCGGCGCCGGCGTGCCGCACGGAGAGTTTGGGCTGCAGACGATGGTCAATTTGGCGCGCTCGCGCGTCAGCGCCTGGAGCGGAGGCTTGAAGCTGGGTCCGAGTGGAATTTTAATTACGTGCGCATCCTGAATTTGCGCGAGCGTGTCATAGAGCGAATAGGTCGGCTGCGCGCAGGCGACTTTGTCGCCACGATCGAGGACCGCCCGAAACAGCATCGCGAGCAGTTCGTCGGAACCATTACCGGCCAGAATCATTTTCTGGGGAACTGCATAGGCGCGTGACGCCGCCAAAGTGAAATCGTCGGCGTTGGGCGCGGGATAAAGGCGCAGCGCGCTGGTCGCTGCCTTGACGATCGCCCGCCGCACAAATGGCGACGGCGGGTAGGGATTCTCGTTGGTGTTGAGCTTGGTCAGTTGCTCGCCCGGCCGCGGCTGCTCTCCCGGGACGTATGGTTCCATCCGCGCGATCGCCGGACGAAACATCGATGCGTTATCAGCAACTGACGATTGAACCGGCTGGGCCATCGCGAACAGTTTAGCCGCGTCAATAAAGCAGACCAAGCCGCCACAGCAGTTGTGAGGTTGCAGGACAGGGATCCGGCGCGCGGCGAAGGATCAGGCGCAGATGCGCGGCAAGGAGTATCAGATCGCTCCAGCGATCGATGTCGTACCACGGCTCGGCCAGCGCGTAGCGCCTTCCAGCCTGCTCGAGACGCGCGATCGTTGTAGCGAGCACGCTCGCGCCGCCCCAGCGGATGCCATGAAAAATCTTGGGAAGCCCGCCGCGGACGCCAACCATATAGTAGCCGCCGTCGAGAGTGGGGCCGAGGACGGTCGGCGAGCGCTGCAGCATCGCGACGGCTTGGACGAGCGCTCGCAGCGGCAGCGACGGCGTATCGGCGCCGATCAGAATTGCGCCATCGACGCTAAGGGGGGCCAGCACTCGGGCCATCCGTGCGCCCAAACTACCGTTTCCCTGGTCGATCAATTCCGCATCGAAGCGGCGCTTGAGGGCAAGAAAATAGCGGCTCTGCCTCACGTCGCGCGCGGCGCTCCCGGCAATCACCAGACGCAGGCCGGTGGCGCGCGCCTTGGTCAACGCATCGCGGGTGAAAGCGTCGGCGAGAGCCGCGGCATTGTTCGCGCCGAGGCCGGGAATCAGCCGCGTTTTCGTGAGGCCCGGGACCGGCTCGCGCGTGAAGACTATGATGGTCTGGTTTATGGCTTGCGGCGGTTGCGACGAATGCGTCACTTGATCGTGTTAGGCACGATTATATTGATCGGCAGGCCCAGCATCTTTTTGACAAACTCCGCTACTGAGGTCACTGGCTTGGGCAAGACGGTGGGATCCTTTAGCGGCCCGTAAACCGCAAAGTAAGCCGCGACCAGGCCTTTGGTGCCACCGGCGAGGTTGCCGCCGACGATCGGGATTTGATGGACTATCCAGTTGGCGGTGTTGAATGGGAAGACGCCGACCTCCATATTCACGCGCTCGCGGCCAAACTGAACGTCGCCGTGCGCGGTGATATCGACCACCGGGCCATCGAGCAACAGATTTTTGGTTTTGAAGTCACCGCCTGCGCCCAGGAAATCTGCGGTCAAGGCTTTGAAGGGCACTCCGGTGACCAGCGGATCCACTTGAGCGGTGAGCCAGCTCTTGAGATCGATAAGCCCCAGGATGCGCGTCAGCAGCTTGAAGCGATTGACCAGACCGTCGGTGACGCGGACTGAGAGGGTTCCGCCGAGCGAGTCGAAGAAATCGACGTCGGTGTGCGCCCAGATGTCGCCGTTGGCGGCGAGCGTCCCGATCAAGATGGGACGCGGCCCCGGGGCGGCGAGGGTCGAAAGCAGCCGTGCATCCATTCCGGCGATCGTGCCGATGATACGGATCCAATCGTCACGCGAACGGCCTGCAATATCGAGGTGGACGTCGCCCTTCAAGACGGTGGCGGTGAAATTGGATACGTGCCAGTCGTTACCCGCTTTGGTGAAGTCGGTGGCGACGTTGGAGAGCGGCAACTCACCGAAATTGGCCTCGCGTCCTTCGATATGTCCCGATACTGGGACGGGGAAAAAATGCGGCGGAGTGCGCGGCGACCAGGGTAGGCGGATGAAGCGCAGCACTTCAAAATCGAGTTTGGCCGCGGTGGCGTCGAGCCGCACCGCGGGATGCGCCAGGTCTGCGACCGCCAGCCGGAAGTCCAGAGCCGAGCCTTCCAGTTTGGCGCCGGGCAGATCGAGCGTCAACCCCTTGCCGTCCAAGATGAGGGTCGCTGCGCGACTTACGATCATCGGTGAACGGACGAAGCCGAATTGGATCTGGCCGGCAGTGAGCGTGAGCTTGCCGGTGATTACCGGAAAATCTTCGTGACCGGGAGCGCTGTTGGCGGTGAGCGCGCCGCTTACCGTGCCATCGGCGGCGAGGTCCGCGGGATCGACGAATCGCGGCAGCCACTGCTCGATCACAAGTTGATGCAGTTGCGCGGTGAAGTTGTGCAGAAGCGGCATGCCGGGCCGAGGCGCTAATGTCCCGTTGAGGACGATGTCGCCGCCCTTCGCGCCCGCAGGAAGCAAACGGACGTGGTCTAAGGAGATGCCGGCGGGGCTGAGCACCGCACTGCCCTGGGCGAAGACAATGTCCTCGGGAACAGATCTTGTTCCGAGCACCGCGCGGCTCAAGTCGAAGGTCGCAAGATAGTCGCGCGGCGCGCGCCACCTGAGATCTTTCGAGTCGCCGGAACCGCTGAGCACGACTGGCGCGCGTCCAGCGACATGCGTGACGTTATCGGCGATCGTCGGGCTCGCAGTGCGCGCCACGGCGTTAGCGGCCGGGTAAAGCTCGCCGAGATCGAGATCGCCGCGCAGTTTCGTCTTGTAAGAAATAAGCGCCGGGGCGCGCGACAGATTGACGTCGGCGCTGAGACCGTCGAAGCGGGATTTGCCGATCGCGAGCGAGCCCTGCGTGAGCGTCAGCAGGCCCGCCGCATAAGCGAGCTGCCCATTGAAATCGCGCAGCGGCATAAGCTTTGAATCGGGCGGAAACTGGTAACCGACGTTCGTAAGAATCGCGGCGGCGCGCAAATTATTGCGCAGCGTCGCGACGCTCCAGTCGCGAAGCGGTACGGCCGTGTCGAGCGCGATCTGCGTCAGCGCGATTTCGCCCTGGTCAAGCCGTGTGGCGAATTGGAGCAGCGATGGTGGAATCGCGCGGACTGAGCGCATCAATGAGCTGACGCGCGCCAGCGTCAGCCGCGTTCCGCCCGCGCTAAAGGTCGCGGCGCGATCATCGGTGTATGGATGTACGATGCGCGCGTTCCCGCTCAACACGATCACGCCTTCCTGACGCAGCGTGACGCTCGGCAGGTCGATCTCGTCGGGTGCCGCATGATAGCCCGCGCTGATCTGATAATCGCCGGGCGTGAGCGGCTTGCTCAGGCTGCCGCCACTCAGTGACAAACCACGGACGTTGGTGTTGCTCTTGCCGCTGAGGACCCCGGTGTCGTCAAGGGCCACGTGCAGATTCCCGTCGACCTTAGCCGCCGCCTTTGCAGCGCCAACGTCAACGCCGGTGACGCGCAGATCCCAGAACCAGATTTCGCCGTTCGCGATGAGCTGCGGATGATCCAACGGCGGACCGAGGGTGACCCGGCCGGCGAGATGAAACGGGTCGGCCGGCACCCACGCCGGCATTGCGGTAAACTTCACCTGCCACGGCCAGTTGCCCGGATGGCGATAGTGCCAACGGCTCGCCTCGAGGTTCAGATGCTCGACGATTGGGACATTGTGTTCATCGGTCAGCGTCGCCTCGTTGACTTTTATGTGCTGGACCGTGTCGGAGAGTGCGTCGAGCGTTTCGGACAGCGCTTTTATCGCCGGCGCGTCGAGATGGGCGAAGCCGTCTGCGGCGAAGTTCGCCCCGCCGGCGGGAACTCGCGCAAGCGGCTGTTCAAACCCCAGCTCGTAGACCGGTAGGCCGGCATTACGGAAGACTGCGCGATAGCCGAGGACGGCGCGGATCTCTTTCAGGCGCGCCACTTCAACGCCCGCCCGCAGCACGCGCGGATGTTCGAGCACGACCTCGAGGCGGCGATTGAAGGCGACGCGGGTGCCGCTTATCTGAATGTCGAAGCCGGTGTGATCGCGGATCCGGCCCAGTACGATCTTCGCGATCGTCGCCTGATTGCGCACCGCGACCACGCCGGCGGTAACGCCTACGGCGACCGCCAGCAGGAGCGCATAGCCGACAAATCGCAGACGTCTCATCGGGAGTTGATTCGCGTCAGAGCTCGGAGGCGCCGAGGTCCCCCGAATGCAGCGTCGCGTCGAAATCAGTTGCTGGGCGCGGACTGCGCCGGGGCGCTATCGCTCCAGGCCGCGCGATGCTTGCCGCGCAGCGCAGTCTTGAGGATCCGGTTGCGGACGCGGATCGACTTCGGCGTAATTTCGACCAGCTCCTCCTCGTCGATCCATTCGAGCGCCGCGTCGAGCCCGAGGTCGCGCCGCGGTGACAGCCGGATCGCTTCGTCGTGACCGGCGGCGCGGATATTGGTGAGCTTTTTCTCGCGGCAGACATTCACCGGCAGATTGGTTTCACGGGAATACTCGCCGACGATCATGCCTTCGTACACCGGTTCGCCGGCGCCGATAAAGAAGCGCCCGCGTTCCTGCAGATGAAAGATCGCGTAGCCGGTCGCGGCGCCCTCGCGATCGGAAATCATCGCGCCGTTCTGGCGGGTGCGAATCGTGCCGCACCACGGCGCGTAACCATTGAAGATCGAATGCATTACGCCGGCGCCGCGCGTCTCGGTGAGAAAGTTGCCGCGAAAACCGATCAGGCCGCGTGCGGGCGCATCATATTCCAGGCGCACCCTTCCGCTGGCGTGCGTCTCCATCGCGCGCATCCGCCCTTTGGCGCCGGCCAGTAGTTGG
>Ga0070733_10000157_pt1 | contig 62302 bp, 56 predicted proteins | sample Coa_R1_9_FD_66450 | JGI IMG/M metagenome (GOLD analysis project Ga0070733, IMG submission 66450) | Surface soil microbial communities from Centralia Pennsylvania, which are recovering from an underground coalmine fire - Coalmine... | ecosystem: Environmental > Terrestrial > Soil > Unclassified ... | reverse complement strand
CATTCCGCAAGAGACCAAGAACCGGATCCATGCCGCGGCGAAGGAACTCAACTACCGGCCTAATTTCTTTGCGCGCACCCTGCGCAACAAGCGCACCTACACGATCGGAGTGATTGCGGAAGAGATCGGCGATTCTTATAGCTCGTCGATCATCAGCGGCATTGAACACTATTTGCGCAAGCGCGATTATTTTTTTCTGACGGTGGTTCACCGGCACGATCCGGTTCTGCTGAATCGCTATTCGCAGTTGCTCTCGGAACGCGGCGTGGAGGGCATTATTACCGTCGATACGACTGTTCAGGAAGCGCCTGCCCTGCCTACGGTGGCCGTCGCCGGCCACAGGAAGCTGAAGGGCGTCACCAACATTGTCCTCGACCATGAACGAGCCGCGGTTTTGGCTCTGACCCACTTTAAAGAGTTGTCGCATGAGCGCATCGCGTTCATGCGAGGGAATCCCCTGAGCTCGGATTCGAAGGACCGCTGGGATGCGATCTGCCGTGTGGCGGGGCAGATCGGGATAAAGATGGACCCCGACCTCATCGTGCAGATTGATACTGACGACCCGACGCCGATGTTGGGATATCCCTTCACCAAGCAGCTGCTCGCGCGCAACAAACCCTTCACCGCTTTGTTCGCCTACAACGATATCTCCGCCATCGGCGCCATCCGGGCTCTTCAGGAGCACGGCCTGCGCATTCCCCAGGATGTCTCCGTCATGGGGTTCGACGACATTCCCGGCGCGAAGTTTCACACTCCAAGCCTTACCACGGTGCGGCAGCCCCTGAATCGCATGGGAGAAGTCGCCGCGCAAAGCCTGCTGGAGCGAATTGAAGGAACAGCCGGGGACGCGGAAATTGCGATCGAGCCCGAATTCGCGGTACGAGAGTCGACGGCGAAAGCGCCCGGCAGCACGTAGAATGCAAGCTGGCACCACGGACTGCGACCGCGAGTCGAGGCGGTCTAAGCATCCCAGGCCCGACCTGTTCATGCCAGCCTCCAACATGCCGGCTTCTGCGCCAACCTCCTCGCCTTCAGACTTCGACTCGCGTTCCGCCAATGCCCTCACGTTAATAGCGTATGCCGTGTTCCTGCCCATCGGGCTTGTGACCGTGCTTCTCGGCCCCATGCTGCCGACGTTATCGGCACGCTGGTCTCTCAACTATTCTCAGGCTGGCGCGCTGTTCACCGATCAGTACATAGCCTCCACTCTCGCCGTCGCCGTTTCGGGTGTGCTCGTTGCGCGATGGGGCTATCGGTTCGCGATGAAGGCTGGTCTGCTGTTCGTGATCGTGGGATTGGCCCTCCTGCTCTCCGGGTCGGAAGTCTTGGGCATTGCCTGCATTGCGGGTTATGGATGGGGCTTGGGCCTGTTAGTTCCGGCGGCGAATTTATTGGTCGCGGGGGTGAATCCCACGCGCCGCAGCGCGAAGCTAAATGTACTTAACTTCTGCTGGAGCGCGGGCGCGGTGGCTTGCCCGTTTCTTGTCGCCTTCGCGGCCACCAGACATCGCGTGATACTTCTTTTCGACCTGGTTGCCGGATGCATGCTGGTCGTTCTGGTTGGCATCGCGATCATGCCTGCATCGATTGTCGAACCGGCGGTCGACAAGGGGAGGACAGCTCTGGGTATCGATTGGCGTCAGCGTGCTCTGCTCCCCCTGGGTGCGCTGTTCTTTGTCTACGTCGGCACGGAGAACGGATTCGGCGGATGGATAGCGTCGTATGCAAAGAGCCTGGGCAGCATGACGGTAAGCATGTCGCTGGTGAGCCCGTCGTTCTTCTACGCATCGCTCATGTTCGGAAGATTGCTGGCGCCCCTGCTCCTGCGCATGATCGACGAAATCCATCTGGCGCAAGCGGGATTGCTGGTGGCTTGCGCGGGAACGGGCGGACTTCTATTGTCGCGTGCGCTACCCGGAGTCGCGACCAGCGCCTGCCTAGCCGGCCTCGGACTCTCCTGCGTTTATCCAATCACGATTGCGCTTTTGTCGCGGGAATTCGGCACGGCGGCGTCGCGGATCGGGTCAGTCATGTTCACTCTCGCCAACCTCGGCGGGGGATCGATGCCGTGGCTGGTCGGGGCTTCGGCAAACAGGTTCGGTGCCCTCAAAGCAGGTCTGGCCGTACCTTTGGCCGGATGCGCCGCCATGTACGTTCTATATTTACGCGATTGGAAGTCGGCAGAATCTTCGGCGTAGGGTCGGGATCAGCGCAGGCGCTACCTTCGTACCACCCGCGCCGCCAGCCGTGCGATCCTTACTAGTCGGTACAGTGGAAACAGCACCGGCGGAAGCGGGATCGCATTCCATTCCCCCAGCCCGGGCGTGAGCACCAGCCGTCGCAGGAATCGCCGCCGGTCCGCGCCCAGTTCCCGCAGACGCATCATCAGGCGAAAGTAGGACAATGACTCCACATTGAATGTGGTTTCGCTCAACACATACATCTGAACTTCTTCCGCCAGCGCCGCAGCCTCGCGCTCAGGAGGAAGACTTCTCTCTGCGGCCGCCGGGATCGCCGCTCCCAGCAGTCGGTTCGTCAATAGCATGGTCACACGCAAAATCCGCACGATTCCCAATTCACGCGCCTGCGCTCCGACTCGCTCCCAGTTCATATCGGAACAGCTCATGAGCCGGGCGATGTCGCAAAGCCATACCAGCCTTCCCCACACGTGCTTGGCGGCGTGCAGCGACAAGACCAGAAATAAATCATCGAGTGCAGGCGTTCGCATCGGCCGCCCCACAACCGTAATTGTGACTGCCCGCTGGAACACGCCATCCATGTCGAAGTCGACGGCATAAAATCGCGGCTGAATCGCCCACTGCAATTCCAGTAGATTCGGCCCGGCGGCGCCGTCGAACGCGTATTCATATCCCGATTTCACGTACGCGCGCTCCTGCGCCGCAGAAAGTGACATGTGGGGGATGTACCCCAAGTCACGGACGGCATCGCGTACGCCCGCCAGGTCCTGCGCGCGAATCAGCAGATCGATGTCCCCGGACTTCCGTAAAGCAATGTCGCCGTAAAGGACCTCGGCCAGGGCCGGCCCTTTATAGGGCATCACGTCAAGGTTAAGTACAGTGACGCAGTCAACAATGCGAATCAACTCCCGCGAGAGTAACAACGATTTGTGCAGGTTGGTCTGATAGGCCTGCTTCAACGCCAGCATTTCTTTCGCAGGAACTGCCGGCCCAAGTCCCGTCAGAGCCTGGCAGAGCAGCGGCTGGGTGCCGTGCCGGTCAGCGAGTTCAAACAAAACGTTCCAGCGAATGGGCTGCTGTAGCAGCGGTTCGAGGAGAAGCAATTTGTCTTGGAGGGGAATTGCGGAACAGGCGGCCAGCAGTACAGACCACTCGCGATCAAGCGCGGTGCTAGTTCCGGGCATGTCGATGGAAACGGCGAAGACAGTCACGCGGGCCAGTCTATGCCGGCGCGCCCGCCATAGTCGGGAGCGCGCGAATCTGCACCAAATTCGCTGCCGTGCGCGTCCTTGCTTTATTCAGCATGTTGGCCGATGGCACTCCGGTCTTCGCGAAAGACTTCTCGCAATCCTGCGACGAAGGTCCGCGCATGTTGCCTTCCATGAACGCCAGGCCGGGACATCGCGAGCAACTCGAAACGTGCGTGCATGATGTGCAGGTAGTCAGGTCCTTCAACCGGATCGAGCGCACATCATTCATCTCGTCGGAATGCCGCCAGATGTCGATGAACCGCTGTTTCCGGACGTTGCCCGTCGGCAGGGGAAACTGCACGCACGGAAACACATCGCCATATGGCGAGACATAGCAACTGGTATGACTCGCGCTGCAGGGCAATGCTCCCAAAACACTGTCGTCCGCAGGCGCTGCGATCGCGCAGAACTCGTCCACGTCCCCGACCAGCGCTTCGTCGCGGAAAACGTCGTGCAGAGTATTCTGGCCGACTCCCAGACTCAGGACTCCGCGGTTACCGTCCATCATGGGCGTGATCGTCGGGTCGAGGGTGCATTCTACTCCCAATTCTTCCGCCAGGGCCCGAACGCCGCGATAGTCCTGCGCATTCTGCACCATCAGAACATTCGCGAGCACCACTCGAAGCCCTTGCGACTTGAGAAAGCGAACCCCATCCAGCGAGCGCTTGAGCGAGCCCGGCACCAGCGTGATGGCATCGTGCACTTCCGGCCGGTGCGAGTAAATGCTGATCTGGATCGACTCGACCCCGAGATCGCGAATCCGCGCGGCCTCGCGCTCGCGAATGAGGATCGCGTTCGTCTTCAGCTTCACGCAGAACAGCAGCTTGCGCCGGGCATACTCCAGAATCTCGAAAAAGTCCTTGCGCACGAAAATCTCGCCGCCGCTGAGCGTAAGAATGAACACGCCCGCATCCGCCATCTCGTCAAGCAGGTGCTTGATCTCGGCAGTGGTCATCTCCCCGTGATCGTCGTGGTCGAGATAACAATGCACGCACCGTTCATTGCAGCGATAGGTGAGGTCGACCTGCACGCTGATGGGAATATTCCGCGCCAGCGCCTTCTCGGTCATCTCCTCGAGCAGTCCCTTCATCGAGATCCTCCCAGCGCCGGCGCTGTCTGCGGAATCGGCTCTTCCGAAATTTGCAGAATTTCATGCCTGGCAAGTTCGCGCGCCAATGTTTCGGCGTCGTGCAGGGCTTCGGCGGGCTCCACTTCGAATTCCTGACAAATCCTGTGCTCGACGATTTCGTCGAGCGGAGTGGTGCCGTCCGCCGACTGCCACAAGATGGTCGCGGTCTTATTCAGCGTGAAGAGCGTGGAATCGCGGCCCGACATGATCATCATCTCGCCGTCGAGACCGCGCGCCGCCACTCGCGGATTCCGTGCCAAGTAAAGCCTGCTCATCCAATCAGCTCCCAAACCCGGGCATCGGGCACAAAAGTGAGCCGGGAAACTGGAACCCGGCTGACGAACTCGAATGCGGCGTGAAACGTCGACTGCACCAGTTCTTCATCCTCCGCGAAAAACAGAACATTAGCAAGCAGAGATCGCGCCGCCTCGCCCGGCGCGACCGGATCGATCCGATTCTCCGGCCCCTGGGCCAGCAGATAAAGCGCTGCGATGGGCGCGGAAACGTTCTCGCCCAGCTTGGCCAGTTCGCCGGTAAACGGAGTACCGAAGGCGGTGTAGCCGGTCTCGCGCTCGCGGACGCTGCTTCTGCGAACATATGAAATCTCGTCGGTCAGCAGCGTGACATCCGGAGGAGCGAGGCGCGAGATCGTCGTCTTGCCCGCGCCGGAAACCCCGGCGAACAGGAACGCCCTGCCGTTGCGGATGGCGCTGGCGGAGTGCAGCAGGAAGCCTCCCTGCCGCGCCAGCACCAGCGTGTGCACGATGCGCAGTACGGCATCGATGGAATACGGATTGGCTGTCTGGCGAATGCTGCCGCTGCGTGAGGCGGGATTCCACTCGGCGCGAAAATCTCCGCGTTGCAGGCACCAGCGTCCCTGGTGATGAGTCACGCTCACGTCGGCGGGCGGATCGGCGGAAGTCGCGCGGCTAATGTCAACGTCGAATTCAATTTCCGGATCCCGCTCGGCGCGCTCGGAAATGAATCCAGAATAACGGTCCTGCAGGATATCCAGGAAGTGCGGATCGGTCGTATTCACCCGCACAGGCATGTCGCCGATTTCAATGACGACGCTGAGACGTTCGACTTCGGTGGTGAGCTCTGGCAAGGGACTTCCCGATTCCGATTCTTATATTCTTACGATGCGTGATTCTGTGACGTTGGACGCATGCCGTGCACACCTACAACCACCCGGGCCGCGATCTCCGAGCTGCGAACCAAAGCCGCGATGGCGCGCTGTGAAAAGCCGCGACTGCGGCTGGGCTCGATAAGTCGACCGTTGCGCCCGATGAAGGAGATCCTTCCCAGCAGTTCGTTGTCAGAAACGGGCGCGTCTTCCGCAGGCATGGCATCGCCGCGCGTTACCAGCTGCAACTTCCCCGGCTGGCTGCGCCTTGCGACCACGCGATGAGCGAAGAGACGGCGGTCGCGGCCGAACAGCACAATGTCGCCTTTGGAGACCGCGCTATGGTTGGCGTTCTCTACTACTAGTGTGTCCCCCGGCCAGATCGCCGGCAGCATGCTCCAGCCCATGACCCGCAAACGCAGAGTTCCCGACGAACGCAACACTTCGCCCGCGAGTTCACACTTGAGCGCGTGCGCATCGTCGAATACTTGTGACGCAGGGATCATGATGCGCTGCCGTTGCTGAGTATGCAGTTGCTCTGCGTCCCGGCGATCTTACCGCACGAGAGCGCGGTGGTCACGAACACCTGTTCGAACCGGAACGAAGGCTTCTCGTACGGCTTCTTGCTTACAGTACTGCGCGGATTGTCAGAGGATGAATCGTTCATAGCCATAGGAGGAAACCCCACCTGTCTGTCGTTCTATCTTACTAACTATTGTAATGCCACCTGCGACGCCTGTACCGCGCAGGTATCCGCTCCACCCGTCCCGCAGGCCGGTCCCAGAGTGCCGAAGTATACCTGAGAGCCGCCCCCGATAGAACCGGAACCCAGCGTGTTGTCGACGATAATGCCGCTGGTGCCTCCGGCGGCGGGCATGGCGGCTGTGCCGAGGAGTCCAACGTTTGTCCAGACCACCGTGTTGTCGGGCGTAGTACCGCCCGGCGTCTCGTTCCACGTGGGTTGCGACGTACCCGTCGTGTCGGTAGGAGAGTTCGTCGTTAGTACCTGAACATAGCCTTTGGGGTCGATAATTCTGGTCAAGGGCGCCACGTAGTTGAACGAGGGCTGCCAGGTCACAAAGGTCGCGCCGAACTCACCTTGGTCGATCCAGGTCACCTGGAGATCAGGGTAGGTAAGGGCCGCTTGATTCGTCCATGGGCTGCTGTCATTGTCTGCGCTCATGCCGCCGACAATCACCGTTTCGACGTGGCCATTGGGGCTCAGAATCTGCTGCCCCACGGTCTTCACTGTGTTAGGGGTCCAGGGTGCGGAGATGAAGTTGGAAACGCAACCATGCGCCAAGCAAACGGTGGGAAGGCCGTTGTTCGGCACACTGACGAAAATGCGCTCCGAAAAGAGACCAGCCCCGAGTACGTTCGGGTTGGGAATGTCCGTGACCGGTGAACACGGCACAGTCGCAGTGGCTAGCGGGGCTATCGCCAGGCCTTGGCCCGAAACCGGAAATGCCCCAGCCGTAAGGGCGACCTGGTACAGGGTCGGGGATCCGCCAGTGTTGCCGCAAACGTAGAGATTTCCGGTCGCGTTGCCGGAATCGGAGTACGCACTGTCGAAAGCTCCGACATACGCCGGATTCGGCGTGGCTGGGGACGCGACGCTGTTCCCGACCGTCACTTCCTTCGGGGCCCCTGAGATGGACGCCGTGCTGAGTTGGTAGACAGCGGTACACGCGACCGGCCCTGGGTTGCAGTTGGCACTTCCATCGCTTGACGAGAACACGTACACGAAGCCATTGCTCGAGTCCACGATGGGCCCGTCATCGATTCCGGTGCCGAAGTCCAATCGGCCCGAGGCCGTGACCGCCCCGGTCGCGGCGTTCACGCTATACAGAAATCCGCCGAGATCGCCCACAAACACATTTTTCGAGACATGGTCGTAAACCGGGCTGGAAAGCGTGCTGCTGCCGGCGTTGACCTGCACCGGAAACCCGCCGCCTCTGACTTCCGTCGGTGTTCCCTTAAACACACCAGTAATCTTGATCAGCCAGCCACCGGTTCCGCCAACCCAACCTATGTCGCCGCTGTAATCGTAGAACACCGACGACGTTTGGTCATCGATCGGGGTTGGGGTGCTGGTCGTCAGAGGAGTCAACGTCATGCAAGCGGTGGCGGCGGGGCAAAGGGACATCGCAGTAACTACGGTCGGAGTCGAGGGGGTCGCCACTGTGCCGTCGTGGGCCTTCCATTTCAGAGTAACCAAGGTCGCAGCGCCGCTGAGGGATTCGACAAAAGCCACCTGCGAGCCGTCCAGCGAAAGTACCGGAGATGTCAGAACGATCGTGCCCACGCCCGTATCGTAGGCCCAATAAACTGTTGGCACTGTGCCCGATGGGCATCCGGTATAGAGGTTGTCGTACGCCACGATTGTGGACTGAGTCAAAGAACCCGCCTCGCCCGTACTGAAGACCACATAGTCAGGAGTTGTGCCGGCATCGCAGGTAGCGGTATTGGTCGCGAACGAGAACTTTGCGGGATAGTTGACCGCACCGATGGATCCGGCTCCTCCCAGATCTTCGGCCCAGTCCCGCTTCAAACTCTTGCTCGCGGGCTTTAACATTCGCCGCGGCGGACCAACCGGAGTTCTAAAGCTTCCCGGTCTAGCCTCGGCCTGTGACATGGCTGCCGGCATCCTCAGAAGTTGCTCCCGGCGAGAAACCTGCTGCCAATAGCGCGGATCGTCACTCACGCGCGCCAGTTGTTCCGGCGAACTCGGCCGGGTGAAGATCACATGGCGGTGGCTCCAGTCAGTGGGCAAAGAGACGGCGTGATGCGCGGGTCGAGCGGCCTGGCCCGTCAGCACCCAGCCCAAGGTGACCAATCCAGCCAGGCTCATACCCAACCGGAGGAATCGTTTGGTAGTACCGTTCATTGTCTGACTCCAGAGTCCGCAATATGCGCACGATAATCGGGGGCGCTCAAGAACATTCTCCCGTAGTTAGTCCGTACCAAGTTTTGTCCGTCCCAAGTATAGAGGAGCCGCGGCTTCGACGCAGGGACGAAACTTCCCGCTGATCGTCTTTTCGGCGATCAGCTTTCCGAAGACTGTTTTCCTGTCGATCGTTTCTTGGTCGACCGTTTCTTCGTCGATCGTTTCTTCGTCGATCAGTCTTCGCCGAACGCGCATCCTCGAAACCAATTGAAGCGGACGTGTGTCTCCCACTGGTTGGCTGGATTGGCGGTGATTTTACTCCTTAACGGGGCCGGCAGGCAAACGGCTTTTCGGCGTCCAGCGCGGCGTCCCGATTCGGGCTTAGGCGAACAAGGTCAGCCACAAAGGACACGAAGTCTCACCAAGGGGTTCATTAGTGGGTGTTTCGTGATTACGTATGCGTCGTGGTAAACATCTTTCATCGGCCCAAGAACGAGTTCCGGGGCCAGTCGCGATTTCACTCGCACGCATCTGTAGAATAGTCGATTGGATTGCGGCCGACTATGACATCATCAACTGTGGGGTCAATGGCAGCTACAGAGAAGCCAGATCGAAAATCCATCGGAGGCAGGCAAATAGATTGGACCGATACGACGAAGTCGCAGAAGCGGAGCACGGTGTGACAGCGGGCGGGCGTTCGGGGGATGACAAGAACGTTCTGACCCTGGAGGAAATTGCCAACCTTGCGGCCGAGGGCGGCCAACCGGCGGAAACGCTGATGAACGTGGTGGCCCTCATCGCCAAGAGGTTTCGCACCGACGTGTGCTCGGCCTACCTGCTCGAACCAGATCGCGCCAACCTGGTGTTGGCCGCGACAGTAGGGCTGCGCCGCGAGTGTATCGGCAACCTGCGCATGGCCGTGCACGAAGGCTTAACCGGTCTGGTCGCGGAGCTGGTGCGTCCGGTTTCGGTCGGGCAGGTCAAGACTCATCCCCGCTTTAAGTACTTCCGCGAAGCTGGCGAAGAGGCGTATCAGTCGTTTCTGGGCGTGCCGCTGATTGATCGCGGCGTTCTACAGGGCGTGCTCGTGGTGCAGACTATCGAAGCCCGCGTATTCAGCGAAGATGAAGTCCGCATGATGACTGAAGCCGCCACTCAAGTGGCTCCAGTCGTGAGTGAAGCTCGAACCCTCGATCGTTTCATCGCTCCTCTCCAGGAGCGGCTCTTCGCCCTGGCCCGCAATCTGTGGTGGAGCTGGGACCACAACTCCTCCAGCCTGTTTCTCGATCTCGACCCAGGGCGGTGGAACGATCTGAATCATAATCCGGTGTCGCTACTGGGCGAGGTGCCGCTGGCCAAGCTGGAAAGCCGCGCCGCGGAGCTCATGCTGCACAGCCGCGTGAACTACGCCTACCGCCGCATGCTGGAATACCTGGAAGCGGACCGCACCTGGGGAGCGCGGCATGCCGGAGTTCTGCGGCCGCATCCCGTGGCGTATTTTTCGGCGGAGTTTGGGCTGCACGAGTCGCTGCCGGTGTATTCCGGCGGCTTGGGTGTGCTGGCCGGCGATCATATCAAGAGCGCTTCCGACCTGGATATCCCGCTGGTGGGCATCGGTCTGTTTTACGGGCAGGGTTATTTCCGCCAGCGGCTCGATCTGAGCGGATGGCAACGGGAAGAATATCTTGAGACCGACGTGAATCATTTGCCGATGGAAGTCGCCATCGGCAAAGACGGCCGGCCGGTCGTGGTTGAGATCCAGACGCGCAGCGGCCTCATTCAGGCCAAAGTCTGGCGCGTGAAGGTGGGTCGGCGCGATCTGCTGCTGCTGGATTCCGACGTGGAGGGTAATGCTCCCGAGGATCGCGAACTCACTTCCCGCCTGTATGGCGGCGATCTGCGCATCCGTATTCGCCAGGAGTTGTTGCTTGGGGTAGGTGGACTGCGCGCCCTGAAGGCGCTGGGAATTTCTCCGGGTGTTTTTCATTTGAACGAAGGCCACAGCGCCTTCGCCGTGCTGGAAGCGATTCGGATGAGGATGGAAGAAGAAGGCCTGGGGTTTGACGCCGCGGTTCCTCGCGTCGCCCGTGAGGTGGTTTTTACTACTCACACTCCAGTGCCGGCGGGCCACGACCGCTTCGGCGCGGCGCTGGTGGAGGAGCATATCGGGCCTCTGCGCGAGGCCCTGGGACTGTCGCAGGAAAGCCTGCTAGGTCTGGGCCGTGAAAATCCCAGCAATCAGGACGAACTTTTTTGTATGACCGTGCTCGCCCTGCGGCTGTCGCGTCGGGCCAATGCGGTGTCAGCCCTGCATGCGGAAGTATCCCGCGCCATGTGGACCGGATTGTTCCGCGACAAGCTGGAAGATGATGTCCCCATCGGGCACATCACTAACGGCGTGCACGTTCCCTCGTGGCTGGCGCCACAGATGTTTCGGCTCTACGATCGCCATCTCGGAACGAATTGGCACCAGCGCAGCAGCGAAGCGAAAATCTGGTTGGGCATCGACAACGTGGACGACGGCGAACTCTGGGAAACGCACCTCAACCTGAAGTCGCAGCTGATTGAATTTGTGCGCCGCCGCGCCGTCGATCAGGCCGCACGGCGCGGGGAATCCCCAGACGTGCTGCAGCGCCTGGAACGCGTGCTGAGTCCCGACGCGCTGACCATTGGCTTCGCGCGCCGCTTTGCCACCTACAAGCGCGCCAACCTGATCCTCACCGACATTGAGCGGCTGGCCTCCATGGTGAACGACCCGAACCGCCCGGTGCAGTTCGTGTTCGCCGGCAAAGCCCACCCGCTCGACGAGCCGGGCAAGAAAATCCTGCAGCAGATCGCCGACCTGATGCGCGATCCGCAGTTCCGCGACAAGTTTGTTTTCGTCGAGGACTACGACATCAACGTAGGACGCCATTTCGTGCAGGGAGTGGATGTCTGGCTCAACAATCCCCGACGTCCGCTGGAAGCCTCCGGCACGAGCGGCCAGAAAGTCGTGCTGAACGGCGGCCTCAATCTCTCCATTCTCGATGGCTGGTGGGCGGAAGCCTACGATGGGCTGAACGGTTTTGCCATCGGCACTGGCAGGACTCACTCCAGCTTGAGCGTCCACGATACGCGCGACGGCGAAGACTTAATGCGCACTCTGCGCGACGAAGTGATTCCGCTTTACTACCAGCGCGATCGCGACGGCCTGCCGCGCGGCTGGATCAAGCGCATGAAACGGACCATCCGCACCCTCGGCTGGCGCTTCAACGCCGACCGCATGGTGATGGATTACACGCTCAAGTGCTACGTGCCCGCCGCCGGCGGAACCTCCAGCGACCTGCGGGCGAGTCCATAACCGGGGCTGTTTATTTTGTCGAGAACTCGGCCCGCGCGATGCCGTATTCTATGGACTCGCCTGTTCTTGAGACGACCCTTGGAAGCCAGGCCTCTTCGAATCCGCCGGCAGATCGCGATGATGATGGTCGCCTGCATGCTGCAGATTTTCAGTGCTTGTAAGAAGCCTTCAGCCTCGAAAGTCAGCCTGGAAGAATTTCAGCCGCACAGCGCGAGCGCGGCAGCCGCACCCATGCTGGCACAGCGCCTTCCACCATGCCCGAAGACAAGCTTTCCGATACTTCAACCGTCACAATCGACTGGACATCACAAAGTCGTTCTCACCTGGAACGCCAGCGCCCCGTCTCCGCGTGCCCAAGACAATGCTGTCGGTTATTGTTTGTATCGCAGCCAGACGCAGAACGCCGCGAAGAAGAATCCCACGTGCAGTATCTGCGAGCAGATCAATTCCGTTCCCGTGGTAGGCACGGCGTGCGTGGACGACCTGGTGCTGGATGGCGCTCACTATTTTTACGTCGCGACGGCGATCAGTTCGGCCGGGGCGCTGAGCTCGTCATCGAATGAGACTGCGGCTCCGATTCCAGCCAAACAAAGCGCTGTCGCGCCACCTGCGAATTCCTATCCCCTGTGTCGCAGTGCCGCCAGTTCGAAATAAGCCCTCGGCCGGACCGCGAAAACGCCTGCGCAGTGCACGGTAGGGACATTTGACTCGCGAATTCGCCTATCGTAACGTACCGACAGGGCGGAATACCGCGCGAAACATTACGCGCAAAACGGGGAGTCTCGATGGCGGTCAGTGACGGTTGGTCGAAGACCTGGACGTATTTCGAGGACAAATGGCAAGAAGGCAACGTCCCGATCATGGGTCCGCGCACCCACGCCGCCTGGCTCTGCTCGCTGGTATTTGACGGCGCACGCGCCTTCGAAGGCGTCACGCCCGATCTCGAACTCCATTGCGCGCGCGTGAACGACTCCGCGAGGAAAATGTTTCTGAAGCCGGTCGTCTCGACCGAAACCTGGATCCAGCTGGCGCGCGAAGGCATTGAAAGATTCGACAAAGATACCCCGCTTTACATTCGTCCCATGTATTGGGGAGAAAAAGAAGGTCCGTGGGTGCAGGCCCACGATCCCGAATCGACGCGCTGGTGCATGTGCATTTACGAGGCTCCGATGCGCCCGCCGAAGGGCTTTGCGATCACGCTGTCTCCGTTTCGCCGCCCGACGCAGGACACGATGCCAGTCGATGCTAAGGCCGGCTGTCTCTATCCCAACAATTCTCGTGCTCTTTTCCATGCCAAGTCGCAAGGCTTCGACAATGCGATTGTCTGCGACATGCTGGGCAATGTCGCTGAACTGGCCACGTCGAATATCTTTATGGCGAAGGATGGCGTTGTTTACACACCCATGCCGAACGGAACGTTCCTCAACGGCATCACCCGTCAGCGCGTGATCGCGCTGCTCCGAGACGCCGGCGTAACCGTGATCGAAAAAATTCTCACCTATCAGGATTTCGGCGCGGCCGACGAGATCTTCGCAACTGGGAATTATTCAAAAGTCGTGCCCGTGACCAAAATCGACAACAAAGTTCTGTCCTTCGGGCCGCTCTACAATAAGGCTCGCGAGCTCTACTGGTCATTCGCCCATTCCTCTTTGGCTCGTACCCGATAAACATTCCCGGTTGGCGCAAGGTGAGTGGAGCGGACACCCTCATTCGCCTTTTCTTTGCAGTTGCATCCATCACGAACTGACGCCGGAACACTCCTGGTTTCTGAGCAAGAGTTACGCTAAGACGCGGCAAAATGGCTCTGGGGATCAGGGTTGTTTTCCGACTGGGACTCGACTATCGAAGCGGGCATGTGCCATTTACCTCGAGTCTCCGCTTCTCCCCGCCCTTTTCTTCTTCCCTTTCCCCCATCCGCTGTGATAACAGGATAGCGAGCAGACTGTATGCGCGGTCCTTGCAGCCTGCTTGGAATGTCGTGCTATAATCGCGCGCCGTTCCAGCAAGCAGTTTCGGTGGTCTTTTAAATTTCTCGTGCCCGCAGCCAGGGCGCGTTGTCTGCACCCGGCCGCCACTGATCAGGAGGAGCTAATGACGTTCTACGATCCCACGCTCTACGGACGTGATGAGGAAGAGGAATTCGGCGACAGCGGTGCCTACAGCGAATCGCTGGAGGAAGATTTCGAAGAAGAAGAGGAGGAAGAAGCCGGCTTGCCGGAACCGGAAGCAGTAACCCCGGCACCAGCGCCTCCCGCGCCGCCTGCACCGAAGCCGGCGCCCAAATCGGCACCGCCGGCACCAAGCGGTGGCGGCGGCAAACCCAAAGCAAAGAAGAAGGCGGCGAAGAAACCCGCCAAGAAGAAAGCGGCCAAGAAGCCTGCCAGGAAAAAGGCGGCGAAGAAATCAGCGAAGAAGAAGGCAGCCAAGAAGCCCGCGAAGAAAGCGAAGAAGAAAGGCAAGAAGCGCCGTTAAGTTGGTGCCTGGCCTCGGGCGCCTCCGCTCGGCGGCGACAATCGAACCGCGCCCGCAAGAGGGCGCGGTTTTCCTTTGCGCCTGATCCGACTTCGGGCGGAAGTGGCGCAAGCGGATGTGCGATCTGAAATCTCGATGAGTTGCATCCAAAATATCGCTAGAAGCCGCTGCGTTAACGTATTGACCGGATGCGGCAGTCCCCGTATGCTTTTTCTGATGTTGTCTCATCTCCATCATCGCCACCACCATCACGCACATGGCGTGTTGGCGGCGATGTGCACCTGAGATTGCAGAGTTGAATTAACCAGCACTTTTTCAGGAGTTCCGGCCCGCTGACGCGAACAACGCTCAGCGGGCTTTCTGTTTGCCGGGATAGGAGTACGCGATGAATTCGGACCTTGATTTCGACAAGCTGGGCGGGTTGCTTCCCGCGGTGGTACAGGACTGCTCCAATGGAGAGGTGCTGATGGTGGGGTTTATGAACCGTCAGGCCTTTGACCAGACGCTGGAAAAGGGTTACGTGACTTTTTTCAGCCGCACCCGCAACGAACTCTGGATGAAGGGTAAGAGTTCCGGGAACCGCTTGCGAGTTGTTTCTGCCGCGACCGACTGTGACCGCGACACTTTGCTGGTGCGTGTTGAAGTCGAAGGAGCGGGAGTCGTCTGCCATCGCGGCACGCGGTCCTGTTTCACTGAACCGATTCCGGTGCGAACGTCGGAATCGGTCGCTGCTTCGCGGGGAAAGGAGATGCGATGAAGCTGCGCATTGGAATTCCCAAGGGCAGCCTGCAGGAGGCCACGTTGCAGTTATTCGCTCGTGCCGGTCTTCCGGCTTACACCAACGGACGCTCGTATTTTGCCAGCACCGGCGATCCGGAGATTGATTGCATGTTGATTCGCGCCCAGGAAATGGCGCGCTATGTAGAGCACGGCGCCATGGACGCGGGCCTGACCGGACATGATTGGGTCGTTGAAAGCGGGCTGGAAGTGGTCACGGTCAGCGACCTGATCTACGCCAAGAGAAGCCGTGGGAAAGTGCGCTGGGTGCTGGCCGTGCCGGAGGATTCTCCTTACCAGCGCGCAGAAGATCTCTCGGGAAAAATTGTGGCCACCGAACTGGTCAAGGTGACTCGCGATTACTTCCACAAGAAGGGAGTCGAGGTGCAGGTGGAATTTTCTTGGGGCGCAACCGAGGTGAAACCGCCCATGCTCGCAGACGCGATCGTCGAGGTAACCGAGACCGGCAGTTCGCTGAAGGCCAACCGGCTTCGCATTCTGGAGACAGTGCTGGAGTCGAACACGCAGCTGATTGCTAATAAGTCCTCGTATGCCGATCGCGAGAAGCGGCGAAAAATCGACAACCTGGCTCTGATGCTGCAAGGAGCCATGGAAGCGCAGGACCGGGTCGGGTTGATGCTGAACGTCCACAGGGAAAACCTGGCGGCCGTGCTGGCCGTGCTGCCCGCGTTGCAGAAGCCGACAATTTCTCACCTTAGCGATGAGGATTGGCTGGCGGTCAATACTGTGATCGACGAAGCGGCTGCATGGGATGTAATTCCGCGGCTCAAAGAGGCGCAGGCTCAGGGCATTGTCGAATATCCGCTGAACAAGGTGGTGCTGTGATGCGGATCGTTTCTGGCTCCGCTGCTGCAGCAACCGCAAAGCGCTTGGCGGCACGGGGCACACAGGTCGGCAAGCTAGAACCGCGCGTTCGCCGCATTATTCGTAGCATTCGCGAGGGAGGAGACGCTTCGCTGCATCGATACGTACAGCGCTGGGACGGGCTGGCTTCGGATCAACCGCTGCAAGTGTCAGAGGCGGAGATGGCAGCGGCGGGGGGGGCGGTTGCGCCGCAGTTGCGCAAGTCCCTTCGCCAAGCCGCGCAGAATATTCGCCGCTTCTGCGAGTGGCAAAAGCCGCGCAGTTGGACGCGCACGCGCGGCGGAATCTCGCTGGGGCAGGTCGTGCGGCCGCTCGAGTCGGTGGGTTGCTATGTTCCCGGTGGGCGCTATCCGTTGGTCTCGACTTTGCTGATGACCGTGATTCCCGCGCAGGTTGCCGGAGTAGAGCACATTCGCGTGGCCTCGCCCAATCCGTCAGCTGAAGTTTTGGCAGCAGCCGCAATGCTGGGCGTGCGCGAGTTCTACCGTATAGGAGGAGCGCAGGCCATTGCTGCCCTCGCTTACGGTACGCGAAGTATTGAGCGCGTCGAAAAGATTGTGGGGCCCGGCAACTCGTATGTCACGGTCGCTAAAAAGTTGGTTTCGTTCGACTGCGCCATTGATTTTCTGGCAGGGCCGACGGAAGCGGTTGTTCTGAGCCACGCGGGCGTTTCGGAATTTATCGCGGCCGATCTGGTCGCTCAGGCCGAGCACGATCCTGAAACGCTGGCCGTGTTCATCACAAAGTCCCGCAAGTTGGCTCAAGCGGTCGCGTGGGATGTGGCGCGGATTGCGCAAGGCAATCCGACTGCGCTGGAATCTTTGCGACGGCGCGGCTCGATTCTTGTCGCGAAGTCACGGGAACAAGCGCGAGAGTGGGCAAATCTGCTGGCGCCGGAACACATCACAGTCGCTGCGGAGGACTTGCCTTTCATTCGGAATGCCGGCTCCATTTTTGTTGGAGACTATTCAGCGCAGGCGGCCGGCGATTACGCTTCCGGACCGAACCACGTGCTGCCGACTTCGGGGCAGGCGAGGTTTCGCGGCGGCTTGAGTGTTACGGATTTTGTGAAGGTCATCACTGTGCAAGAGCTTTCTGCGGAAGGACTGCGCGGAATCGCACCCGCAATCGAATGCTTGGCCGCAGCGGAAGGATTACCGGCGCATGCGCGATCGATCCGCGTGAGGTGTGAGCATGCTTAGTCCACGGGAAGCAGTGCGCACTTTACCGTTGTACCATCCGCCGCTGGCGGGGCGGGACGGGTTGCGCTTTGATTTCAACGAAAACACGGTTGGGTGTTCGCCGCGAGTCCTGGAGCGCCTGCGGCGACTGGGCGCGGAAGAATTGGCGCGCTATCCGGAGCGCGGGCCAGTCGAAAAAGGCGTGGCGGATTTTTTTAAGGTTGATGCTGGGGAGCTGCTATTGACCAATGGCGTTGACGAAGCCATTCATCTGCTGTGTGAAACGTATCTCGAGCCTGCCGACGAAGCTTTGATCGTTGTGCCGACGTATTCCATGTACCGGATTTACATGATGGCCGCGGGGGCGCAGGTCATCAACGTTCCGGCGGGCGCGGATTTCAGTTTTCCCGCCGAAGCTCTGAGGAAATGCATTACATCGCGAACGCGGCTGATCGCGATCGCCAACCCGAATAATCCGACCGGCGCAATCGCGCCACAGGAAGAGCTGAAGAGGATCGCCCGCGCAGCGCCCGATGCCGCGCTGCTGGTGGACGAAGCTTACTTTGAATTCTGCGGACAGACGCTGCTCCCTACGCCGCGTGAATGCCCCAACCTGTTCGTGACGCGTACTTTCTCTAAGGCGTACGGACTGGCCGGGCTGCGAGTCGGCGTGCTGGTGGGTGATGCGGATCAGATGCGCGCGATTCGACGAGTCTGTTCTCCCTACAACGTGAATGCGATTGCGCTGGCTTGCCTGCCGCAAGCAATCGCCGACCAGGAATACATCCAGCAGTATGCGGCTGACGTACTTGAGTCGAGAGTGCGTCTGGAGAGCGCCCTCGAAGCTGCCGGCATTCGCTTCTGGCCGAGCCGGGCGAATTTTGTGCTGGCGCGCGTGGGCTTGACGAGCGACGACTCGGCGGCATTTGTGGAGCACATGCGGCGGCGGGGCATTCTGGTGCGCGACCGTTCGACCGATCACGGCTGCGAAGGTTGTGTTCGTATCACAGTCGGACCCCGAGAACACACGGATCGTCTGCTGGTTGCGCTTCGCGAAACCTTTGCCACACGGAACACAAGTCAGCCTAACGCGCCTCAAGGAGCGACGCGGGCATGAGAAAAGGAACCATCAAGCGGGTCAGCAAGGAGACGCAGATTCAGCTCTCGCTCACCATCGAGGGGCGCGGGCGCTACCAGGTGTCCACGGGTATTCGGTTCTTCGACCACATGCTGGAACTCTTCGCGCACCATGGCGGGTTCGACCTGAAACTCAAGGCTCGCGGCGATCTCGACGTCGACCAGCACCACACTGTTGAAGATGTGGGGATCGTCCTGGGGCAGGCGTTCGATAAGGCGCTGGGCAGCAAGCGCGGTATTCTGCGGGCGGGATATTTTCTGATGCCGATGGATGAAACCATGGGCATGGCCGCAGTGGATTTCTGCGGACGCACCGCCGCGGTCGTCGACACCAAAGTTCGCACGCGACGGGTCGGCGACCTGCAGGCTGAACTTGTCCACGACTTCTTTGAGGGCTTCGCCCGTGGCGCACGAGCCAATGTTCACGCGCGAGTGCTCTATGGACGATCAAGCCATCACAAAATTGAGGCACTGTTCAAGGCCTTTGCCCGCGCCTTGCGCGCAGCTTGCTGGCGCGATCGCCGCATGGCGCGCCTGTTGCCGAGCACCAAGGGAGTGCTGTGATGATCGCGATTGTGGATTACGGCGCTGGGAATCTGGTCTCGGTCAAGAAGGCGGTGGACTCCCTGGGATTCGAATGCGCGATTACGTTTCACCCCGCGGACCTTCAAAAGGCAGCGAGAATCATACTTCCTGGCGTAGGCCACTTTGCCTCGACGGCGGCGCTCGCGCGTTCAGGAATGCAGGACGCGATTGCCGAGGCTATCGCGAGAGACATTCCGTTCCTGGGCATCTGTGTCGGCATGCAGTGGATGTTTGAAGGCAGCCAGGAAGCGCCGGAGACTTCAGGTCTGGGACTGTTTCAGGGGAAATGCGAACGCTTTCCGGAGAATGTGAAGTCGCCGCATGTGGGCTGGAACGATCTGGACGTGGCCGGGTCCTCGATACTTTTTCGCGACGTGCCTTCGAGGTCCTTCGTATATTTCACCCACTCGTTTCGCGTTCCGCCCACTAACACGACGGTGGCATGCTGTGAATACGGCGGCAGATTTTCGGCGGCAGTAGAGCAGGATCGCGTATTTGGAGTGCAGTTTCATCCCGAGAAATCAGGTGATATTGGTCTGAAGCTGCTAAGTAATTTCTGTTCTCTCTGACGCTGACATGCTGACGAAACGCATCATCGCTTGCCTGGACGTGGACGGCGCCCGCGTGGTCAAAGGCGTACAGTTTGAAAACTTGCGCGACGCAGGCGATCCGGCCGAATTGGCAAAGGCGCACGCCGCGTCCGGAGCCGACGAAATTGTGCTGCTCGACATTTCCGCGACTCATCAGCGGCGAGCCACGCTGTTCGAGACCGTGCGCCGGACCGCACGGCAGTTGTTCATTCCATTCACCGTGGGCGGGGGTATTCGCACGCTGGAAGATGCGGCTGCGGTCTTTTCGGCGGGCGCAGACAAGATCAGCATTAACTCCGCAGCTCTTGCCGACCCAACTTTGATCACGCAAGTCGCTGAGCGGTTCGGATCACAGGCAGCTGTCGTAGCTGTTGACGCGAAATGGTGCCAGGGCGCACTGCGCTGGGAAGCATTTACTCGTGGAGGACGCACCGCGACCGGACGTGACGCCGTCGAATGGGCGCGGGAAGCCGAGTCCTGCGGCGCAGGTGAAATCCTGCTGACCTCGATGGATCGCGATGGAACGGCCTCCGGCTTCGATTGCGAGCTCACGAGGGCCGTTGCCGACTCCGTTCGGATCCCGGTCATCGCGTCCGGTGGTGCGGGAGGCGGGCAGCATTTTGTGGAAGTGTTTCGTGAGGGACATGCTGACGCCGCGCTGGCGGCTTCGATTTTTCATTATGGCTTCAGCCGGCTCGGCGACCTTAAGCAAGAACTCGCCTTGCACGGAATTCCGGTGAGGTCGCCATGCTGATTCCTTCCATCGACTTGATGGGCGGCAAAATCGTACAACTCGTCCAGGGCAGCCGGAAGGCTTTGGAGTTCGACAACTTCGACGAGTGGGTGGAGCGTTTCTCGAAGTATCCTCTGGTCCAACTGATCGATCTGGACGCAGCCATGGGCCGCGGGCACAACCGCGAGCTGGTGCGGGAATTCGCGAGCCGGTTGCCCTGCCAGGTCGGCGGAGGAATCCGTTCGGCAGAAACCGCTGTGGCGATTTTGAACTCCGGAGCGCGGCGGGTAATTCTAGGGTCTTCGCTGATTTCTCAGGGCGCAATTAACGCCGCCTTTGCTTACCGTGCCGCGGCTGAAATCGGCCCGGAAAAGCTTGTCTTCGCCGCCGACTGCCGTGGCGGACGCGTTGCCATCCAAGGCTGGCAAGAAACGACTGAAATCGCAGCCGCCGATATGATGCGCGCCCTCGAACCCTTTTGCAGCGCGTTCCTCTATACGCATATCGACACCGAGGGTCTGCTGCAGGGAATTCCGCTCGATGTGATTCGCGAGTTGCGCAGTGTCACTTCTCGTCAACTCATTGCTGCAGGCGGCATCCGGAGCCAGGAGGAGATCGACGATCTCGAGGCGATGGGTGTGGATGCAGTCGTAGGAATGGCGATCTACACCGGATTGCTGCGTGCGTGAACCGACCGGTCCGCTCAGCGCGACGGCCGACGATTTCTTTTCTGAAACTCGCCAACAGAATGACGCTGTTTATTTCTGCTTGACGGCGATCGCCGCGATTTCGACCCGAGCGTCGTTGACCAAAGCGGCGGCCTGAATGGTTGCGCGCGCCGGCTTGGGATCGGGAAGCAGGCCTCGATAAACCTTATTCATCTCGGGGAAGTCGTGGATGTCGGCCAGGTACACCGTGACCGAGACGACATCTTTCATTTCGTAACCTGCGGCTTTCAGAACCTTTTCGATGTTGTCGAGAGCGGCTTTCGTTTCCGCGGCAATGCCTCCAGCAACCAGCTTGTTCGACTCATCCGTGCCCTCCTGGCCGGCAATGTAGAGTGTGTTGCCTGCAATCACTCCATCACTGAAAGGGAGACCGCGTGTGGGTGAGAGATTAATGGCCTTATGTTCCTGGGCGTATGCGAGTTGACTTGCAAGAACCGCCGCCAGCGACAATCCGAAAACCAGAAGACACCGCTGCATCGTTTTCGAGTGCATTTATATTCTCCTTTGAACCGATCATTTCGCTCTTCCAAACCGGGGACCAAGAATGTTAGAGTCCGCGGACATATATTCATACAACTATTCATACAACCCGGAGCATGGAATGGACAAATCCCTCGGCCTCATGCGTCTGCTCCGAGTCTGCTGGGTACTCTAAGCCGCGGAGGGTTGATCCGCTGAACATACTGGCGACGCTCTCACGCCGCGGCGTCCAGCTATACTCTATCGGTGCCAAAGAGTCACGCGCCCACTTAGCGCCTGCGATCAATGAGATTGCACAAAAGCCAAACATGAAACTAAAGATCAAGCCGAAAGAAGCTTGTGCATGGGATCTGGTCAGCCTGGGTGAAGTGATGTTGCGGCTCGACCCCGGCGATGAGCGCATCTCAACCACGCGCCACTTCCGTGCGTGGGAGGGTGGAGGCGAATACAACGTAGCCCGCGGCCTCCGGCGCTGCTTCGGAATGGACACTGCGATCGTCACTGCGCTGGCGGATAATCCGGTCGGCCGTCTTGTCGAAGATCTGATGCTCCAGGGCGGCGTCAGCCAGAAATACGTTCGCTGGATGCCGTTCGACGGAGTTGGCCGCAACGTGCGCAACGGGTTGAATTTCACGGAGCGGGGTTTCGGCATTCGTGCGCCGCTCGGTTGTTCCGACCGTGGGCATACCGCCGTTTCACAGATGAAACCGGGCGATGTTGACTGGGATCAGATTTTTTCCAAGGAAGGAGCGCGCTGGTTCCACACCGGCGGAATCTTTTGCGCGCTTTCGAAGACTACTCCGCTTGTCGCCCAAGAAGCCATGGAAGCGGCCAGGCGCGCCGGCACCGTGGTTTCCTACGACTTGAACTACCGGCCGTCGCTGTGGAAATCGATTGGCGGAAAAGCGAAGGCGCAGGAGGTGAACCGGCGGCTCGCGCCACTGATCGATGTGATGCTCGGCAATGAAGAGGACTTCACCGCCGCGCTTGGCTTTCCAGTTTCCGGTCTCGACGAGCAGCACTCGAAGCTCGACACGACGGGATTCAAGCAAATGATCGAGACGGTGGTGAAGGAGTATCCCACTCTTGCTGTGATCGCCACGACCCTTCGCCATGCGAAGACATCGACACTGAATGATTGGGGAGCATTGTGTTACTACGACGGCGGGTTTCATCAGGCGCCCGTACGTGAGAATCTGGAAATATATGATCGCGTGGGCGGAGGCGATTCCTTCGCTTCCGGATTGATCTACGGATTTCTATCCGGGATGGATCCGCAGTGGTCGGTGGAATGCGGTGCGGCACATGGTGCACTGGCTATGACCACGCCCGGAGACACGACGATGGCTACGCTGGCGGAAGTGTTGCAGGCCATGACATCGCGGACCGCACGAATCGAACGATAATCGAGCAAGCGGGCAGCATGTCGACGCAAGATATGACGATTGATGATGTGATTCGCAGGATCGGAGAAGTTGGAATTATCCCCGTCGTCCGGGCGGCGACCGTGGATGAGGCCACGCGTGCGGTTGAGGCGATTTGCGCGGCCGGCATTCCAGTGGTTGAAATCACCATGACTGTTCCCAACGCCGTTTCCGTTATCCGCGAAGTCGCGCAGCGGCACGGAGGGAACGCTCTCATCGGTGCGGGTACGGTCACTAACGCCGAGCAGGCCGAGGCGTGCATTCGCGCCGGGGCCGAGTTCCTGGTGAGCCCCGGTCTGTCGGCGTCGGTGCTGGCAGTCGCACATGCGCACGCGAAGCTAGCCATCCCGGGGGCGCTTACGCCAACCGAGTTGATGAATGCTCACGACCACGGGGCGCGGCTAGTCAAGGTCTTTCCGTGCGGGAACGTGGGCGGGCCCAGGTATTTGCGGTCTCTCAAGGCTCCGTTTCCGAATGCTTCGCTGATTCCAACCGGAGGTGTGAACGCGGCGAACGCAGCGGAATTCATTGCAGCAGGTGCTTTTGCGCTCGGGGTTGGCGCAGACCTGGTCGACGTGAAGGCGCTACGCGAGGGCAATCTGGAGAAGATCATTTCCGCTGCCCAGGAATTGATCCATGCCGTTACTTCAGCGCGCGCGGCGCTGGTTGAGAAGAAGGCACACTAACACTCCGACGACCCTCGAAACGCTCTATTGATTCACGCCGCTCGCCAAAACACCGCCGTCCACCGCCAAAACCTGGCCGGTTACAAAGCTCGCGGCGTCTGAGGCGAGGAAAATCGCGGCTCCCACCAGTTCTTCGAGTTCGCCGAAACGCTTCATCGGAGTGCGCATCAGCACTTCATTGCCGCGGCCCGTCCCTACTAATAGCTTTTCGCTGAGCGGAGTGCGGAAATATCCCGGGGCGATTGCGTTGACGCAGATTCCGTGCTTGGCCCACTCGATCGCCAGCGACTTGGTCAGCGAGGCCAGGCCCGATTTACTGGCGGAGTACGCCGCAACCTCAAATAACGCAAGAAATGTTCCCATCGATGCAATGTTGATGATGCGCCCGTAGCGCCGTTCGATCATATGACGACCGAATACCTGGCAGGCGCGCAGGGCACCGGTCAGGTTGGTATCCATAATCCGGTTCCAGTCGGCCTCGGGGTAATCCAGCGTGGGAGCGCGTTTGGTAATGCCGGCAGCGTTGACCATGATGTCGACTTTTCCGAAGGCTTCGACACAAGCTTTCAGCAGCGTCTCTAGAGATTCGCGGTCGGCAACATCGCAGGTCACACGCAAAGACCGGCGGCCAAGCGATTCGATCTCGTCCGCCAACTCCTTCACGAGTTCGATGCGACGGGCGCTTGCGACCACGTCGGCGCCGCCCTGCGCCAGACCAAGGGCGAGGGTCTTGCCGATTCCTGAACTGCCGCCGACAACGACTGCCACTTTACCATTCAGATCCAGTTGTTTGTAACCCATAGCTCCTCAAGGATAATCGAAATCGCGGTGCTACCAGTTGAACATCGTTCCATCGAGCTTCCGGTTCACGGGCAGGTAGGCCCGCTCGTAAGGAAATTTCTCTGCCAGTTTCTCGTCATAGTCCACGCCCAGTCCGGGCGCGTCGCCAGGATGCAGATAGCCGCTCTTGAACGAGTATGCGTGGGGGAAGACTTCGTCGGTCTCACGCGTGTGCCGCATGTATTCCTGGATTCCGAAGTTATTCACGGAAATATCGAAGTGCAGCGCCGCGGCCATTGCCACAGGCGATAAATCCGTCGCGCCGTGGCAACCCGTACGCACATGATAGATCTCAGCCAGGGTGGCGATTTTCTTCAGATGAGTCAAGCCCCCGCCGTGCACCACCGTTATGCGGATGTAATCGATCAGTTGTTCCTGGATGAGGATATTCGTGTCCCAAATCGTGTTGAAGACTTCGCCGACGGCCAGGGGCGTGGTCGTGTGCCGGCGAACGATGCGGAACCCTTCCTGCAACTCCGCCGTCACCGCGTCTTCCAGCCAGAACAGATGATATGGCTCAAGACTTTTTCCCAGTCGTGCCGCTTCAATCGGAGTCAGCCGGTGGTGAACATCGTGGAGCAGGTGAAGATCGTCGCCAAACTTCAAGCGCAATGCTTCGAACAACTTGGGTACATACGGAAGGTATTTCTCGGTCGACCAAACATTTTCCGGAGGCAATCCCTTTTCCGCCGGCTCGTATTGAAGCTTGTCGCGCGCGACTCCGTAAGTGGAGGGCAGGCCCGGTATGCCCGATTGTGCGCGGATCGCGAGATAGCCCAACTCCTTGTACTTTGCTACTTCGTCGGCAGTCTCTTCCAGGTCGCGGCCATTCGCGTGACCGTAGGCCATCACGCCGGTTCTGCTTTGCCCTCCGAGCAGGTTGTAGACAGGTGTTTTCAGCGCCTTGCCCTTGATGTCCCACAGGGCCATGTCGACTGCTGCGATCGCGGTCATGGTCACGGGGCCGCGCCGCCAGTAAGCGCCGCGGTAGAGGTATTGCCAAATGTCTTCCGTCTGGAACGGGTCGCGTCCGATCAGGCAGGGAATCAGGTGATCAGCCAGGTAAGATGCCACCGCAAGCTCGCGGCCGTTCAGAGTCGCATCCCCCAACCCATAAACGCCCTCGTCGGTCGAAATTTTCAGGGTAACGAAGTTCCGTCCTGGACAAGTGACCAACACCTTGGCATCCCTGACCTTCACGCGAGTCTCCTCAATATTGACTCCACGAGTGTAACCAAATCGTCAGATGCGGCGCACCAATCCTTGATTTGTCGCCTCGGTATTTCGGAGCAGCAGCAGCACCAGGACCATGCCCACTAGCGGAACCAGCCCGGCGAAAATCACGATGGGATCGAAGGAACGCGTGCCAGTAGCCTGGCGAGCATCGGCGATGTAGCCAACCAGTTTGAACGCGATAATCGTCCCGATTCCCGCGCCTGTCCCACTCAGCCCGGCGACTGACGCCACTGACTCGCTGCCGAACAGGTCCGAGGGCAATACGTTCGCCATGGTCGTGAACCCCGCATAAGTGAACGTCACAACCGCGAACAGGAAAGCGATCACGTACAAGTTGGTCGTAAAAATCGTTGGGATGAGCATGGTCATGCCGATCCCGCCATAAATAATGGGTGCCTTGCGCGCCGAGCCGAGCGACCAGCCCCGTTTGATCAGATGGCCGGAAACGCCGCCGGCAAAGAAGCTTCCCAAATCGGCGGCGACGAACGGCATCCCCACTGCGATCAATCCGCTTTTGAGCTCGATTCCCTTCGCGGCCAGATAAATCGGGAACCATTCTGCAATAAAGAAGAAGACTGGATCGGTGAAGGCCCTGGCGATGATCGTCCCCCAGGTTTGTGGAAGCTTCAGAAGATCGCTCCAGCGCGGACGAACTTTGCCGTCTTGCGGCGCGTCCGCTTCGCGCTTATCCTCGACGATCATCTTAAGCTCCGATTGGCTGATGCGGTTGTGCGACTCCGGTGGGAAATAGAGCCGTCGCCAGGCAATCAACCAGAGAAAGCCCAGGGCGCCCGGAACCATGAAGGCCGGTCGCCACCCCCAACGGAAATAAATCCACAACACAATGAAGGGTGCAACGGCGCCGCCGATGGAAGAACCGCTGTCGAAGAGCGCCGTCGCCAAGGCTCGCTCGCGCTTCGGAAACCACTCGGAGACCGCTTTGGTAGCGGCGGGCCAGTTGGCCGATTCCCCCGCGCCCAGCAGGAAGCGAAATGTGGCGAAGCTGTAGAACCCACTAGCCAACGAGGTCAGCATCGAGATTATCGAGTACCAGATCACGCTGAGTGTAAGGCCGCGGCGCGTGCCGATGCGATCCATGAGCTTGCCGAAACCGGTCTGACCGATCGAATACGCGACCCGGAATGCGATGGCGATGTTCGCGTAGTCGGAGTTGGTCCAGTGATAATCGACTTTGAGATAAGGAGCGAGAAGAGAAAGAGTCTGGCGATCGAGGTAATTAATAACGGTGGACGCGAATAGAAGAAGGCCGATCCACCAACGCAACGACGGAATCGGCTTCCGGGAGGTTGCCATTACGAACTCAGCACCACCTGCGACTCCGTCAGCGCGTTTCGCAGCGACGAACTCAATAGCGAAGCCGAATTCGTATCCAAATAAACCGCCGCATCGGGGTGCCGGCGCAGAATCGACGCCGGAACCATGGGGCTGATCTCTCCTTCGAAGCACGCTTTCACCGCTCGCGCCTTGCGCTTGTCGGGAACAACCACGACGAGTTCTCTGGCCTTCAGAATCTGGCGCGGCGACATCGAGATGGCGCGCCGTGGCACCTGCGAGAGATCGGCAAACCATCCCTCGCCCACTTGCTGGCGGCGGCAGGCCTCATCCAGATGCACGATGAGGTACGGGTCTTCGGTGGTGAAATCTGCCGGCGGATCATTGAACGCGATATGCCCGTTCTCTCCAATTCCCAGGAATGCGACATCGATGGGCGCCGACGCCAACTCCTTGCCTACTTCTCGAACGATCACCGACGGATCGTCGGCATCGCCGTCGATTGCGTGAAACTCCGTGATTCCAGTCTTCCTCACCAACCGCTCCATCAAAACCTTCCGGAAACTGGCGGGGTGGGTTGCCGGCAGGCCGATGTACTCGTCCAGGTGAAACGCCTCAACCTTTTTCCAATCGATACTCGGCCAATCCATGTCCAGCGCTCGCGTTAGAGCGTCCAGAAATTCGAATTGCGACGCCCCGGTGGCTGCGATGATCCGGGCGCGCCCGTTCTCCGCAATCGCGCGCCGAATCGCAGTTGCCGCCTGCTCGGCAGCGGCTCGGCCTAAAGACAACTTGTCGCGAAATACCCTGAGAAGCATAAGGACTTTTCCTGATCGCGGTGCACGCACATCCGGCCGGGGTCGGCAAATTATACAAAAGGCGAGCTTCCTAAACCGATACCAGCCCGAAGAGTCGGTGCGATTTGTAAAATTTGCAATTCCGTGGCGCGAAAGCTCCACTTTGTTGTATGACTCTTGTGCCGGTTCGACTGAGACGATCCACGGGAATTTGTCATGATCACGATCAAGAGGGGCCGTAAATACCGGCTAATCGATAGCTTTCCAACATTTTCCAGGAGGATGTTGAGGCTTGAGAAGGTCTTCGCCGACACTAAAATACTGCCCTTTTGGGCGGTCGGCGTTATGTACCTCCGGTATCTACCTCAATCCCGCCATCCCCACGAGACTGATTGGGATGAGCCGTCCCCCGGTCCAGACCAATTTTGGGAAAGCAGTCGGTGCACTCCTGCTCGTGTCAACCCTCGCCATCTTGTTGGGTTGTCAGGGAGTTAGCGCTGGTGGTTCCAGCAAGCCACCGCTAACCGGCAGTCTCGCTTTTAGCACTGCGAGCCTGGATTTTGGCAGCGTTCCGGCGGGCACCAGCAAGACTCTTCTTGTCACCGCAACCAATTCTGAAACCCAGCCCGTCATCATCAGCGGTGCCGCGATATCAACCAAGTATTTTTCACTGGTTTCACCCAGTCTTCCGGTTACCGTTGCCGCCGGTCAGAGCGTCTCAGTGAGTGTAAAGTTCGCGCCCACCGGCGCAGGAACCTTTAACGCCACCGCCAGTGTTACCAGCAACGCCCTGAATTCAGTGCCGAACCTCGTGTTGTCGGGAGACGGAACGGACAACGGCGGCCAGCTGGGACTCTCTCCGGCCAGCGATGACTTCGGCAGCGTAGTCGTAGGAACTAAGCAATCGAAGACCGTGACCATGACCAACACCGGCACGGCCAGCGTCGATATCTCGCAGGTTTCCATTGGCGGGGGCGGCTTTCAAATGAGCGGAATCAGCGCTCCCCTCACGCTGAACCCATCTCAGAGCACGAGTTTCACGGTCGCTTTTGCGCCGCTAACGACTGGCGCGGCAAGCGGTACAGTCACGATCACCTCAGACGGTTCGAATCCCGCTCTGAGCATGGCGCTGACCGGTGCTGGAATTGCATCGGGAGCGCTGGGGTCGAATCCGGCGAGTTTGAGCTTCGGCAGCGTCCAGGTGGGAACAAAGCAGACTTTGCCAGAGACCGTGACGAACACCGGTGGTTCAAGCGTTACGATTTCTCAAGTCGGCATTAGCGGGTCCGGATTCACCATCAGCGGAATCTCGGCTCCCGTGACGTTAACGGCTGGCCAGACTGCCAGTTTCAGCGTTGCGTTTGATCCGGCGTCCGCAGGCGCCGTGGCCGGCAGCGTGACCGTGACTTCGAATGCTTCGAATCCGACTTTGACAATCCCTGTGTCCGGAACGGGCCTCGCGGCAGGCGCCCTCGGCTCGAATCCGAGCAGCCTGAGTTTCGGCAGCGTGCAGGTGGGAGTCAAGCAGACCCTGTCGGAAACATTAACGAATACCGGCGGGTCGAGCGTAACGATTTCTCAAGTCGGAGTCAGCGGGTCAGGATTCAGCGTGAGCGGGATTACCGCTCCCGTTACGTTGACGGCTGGCCAGAGCACCAGCTTTAGCGTTGCGTTTACTCCCGCGTCCGCAGGCGCGGTCAGTGGCAATCTCACGATTACTTCGAGCGCCTCGAATCCGACTTTGAACATTCCTCTATCTGGAACGGGCCTCGCGGCCGGCGCTCTTGGCTCGAATCCGACCAGCCTGAGCTTTGGCAGCGTGCAGGTGGGAGCTAAGCAGACTCTGTCGGAAACCGTCACGAACACCGGCGGATCGAATGTTACGATCTCGCAAGTCGGGGTCAGTGGAGCCGGGTTCACCATCAGCGGAATTACTGCTCCTGTTACGTTGACTACTGGCCAGAGCGCTACTTTCAGCGTCGCCTTTACTCCTGCATCCGGGGGAGCGGTGACCGGCAACGTCACCGTGACATCGAACGCCTCGAATCCGACGTTGACGATTCCGCTGTCAGGAACCGGCGTCACGCCCGGTGTTCTCGGATCGAATCCGACCAGCCTCAGCTTTGGCAGCGTGCTGGCGGGAAGCCAGCAGACCCTTTCCGAGACGGTGACGAATACGGGAGGAGCGTCCGTTACGATTTCTCAGATCGCAGTCAGCGGATCAGGATTCAGCCTGAGCGGGACCAGCGTTCCGGTCACGCTGACCACTGGCCAGAGCACCAGCTTCACCGTCGTGTTCGCTCCGACGTCAGCGGGCGCGGCGAGCGGCAATGTGGCGGTCACCTCGAACGCGTCGAATCCGACGTTGAATATTCCATTATCAGGAACCGGTACTGCGGCGGCAGGCCAGCTCACCGTTAGTCCCACCACCCTGGCTCTTGGCAGCGTCGTGGTCGGAACCACCGGACAGGGGTCGGGAAGCCTGACGGCCAGCGGAGCTGCCGTAACCGTTACATCTGTGAGTTCAAACAACGCGGTATTCAGCGTCAGCGGCTTGTCGCTGCCCGTGACCATCCCGGCAGGCCAGAGCGCTGGGTTCACCGTGAACTTCAGTCCTTCGACGACTGGAGCGGCCAGCGGCACGCTCACCTTCACCAGCAATGCACAGCCTTCTACCACAGCAGAAACCTTGACCGGAACCGGTGCGCCGGCGCCGGTGCATACCGTTGACTTGTCGTGGACCGCCAGCACGTCGCTGAACATCTCCGGCTACAACATCTATCGTGCGGTGTACACGACCTCGTGCGGTTCGTTCGCGAAGATCAACCCCACGCTGAATACCGGCACGCAGTACACGGACTCGGTGGTGGCAGACGGTACGTCGTACTGCTATGCCGCGACGGCCGTGGATTCGAGTAACGAGGAAAGTGGGTACTCGAATATCGTTTCCAACCTGCAAATTCCTCCTCCATAGGCTGTCGCATCTAGCGATCAGTTGCAGAAAATTTCACATCGGCCTCGGCTTGTATAGCGAGGCCGTCTGTTTTCAGGCATTTAATGCGTTCATAAGTGAACGCAAATCCGCGCTGACTACGCTATTTGGCGGTGTGCAATTGTCCTGCTGGCCACGCCCGCATGAACCACTGGCATCTTTGCGCCGGCGGCGGAAAGCGGCACACTGGCTGGCATGCGACTCCCCCAGTCGAGCAGTCAACCTGTCTCTATTTGTGTTCCTATCCGTTCCGTTTCCCTAGCCGTACTCATCGCCTTTGTTGCCCTGCTTCCATTGGGCTCTCGAGCGGCCACACCAGAACTGGTGTGCACGCCCGCAAAGGTGCGGTTTGGCGCGGTCACCGTGGGCCAGACGGAAACTCAACTTATGATTTTGACCAATACCGGAGACACCGCCACAACGGTTTCGGCAATCAGCGCGGGCGGAACCGAGTTCAGCGTTTCCGGTATAACTCTGCCCGCGTCTCTGGCGGCAGGGGAAAGCGTCACGCTCAGCGTGACCTTTGCTCCCACTGCAACCGGATGGACCGGATGGACCGAAGGAAACGTGTTGTTCACAGGCAAAGCATCGAACCCGAGCATTCCCTTGTGGCTCGCCGGATCGGGTGTGAGCACCGAACTGTTGATCGCCAAGCCGTTGAGTCTGTCCTTCGCACAGACGTCGGTCGGGTCCAGCGCAACCCTGCCCATTGTCCTGACGAACTCGCACAGCCACGCGCAAACATTGCAGGGGTTCCAGGCCTTGGGAAGTGAATTTTCCGTCAGCGGTCCCGCTGTGCCGATGTCGCTTGGCCCAGGGCAGAGCGTCACTCTCAAAGTAACGTTCAGCCCCACAGCCGCTGGCGAGGCCGGAGGAAGCGTCTTTGTATCGGGTCCAGCCCTGAACCTGCCTCTGACCGGAACGGGCACAACCGCGACCGCCGGGCAGTTGAGCATCACACCCACAGCGCTGAGTTTTGGCAAAGTGATGATTGGCGAGACCGGGACGCAGGCCGCGGTCATCACCGCCAGCGGCGGCAGCGTGACCATTTCCTCGGCGGCCAGCAGCAATTCTCAGTTTGCACTGCCCGGAGTGACTTTTCCGATCACGATCAGTGCCGGAAACAGCTTGCAATTCAATGTGTCGTTCACGCCGCAAAGCAGCGGAACCAGCTCGGGCAAACTTTCTTTCTCCAGCAATGCCAGCAACACTTCTGCTGCTGAGCCGGTAGCTGGCACCGGCACCACGCCTCAGGTGAGTCTGGGATGGAGCCCCAGCACTTCCTCCGTCCAGGGATACAACGTGTATCGCGGCACCGCGCCCGGCCAGTACGCCAAGATCAATCCCGCCCTGGATCCCAACACCACCTACACCGATACGTCGGTCGCCTCGGGACTGACGTATTACTATGCAGCAACTGCCGTAAATTCCAGCGGCGTCGAGAGTGGATACTCTGCGCCGGTCGAGGTTAAGGTCCCGTAACCGGTAAGCGGATATGCCTAGTTGATTGCCGACCAAGCGAACGGCGCGTGGGAGGGCAGTCAGTTTCTCGCGGGAATTCGCCGTTCTGTCTTCGGCGGTGTTACGGCCTCGCTGGCGGAAAGAGTATTCTTCAGATCCCACTTGCAAAATGGACAGCGGGTCGCCACCGAGTAGACGATTCGTCCAAAGGCCAAGCATCCGGTATTGGGACAGGCTCTCATGTTCGACTTCAAAGCCGCCGCTACGATAGCGGGCAAAGCGGCTTCTAAGGTCAACCTAGCACGAAGCCGGTAGCGCGGACGCGCTTCTTTTCTTTTGGCGTGGATTGATTTTTTTTCTAACTCGCGGGATTCCCCATCCTGCGCTTGGAACGCGAAGGGATGAGGAATCCCCGGGGTGGATGCAGCTACTTCAACGCCGCCAGCAGCTTCTGGCCGTCGGGCGTTCCCCAGCCGGTGCAGGGGTCCCAGCCGGCCTTCGCCGCGAAGTTGCCATCGAGCAATCCGTCGGTGTCATTGTTGCCCGTAGTGATGTCGTTCAGTGCGCCGTTCGGTCCGATCTTCGAATACAGCAAAGCGTTGAAATTTCCCACCCGTGCGCCCAGTTGCTGGTTGCATAGAGTGATGAGCGCCCCCCAGAGCGGCGCGGCCGCGCTGGTGCCTCCAACAACGCCAAACTGGCCTCCAGAATATGTCATGTAGCCGGTGTCGGGATCGGCGTTAGCGGCCACATCGGGAATGCCACGGCCTTTGAAATTACCGGGATTGATCGATGCCGGCACAATGCCCTGCTGCCAGTTCGGAATGGGAATGTAGTCGCTGATGCCGCCTCCCGTGCCGCTTCCCGGGCCATCGTTCCAAACCACTTCGCTCGCTGCCGCGGGTACATTACCCGCTTTGCGGTGCAACGTGGTGCCGCCAACCGCCAGCACGCTGGGATCGGTTGCCGGATAGTTCACGTGCGCCCGGCCATCTTTGATCTGTGCCTCCGATCCATCGTCACCGGTGGAAACACAGACGGTTATTCCCAATTGCGCCGCAGCCAGGAAGCTTTCCCCGATGTGATCGATGGCCGCCGGAGTCCACAGGATGGAATTCTGGAAGGTCTGATTCTCATCCCATCCCCAACTGATGGAAACCACCGAGGGGTCGTTGGTCTTGTCGGCGATGACTGCACTGATTGCGTCGATCAGCCCCTTCTCATCGAAGCTGGAGAAGTAAACCGCAATCGTCGCGTCCGGCGCGAGCGCTCCGGCCACGTCGATGTCGAGCATGACTTCTCCGGTAGAGTTCGGATCGGAGGTGGGATCGGTGGAGACGTCATCGACGGGGATAGTAAGAACGTTCGGCGCCGGGATGCCGAGTTTCTGGAAATAGGCAGTGACGCTGGCGGTTTCGACGCCACCACCGAATTCAAGCAGCCCAATGCACTGGCCCTTGCCGGTGGCATTGGGGAAGTTGTAAATGGTCGCCAGTTCCGGCGGCTCGAACCACGCCTGACGGGGCGAGGCCGCCATCGGAGTCAAAACCGCGACCTCCTTGGTCGCCTGGTGGCGGCGAAGATGACGGTGGTTGTTGAAGCCGAAGACTCCAGTCACCGCGTCCTTGAGTTCCTCCGGAACCGAGACGGGACCGGTGTGGGCGTGGAAATTCCCCAGCTTGTCGTGATGGTAGTCAAACAGGGTCACGCCGAACGCGTCGCTGATGTCTTTCACCGTGCCGCCCAGCCGCATGCGGGCTGCTCCCGGCTCACTGCGCGTGACTTGCAGGTCATGTTTGTGGGCGTAAGTTGCGATCGCGTCCATGGAATCGTCGGACGGGCCGAATTCGTTTTCCAGTTGATCGCGCGTCAAGTACTTGCGGTCGCGCGGTTTCTGGTTCTCGAGAGCATCGAGACTGGGCAGCTTTTTTCTGCGGGTAACTCCCAGGGTGACTTCAATCCACTGGTTCGGGCTGGTCTTGTGCTGGATCATTGATCCAGCGGGCAAAGTGTGGGTGCTGTTGCGTAGTTCAACGTGCTGCTGCATATTCATCTCCTAATCAGACGCGAATCGCACGCGAATCAGGCGCGAGTCAGGCGCGGTCAGGCGCGGATGAAACGCTGGTCAAAGGCGAAACGAAACGCGAGTGAAACGAAACTGCGGCACTTCTGGCCGCAGTGGTTCCTTGCATCCGGCGTGCGCGGCTGCCGGGGTGGACTTGCATTGGGCCGACTTGGGACTTGGGATGGCCCGATTCTGAACCGGGCCGAGTATGCGACGGGGAAAGAGGTTTCCACAGGTTAACCCCCAAGCAGATAGGTGTCAGGCACGGCCTTTGCCGCGTTTGTCTTACCCCCTTCAAATCCGCCTACTTCAGATCCGCCAGGTCAGCCTGCAGTTGCGCCAGGTTGAAACCCTGCGGCGTCGTTCTCTTTCCGCTCAGATAGTCGGTGCTGAGAATGGCGTAAGCCTCGTCGCAGTATGCTGCCCAGAAAGACCACGTCATAACCTGTAGTGCGCCCCAGGTCACAACCGTTACACCACGGGCGTCATACGCCATTACGGGGATGGCATGACCGCCCCAGGAACCTGGCTTGCCGTCGCCGGTCGGGCCTCCAGGAGGCACTGACCAGGGCTGATGATTCTGCGTCTGGGCCTGCGCGCTGGTGGGCAACTGCACGCCAATGTAGCACCCGCCGAAAATGTATACCGAGTCCATGATGTGGGTGTGGTTCGAGGGTTCCAGCGCCATGTAGGCGCCGATCTTGTGACTGGCGATCCCGGTCTGCCGCCAGTAATTGAGCACGTCCACTTCATTGGCTCCGTTGTCGTTGGCTCCGGTCGTGGAGTTGTAGCCGGTGATGGCCGAGTAGGCCGTGACGATCTGCTTGTCGGTTGGCGTCACCATCTTTCCCTTGGCGTTGGCTGTCCATTCCATGATGAGGTGGCCGGCGGCGGCGCAGGTGCAGTCGCCAATCTGGTCGTTGTCCATCATGCCCCAGGCGGTCACTTTCGACGTGAGATCGAAACTGGCCGGTGGCGCAGGCAGCGCCGGCGTCAAGTAAGAAGCCAGCAGCAAGGTTCGCGGATCGTGTCGCGCTGCTGACTTCCCAAGTTTTAATTTGCGCGGATCGGTGCGCGTAGGGTCGGATCGCATGGCGACGCTTTGCCGCGCGTCCGCCAAATCAAGTTTCTTCACAGCCATGTGAGAGTCTCCTTTGGCGAGCGTACAGAATTTCTGAAATTTTCAGGGCCGGCCGTCCACAGACCTGCCTTCGCGAACGGATGTGTCGACACTAGAACGTTCGAGGGGAAGAAGTTCCGCGAATATTAGTACGGGACCGGGCCGGGATCAAGCCTGGCGGGGGAGTTGTTACGAAAAACGAACAGCCTGATGTCCGCGGGATCTAACGCAGTGCCGCAGCATTTCATCATCATTGGCCTCGCGCTGCAGGAGTATACCGAGCGCCAGTTCGCTCAGCCCGGGGTTGGAGCCGCTGCGCCTGTGCAGGGAGCAAAACCGGAGTTCGTGCCTGCCGGCTTCGCTTCGTCGAAGAAGAAATTCAAGTGGCGGATCGAGCGGATCTAGCTGCCCAGACTCCCGCCCTTGCATCCTGCCGGGTGATCGACCTTCCGTCTCCCCTATCTCGCAATCGTCAGCACCGTCGCACCCGCGTTCGGGAACGGCGAGCCTGCTATGGGCGCGAGGGCTCCGGTTGTTGAATCGATGGTGAACGCGAAAATGCCGGCCGAGCTCGAGACGTAGAGGAAACGCCCGAAAATATCGGTGGTGAGCGCTCCACCGTGGATCGGGAACGGAGAGCCGGAAAGCGGCGTCAGAACTCCTGTCCCAGGCGCGATGCTATAGCCGTAGATGGTGCCGTTGGAGGCATAGAGAAAGTTGTTGACGGTGGTCAGCGAAACCGGGGTGTCGCCGATGGTGAAGGGTGAACCGGGCACCGGGTTGAGCGCGCCGCCGGGAGTCACAATCGAAAACGCCGCGATCTGGCCAGTCTCCGACAGGGTCGTATAAACGAAGCTCCCACTCGAGTCGACCACAATTTCGTAAGGCCGCGTATTACCACCAAAGTTTGGAATCGTGGGAAACGGCGAACCCGCCACGGCCGCCAGAGCGCCAGTCGAGTCGATGGTGAAAGCGAAGACGCTGCCCGGCGGATCGTCGGCGGAAGCGAATAGAAAACGGTTCTGCGGATCGACCGTGAGGTAGAGATTCGTTCCCGACAGAAAGGGCGAACCGGAAATCGCGGTCAGCACTCCGTTTTCATCGGCTTTAAGGGCGTCAATTCTGCCCGCGTCGCCGACATAGAGAACGTTAGCCGCCTCATTGGTGGCCAGCCCAGCCGCGAAGCTCAGCGGGCCCAGACCAAAAGGCGATCCTGAAACCGTCACCAGCGCGTCCGTGCCTCCGTTGATCGACCAGGCATCGATTGACGATTCCCCACTGATCGAGACCAGAGGGCTGGAGACGTATAGAAACTGGTCGTTCAGAACTGCCATGCCCAGGCTGTCGGTCGCCCTGGCCGTAGATACGGATGTCGATTGGCCCAGTGCCCCAGTGTTGTTGTCGATCGGGAACGCCGTGACTAGGCCGTTCACGCCGTTGGCATACAGGAACTGCGGAGCGAGGCAAACATCGCTATCCTGTCCGCACCCGCACGAGGCCAACGGGCATACCTTGATGCTGTTCGTCCCGCATCCGGCGAGTGTGAGCGCAGCGCATACGAGCAGGGTCACCGCAAGATAGTTTCGTGATGGCATGGCTCACCATCTTAGAACTTGGAAGGGCGCGACAAGTTGCAGGGCTGGGACAGTTTTTCGAGTGTCACCGAGAAGATCAGAAATGCATAGCGGACGCATTCGTCGGTAGTGGTTCAGTTTTGAACCACTACCCATTCGTCCGCCCCCTCGAGCGCGGCGCGAGCGACGCGGGCGGCAGTCAACACCTTGCCGCCGGACGAATGCTTCCTGGGCTACGTGATTTGGGTCTTACACCCAGAAATCGCTTTTCTTGGGCTGCGGCGTATTTTGGTCGGCGCTGACTCGGGCTGCCGCGGGTTCAACGCGATTGCGGCCGGCGTTCTTGGCCTGGTACATCGCGGCGTCGGCCGCATGCAGCAAGTTCTCGGATTCAGCGGCAGTTTGGCCAGTGGCCACGCCCAGGCTCAGGCTGACGGTAACGCTCGAGGGTCCAACCACAATGCTGCAACCTGCCACGTGGCTGCGCACGCGCTCGGCGAGTTCTGCAGCTTCGGCCAGTCCGCAACCCGGAGCCACGATCAGGAACTCTTCTCCGCCATAGCGTCCGACCGAATCGTATGGCCGAACCACGGATGCGATTCCGCTGGCGATGATGCGCAGTACCGTGTCTCCGGCGGCGTGTCCCCGGCTGTCGTTGATGGCTTTGAAATGATCGACGTCGACCATGATCAGCCCCACCGGTTGCTGGTCGCGTTCCGCCCGCAGCAATTCACGATCTAGAATTTCGAAGATCGCCTTTCGATTCCACAAGCTGGTCAGCGCGTCGCGGGAGGCCTCGCGGCGCAGCGCGTCCTTGAGCCGCACCAGGCGGTTCTGAGTGACGAGCAGGCGCGCGCTGGAACATACAAACGACAGAAATACCACCCCGGCGGCCAGTCCGAGGCGCTCGCGCGCAATGCGCAATGACATGAACAGGACCATCATCGGATAGAGCAGGAAAAATATCTCGGTGTAGACGCGCTTCTCGTGCCGCGGCGGGTCGAGCGAAATCTCCGGCGACTCCACCTGCTTCCAGGTGATCACGATGATGATGGGTGCGACCAGCAGCGCGCTCCAGAGAAGATCGAACCATGCGCCTGTGTACAAGCTACGCCCCGGGCCGTAGAAATACAGGGCATCGACGCATCCCGATAGCGTCAGAAAAATTCCCATGCGACCGAAAAGCGCGCGGGAGTCCCGTGATCGGGTGACGGCGGCGCGCACGACGAAAGCTCCCGCAACGAGGGCATAGCCTGCGAAATATGGAGTCCAGACCGAGTGCGCCAGTTCGTCGGGGCGATCCGCCTTGGGCAGATAAAAGAAATACAAATACGCCGCCACGCACACCAGCACCGCTTGCACGAAGTCGAGAGCGATGAGCGCGTCAACCTGTCCGGATTCGTGCTCGGGGTCGAGAAACATGGCCATGGCCAGAGGCACGAACCAGAAGATGAACAACAGATTGTTGATCCAGGAAACGAGCGGAGATGCCGCCAGATCGTTATAGACGCTGAGGGCCTGTGCGACCAGCCACAAGGAATACGCCACAGCGGTCAGGCGCCAGAACGAGTGCGCCAGCCCCTCCGATCGACGTGTGGCATCGACGATTGCGTAAATCAGCACCACGCCCAAAGTGCACTGCATCAGGTCCGACAGGAAAGGCCCGGGAGGTTTTGTCCCCAGGGCCGCGACCACACTAATGTGCAGCAGCCACAAGAGGCCGGCAACGGTCGCGATGATGCGAGTGCGTGGCAATGCAAATTCACCTATCTGCCCAGAATTAAAAGCGGCAAATTCAACAGAATTCTGTCGTTAGGGAAGATTAACCAGTTCTGCGAGTGGATCGGCTATCCGCCAACTGGACGGCACACTTCGAGGCCCCAAGACTCACTAGTATCCAGCATTATGAGGCCCGCTTCATCTGACGATAGTACCCCTGTCCTCATTACCAACAAACGGAAATCAGGACCAGCCTTCGAGCAACCTTTTCAGGATTTCCACGGCCTCGCCAAGTTTGTCGAGTTCCTCGGGAGTCAAAGAGCTGAGATGCGAAGCCAGGTAGTTGATACGCAGATCGCGTCCCTTTTGGATCAAATGTCTGCCCTTGGCGGTAGCGCGAATCCGCATGCGCCGTGCATCATGGGCGTCGGCCGTGATTGTAACCAGGCGGCTGCGGGCCATCCCGGCTACGATGCGGCTCATCGTGGGAGGTTTGACCTGCTCTGCTGCTGCCAATTCCCCCAGCGTTTTGCAGCCTCCGAATACGAGCACCGAGAGTGCCGAGAGACGCGCCGGGCCTTCGCCGGTGGCAACGTCCTGCTTGCGTACCCGGCGAAGCAGGTGAATGGCGGCCGAATGGAGGCGGTCGGCAATTACGAGAACGTCGGAGTTGCGATGAGGTCCGAGCGGGTCGTTGATCGTCGATTTCAGATTGTCGATGGAAGAGCGTGGCGTGGGGCTTGACTTTTGCATCGGAATATAGTTAGCTATGCTAACTAATTTGACCAGGGAGGTCAAGACTATGAACACTGCTGCTGCTGGAATCGGAATTTCACGCATCGGACAGATTGCCATCAACGCCCACGACGTCGAGCGCGCCGCCACTTTCTATCAGGATGCGCTGGGGCTGAAGTTGCTGTTCAAGGCCCCGCCGGGACTCGCTTTCTTCGACTGCGGCGGCGTGCGCTTGATGCTGTCGCGTCCGGACAAGCCAGAGCTCGATCATCCCAGCTCAATCCTGTATTTTTCTGTTCCCGACATTCTGGCGGCGCACGCGAACATGAAAGACAAGGGCGTGAGGTTCGAAGACGAACCGCACCTGCTCGCTAAAATGCCGGATCACGATTTGTGGATGACTTTCTTTCGCGACTCCGAGGGGAATCTGCTGGGGCTGATGAGCCAAGTGGCCAGGTAGCGGAGGTTACGTGAGAGGGATGGGTTAATGCTGCGGCTTGGCTCTACCTTGTGACTCGCCACAACACCTGACACCCGAGACCTACGACCCGAGACCTACGACCCGAGACCTACGACCCAAGACCACTCCCTCTCCTGCTATCATCGCTTTCGGAGTATCCGCATCATGGAATTCCTCGACGACGAAGATTTCGAAGACGACGAGATACCCGTTCTATCTGGAAAAGGAGAAGGCATCATGGACGAAGCCGCGGGCACAGGCTCGGGCGCTGGGCGCCGTAACGAAGACATTGCACTCGATCTCATGAAATTCATCGCCATGACCACCGGCTACGGCAAGACGACGAGCGGAGGCGGAGTCGGCTTTTCCGGCGGCGGGGCTGCCGCCAAGCCCGAGGACTACGCCGCCCATCTGCTCGAGCTCTACGGAAAATGCTTGAGCGCAGTAGGGGCGAAGAAATAAACGGTTCGCGAGCGCCCTCGGGGTTCTCTAGAACAGCGCAGTCGAGCGGCGATTCCAGGACTTTCCTTTTTCCTGCGCGATTTTTTCCATGTCGGCGACGTATGCCCCGGCCTGTGTCAGGACATGGTGCAGGTCGTTGCCGATGCTGATGAAGGTGAATCCTTTTTCGAGGAATTCGCCAACGCGAGACGTACCGAATAGAAACAATCCCAGGATCACGTTGTTCTTGCGCGCGTGGTCGATCAGCTTCCTGGTTGCGGCGTCGAGTTCGGGCGAAGTGTACATGTGGGGGAACTCGTACTTGTTGTACAGGCCCATCGACATGCAGAGATCGTTCTGCCCGAGGAAAAGAATGTCGACACCGGGGACGGCTGCGATCTCCGCAATATTCTCGATGCAAGAGGCGGTTTCGACCTGTAGCGCAACGATTCCTTCGCTGTTCCAATTGCCCGCGTAGCCAAGAAGTCCGGCCCGGTTCATGCTGCGCTGAGGGAAATAAACCGAGCGCGTGCCGACCGTGGGATACTTCGTACAGCTCACGGCGATGCGGGCCTCTTCGGCGGTATTGATATAGGGAATGAGGACGCCGTCGGCGCCCATGTCGAGCGACTGCTGGATGCTGGGCCGATCGTCGTATCCCCCAACACGCACCAGGGACTTGGCTCCGCCATTGGCGATGCCACTCAGCATGGCCGAAAGTTTCTCGTAACCCATGGGACCATGCTGAGTATCGACCAGCAGCCAGTCGTAGCCACTGTGTGCGAGTTGCTCGGCGACAGTAGGACTGTGCGCGTTGAGGAAAAGGCCCATCTTTGGGCTTCCGCCGCGGAGCTGTTTTTTGAATTCGGATCCGCTGAGTGCGGGGTCGGGCATGTAGCCTCCTTGAAGTCGAATTGCGTAGTTTACCGTATGGCGCAAGGGCACTGGGGAATGTCACGTTAATTTTTCGGAAGAGTGACCAAGGGGCCGAGGGATAGGTGGGAACGATCGAGATTGGCAGATTCGTCGATTGCGGGCGCAATCGCACCGGCAACTATCGGAATGACAATGCTCGACAGATCAAGAAAATCCCGTCGTCGCTCAGAATGACAAGGTGTTGAGATTACGCCTATAGTGGGTTTGGCAGCGAGGAGATCCGGATGCGATTGCTATTGAACTGGATTCTGAGCGCGGTTGCGGTTTGGATTGTGGCTCAGTTGGGGATCGGAATTTCAGTGCGCGGCGCGGTGTCGGCGTTGATCGCGGCCCTGGTAATAGGGTTCATCAACGCAACCCTCGGAGCGCTCCTCAAGATTATTACTTTTCCTTTGACGCTGGTCACCCTGGGTGTGTTCTGGTTCGTGATCAATGCGCTGATGCTGGAACTGGCTTCAGCACTTCTTGCTCCGGGATTCCAGGTCCGCGGTTTTCTGGCAGCATTCGTGGGCGCGATCGTGCTGAGCATCGTCAATCTGGTCTTGAAAGCCCTTCTGGTGCCGGCGAAGGATCAGCGTTAGAACGCTTTCGCTCAAACTAAACCGCAGAGGGCACGCTCGTCGAGGAATCCGTTTCGTCTAGATGCGCCACCGCGTGAATCTTTTCCAGCGTTTTCTCCGGGTCGAAAATTCCCTGCAACCAGGTCCGATACCACTGGTAGCGCCGTCCGCTTCGGGTGCGAACCACGATAGTCGGCGTCGACGGCGGTTCCCCGCCACTATCCATCTCAACCACTGCCGAGACGATCTGATCGTAGGGGACCATCTGAAACTCGTGGCCGGAATCGTAAACCAGCATCGTGGCGGTGAAACGAAACGGGCCGAGCGCGTCGAAATGTTCGGCCATCTCGATGTCGAGGCGCTCGCAGATCTCTTCGCGATTGCCGTAGCGCGCCAGTTCGTGGTTTACCGGATGCTTCTCGGGAAAACGCACCCAGATCAAAGGAAATGCGGTAAAGAACAACGACGCTAAGACGAAGAGCAGGAACCCAGCGGTGCTTCCGGCGCGGAAATCCGCGGGGCCAGCCAAACCAGGCGCAAACCAGCGCCCAGCCGGCGAATACCATGCCCGCGAGCAGGAACGAAAGATTAATCCCGCGAATTTTGCGCCTGGTGTATCTCAACAGCTGAATCCCATCTACGTCTTCGGCTGAGAGCTTGACTTCTTTGGCTTAATCGCCTGCCAGTCTTCCTCTGTGAGAATGCGGCCGAGATTGCTGAATTCTCCGGCACCCTGCAGAAACTCTCCGCCGTCCATGCGGATAACTTCGCCGTTGATGTAGCCAGATCCATCGCTCACCAAAAATGCCGCAAGGTTCGACAACTCCTCGACCGTGCCGAAACGATGCAGGGGATTACGGTCGAGAGCGACCGCTTCAAGTCCAGGCTGCGGCAGCACGCGCGAGAACGCACCCTGCGTGGGAATCGGGCCGGGAGCGATGGCGTTCATGCGAATGCCCCGATTGCCCCACTCCACCGCCAGGCTGCGCGTGAGCGCTTCGACTCCAGCTTTCGACACGGCAGAGGGCACAACGTAGGCCGAGCCGACCGGCGCGTACGTGGCCGAAATGCTGAGGACGGTACCGGGACGGTTGGATTTGAGCCAGCGGCGTCCGCAGGCCATGGTGCAGTTGAGTGTGCCCATGAGCACGATGCCGATGACGGAGTTCCACGCGCCAGGAGAAAGCTCTTCCGTGCGGGCGATGAAGTTTCCCGCGGCGTTGTTCACCAGGATATCGAGAGGGCTCTCCTTCCAGATGGAGTCGATCATGGCTTCCACGGCGTCGAGATTACGCACGTCGCAGGGCAGTGCATGAATAGTGCCGTGCGTTGTTTCGAAGAGCTGGGCCGCGGTCTCCTCCAGAACCTCTTCACGCCGACCGCAGATGTAGACGGTGGCTCCAAGCTCGAGGAAGCGTTGGGCCATTCCTTTGCCCAGGCCGGTGCCGCCCCCGGTGATCATGATGCGCTTGTTGTGGAGAAGGTCGGGGCGGAACATGGGTTCCTCGGCTTTCAGTTGTACGTACAAAGCAGGTTCCTCACCGGACTTGCGCCCGGTTCGGAATGAGAGATTATAGGACGTGGGGCGGGCGTCCCGCCGGCCGTCGCGGGAACGCCTTGCCCGTGTAGTCACCTAAGTACCGCAGGCCACCCGGAAGCCGTAATCCGCGTACTGGAATTGCGGCGGAATGCTGGAGCGGGCCGAGCAGCGGGCAACCTTGATCTGGTGGCGCCACGACCCTCCGCGCGAAGCTTTGCGTTGACCTTCTTCAGGACCACGCGGATTCCGCTCGGGCGAGACCGCGTAGTAGTTCGGTTCATACCAGTCACTGCACCACTCATGCACGTTGTCGCCAATGTCGTACAGGCCGAACGCGTTGGGGGCATATCGGGCCACGGGATCGGGGCCGGTTTGCCAGCGTGCCGCATAGTCCGGCCGAGATTGCGGTGGGTCGTCGCCCCAGGGAAATTGTTTTTGTTCGAGGCCGCCGCGGGCGGCGCACTCCCATTCGGCTTCCGTCGGCAAACGGTAGCCGCGGCCCGTCTGCGAACTCAGCCACTCGCAGTATCGAACACCTTCGTGCCACGATACTCCGGCGACCGGCTGCTGCGGATGGTTAAAGTTCGGGTCCTGCCAGAACGGAGGCGGTGCGGCACCGGTCGCCAGCAGGAAGCGGCCATATTCGTCATTCGTGACTTGCGCGGCGGCGAGTAGAAACGCATCGACCCACACGCGATGAACGGGACATTCACAATCCTGCCCGGAGTTCGATCCCATCAGGAACCATCCCGCAGGGATCTGAACCAAGGTTGGTTCCAGCAGAGGTGCCGGAGTTTGTTGCTGGACTGGAGTGAGTACCATGATCGTGAGCGGCATGATAGTTGCCGCGGATGCTCTGCCGCGTTAAAGTTTACCAGCGCGGCTGCTTTGGAGGATGGAATGGCGGATAAAAGACTGAGCTTTCAGGCGAAGATCCAGGGAAAAGAGGCGGGCGTTGTGGCGGCGATAGCTCCGCCGGTGGATGCGATCGAGTATTTCGGAACGCGCGCCCGCGTGCCCATCCGGGGGACGATCAACGGCTTTCCATTTCGCTCGTCGCTCATGCCTTGCGGCAACGCCCGCATGATGCCCGTGAACAAGACTCTGTGCCAGGGCGCGGGCGTGCAGCCGGGAGACATCGTCGACGTGGTCATGGAGCGGGATGAGCAGGAACGCACGGTCGAAGCTCCTCCCGAGCTCAAGAAAGAATTGGCGAAGAACAAGAAAGCCCAAGTGCGGTGGGATGAATTGGCCTTCACGCACAAGAAAGAAATGGCGACGTCGATTTCCGACGCGAAACAGGAAGAAACGAAGAAGCGCCGGCTGGCGAAGGTGATGCAGGTGCTCAGGACCGGAGCGAAGTGGACGGGCTAGCCACGCAACTGTTTCACGACCGTCGCGATATCGTTTTCCTGGAACAGCCGGATGGCAGCGATGCCGGCGGCTCCGGCTTCGAGGCAGGCGTGGGCGTCGGCCAAGGTGACACCACCCAACGCCAGGACTGGGATTCTTGCCTTACAGGCTTCGCGAAGAAGTTTGAGCCCCACGGGCTGCAAACCCTTTTCCTCGAAAACGGGTCCGAAGACCGCCAGGTTTGCCCTGTTCTCTGCGGCCTCAGTTACTTCTGCAGGCGAGTGACAGGAGACCGCGATCAGCGGAGCCAGCGGTGAGAGTTGGCCGGTAGAGCTTGCCCCACATTCTTTCCACATTTCTCTCACATCTTGCGGCGATGCATCGTCGCTGCGCAAGTGCACTCCGTCTGCTCCGGCGGCCAGTGCAACGTCAGTTCGGGAGTTGATGAAAACAGCAGTTGCCAGTTGCCTGTGGTCGGTTGCCAGCCTTCGAGCTTCGCGAATTGCGCTGACCGCGTCTCGGGCCAAAGCCTCCAGCTCGCGCGTAGAGAGATCCTTTTCACGGATCTGGATGTAGTCCACGCTGACACGCGCAGCTTCTGAGATTTTTTCCACAAGGCGCCGCCGGCGGGTAGATTCATCTGTCGCGAAGGCGGTGCGGTCGGTGATGTAGTAGAGGAGGGAAACTGGCATCCACCTTGCAGTTTAATGCAAGCCATCAAACACCCACGACCTGCGACCCGCACCTAGGGCCTCGTCTTCGCGATATCCGGCAGCACTTCGCCCTGCTTCTGCGTGCCGCCGCCGAGATGGTATTTGGCCAGCCCGTCGCGCAGGAACTCGAACGCTTCCTCCGGCGAATCGAGAAACTTGAACTGGTCGAGGTCTTCCGGCGACACGGCGCCGGCGTCGACAAACGCCTGGAAGTTCATAATGCGGTTCCAGTATTCGCTGCCGTAAATCACGACCAGGATTTTCTTGGCCAGCTTGTCGGTTTGCGCCAGTGTCAGGATTTCAAAAAGTTCGTCCATGGTGCCGAACCCGCCGGGGAAAATGACGAGCCCCTTGGCCAGATAGGCGAACCAGAATTTACGCATGAAGAAATAGTGAAACTGGAAGTTCAGCGACGGCGTGATGTATTGGTTGGGGGCCTGTTCGAAGGGCAGCTGAATGTTCAGGCCGATGGTTTTGCCCCCGGCTTCGTGGGCACCGAGGTTGGCGGCTTCCATAATGCCGGGCCCTCCACCCGTGGTCACGACGAAACGGTGGCGGCGCGCCGGAATCTGGATCGACCACTTCGTGAGCATGCCCGCGAGCTTGCGCGCGTCTTCGTAGTAGCGAGCCATGTCGAGTCCGGCCTGGGCTCGCTTCAATTCTTTGTCGAATTGATCGGGTGGCACGGCCGCGTGATTCTCCTTCACGTTAGCCAGATCCACCGCAGCTTGTTCGCGGCCATGAAAACGAGCCGATCCGAAGAAAACGACCGTGTCCTGAATCTGCTCGCGGCGGAAGCGCGCCAGCGGTTCCTGATATTCCGACAAAATCCGCAGGATGCGCCCGTCCGGGCTGTCGAGAAAAGGTTCGTTCTGGTAGGCGACCGGCGCGGACTTGAGATGGTCAGTCATTATCGTTCTCTCCACATCAGGATACCGGAGCGGGAGCGTTGGGGGAAATACGCAGGCAGGCACGGGGAGGTCTTGGGTCTTAGGTCTTGGGTCTGGAGTTTTGTTCTAAGCTGAAGCCGGAGATCGAAAGCCGAAAACCTAACGCCTAACACCCAAGACCCAGCATCCGGCACCACCCTACTGCTGTTCGTGGTAGTGCAACGCCTCCCAGAAACCAATCCAGATGTCGAGCAAGCCCAGGCCGCTGCAGAGGCCGCGGAAAAATCCGTTGGAGACGATACTTCGCAGGTCGGGGAACGAGAGTAGCAGGTAGTTGTCGGTCCACTCCGGCGTCCACGGCAGAATGATGAGGAGCACTCCGGCGACGGCACTGATCAAAACAAAAAGAAAAACAGAAATGCGGTGCATCCAGAGTTGTAAGCCGCTGGGGATCGGAACCGGTGCGTCTGGAGCAGGCGGATCGAGCACCGCCGTCGGAGTTTCCGCGGGCGCAGCGGTCTCCGGCGGTTTTGCGGGGGTGCCGGAGACGGGCGTGGTTTCACTCATCCTAGGGCACTCCCGATGAGGCTCATCCCGGAACCAGCGGAGAAAGAGCTGCGACGCGCACCAAAGCCCGGCCGGAGACGATTAGGCACAAAACCCATCGAACTATTCTACGGCTTCAGGGCCTTAATGCGCTCGGCCACGTCGCGATAGTCGATGTTGTTGCCGTAGACCTCCATGAAATGCTTGAGAGCGGAAGACTTGTCGCCGGAGGTTTCGTAGGCGGAGGCGAGTTCGTAGTTCAGCGCGACCCGGGTTTCGCCGTCAATGCCAGGAACCTGGAGAGCCTTGTCGTACCAGCGCACGGCGGCCTCAGGCATGCCTTTTTCCAGGAAACAATTTGCCAGCCAGGTGTAGGTCTGCATAATCTGCGGGAAGGCGTGCCCGCGATCGAAGAACTGGCAGGCTTTCTGCAGCTCTCCAATGGCCTCGTCGAGCAGGCCCATTTCGCGGAACGCAATGCCTAGGTTGTAATGCGTTTCCGGATCTTCGTCCGCCGAAGCTACGTCGGATTCGAGATCCTGCTTGAGCTCGCCGAACATTTCGGCGAGATCGACACCCGCGTCTTCGCCGAACGGGGAAGACTTGGCAGCGGCGGGCGCAGCCGGAGTCTGCGGTTTGGGAGCTTCCACCGCCGGCGCGTGCCAGGCCGAAGCCGTCGCGGCGGGCGGTTGTGCCGGAGGTGCGACGTGCGACACCGCCGAGGCAGACGCGGCGGCGCTGGCCGCCATCGGCGAGCTGAACTTTGGCGTGGTTACTGGAGATGCAACTGGGGGCGCGACTGGAGCCGCTATTGGCGGCGCGGACTGAGCCTTGGCGACGGGAACCCCAGTCTGCACCACCGGCGCAGCTTTCAAGAAGTCTTCGCCCAGAGACGATTCAATGTCGGCAACGAACTCGCCCAGAACCGGCGTAGCCGGCGCGGCGGCGACCCGGGCTGGGGTGTGCGCAGCCGGAGCAAACGCGGGAGCAGAGGGCTTGGTTGCGGCAGGTTTCGCTACGGCCCGGGCCACGGGCGGGGCTGCAGTCTTGGCGACCGTTCCCGGCAGGAAGCCCGCCCCCAACGAACTTTCCAGATCGGAAACAAAATCTTTGAGAACTCCCGGCTCGGTTTCTGGCTCGAGTTCCGGCGCCGGATGATGAGCGACCGGTTCCGGCTCAGGCTCGACAGAAGCTTCGGCAACCACCGGAATCTCTTCGACCGGAATTTCCTCGACTGCAATTTCTTCAACACCCGCAGCTTCGGGTTCGCCGATTGCATGCTCTTCGACCGCCGCGGGTGCTTCCTCGACAGCTTCTACCTCGACCGGTTCGACCTCAACGGACTCAGCCACTTCGACCGATGGAATGTCGTCGGCCGTTAGCTCTTCAAATTGAGGTTCGGCGGGGACCGCAGTTTCTTCTTCAGCCGGCCGCGTGGCGGCCTCCACCTCAGCACGGAGCTGCGCCACCTTCGCGCGGTTACCGGTCAGAGTCTGGAGTTTGGCCAGGGCTGCCATTGCCTGCTCGGGCATGCCGTGCGCGAGATAGAAGCGAATCTCTTCAACCGTCTCGTCTTCTTTACCCGACGGGCCTTCGTGTTCCCCGGCGGCGCTGGCGACCTCGGCTTCTGCAACTTCCGCCGCGGGTTCATCGCCCTCGACCGAGATATTGTCATCCCACTCCGAGGAGAGATCGATTTCCGAGGACGCTGCGGCCGGTTCGGCCTGCGCCGCGGTTGATTCGTCGACGACCGCAAATTCGTTGTCGACGGGCTCAACCGTGATTCCTTCCGCGTCGGCAGCCGTGGGCCAGGGCGAGGCAGCTTCCTCTTCTGAAGCGGCCTCTTCCGAAGCAGATTCTTCGGTCGCACTCTCTGCCGGAGCTTCGTCGACCGAGAACTCGGGCACAGCGCTTTCCGCTTCGTCGACTTGAACTTCTTCCACCTCGGGCGCGTCCAGATAGATCGGAGCCTCTTCCACATGCAGGCTGGGCGCGGGAGTCGAGGAACGTTCCTCGTAACGCTCCGCCAGTTCTCCGTAACGCGTGGCTTCCTCCGGATGATCCGCATCGGAGTAGACGCTCTGCAAGGTGCGGCAGCAAATACCAGCCTCGGCGAATCGCCCGGCGCGAGTGTGCAACGCCGCCAGACGCTGGTTCAAGCGAAGATCGGTGGGTGCCATTGGGAGCGCCCCCACGAGCGGGCCCAGCGCCTTGGCCGGCATGTTGTAAGAAATGAAGAGTTCAGCGTCAGTCAGTGCGGACCGAATCGCCAGCGCAACCTCATCGGAATAATGTTGGTGAATCGACGGCGCCGTCGCTTCCAGGTCGTCGATCAGAACGACAGCCTCTTCGGGCGTGATCAGCTTGCTGCCGGAAGTTCCGCCGAGCTGGCTGACCACCTGCTGGTAGTTCTGCATGTGCAGAGGGTTCTGCGGCTCGATGGTGGCCAGTTTTTGGTAAAGATCGCGAGCGCGCGGCAAGTCTCCGGACTGCACGCTGGCATGGGCCAGCAGTTCCGTAACTTCACCGATGTGCGTGGTCTCGCCGGCTTTGTGGAACAGGTCCAGCAATTTCTGCAGCGAGTCGGGATTTTCCCGCACGTGTCCGATGATAGTGTGCAGGGCGTCGAGGACCTTATCCGAATTTTCCGCCAGAAGTCGTTCGGCGTGCTGGTCGAAAACCTGAAGGGCGTTCTCGTACTGCCCGGCCTGCATGAGGGCGTCGGCAAAGCTGGAGATGGCCGGCAGATCGTTGTGCACGGTCAGCAGCTTGTTGGCGACCGCTCCCGCATCGGAAAGTTGTCCGCTCTGCAAATAGGCCTTGAGCAGGTCGCGCAGTCCGTCGGGATTTGAATCGATATCCGGGACTTTCGAAAGCGTGGCGACGGCGCCGGCCGCATCGCCCGACTCCATCAGATTCTTGCCTTGCATCAGCAGCGCATAGGTGTTCCCCGGATCGAGCGTTAGCATCCGCTGCAGAACTTCATCGGCGGCGGCGAGCGATCCGCGCGAGCGCAGGCTCTCGGCTGCGGCCGAGAAAATTTGCCACGCCTCCGTCTTCTTCCCCAGGCGAATATAAACTTCCGCCAGTCGCACCCGCATGGTGCTGTTTTCCGGGTCCATCTCCAGAATCTTCTGGAAGATGCGAACCGCGTTATCGAGTTCGCCGGCCTTCAGGAATTCTTCCGCTACCTGCAGGTACTGGGCGCGGGCGTCGTTGAAAAGGCCCTGCTGGGTGTAGAGTTCCGCCAGCTTCAGCAAGCTCTCAAGCGAAGGCTGGAGCTTGCAGATCTTCTTGTACATGGCGATGGCCTTGACCGTGAAGCCTTGGCTGGCATAGGCATCGCCTACGGTCTTGAAACATTCGGTGGCTTTGTCGCTTTCGCCGCTCCGCGAATAGAGGTCGCCGACGGTGTTGGTGACCGTCAGATCCTTGGGATCGTTCTTGAGGATCTTCTCGTACTCGGAGATGGCATTCGGCAGTTTGCCCTGCTGGACATACTTCTCCGCATTGGCGAGAACCTTCTGTTTGTTGAAACCGAACAGCGCCATAAGAGTGCGAACCCCAGGACCTGGTCTTTGAGAACAACCTTCAACCGAAACGCAGATTGCTGAACGCACCGGGTGCTCGGGGAACTGCTCCCGGGGATTGCCCTGAGGGTCATCTCACCTATCGGCAGATGGACCGACCGGACAAGGCCAATTGTACGTCCGGACTCCAGGAACCGCATGGTTACCAAGGGTTACCAAAAGGGAGTGTACGAGTGGGTTACCAAGGGAACCGGTGGAAGTGTGACTTCCAAAGGGGACAAAGCAGCATCCGCGGGCTTCCTCGTCAGCTAACTTCCATCGACCCCTTGTATGCATTTGTTAAGCGCACTCGGACCAGCCAAAAAATCAACATAATCAATGGCAATATGGTGAGAATGGAATACAACGTCGTACTGAATAGAGCCTGCGGCAGGTGTTGCCCCAGCCCCACTGCTGAAAGCAATCTCAATGGACGGTTCGAGGGTCCCAGGAAAAAAGACCCTGCCGCAATGAACAGCCCAAAGCACATGCGCCAGAGATGCCGTGCGATGCGCTTTGCTCCACGAACACCGGGACCCACCAGCATACGAATGTCTCCCACGGCAGCCAGCAGCATCACAGAACCCATAAAGAAGGTCATTCCGACGGGGACTCCGTCTTGTGAACCCGCTCCGCTATGCACGATTTTTATACCGTTTATCCAGGTGAGGATACCGAGCGCCAATGGAATCAAGAGCACGACCCAATCGAAGCGACTGGTTTCCCCGTCCCTGCGCCTGGCGGTCAGCCATGCGGTTCCGATCAGATAACAGGTTAGAATCCCGCCGCCGATATTGTTCGGTTGATGCCTCACGATTGCCAGGTAAACCGCGGCGACGGCCATCGTGAGCATGGACGCGACAAAGACCTTTCCCGCCAGAACATGGCGCGGGGAACCTTTTCGGAAAGACATTGCAGCGGTCCCCGACAGCAACCCTGAGGTCCCCGCGCAGATATGGCCAATCAGTATGGGCGAATAGGGCATGAGTACCTTCCTTGGAGATGATATACGCGGACCCGAGCCCGAACGTTCCACTGGGCAATATGAGCTCCCCTCCGGCAAGAATGAGCGAAATATTGGCCTGACTACACATTGAGGCGTCGCCTTGGCTACTCGGAAGTCAACAATCTTGCACAACAGCCAAGGAACGCCTCCTCCGGAAATCGCCTCTAGTATGAATGTGCTATGTGGCGTCTGTGGGGGATGGTGTATTTTTCCAACTGCGAAATTGTGGTCGCGTTGAAGGGAGGACAAGAATCAACATGACTTGGATTCGAACCGTTTCACTCACTGAAGCCGACGAGAAACTGCGCAAGGCCATTGAGGGCGAGCAGGGGTTTTATCCCAAGGAATATCGAGACCCGGTGCATCCGGATGAATCGGGCGGGTCATCGATTGTAGGGTCGCACACGTTGATTCCGGATGCGCTCTTCCATGCCTTCGCGACGTTTGGCTCGCTGATGTCGCCGGACCTGCCCCTGAACCGCGCGCAGCACGAGATGATCGCGACCATGGTCTCGGTCACCAACCGGTGCGCGTATTGAATCGAGTCACACGCAGAGTTTCTGCGTAGGGTGACGCTGGATAAAGAAATGGTCGAGGCCTTGGAGAAGGACTACGCTTCGGCGCCAATCTCGGCCCAGGACCGCGTCATGCTCGACTACGTAATCAAGCTGACCAAGGATGCGACCAAGGTCTGGAAGGACGACATTGAAGGCCTGCGAAAAGCCGGCTTCGACGATCGCGGCATTCTGCAGATCACGCTGATCGCGTCCTGGTTCAACTACATCAATCGCGTAGCGGATGCGCTGGGGGTGGGCCGGGAGTAAGCGACTGGATCGGGCTGCGATTCGGCGACGCTCAACCCTTGAAGGGCACGCTGTAGTGCGACGCCACCACCTGCCACTTGCCCCCGACTCTCATCCAGACGTCAGTCAACCGGTCGTGATACTCGTAGGGTTTCCCATTGGAATCGCCCTTCTCGTGATAAGCGCCAGTTACGATGGCCGTGTCGCCATGCATACGAACCTTCAGGTCTGAGAGTTCGGCTACTGCGACGTGAACGCTGGCGTCTGCGCTGTGGCTGATATAGCCGGCCTTGCTGTAAACGCTGCCGTCTTCGATGGTGATGACGAACTCCTCCGCCAGCAGCGACGAAAGAATGTCGATGCTGCGTTCTTTGTATGACTGGGTCCATTTCAGTTCCAGCGAGCGTATGGTGGCAGCGTCCGACTTTTCCTGCGCCGGTAGAGATTGCGATGCGGCCAGCAGACAAAGGATCACACTACAGCTTTTGAGGGAGTGCATTCTCCTATTTCGCACACTCGGAGTGAGACTGCAAGTTCCTAGCGTGGCCCCGGTTTCTTGCCGGGTCGTAGCAACAGTGCAGAAATCCGTTCCAAATCCTCGCTGGTCAGGATGCACGAGCTTCCCAGCGGCCCGGTGAGAATCCGGTTGACCTCGTCCAGTGACTTTCCTTTGGTCTGGTCGATGAAGCGCGCCCAATCCCTGGCGACCGCGGCGCGCTCCTCCGAACTGGCGTCGGCACAGAATTTGCGCACCGCTTCCTCCGGCGAGCCGTACTCATCTTTCATGTCCTGGTGAAAATAGCCGCGCAAAAAACTGCGCAGTGCCGGGAAATCGGCGGCGACGATCGCGCCCGAACTCTCTCGTGGATCTGCAGTACTCATCGTCGACACTCCGGATAGGCCGTCAGCACGTGATAGTTATTTGCGCCGTCCCACTTCAACACGATGACTGCCTGAGCGCAAGGCACGACTCGGTCGTCGCCGCGGCGCAGCGTTCGTCCAAAGGGATGCGCCGCGTCGCCGTCGTAATCGAGAACCAGATTCGGATGCCCATTCTCGCGCGCGAGCCAGCGGGAAATCTTGTTGCTCTCCTGCGCAAGCGCCGCGCCTACGGCAGCTTCGGCGCTTTCGCGGTCGTTCCATGTGGAGGCAGCTGAGATGTTGCGCTCGCGCCGCAACCGCTCGCCCAGTTCGGCATCCGTGCGCCCCACATGCTTGCGCAAAGTATGTCCGCCCGCGGCCTCGTCCTGGGAAAGATCGCGCGAAGGACCACGCCGCGCGTCAGAAAATGGCTGCGTCGCCGGACCACTTTCCGGCGCCGGAGGCCGGGTACAAGCCGCCGCCACGGCGAGTAGCACGAACGCCAGTATCCCCCAGGCAAAGCGCGGTCGGAATGAGGCAAGCTGGCGCATCGGAGGAAGCCAGAGTACACAACCACTCGCCAAAAAGCATCCGAAGAGGCTTCGATAGTTCAGTTCGAGGGTAGTGCAGTTCGAAAACTGTAACAGGGCGCATTCTCCGGGCTAACGCTTCCACTAGACTTGGCTTGAAAGGAGGAAGACACTCGGACGTCGACGTAATCGCACAGCCATGGCCATGGCCGAATCCCTAGCAGAGTTTTTCTCGGAGCACTTTCGCGCCCACCGGCACGAGTGCGCCTTCCGCCAGCGCCGCGGATACCGCACCGAATCGTTCACTTACGGCGAGGTCCTGGAAATGGCCTTCGGAGTTGCGCACAAGCTGGCAGCACGAGGAATCGTAATAGGCGACCGCGTGATGCTCTGGGGCGAGAACTGCGCCGAGTGGGTTGCGGTCTACTTTGGCTGTGCTCTTGCCGGAGTAATCGTCGTCCCCATGGACGACGGCTCCGCAACCGACTTTGCCATGCGGGTGTTCCATCAGGTTGAGGCGAGGTTGCTCATTGGGTCGCGCTGCCGGGTATGCGAATTCGCAGCGGCTGGAGCGCTGACCGCAACCTTGACTCTCGAAGACTTGCCCCAAAGCCTTGGCGCCCCAGAGGCCAGCCCACCGCAGGTCGCGCTGGGCCACAACGACACCCTGCAAATTGTTTTCACCTCCGGTACCACCGCTGAACCCAGAGGCGTAGTCATCACCCACGGAAATGTTCTCGCCAACATCGCTCCGCTGGAGAGCGAAATGCGGCGTTACCTGAAGTATGAGCGCTTGGTGCATCCCATACGCTTCCTGAATCTGCTTCCCCTCAGCCACGTGTTCGGTCAGTTCCTGGGAATGTTTCTGCCTCCGCTCCTCGGGGGCACGGTGATTTTTCAGGACGAACTGAAGCCCTCGGAGATCGTGAACACGATCCGCCGCGAACGTGTCTCGGTATTGGTAAGTGTGCCGCGAGTGCTGCAGTCGCTCAAACAGAAAATCGAGCGCGACCGGGAAGATGAGAAAGAGCTGGAAGATTTCCGCGCCCGCCTCCGCTCTTCCAAGGGCAAGCATTTCCTCCGTCGCTGGTGGATATTTCGCGACATCCGCTGCCGCTTTGGCTGGAAGTTCCTGGCGTTCATTTCCGGTGGCGCCGCACTCGACAGCGAGACCGAGGAATTCTGGGATCGCCTGGGCTACGCCGCCATCCAGGGCTATGGCCTCACCGAAACCACTTCGCTCATCAGCGTGAATCATCCTTTCCGGCTTGGTAAGGGCTCCATTGGCAAAGTTCTCCCGGGCCGTGAAGTGAAGCTGGCGGACGACGGTGAAATTCTGGTTCGAGGCGGCGGAGTGACCTCCGGATACTGGGAAGCAAACCACCAGCAGCCGAACAGTCCTCAAAAAATCTCAGACGAGCAGGGCTGGTATCGCACCGGCGACATAGGCGCCCTGGACGATGCCGGTAATCTTTATTTCAAGGGACGCAAAAAAGAAGTTATCGTTACGCCCGCCGGCACCAACGTTTATCCCGACGATCTGGAAGCGGCCCTGCGCCGCCAGCCTGAAGTAAAAGATTGCGTCGTCGTCGGAATCGAGCGCGGCGGAAATGCCGAGCCCTGCGCGGTCGTGATCCTGCGCCGCGAAAACAACTCAGACGAAAACGCCGTGGAAACGGTAGTGCAGCGCGCCAACCAAACGCTGGCCGAGTTTCAACAGATGAAAATGTGGGTGCGCTGGCCCGAAGAAGACTTTCCACGAACCAGTACCCAGAAGCCGCGGCGAAACCTGATTCGCGACGCAGCTCAGGCGCAGCTTCTGCAAAACTCCTCCCGGCCCGGCAGCGAAAGCAGCCCCCTGGCCGAGCTGATCAGCCGAGTGTCCGGACGTTCGTTCTCAGGAAAGTCAACCGCCGCATTGCGTGCCAACGCCACGCTCGATTCCGACCTCGGGCTAAGCTCTCTCGACCGGGTCGAATTGCTGAGCGCCGTTGAAGATCGCTATCAGATCGACCTGAGCGAGACTCGCTTCAGCGCGGTGCGCACGGTGGGCGATCTGGAGCGCATGCTGAGGGGAGAATCGGCGCCCGGTCCCGGATATCACTATCCCACTTGGACGTTGCGCTGGCCCGTAAGCTGGCTACGCATCGCGGCCCATTACCTCCTGCTCCGTCCGGCGATCATTCTGCTGGGCTGGCCGCGCATCGAAGGCCGCGAGCACCTGTGTGGAGTAAAGGGACCACTCCTCGTGGTCTCAAATCATGTGGGCGACGTCGATGGAGGATTCATCCTCACGGCTCTACCCGCGCGCTTCCGCCACCGGCTCGCCACAGCTACAGGCGGCGAGGCGCTGGAAGCATTGCGCACACCGCCGCCGGCCAGAAATGTTCTTCTGCGAATCTACGACCGCATCCAGTGGCTCCTCGGCGTCTCTCTCTTGAATTTATTTCCGTTGCCACGCGAGGGCGGATTCCGCCGCAGTTTCGCCTACGCCGGTCAGGCGGTCGATCGCGGTTACAGCCTGCTCGTCTTTCCCGAGGGCCGCCACACCTCCGATGGAAAGATCAATCCGTTTCGCGCCGGGATCGGCCTGCTGGCGGCCAATCTCGCTATTCCGGTGCTGCCCATGCGCATCGATGGCTTGTTCGAACTGAAACACGCAGGCAAGAAATTCGCCGCGCCGTGGAAGATCACAGTGCGAATCGGCGAACCAATAAAGTTCGACTCCGGCGCAGATCCCGGCGAAATTGCCGCCCGCCTGCACAGGGCCGTGACCTTGTTGTGAAACTACTCGATCGTCACGGTAACTGCGACGGATGCGATTCCGTTCGCCACCACTTCAAGCGCCGCGCTGCCCAGAGCGACGTTCGACGGTACATCGAATTGAGCCGACACAATCCTGGTTGCTGTCGCGATTCCCATCGTGCTGAAGTTGTGCGTCTTGCAATACGCCACGTTGCCCGCCGAATCGGTCACGCGAACCAGCGGGAAATTGCTCGCGGCTTGAGCGTCGTCTCCGTAAAATCCGCCCTGCGACAGGCCATTGAACTGGGTTCCACGAATCACATTGTTCACGGACCCATGAGTTAAGCTGCTGGCCACGGAAGTAATGGCCGGCGCGCATCCACTGCACGGGCTGCCCGCAGGTGTATAAACCTCCGCGTCGGTCGAGAAATCCGTGAACAGAATCTGCCCCGTGGGCAGAATCAGCATGTTTCCGACGAAGGACGGATCGAGGGGAGCGTTTGGCGGTTCGGGGACGCCGTGGAAGGCGCTGCCATCCCACTCAAAAAACTTGGACCCGTTGTTGTAGATGCCCGGGCTGGCGTCAAACAATACATTTCCATCCGGCAACAATGCAGCCGGACCATCAGCCACGTCGAGCGTGCCGCCGAATTTCGGCGCCGGGCCCCACTTTCCCGTGGCAATCGTATAGACCGCGTTGTCCGTCGTTCCTCCCGCGGCAATCACCGTTCCATCCGGACGCAACACCATCGGCCCAACCTCGTGCGAGTTCGTGACCGTATCGGTGTCGTCCAGTTGCACCACCGTGCTTCCGGCCGAGGACCAGGTTCCAGTCTTGGTGTTATAGATCTCGGAGTTCGTGAAGTCTGCCGGGTTGTTGGCATCGACGGTTAGAACGTTGCCGCTGGGCAGCAGGAGCCAGCCTTCTTCAGAGTTGGCGTCTGCCTTGCCCGCGCCGGTTCTCGCCCAAGTAATCGTTGCGCCCACGGTGGCGATTGCTTCGTCGAAGGAACAGCAGTCGGCAAGCATAAATTTGCCGTTGGGCAGTACGACGCTCGCCGCATCTCCAATCGAGCCCCAGCCGGTGGGCGCGGGCACGCTGATCCAACGGTTGGCCTTCGGATAGTACATCGCCCCGAGGGTGGTTTCTGCTTCGTTGCAGGCGTTGTATTCCCCGCCCATGATGATGACATTGCCGCTCGGCAGCACAGCCGAAGCGAAGTACAGCGGGTTGTAACCCACGGGCAACGTGCCTGCGTTCACCCACTTTCCATTGACATAGCTACCCGTACTGTCCGGAATCAGCCGATACCAGTATCCCGCGGCTGCGTTGCAGTTTGCGGTCATCGCCAGAACCGAGCCATCCGTAAGCAGCAGAGCGTGGCCTACGCCGGGCGACGGCGGGGTCGCAACCTTCGTCCACCGTCCGGCACGAAACGCTTCCTGAGCGATGGTAACGGCCGAACACACCAGAAGGGCGAGCACGACGATTCCGAATGTTCGGAACATCTTCATGAAATCGGCCTCGATTTTCTGATTGTTCCTGAAGCTGGCGTCGCACGCGGAATTCGATGATCCACCCTCGATTGACGAACCCTCGATTGATCCACCCGCCGCGCCCTGAAGAGAGCCCCTGGGCAGCCCCGCCCCAAAATCCAAAGTGCCAGGATTATATCCCGGGTTGCTGCGGTGCAGAACAGCTAACCGGCAGCGTGCTGCGCAGATAATTCTGGGAACGCAAAGAATGTGCAAGATCATGCAAACCGTAACGCAGTCTGCACCCTCTTGCGCCCAAATCTCCTTGCTCTACTCTTCGTCCGTTTGCGTATCCTGCTGCTGAAAATCCGCCTTCGGCTCAATCTCAGGAGTTTTGGATTCGCGCAGCTGACGATTCAGAGCCGACAAGTCCGCGTTCTTGAACTCGCTCCATCGGTGCAACACCGCCGCGCTGTCCCGCTCCACGCCCGCCAGCGCTTGGCTTTGCGCCGTAGTCGGCTCCGCGTCGGCCTGCCAGATTTGCTGATACAACGCGGTGGCCTGTCCGTTGACCCGCGTCACCGTGAGTTCCTGCGAGGGCGGAGCCAAGAAACCGCCGGCAGCGCCCAGCAGATCGTTCAGCTTCTTCCCGAATGCCTGCAAGCTGTCCTTGGTCGAGGAGTCCGCTTGCGCCCTCGACTTCTCGGTCTGCTCGCGAATCGACGCGCCCTGTCGAAGCGCCTGCGTGGTCGCGGTCATGGCCGCCGCCAGGCTAGTCTCCGCGTTGAATTTTTTCTGCAGGCCGGGCAGCCCGGTCTTTACCCGAGGATCCATCTTTACGGTCAGCGGTGCGGTGGAACTTTTCCCGTCGACCGTCAACCGCACGGTATATTTTCCCGGAAGAACCGTGGGGCCCAGCGGATAGCGTGGCGTGTCATGTGGAATCGCGGCGATCGGAAAGTCGTGCCCCATGGCCGATGGCGCGGGATAGTGCAGATCCCAGACCCAACGGTGCATCCCCGCGTCGGTCGAGAGCTGATGGAATTTTCGAATCCAGTACATCGGGATCAACTGTTTCTCCAGTTCCTCTTCGCTGACCTCCGGCTTGTCTGTGCTGGAGAATTTGCGCACCACCCGCCCTGCGTCCAGAATTTCCAGCGTCACATTCGCCGCCGCCGCGGGCAAGTAGTAATCCAGGATTGCCCCATCCGGCGGATTGGCCGCCGCCGGCTCATCCGGCGGAAGCGGCGTGTCGGTATTGGTGTCGCGTTGCACGCGGTAAGCAGACGCGGGAGCGAATAGATGCGCCGAGTTCGCCGTCGCCGCCGAAGCTTCGCGCAAAGGCGTGATGTCGTCGAGGATCCAGAACGCTCGCCCGTGCGTCGCCACGATCAGATCGTCGTCATGAATCCACAAGTCGCGCATCGAAGTGTGCGGCAGATTCAGCTGTAGCGACTGCCAGTGATCGCCGTCATCGAAAGAAACCCAGACCGCGTTCTCCGTGCCCGCAAACAGCAACCCTTTGCGCACCGGATCTTCCCGCACCGTGTCGACCGGGCCAAACTCAGGCAGGCCGGCGGTGATCAGCTTCCAATTCTTGCCGCCATCACGCGTCCGATAAATGTAAGGATGCGTGTCGTTGATGCGAAACCGGCTCACCGACGCGAATGCGGTCTGTTCGTCGAAGTGCGATGCCGAAATCTGCGTCACCTTGCTCCACGCCGTAAGGTCCTTGGGCGTGATGTTCGCCCAATTCTTCCCCGAGTCGCGAGTGATCCACATCTGCCCGTCATCGGTGCCCGCCCACAATGTCTCCACTGTTTTGAAAGACGGCGCCAGCGCATAGATAACGCCGTGCGACTTCTCGGCATTCTTGGGAATGAGCGTACCAACGCTGGCCGGCATCTCCGGCTTTTCGCGCGTCAGATCGGGACTGATCGTTTGCCACGAATTCCCGGCGTCCGAGGTCTTAAACAGCACATTGCTCGCGAAATAAAGAATGTGCGGATCGACCGGAGAGAACATCAGTGGTTCGGTGCGATCGGTGCGGTATTTCGGATTGCGCAACGGAATCGGCGTGACGTTCTGCACTTCGCCCGTCGACCAATGAAACTTTGAAACCTCAGTCCTCCCGCCGCCATAGATTAGGTCGGGATCAAGCGGATCGGGCGCAACGTAGCCATATTCGATCACGCCCACGGGATGCCAGTCGCGAAACGTAATCGCGCCGTCGTTGCCGCGGCTCGAAATGCAAACCGAACCGCTCTCCTGCTGTCCCGCGCAGACTTTGTACGGGAACGTGTTCGTCGTGATCGCATGGTAAAGCTGCGCCGTGGGCTGGTTGTACCACGAACTCCAACTCGCGCCCGCGTTCACGGTCACGATTGCGCCCTGATCGCTGACGATCAAAATAATGTTGCCGTTGTTGGGATTGATCCACAGATTCTGGTAGTCGTCGCCGCCGGGTGCACCGCGAAATCCAGACCATGTCTTGCCGCCATCACTGGATCGCATGGTAACGGTGCTGACCACATAAACCAGGTCGGGATTCTTGGGATCGACCCTGGGAACGGACAGGTCGCCCCCGCCAATGCGCCCTGCCGGCCGCGGATCGGTCGTGATCTCTGCCCAGCTCTCACCCGCGTCGTCGGAGCGGTAGACGCTGAGTCTTCCCGAGGCTTGGGAGAGAGTTGCATACAGTCGGTGCGAATCGCTGGGTGCGATGCCGACGTAAATCTGCGAAAGATCTTTCGGTAATCCGTGAGTCAAAGCGTGCCACGTGACGCCACCATCGTTCGACTTGAACAACCCGCCGCCCGAGCCGTTGAACTCGTTCCCATCCTCCCACGGCCCCTCGCGAGCTTCCCACATCGACGCGTAAACCACGTCCGGATTCGAAGGATCGATCTCCACATCCGATCCGCCCGTGTTTCCGTCCCTCCAAATCACTCTCTGCCAGGTCTGGCCGCCATCGGTTGAGCGATAAATTCCACGCTCGTCGCTCGGCCCATAAGGATGGCCCAGCACGGCGGCGAAGACACGATTCGGATCGCGCGGATCGACCGCCAGCGCCGGAATTTGCTGCCCGTCAACCAGACCGAGATGAGCCCAGGTCTTGCCCGCATCCGTCGATTTGTAGATGCCATTGCCTACCGAAAGATCGGGTCGGTGCAGTCCCTCGCCGCTGCCGACGTAAATGATGTTCGGATCGGAGGCGGCCACGGCGATCGAACCGATCGACTGCGTAGGTTGGTCGTCGAAGATCGGGTTCCACGTGCGCCCGTAGTCGTCCGATTTCCATACCCCGCCGTTCACCTGCGCCACGTAGAAAACATTCGGTTGGCTGGGCACGCCAGTGGCGGCGCGCGTTCGGCCACCGCGAAACGGCCCAATCATGCGCCAGCGCAGGTCCTGATAAGTATTCTCAGGAACCTGCGCCCAACTCGCGGCGGAAAGAAAGAGAAAAATAAAAACAAAAATACAAACCAAACGACGAAAACCGACTCGCAATAGCATCACTGGCGCCCCCCTGAACAGCAAACGGAAACCCCTAGCATAAACGAAAAGCCCAGCGAATCGTGGCAAGTGCAGAACCTGGCCTTTCTTCGCGATCTTCGCGGCCCTTTTCCGCGATCTTCGCGGTCAAAGGCTTTTGACGTGTGCGACTACCGAATCAAATCGATCCGAGTCAAGTCCACTTTCGTAGGTATCAAACGTCCTCGAAAGTAGACGTTTCTTCCACAGCCTAACCCGCTGTATCTGCACCTGCGCCAATTCCCTCACCCGTCGAATCAATCACATATGAGACTCAATTCCGCCGATTTCCACAGTGTTCCTGCAGGAACACTTCGGTCTGATAGTCAAAGCCGCCGCATCGCTGCCCTCCTTCGTGAACCTTCGTGCCCTTCGCGGTGATCGCCTTTTGCTGGCCCCGCTGAGCTCTCCGCGTTGACGACGCCCGTCATCCACCCTAAGATTGAGGCTCCCTGAACCCTGCAACCAGGCATGATCAATCAGACCATCTCGCACTACCGCGTCACTGGCCGTGTCGGCAGCGGCGGAATGGGTGTCGTGTACGAGGCGGAAGATCTCAACCTGGGTCGCAAGGTCGCGCTGAAATTTCTGCCGCCGCTGCTCGCACGCGACCAGAACGCACTCGACCGTTTCCTGCTGGAGGCGCGCACCGCGTCGGCGCTGAATCATCCCAACATCTGCACCATCTACGCGGTCGAAAAATCGGGCGAAGGCCCGGACGCGCAGTCCTTCCTCGCAATGGAATTGCTCGAAGGCCAGAACCTCGACCAGAAGCTTTACTCCGGCCCTCTTTCCACGGGCCCCTTGCTCGATATCGCGATTCAACTGGCCGACGCGCTCGACGCCGCTCATGCCAAGGGCATCATTCACCGCGACATCAAGCCGGCAAACATTTTTCT
>Ga0070733_10000154_pt1 | contig 62642 bp, 59 predicted proteins | sample Coa_R1_9_FD_66450 | JGI IMG/M metagenome (GOLD analysis project Ga0070733, IMG submission 66450) | Surface soil microbial communities from Centralia Pennsylvania, which are recovering from an underground coalmine fire - Coalmine... | ecosystem: Environmental > Terrestrial > Soil > Unclassified ... | reverse complement strand
CATCAGGAATTGCTTGTAAGCGTCGCTCGTCGGGAAGGTTTCCATCAACTGCCGTAGGGTCATCATGGAAACAAGATTAGCAGCAATGGAATCTGTAGTCAAGTCCTTTAGACTTACCCTTTTTTGTGACTGCGTCTAACGGTGGTAATGTGGGGGGAGCTGATCCCGCCAATACTCAACCCATTCACACTAACGCGGCCAGTGTTGGTCAGTGGGAGCAGTTTTCATTTTCCCAGGTAAGTCCAAGCAACTCTCCGGTCAATATTAACTGCGCCACCAACATCAACGGCCCTTTTCAAGGCAATATCGCAGGGACAATAAGTCTGACTGTAGAACCAAATGGGTCTTACAGCTTCTCGGGTGCGGACAACAATAGCAACTGGCTTCCATACACTATGGCCGTTGCCGTTGTGATAGTGGGTTACGACAAAACGGCGTACACTTTTACTGCTCAAGGGACGATAGGTGCGGGTATTCCCTTTTCTAACAACAACTGGAACTGGTTGACCAACGGAATCAACGGCAACGTTCAAGCTAACTGGAATACCAGCATCGGGCTTGGGTGGACGTGGTATTACAACGTATCGGCTACCCTGAATGCCGCTACTCTGCTGAGTGCCCTGATGCAAGACGTCCAAACTATCGTAACGGTCGTCAAAGGCGTTATTGCTGTAGTTGAGTTTCTCGCCGCCTAAAGCGGCTTGGCGAAGCTGCTTCCGTCCGCCCGTTCGACGGTTACGGAGGAAGGTTTGGCGGAGGCTGTCCTCCGCGCGGGGGAGTAATCCTCTCCGTTTCTTCATGTTAAGGGGTGCAGCAGCCTGCTGCACCCCTTGCCACGGAGCGAACGCCGGGTAACAACCGGAAAGGGTTGTTGAAGTTGCGTGGCAACCTTTTTGGGAAACACCCGCGAGGCAGGAGGGGTCACGGTCCCGTGGGGCAACACTCTTGCAGCGCGCCAGGGCGGAGCCCTTAGCAGCACCGGCAGCCGCGCATCTTAAAAGGAAGGTGACCTAACATGATAGAGCGATGGGGTACTTTCTCGGTACGGGACCACATGAGCGACGCTCCTTTCGTGAGTGAAGTGCTGCTTTACGATCGATTGATCATTCCTGTCCCGCCCGCTGACAGGTCGGAAGACAAATTCTGGCAACAGTTCAAACCTGAGCGGCAACAACGATGCCTCGACATCCTGAACGTAAAAACCATCGCGAATGATGGCCTAGCGTTTACTGTGCCTTGGGATCGCTCCAAACGTGACCGATTTAAGAACAAATGAGTGCTGCCGCAGCATCGGCGACACAGCACCGGAGTCCGGAACAGCCCTATTACGAGGATCCGTTCTTGGGCACTAAAGAATTCATCAAGAATGAGTTCCTGCCGCCACTGCCCTTCGGTGTATCGAAAGCATGGACAGTGGCCGCTTATGGTTCTGGTGACGGATACCTGCAGGAAGCTGCGACTGCTGATCCTGACCGCCATCGTGGACTGGCTGGGGTGATTGCGTACCATTTCCTGACCCCAGCAGAGAGTGATCCCGAGCATGAACTCTTGAAAAGAGCGGTCGATCTCGTGGCGAAAGATGATTTTCGTCGGAAGCGCGCAGCCTTTTATGCATTTCAGGAAGACGTAATCCAGAATGACATCAGTGACAACAAAGCAATCGAAGAGCTGCAGGTGCTTCTGAAAGATTATAATGAAGCGACCCGTAAAGCCTTTATCAGTACCGTTGCTAGATACGTATTCTTGATGATCCCTATGGCTTTAGCTATGGTCGGGGTTCTAATACCGGGAAAGGCAGCAGGCCTCGTCTTAGTGGGAACTGGAGGTCCCGTAGAATTTACCAAATTTCGCCTGTTTGAACGCAAGCCTAGCATCGAAGCTGGCGAACTTGACGCGGCCGCCATGATACACGATGCGCGAAAGAAGCTGCCGCTGGTGGAGCGATAGCATCGCCGCCGAGGCTGCCGATGTCTTATGAAATCGTAAAGGACGTTGTCATTCATGAGGTCGGGCGCGTGGGAAGGTGGGGTCAGTGCTTGAGTTTTTTGACCTCTTCGGTCATCTCCGGGACCGCCTTGAAGAGATCGGCGACCAGGCCGAAGTCGGCGACGCTGAAAATAGGCGCTTCCTCGTCCTTGTTGATCGCGACGATCGTCTTGGAGTCCTTCATGCCGGCGAGATGCTGAATCGCGCCGGAAATCCCCACCGCGACGTAAAGCTCCGGTGCGACTACCTTGCCGGTCTGACCGACCTGGAGGTCATTGGGCACGAAGCCCGCATCGACGGCGGCGCGACTCGCGCCCATCGCGGCGCCGAGCTCATCGACCAGCGGTTCCAGCACGGTCTTGAAGTTCTCGCCCGACTTAAGCCCGCGACCGCCCGAGACGATGATCTTGGCCTCGGTGAGCTGCGGACGATCGCTCTTGATCTCGTTGAAGCCGACGAACTCCATCTTGAGAGAGGCGGCGTCGAGTTCGGCCTTGACCTTTTCGATCGGTGCGACGTTGTCGCGCGCCGCCGCCGCGTCGAAGGCGGTCCCGCGCACGCTGACCACCCGCACCGGTCCGTCGAGCTCGATCGTGGCGAGCGCGTTGCCCGCATACATGGGACGGACCATCGTGCCATCGTCGTTGATCGTAACGATCTCGGAGGCCATCGGGGCGTTGAGACGCGCGGCCACACGCGGCATCAGATCCTTGCCCATCGCGGTTGCGGTCGCGAGCACGGTCTCGGCGCCACTGCTCTTGACCAGCGCGGCGAGCGCCTGCGCGGCGGCGTCGGCCAGATGATGGGCGAGGCGCGGGTCTTCGAGCGCGATCACCTTGCCCACGCCGTATTTGGCGATTTCCGCCGCCGGCGCGTCGCAGTTGTCGCCGATCACAACGGCGATACAGGCCCCGCCGCGCTTGCGCGCCAACTCGAGCCCGGCATTGATCGCGACCAGCGTGGTCTTGGGAAAGTGGCCGCCCTTATGCTCGGCGAAAACTAGTACATCACCCATTGCTGAATAACCTTACATCCCTAAGAAGCTTGGCTAGATAACTTTGGCTTCGGTGTGGAGGGCCGCGACGAGTTCGGCGACCGAGCCGAGTTTGCGTCCCGCCTGACGCTTGGCGGGCGCCGTCAGCGTTTTGATTTTGAGTTTCGGCGCGAGGTCCACGCCGAGACTATCGACCGCGATTTCGTTGAGCGGCTTCTTGCGCGCCTTCATGATCCCCGGCAAAGACGCATAACGCGGCTCGTTAAGTCGCAGATCGGTCGTGATCACCGCGGGCAGCGGAAAGGCGATGGTTTCGAGGCCGCCGTCAGCCTCGCGCACGACCGTGCATTTCTCGTCCGCAAATTCGATCTTGGAGGCGAAGGTCGCCTGCGGCCAGCCCAGCATCTCGGCGATCATCTGACCGGCCTGATTCGAGTCGTCGTCGATTGCCTGCTTGCCGATAATTACGACTTCAGGCTTCTCGTTCTCGGCGACCTTGGCGATTACGCGCGCGATCGCCAGCGGATCGAGCGGGGTGTCCACGCGCACCAGGATGGCGCGATCGGCGCCCATCGCGAGACCAGTGCGCAACTGCTCCTGCCAGCTCTGCTGGCCGACCGAGATCAGCACGACCTCGCCGGCACCCTGCTTTTCCTTGATGCGCAGCGCTTCCTCAATCGCGATTTCATCGAACGGGTTGATCACCCATTTCACATTATCGGTCGCGATGCCCGAGCCGTCGGGCATCACGCGGATAGTCGTGGCCGGGTCGGGGACACGTTTGACGGGAACCAGAATCTTCACAGTTAATTGCTCCGATGGTGAAATATAGGGGCTGGCCCGGCGGAAGGATAGAGGCCCAGCGCGCGCGGCGTCACTCGTTGAAGCCGAGGCGATGCGACAGCTCGCGGCCCGCTTCGAGCACCAGCGGCGCCAGCTCCGCGCCGATCCGATCGCCCGCAAGCCGATATGACGGACCGACCACCGCCAACGAGCCGACTACTGAGCGGGTATAGTCGCGAATCGGCACCGCGAGCGAAGTGACATCCTCGAAGAATTCGCCGCGATCGACCGAGTAGCCTTCGCGCGCGACTGCCTCCAGTTGGGCGAGCAGCGCGCTGCGGTCTACGATCGTTTGCGGCGTGTAGCGGTCGAGGTTTTCGGGCAGCAGCGCGCGGAACTGTTCGTCGAGGTCGAAAGCGAGGTGGGCCTTGCCGATCGCGGTGCAATGCAAGGGCAGGGTCTGTCCGATCGGCGGCGTCGTCCGCACCATCCGATCCTCGGGCTCAGCGGCTTCGAGCGGCACCACGCCCTCGCGGCGCGCGACCGCCACGAAGGCGCTCTCCCGCGCGCGCCTGGCGACGTCAGCGAGAATCGGTCGCGCCTGACGCACCAAGCCCATATGATGGATGTAACGGCGTCCCAGATGCAGGCACTTAATCCCGAGCCGATAATTCTCGCTGGATTTGTTCTGTTCGATATAGCCGCGTGCTTCCAGCGTCGCGAGCAAACGGAAGACGTTGTTTTTGTGCAGCTTGAGCCGTTTCGAGAGTTCGGTAACGCCCAACTCATCGACCTCGCCGAAGAACTGTTCGAGTACGTCGAGGGAGTGCATCACCGATTGAATAACGTAGTTTGTCTTTTCTCGGCGCAATTTTTTCTGTGGTTTCCACGAGCCCCCGCGATAGTAGCGGAGACTCCATAAACAGGAGTGGAAAGCTGTTTTACTTTAGATAAGGCTGCGGAATGATGTCAACGCCGTCTGATTACTCGATTTAGGAGCCGCGATGGCCGATTTGCTCAAGTCGAATTTTTTCCGCCGGGTCGATGAGACCGACGACGAGGAGTTCTATCGCGCGCCGCGCCGGGTGGTCCATATCGACGACGGCGCCATCGCTGCGGTCGGCGAAATTTTCGTCAGCCGCGTGGCGCCGGGCAGTGAAATTCTCGATTTGATGAGCAGTTGGCGCTCGCATATTCCGAAAGAGCTCAAGCCGGCGCGCGTCGTCGGCCTCGGGCTTAATCGCGAGGAGATGAGCGACAATCCCGCGTTAAGTGAAATCGTGGTGCATGATGTCAATCGGGAGCCGCGATTGCCCTTCGCGGATAGTTCCTTCGACGCGGCGCTGATAACCGTGTCGGTGCAGTATCTTACCCGGCCAATCGAAGTATTCGCCGAAGTTGGGCGGGTGCTGCGCGTGAGCAAGCCTTTCATCGTGAGCTTCTCGAACCGCATGTTTCCGACCAAAGCGGTCGCGCTCTGGCAGGCTTCCGGCAGTGCGGGTCGGGTCGCGGTCGTGACACGCTACTTTGAAGAAAGCGGCGCCTTCGAGCAGATCGAGGTAATCGATCGCAGCGAACGTCCAGGAGCGCCGTCCGATCCGATTTGGGCGGTGATCGGTTATCGGCGGTAATGAGCCCGCTTCAGCCCGGTTTCAAGGAGAGGTTCACACGATGATCTCACATCGGGGACTGCGCCATCTGGCTCTGCGGGTGGCGGATGTCGAGCGGGCGCGGGAATTCTACGCGCGCGTCTTCGGCATGCGCCTGGTATGGCAGCCCGATGCCGATAACGTCTATATGAGTTCCGGATGCGATAACCTGGCGCTCCATCGCGGTGCCCGCGGCGACCCCGCGGCGCAGACGCTCGATCATCTGGGCTTCATTGCCGCCTCGGTTGCTGAAGTCGAAGCGGGTTTCGCCTGGGCGGTGACCCACGGCCTCGACATCGTAAAGCCGCTGGCGCATCATCGCGACGGCTCGGTCTCGTTCTACCTTCGCGACCTCGACGGCAACGTTGTCCAAGTGCTGTACGAGCCTGCTATAAGTTCGCTGGATTTCGTGGCGAACAAGTAAGCGCTGCTCGGCTATCGGCTCAAATCTGATTCGGCTAACGTAGACACGGGTCACGATCGCGCTAACCCGCGATGGTGCTGCGAGAAGTGGGGGTATGATGAACGGTTGTGCGACACCCGAGGGTACCGCCGCTTACGCGCAGCGTTTCAGCGCGCTCGACGGTAATTACCGCCCGCTACTCGGGCTGGCGGTATCGTCAATTGGGCTCGGCACCTATCTGGGCCAGAGCGATGCGGCGACGGACGCGGCCTATGCCGAGGCTCTACGCGCTGCCCTGACCAGCGGCATCAATGTGATCGACACGGCCGTCAACTATCGCGATCAGCGTAGTGAACGCGTGATCGGCGCGGTGATGGCCGAGCTTTGTGCCGCGGGCAAGCTGCGACGAGAGGAGATTGTCGTCGCGACCAAGGGCGGCTACCTGGCGTTCGATGGCGGCATGCCGGCCGATCCGCGCGCCTGGTTCGAGGCGCAGTTCATCAAGCCCGGGATTGTCCGGGCGGGCGACGTCGTCGACGGCTCGCACTGCATGACGCCGCGCTATCTCGACGCGATGATCGAAACCAGTCGCAGGAATCTTGGGCTCGCTACGATCGATATCTATTACCTGCATAACCCGGAAGCCCAATTGAGCGCACTTAGTCGCGAGCAGTTCAACGCGCGCCTGAGGGACGCCTTTAGGGCGCTTGAAGGCGCGGTCCGCGACGGCCGTATCGGAGTTTACGGCGCGGCCACCTGGAACGGCTATCGTGCGACGCCAAAGGATCGCGGCTATCTTTCACTGACGGACATGGCCGCGATTGCGCGCGAGGTTGGCGGAGAGGGTCATCATTTTCGCGTCGTGCAACTGCCCTACAACCTCGCGATGACCGAGGCGTTGACGGCGCGCAACCAACCGATGCCCGACGGCAAGAACGGCAGCCTGCTCGCCGCCAGCGACATCCTGGGTATCGGGGTCTGCGCCAGCGCCTCGCTCCTGCAGGGGCAGCTCACGCGCGGGCTGCCGGCAATTCTAGAGGAGACCTTCACGGGGCTGAACTCCGACGCGCAGCGCGCGCTCCAGTTCGTGCGTTCGACGCCCGGGGTCAACGTCGCGCTGGCCGGGATGAGCACGGTGGCGCACGTCGCGCACAACCTCGGCGTCGCGCAGCATCCGCCGGCCTCGTTCGAAACACTACTGAAGCTCTTTGAACCGACGAAATAGCCATATAGCCCGGTAGCAGGATGGTGACGAGCGTCTAAAGCGGGCTGCGGTATGAAGATCGATTTCCACGCCCACGCCTTTCCCGCCAAGCTTTTCACCGAGCTCGCGCGGCTCTATCCCGGAATCCTCGAGTTGCAGCGCGACGCCGAAGGACAGTTGATTGCGCTGTGGTGCAACGCGCCGCTGCCGGCATGGGATCATGGCGCAAGGCTCGCGGACCTCGATGGCGCAGGAATCGATGTACAGATTCTTTCCGCTCCGCCGATCTACAACCGCGTTGACAGACACGCACCCGAGCTCTGCCGGATGGTCAATGACGCACTGGCGGAATCGTGCCGCCGCGAGCCTCAGCGGCTCAAGGCCTTTGCGCATCTGCCCTTTAACGATATCGATCAAGCGCTGGCCGAGATGGCGCGGGCGCTCGATGAACTCGGCTGTGTCGGCGTCTTAATCAACTCCAATGTCGGCGGCCGCTATCTCGACGAGGCGGAATTTTATCCGTTCTGGGAAGAGGTCAACCGCCGGCGCGTCTGCGTGTTTATGCATCCATCGATCTCGCCGGTTTATCGCGACGCGCAGCCGGCCACGATGTTGTCGTTCCCGTTTGACACAACGCTCGCAGCGCACCGCTTGGTGGCGGGCGGGCTATTCGAGCGCTTTCCCGACGTCGTGCTGGTGCTGGCTCATCTCGGCGGGACCCTGCCTTACCTGGCCCGCCGGATCGATCTCGCCTACGACGCGCCGGGCTTTTACGCCGGCTATCCTCGTCCGCGCCGGCGGCCGAGCGAAGACTTAAGCAAGCTTTACGTGGATACGGCGCTGGGCTGGAATCGGAGCGCTTTCGAGTGCGCGCGCGAGCTGGTCGGAATCGATCACATCGTCTTCGGCACGGATTATTTTATCCGCAGCACGCGCTTTATGGATTGGACCAGCGAGTTTATCGACGGGCTCGGGCTCAAGCCCGCCGAGCGCGAATTGGTTTACTCGGGCAACGCCGCACGCATCCTGAAACTTCACGGCTGAGGCCGTGGATTAGAGACGTCATGGCTGCGTGGCCTAAGTTCGTGCGAGGCGTGAAGCCGCGTCAACGGAGCGGCGGAGCGTCCGGACGGTGAAAAAATGAAGATCGGATTCATGGCCGATACCCTGCACCAGAAGGCGTTACAACACTGCAACGGCAGTGTCAGTCGGCGTCGCGGAACGGGACAGCCCTTAATCTAGTGCCGCAAAGCGGCGAGATCAGGCAAATTAGCCTTGAGTATCCAAGGCTGGTCCAAGAGAACCGGATTTCATAAGCGCCGGGTGCTTCGCGGAATCGGCATAGCGCTTGCTGAATAGGCTGAAACCAAACGATTTTGGAGGGCCCACCGATGTCCGCAATCTCTGCTATATCGCTTCACACAGTTCCGGAAATTACCCAGCCTCCGGTGGCTAACGGCTACAGCACCGCCAGCGCGGTGGTGAACAGTCTGCAATCGATCAGTTCGGCGCTGCAGTCGGGCGACGTGGCTACGGCGGAACAGGCCTACGGCTCACTCTCGCAGTTGCTGGGGTCGGTCAATTCCGGATCGCCGGGGCCGGCGTTGACGGCGCTCGGGCAGGCGCTACAGAAGGGCAATATTTCGGCGGCCGAGAAGGCGCTCAGCGCCGTCAGCAATAACATTCTGGGGATTCTGCAAGCGCACGCCGCGACACAGGGAGCGGCGGGAAATTCGAGCGGGGTCACGCGGATCGACGCGCTCATCAGCCAACTCGAGACGATACCGGGCGTGAGCGCCAACACCGCCTCTTCCGCCAGCATTGCCAATCCGCCCGCGGACAACGGCGCTTCGGCCGGCGGTCCCGGGGGAGTGAACGTCGTCGCGTGAAGCGCTGAACCAATCTGTCGATTCGATCATGCGGCGCGTCGGCCGCGAGAAAGATCGCTAGATTGAGGTATCATAGGCGAGCGCCGCGGCCCGCCAAAGATTGGCGGCGGGGTCAGACTTTGTGCGAAGCTGGCCGCGGAGGATCATAACGATGGCGCTTGAAGTGACGTGGGACAGCAAGGTCTGCATTCACTCCGGCAATTGCGTGAAGACGCTGCCGGAAGTCTTCAAGGTCGAAAATGGCAAGTTCGTGATCGAGCCGGCGGCCGCTGACGAGAGTCGCTTGCGCGGCGCGATCGCGGCGTGCCCTTCGGGTGCATTAAAGCTCAAGCAATAGTCGGCGAGGGTGGACGTCGGGGCTACTTCTTTTTGCCCCCGTTACGGCTGCGATTGAGGCGGCTGAGCGCGGCCTCGGTGGCGCGGCCGGCGGCGACCGCCTCGAGTTGTGCGCGGATACGGTTGGCGAGCTGGCGGCGAAAGACCGGCTTGGCGAGAAAGTCGCTAACTCCCAGACGCATCCCTTCGGCGCGGGCGTCGAGGTCGTCGCGCGCGGTAATCATGATGATCGGGATTTCCGCAGTCCGGGGATTCCCTTTGAGCGCACGGCAGACGTCGAAGCCGTCCATCCCCGGCATCATGAGGTCGAGCAGGATAACGTCGGCGGTGCGGTCGCGCAGCAGGCGGAGGCAATCCTGACCCGAGCCGGCCTCGATCGCAGTATAGCCTTCACGCTGGAGATGGCGGGCAAGAATCGAAACCGTATCGGGGTCGTCATCGACGACCATGATTTGCGCAATCCGTTGCTCCGCCATCGTGTCTTTAGCTTTCGTCATGGCCATACAAATTGGAAGGGACTAGGACGCCGCAGCGGCGCAGTTTTGCCGCGAAGGTGGTGCGCTTGAGCCCCAGCAGACGCGCCGCCGCCTGCTTGTTGCCGGCGCTCTGCTTCAACGCCTCGTTGATCATGCGGCCTTCGAGCTCGCGCACGATCGCGTTGAGGTTCACGCCCTTCTCATCGAGCGCCGGCGTCTCCGGCGGCGGGTTCAGACGACTGCCGTTTAACAGGTTGGCAGGCAAGATCGACGGGTCGATGACCGAATCCTCGCACAGGATGACCAGGCGCTCGACCATATTTTCAAGCTCGCGAACGTTGCCGGGCCAGTCGTAAGACCACAGATGGACCATCGCCTCGTCGGTCACGCGCCAGGTGTGGCCCGGGCGGCGCGCGCGCAGGCGGGCGAGAAAATGATCGATCAGGAGGGGAATATCGGAGCGGCGCTCGCGCAGGGGCGGGATGGCAATCGGCAGAACGTTGACGCGGTAGAAGAGGTCCTCGCGGAAGCTGCCTTTCTTGACGGCGGCGAGCAGGTCGGCGTTGCTTGCGGCGATCACGCGGACGTCGACTTTGGCCGAACGATCCGAGCCCACCGGACGCACGACGCCGTCTTCGAGCACGCGCAGGAACTTGGCCTGCAGCAGCAGCGGCATCTCGCCGATCTCGTCGAGAAAGATGGTGCCCCCGTCGGCCGTGGTGAAGAGTCCCTGACGCGCTCCGGAGGCGCCGGTAAAGGCGCCGCGCTCGTGGCCGAACATCTCGGATTCGAGCAGCTCGTGCGGAATCGCGGCGCAATTGACCGGTACGAAGGCGCGGTCGCGCCGCACTGAGAGCGCATGAATCGCCTTGGCGACTACCTCCTTGCCGCAGCCGCTCTCGCCGGTGATGAGGACGTTGGCGTCATCGGCGGCCGCGATCTTCTCGAGCAGTGCGCGCAGCTTGACGATCGTGGGATGAGCGCCAATCAGCGTCTGTTCAGGCAGCGGGTGGCGCGTCAGTTCTCGCAAGTTGGTTACAGCCATCGGTGCGCGAGGCTCCGGTAACTTTAAGCCGTTGGGCCTCAAAATCTTTTCACGTTATCCACACACTAGACAAGCCTAAGAATCACTCAAGCCCGATTTTGATTCGTTATGGGCGTTATCTGTTTCCAGATCGTCAGTCTTGAGGTCAGTCATTGGGATCGGTCGTCGGGAGTGACGGCGCAGCGGTAGTGTGCGGCTTGGCCGGGGCCCTCGGCCACTGAGACCTCGAGTGCGAGCACGCCCGCGACTGCGTCGCGAGTGCGCAAGGCCGCACACAACTCATGCCACAGGAAGCGCGCCAGCTCCTCGGCCGAGCTATGCGCGATCGCGAGCAGGGCGACGTCGGCGGCGGGAAAGACAAACTCGTCGTGCTCGTAACGCACCCGCACGCGATTTTCTTCCTGCGTGATTTGGAGGCAGTCGCTATCGGCCGGGATAATCGTCCGCTCATCGAGCCGATCAACAATCTCCTTGAGCAAGCGCTTGACCAGACCGAAATCGAGCACATAGCCCATCGCGCCGAGCGCGCCTTCGACCTTCACGCCGACCTGATAGTTATGGCCGTGCAGGGGCTCGCGGAAACCGGGGTAGGCGATAAAGTGGGCCGCCGAGAATTTCAGATTCTCCTTGGTCACGACGATCGAGAAGCCCGATGCGATCGGTGTCGTCATGCCGGCACCGCGGCGAAGAACGGCTGCAAGCGCGGCTCGGCCAGCCCACCGAAGGCGGTGTGGTAGCGCGCCTCGTCCATCGAGGTCGCAGAGCAGAAGCGCGCGCATTCGTCCACGACTGCGGCGGCGAGCCGCCGCTTCACCTCAAGACCTAGCGGGCTGGAGGGGTCGAGTCCTGCGACGAGATCGGCAACCCCGAGGCCGTGAACGCCGCCGAGGATGCACTCGACGAAATAGCCGACCTGGCCGTCGTACTCGGGCTGCAGATTGGGCCGGTTGACGGCGAGGGCCTCAGGCAGCGAGAGCAAGCGCTCCATGCCGCATTCGTTGCGCTTTGAGCGCACCGCGGGATCGCCGCTGCCCTCAAAGCCGGAGCCGATCGCGGCGACGCCGACGCGGCCGTCGTGAAACGGGATCGGATGGAAGACATAGCCCGGCGAGGTATATCCGACGAGCTCGCGCAGAGCCGTGCGATAGGCCAGCAAATCGAAACGCGTGCGCTCCGCGAGCGCGAAAAGGTATTCACCGAGAGGCTGGCCGGCGTGATCGGCCAGCGCGATCAACTCGCAGAACTTTTCCGGCGAATATTCCTCGCGCCGTGCGATCTTAGGCGCCCACTCACGATCGAACTCGAGGCCGAGCACCCCGATCCCGTCGACAGCGGCGCCGCCCCGCGCGACCAACGGCTGACCTATCGCGAGCGGCTCCAGATCCATCGCCAGATAATGACCGTGGCTCGAGGGTTTGGCGAGACCGCGCCGCGCATTCGCCAGGGTCACCGGAAAGGCGTCGCGCGCGATTAGTTTGCTGCCGCCGCCGCGCCGCTCGGCGAGAATTCCGTAGCCGCTCAGGAGCGAGCCGTAGGCGACCATCAGGATCGTGCGATTCTTTTCTGCCGGCAAGCTCGCGTCCCCCGCGTTGTTGAGCGCAACACGAAAATACTATCTGCGCGGGCCCTGCGGATCGATGGCGCAAACGCCGCCGCGCCGCGCACTTCGGCTCGATCGCGGTCACAGCCACAGGAGGATTCCGCGGGCGGGTGTCGCGGTCGCGCGCGCGATCGCGCGCAGATAAAGCGCGAGCTGCGCACGATACTCCTCGAGCCGACCCGCGATTGCCGCGTCGGTCTTGTAATCAACCACCGTCCAGTGTCGGATGCCCGCGGCGTCCACTTCGAGGAAAGCGAGATCGGCGGTTCCCTCGACCAGGCTGCCGTCGTCGAGTATGAGCGTGAGCGGAGTCTCGCGTCGAAGCTCGATCGCGGCTGCCGCCCGTCGTAACAGCGGTGACGCGAGCGCGCTCGCCCCTGCCGCGCTTGCCGCCGCGACCTCGTCTTCCGGTGCGCCAAGGATGCGGCCAAAGAAGAGCGCCGCCGCTGCGATCGCGTCGGGAGCGGCGTCGAGCGCGACGCGCGAGAGTATCGCGTGGACCAACGTGCCGAAGCGCGCGCCATGCAGTCGCGCATCCTTGCGCGCCACTTCGATAAGCTCGATCGTCGCGGCTTCCTCGAGGAGCAGGCCCCCGGCTGCGGCGGCTTCTGTCGCGATCGACACGCGAAGTGACGGGATCGCGCCGGCCTTGAGCAAAGCGTCGCGCGAATCGCGCCAAGCCTCGGCTTCCTGCTTGCCTGCGACGGAGCGGCCCCCCGGCGCTTCGTCGGCCTCGAGCAATCTGGTCTGGCGCAGCCCCATGCTCGCGCGCGCATCGAGCTTGAGCAGGGCCGGGTCCCACCAGACTACTCGATGGTCGCCGGTTTCCGGCCGATGGAGTCCCGGCGCCACTCCGGCGCCGTTGAGATGGGCGTCCGGCGGACGGGTGCCGACGAAGGCCGAAGGAAATTCGGGACAGCCCTCAGGCGCACGCGTCAGCGGAGTCAGCGCGACTTGCCGATCGGGATAGAGCGCGGGCGCGAGCTTGCCGAGCCAGCCGTCGTGACGCGCGTCGCCGATGACGGGCACGACGAGCAGGTCGCGCGCGCGCGTGGCGGCGACGTAGAGCACGCGCACGGCCTCTTCTTCGTCGCGGCGCAACTCTTCCGCGGCATGTTCGATGAGCTCGCGCGGCGCGCATCCGGCCAGCGTCTGCACGCACAGATGGCGTGCGGGATCGACGTAGCGGCGCGCGGCGCGTGCGGTTTCATTGCAGGTCAGGTCCGCCAGGATGACCACCGGAAACTCGAGGCCCTTGGCGCTATGCACAGTCATGACGCGCACGCCCTCAGTCCCTTCCTCGACCACCGGCGCGTCGCCGGCCTGCTCGCCAGCCGCGCGCTCTTCGAGCAGATCGACGAAGCCGCGCAGCGAGGTCGCGCCGCTGGCCGCTTCGTAGCGCCGCGCTGTCTCCATCAGCCGCATCAGGTTCGCCAGCGCCTGCTCGCCGGTCGGCCAGATCGCGAAGCCGGCGTGCGCGCGCGTCTTCGCGAGTAGCTGCGCGATCGTCTCGGCGATCGGCCGCCGGTTGCGTCCGCGATGGAGCTCGCGCAGCACGCCCAGTGCCGCCGCCACTTCGGCCAGCTCGGCGGCCAGCGCCGGCGGCATCGAGCGAAACGGATGCAGACTGCCGCAGGTCTCGCGAAAGCGTAGCAGCGCCGCGTCGGTCAGCGCGAACAGCGGACCACGCATCGTTGCATAGACACTCAACTCGTCGTCGGGACGTTCGATCGCCGCCAGTGCGTTGCGTAGCGCCTCGACCTCCTCGCGTTGATTGAACGAGCCGCCGCGCACCAGCACATGCTCCAGATGGCGCCCTTCGAGCGCGCGCACATAGTCGCGCGTGACATCGCGCGGACGACCGCCGCGCCACTGATTCAGCCGCCGAAAGAGCATGCAGATGTGGCGCGGCCGAATCGCCGTCCGCCGCTCAGGCGCGTCGCGCTCGGTCACCGTCCAGCCGCTCTCGCGAATCAGCCATTCGATAAAAGCCGCGATCGCATCCGGCAGCGACTTCTCGATGCTCCAATCCGTGATCCGGCCGTAGTCGCTATAGGGCGCGGGCACGGGCAAGGCGACAATCGCGGGCTGCGCAGGCGCGTCGAGCCGGAAGGCTTCGAGCGCGGCGTAGGCCGGCTGACTCGGCGACTCGACCGGCATCAGCGGCGCGAAGGCCGCGTTGATCATCTGCTGGATTTCGGCGGTCGCGCGGAAGCTCACGCGCAGATGTTCGAGCGCGGCGCCGCGCGCCAGCAGCCGCTGCTTGACGCTCTGATAGAGCGCGACATCGGCGCGGCGAAAACGATAGATCGATTGTTTGGGATCGCCGACGATAAACAGCTTGCCCGGCCGGGGCGTGACCGCCAGCCAGTCCGTCGCAGCCGGATCGTCGGCGGCAAGCAGCAGCAAGATTTCCGCCTGCAGCGGATCGGTATCCTGAAATTCATCGACGAAAATATGGCTGAAGCGCTCCTGCAGCTCAGCGCGAACCACGGCGTTGCTGCGGATCAAATCGCGCGCGAGCCGCAGCAGGTCGAGAAAATCCAGCCGTCCGGCGCGATCCTTCAATTCGTCGTAGTAGGCGATCACCGGCCACAACTCGTCGCGCAACTGGGGCGCGAGGTTGGCGCCGGCCCGCTCGCGGAAATCCTCGAGCCGCGCCTTGATCGCGGCGCGCCGGACGAAAGCCTCCGCCCGCGTGATGGTGCCGAAGCTCTCCCCGCGCCCCTTCCATCCCCAATGGCGCTGATTGCCTTGCAACAGCCGCAGGAGGGTATCTTCGAGCGCGTCGTAGTCGCGCGCGCGCACCGCTTCGAGCCGCGTTGCCTCTGCGAGCGGGCGCGCGAGCAACTCGAAAGAACGGCGCAGCCAATCGTCGGCATCGGCCTCGGCCGCGATCGCGCCCGCCGCCTCGATCATTTCGACCAGCTCGCCGATCGCGGCGTCACGCTCGAACTCCTCGTCCTGCCAGGGGGTGGCGAAATCGCGCCACTCCAGCAACTCGCGCGCCGCCGCGGCGAGAATCGGCCGCGGACCCTCGCGATCGGCCAATGCGCGGCGACGCAGGATGCGCCGCAAGGCGGGACCGGGTGCAGCGAGGGCCTCTTCAAACCAGCGCCCGAAGGCCGCCTCGAACAACGCGCGCTGCACCTCCTCCGGCGCGATCTCGAACATCGGATCGACCCCCGCCGCGATCGGGCGCTCGCGCAGCAAATCGGCGCAGAACGAATGAATCGTCCCGATGTGCGCCTCTTCGAGCTTTTCCAACGAGTCGCGCAGATGCTTACGCGCCGCCTCATCAAAATTCGCTGCGTCGTGCCGCGCGCACTCGATCGCGGCGCGCAGCCGCAGCTTGAGCTCGCCCGCAGCCTTCTCCGTGAAGGTCACGGCGACGATCCGATCGAGCGAGGTCAGGCCGCGCGCCAAAACCGCGACGATCCGGCTGACCAGCGCGGTGGTCTTGCCGGTGCCGGCCGCGGCCTCAATGATCAGCGTGGCCGTTAGATCATGCTGGATACGATCCCGCGCCGCCTGATCGGCCGGTACCGTTTCGGTCAGCAAAATCGGCGGCGCCGCGCTCATCGCATCTCGCGCAGGCGTGTTAAATCGGCGAGCCGCGCGCGGACTCCAGCGCCCGCGCTTTTGATTCGCACGCGGACCTCCTCGTAGGGTCCGCAGACCAGCCGGTAATCGCAGTACTGGCACTCGCCCTCGCCCGGAGCGGCAGGCATGAAGCCGCTGTCGAGCGCCGCGCCAACGGTCTGCGCGAGCCCGTCGATCGCCTCGCGGGCGGCGCCGTCCAGCGGTACGATCCGTTCCTCGTAATTGCCCGCGGCGGTGCAGTAGTAGAGCCGTCCGCTCGCGACCGGCTCGCCCAGTAGCCGCTCGGCGGCGAGCGCATAGAGCACCGGCTGCAAGGTTTTGCCGCCGCCGATGAGCAGATTTTTTTCCGCGCGCACGCGGCCGGTTTTATGATCGGTCACCCGCAGCGCGCCGGCGGGTCCGCGCTCGACCAGGTCGATCGAGCCGCGCAGATTGATGCCGGCGTCGAGGGCGACCGCTGCGGCTACACTCGCGGGATCGGCCTGATAGCGATCGCTCAGGCCGAACGAGAGCTCAAAGCGTTCGGGGCAAAAAGCGTCGGGATCGTCCGCCATCCGCCGCATCCATTCGCGCAGGTCGGCGCGGATCGATTCGATACCGTCAAGCCATACGCGCTCGATCGCGGGCGCGAGCTCCTCGTGATAACGGACGGCAACTGCCGCGAGCTGGTCCTCGACGGCCTGGTAGCCGGCCTCCAGATTGCTCCTTCGGATCGGCAACAGGCCCGCGGCCCGCAGGACCGTCAGCGTCTCGAACTGGACCTCGTGATAAAGCGCGCCACGGGTCAACGGATCAATTGCCTCCAGCGCTTCAATCTCTTCGCGGGGCGCGAGCCGGATAATCGCCTGCAAAAAAAAGCGGTAAGGACAGGCGGCAAAATGCTGCAACGCGGTCGCCGAATAGGAGCGCGCAACCAACTGATGGCGCGCCAGCGCGGCCCGCTCGTCCGCGTTCGGATCGACCAGGCCGTCGTTGGGCGTCCAGCGCCGGAGCCAGCGGCGGGCCCGCGCCCGCAGCGCGCGCCCCAGATGCGGATTGCTGTCGAGCAGGTAATGCGCCGCGCCGACGGTGGCGGCAGGCGCCGCGTCTAGCAGCCGATCGAGGATCGCCAGATCGAATTCGGCGGCGTCGATCGCGTCGGCCGGATTTTCCGGCGCCGGCCATCCCAGCCGCGCGCGGGCTTCACCGGCCGCCCGCCGCGCCAGCTCGTCGAAGCCGGGCAGGCGGCCCTCGGCGGCGCGCAGGACTTCAAGCGCGTAGAACGAGGGCACGCGCGGACGCCCCTGGTCCAGATCAACCCGCGGGTACGAGAGGGCGACCCGCTCGCGCGCGGCGCCGACGGCAAGGCGCAGCGCGAGGCGCTGTGCCGCAGCGCGATCGGCCTGGAGCGTCAAGCCCGCGCGTAAGCGGCACCGATCGCGATCGGGCAGGAGCGGATCTTCTGTCAGCTTTTGCGGAAGCACGCGTTCGGCCAGCCCGGGCACGATCGTCACCGCGAATTCGAGTCCGCGCGCGGTCGCGGTCGGCGCGACAAAAACCGCCCCATAACGGCGGCGCGGCGGCGCGGCTTCGAGCCGCCCCAGCCGCTCACTCAGCACGATGCGCACTTCGTCGAGCGTAATCCCGCCGATTGGACCCATCGGTTCGAGCTCGGCCAACGCCGCCAGCACGGCGCCGCGGTCACGGAGCGCGAGCTCGCTCAGTGCGCGCAGATGGCTCAGCCATTCACCCCAGGTCGCCGCGAGCGGCATCGCCGCCAGCGCTCCGATGATCGGGATCGCGGTCGCGCGCAGATGAGCGAGGTCGCGAATTTCGCGATCGAGTTGCCGCGCGCGGGGCTCGTCGTCTTCAAGCTCGCCGCGTCGCAACCGCCATTCCGCCTCGAGCCCGCGCAGGCGGGAATCCCAGCGCTCGCGTCCGCCGATCACCGAGGCTTCCACCAGGATGCGCTCCCAGCGCCAGGGCGCGCGTTCTGCGCCACTCGCTTGCGGACTCGGATCGGGCGCCTCGATCACGGCCGGTATTTCGGCGTCAGCCAGCGTAGCTTGCAGAAATTCGGGGTCAGCGGGCGCGAAAAGGGCCGACGCCGCGTCGGGGTCGGCGGCCGCATCAGGTACCTGGGCGAGCGAGAGATATTCCGCAAAGCGTCGCGCCGAGAGCCGCTCCGCTGCGCAATTCAACAGCGCCAGCAATGCGCGTCCGCCGGGCTCCGCACGCTTTGCCCCACGCGCGAACCACGCCGGAATTCCTGCGCGCGTTAGCGCTTCTTCGAGGTAGGGGGCATAGCGGGTCGGCGCGTGCAGCAGTATCGCGATCCGATCGAACGGCACGCCGCGTCGCGCCTCGGCGTGAATCCGCCGCGTGATTTCGACGCACTCCTGCATCTCGCCCGCGGCCGAACCCAGGGTCACGGTCTCGTCGAGCGGTAGCGGCTTCGGTGTGCTGCCGGCAAAGAGATATTCCTGCACTCGCGCCAGGGACGTGGCGCCGCTGTTTGCCTCAGCGTGATGACGCGGCGTGACTTCAAGCGCCGCAGCCAGGTAACCAAGACTGCGGCCGTCGCCCGCCGCTACCGTCGCGAGGAGCGACGGCGCGCGCGCCGCCAGCGCAGCGACGAAGTCGCGATCAAGCGGACTTTCCAGCGGGAGGTCGAGCAATAGCGTCGGGATCCCGGCGAAGCGCGGGAGGTTGTCGGCGGCCAACGCGGCGAGCGCGGCCTTCAGGATGCCCGCGCGATCAATCAGATGGCCGGTGCGCAGTTGCAACTCGAATTGCTCGAAGAGCGCGGCCAGCGCGCCGCCGGTCTCGCCCAGCTCCGCGACAGCCGATGGCTCAATCGACGCGTGGCTCAACTCGGCGTAGGTCGCCGCGATCGCCTTCGGCAATCCGGGCAGATGGACCACCGCTCCCAACGGCGCGAGACGGGGGTCGCCCCTCAGCGCAAACAGAGCGCGCGCGGCCACGGCCTGCGCGCCGAGCCCGCTCACGTAAGCGAGTCCATGCGCTGAGGCATGCTCGGCGGCGAGCAGCCCACTCAGCCGATTCAAGGTTAACCGATGCAGCCCGAAGCCCGCGCCGCGTTCCAGCGCGAGCGCGCGCCCGAGCTCGTCGGCGGCCTCCTGACTCGGCGCGACGATCAACGCTTCAGTGCCCGGCGCTAAGCGTTCGAGCCATGCGCGGGCCGCGCCCAACCGGCGATACGCGCGCGGTGAAACGACTATTTCTCTGGAGGACAAAGCGAGCTCACTCAGCCTGATCGTCCGACGCGCGCGCGGTCGGGCGCAAGCGGTGTCGCGCCCTCAATCAACAAGATCGCGTCAATCGAATCGGCGTTCGGCTAGCCTTCGAGCCAGACCGGATCGCCGACACGAACGAGCCCCGGCGTTGCGATCGCGGCAAAGACGCCGAGGCGGGCCTGATGATGCTGCGCGGTGGCGCGCAACATGCGCGGGTCGCGCGGTAGCTCGGACTGCCGATGGGTCGTCATCACGCAGCGCAACGCAGGCTGCATCGCGACGATCCGCACATCCGCGCCGATGCGCAACTCGCCGCTGAGCCAATCGTCTTCGACAAAGGCGTCGCCCACCGTGCCCGTATCGACGACGATATTCGGGCGGAAGCGGCGCGCATCAACCTGCGCATCGCTGCCGATGAGCGAGCGCAGGTGCACGAGCGTACTGCTGGCGAGCAGATGGACCGCGGCCGAATCCTGGAAGCCGCCGCGATGCAGCCCGAAGGTGTCGGGCAGGGTTTGCGCGGTAAACTGCGGCATCACGCGCTCGACGCCAACGTCGCCGAAGATGGTCGCCGGATCGATCTCACCGCGCGAATGCTCGTCGGGGCGGGCGCGTTCGAGGTGGATCGGACGTCCGATCGCCGCCGAGATAATCGCCGAGGCGTCGGCGTCTTCGGCGTGGAGGATGCGGCCTTCAGGGGTCGTAATCCGCACTGGTGCGAGCCGCTCAGATCGCGGCGGCGAATCGTAAGCCGCCTTAAAGTCGAGCAGGCCGGGCCACTTCTTCGCGGTCGCGATCCGTCCGTTGCCTTCGCGCAGCCCCCACGCGCGATCGCCGACGATCCCGTTGCTGCCGGCCTTAATCTCCGCGAGACGTTCACCCAGCATCGATTTAACCGGGTAACGGAACACGTCCTGAACCTTTCCGATCTGATAACTGCTCATCCGCTCGTCCTCCTGCGAAGGCGGCTCAGTCCACCAGCATGACCGCGTCGCCGACGCGAATCCGGCCGGGCGCGGCCACCGACGCGAAGACTCCGACGTAAGCTCCATGATGTTGCGCGGCGGTGCGCAGAATCGACATGTCGCGCGGCAAGTCCGACTGCGGATGGGTCGTCATCACGCAGCGAATCGCCGGGCGAATCCCGCCGATACGCGCGGTCGCGCCGATCTCCAGCACCCCGTCGAGCCAGCCGTCTTCGATGAAGCCTTCGTCCTCGTCGCCGGTGTCCACATAGATATTGGCGCGAAAGCGGCGCGGATCGAAATCAGCGTCAGGTTTCAGCCGGCGCAGATGGGCGAGCGTGCCGCTCGCGATCAGATGCATCACGTCTTCGTCATAAAAGTCGCGCTTCGGCGGCTCGGCGTCGCCGCGGATCACCGCCTCGATCTCGATGGCAGTAAGCCGTTCGCGCCGCACTTGCACGAGCTGAAGCTTGCGATCGATTAACTCAGAAAGCACGGTTGATGCCTCGGCGTCGCTGGTCGCGAGCGTGCGGCCGTCAGGAAGTTCGATCCGCGTCGCGGCCTCCGGCGGCGCCGTTTCATCATAAGTCGCGCACAATTGAAGCATCGCGGCCCAGATGCGCGCGCTCATGATCCCGCCGTGATCGAGCTCGCGCAGCGCCCATAGCCGATCGCCGCGGACGCCATGCTCAGTGAGTTCCGCCGCCGCCATTTCTTCCCCACGCATCGATTTGACCGGATAGCGCCACAGCGCCTGAACTCGTCCGATTTGCCGTCGCGCCAAGGCGTACCCGTCACAGCGTCGTGGATTTCGCCGAGGGCGCACTCGGCTCCGCTGCCGGAGTAGAAGGCGCAGGCGCCGCCCCTATCAGCGGAGGGGTGGTCGCCGTCGGCATCGGCGTCGCTATCTCGGTTGGCGTCGGCGAAGGCACGAAGACCGTCGGAATCGGCGTCGCAGGCCCCAGCGCCGCGGGCGTCTCAGTCGGCGCGGGCGTGGGCGCCATCATCGGCGCGGTGCCGACGCCGTACTCATAGACCAAATCGCCGCCCATATCGCCCTGATAAAGGATCGCGCCGCCCGCGACAATCGCGACCAACAAGTAGATAAATCGCGTGCGCGCCAGAAAGCCGGTGAACTGAATCCCGAGGCGCCACAGCGCAAGTACGCCGAAAACGTAAGGAAGGTAAGTGCCGAGGCGGGCGTGATCCTTGAGCAGATCCTTGGCCGGGCCGCTGACATGCTCCCAAACCCGCTGGGCCTCCCAGCCGCCGGTTGCGAAGGAACAGTATGCCGCCGCCGCCCCGAGCACCATCAGCGTGGCCGCCATGTAGCGCAACCACAGGCGCGCCGGCATCAGGCTCGCAACCAAATCCACCGCGATTCCGACCAGCACCAGCGCGACCGTGAAGTGGTCGACCACTGGATGAAGCTGCCAGCCCTTGAGAAACTCGACCATGCCCTGCATCAGACCTCCAGCTTATTGTCGCACCAACTATCGCTGCACTACGGCCCGCGCCACCTGCCTTGCTTACGCGCGTGAACCTTTTCTTATCGCAAAGCCGCGCACCCCGCGCAATTGATGACGAACTGCTAATCGGCTACCCAAGCTGGAGACGCTCAGCGCACGTATTCTATTCCCAAGTGTCATACGCCGCTGGTCGCACCCCCCCCTGCCGACCCAATAGAAAGTTTCATTTGAGCGAGAGCGGATAACCCGCGGCCATCAGTATCGCGCTATCGGCCGCGCCTGCGACGGCCTGATTGATCCATCCGAGGCGATCGCGAAAGCGGCGCGCCAGCGGATTGACTGGGACGATACCCGAGCCGACTTCGTCCGTCACCACGATTACGCTGTAGCTCGCAGTTGCGAGGGTCGCGACTAACTCTTCAACTTCACGCCCGATCGCGGCGTCGGCTAATCCTTGGCCCAGCAGATTCGACAGCCATAGCGTCAGACAATCGATCACGACAGTATCCGCGCGGCCTTCGAGCGCTGCGAGCGCTGCAACGATCCTCACCGGCTCTTCGATCGTTTCGAAATCGGCTGAGCGATCCGCGCGATGACGCGCGATCCGCTCGCGCATCTCGTCGTCCAGTCCCTGCGCGGTGGCGATAAAGAAGCGGCGGAGCCCCGGACATTGCTGCGCGAGGCTGAGTGCATGGGCGCTCTTGCCGCTGCGCGCGCCGCCCGTAACCAGGGTGATGCGCCGCGGCATCGCTCAAATTACGCCGCGGGTTCTGAGCGCCGCAATCGCCGCGGCGTCGTAGCCGAGTTCGGCCAACACCGCGTTGGTGTGCTCGCCCTTCGCCGGCGTTGCGCTGCGCAGCGCCCACGGCGTCCGGCTGAGTTCCACCGCCTGCCCAACCAGCTCCTGCCGTCCCAACTGCGGATGCTCGATCGCGCGCGCGATGCGGACATACTTGACCTGCGGATCGTCGAAGACCTCATTGATTTTGTAGATCGGTCCGCACGGCACGCTCGCGCGATTGAGGATGTCGATCCATTCCGCCGAAGATTTGGTGCGCGTGATCTCCTCGATGACGGCGTTGAGCTGATCGCGATTCTTGAGCCGCGCGCGTCCGCTGGCGTAGGCGGGATCGGTCGCCAGGTGTTCGGCGTTGATCGCCTTGCACAGCCGCGCGAAGAGTCCTGGGCCCGCCGCCGCAATGTTGATATGGCCGTCGGCTGTCGCAAAAACTCCGGTCGGAATTGAGGTCGGATGATTGTTGCCGGCCTGTTCCGGTACCTCGCCTGCGAGCAGCCAGCGCGCCGCCTGAAAATCCAGCATCGCGATTTGCGCCGCGAGCAGCGACGATTGCACCCATTGTCCTTCGCCCGATTCCTCGCGCTCGAGCAGCGCTACCAGGATGCCCATGGCGCAGAAGATACCCGCAGTCAGGTCTGCGATCGCGATCCCGACGCGCATCGGTCCCTGCCCCGGCATTCCGGTGATCGACATCAAGCCGCCCATGCCCTGCGCGATTTGATCGAGTCCGGGCCGCTCGCGATAGGGCCCCTCCTGGCCGAAGCCCGAAACGCTGGCATAGATCAGGCGCGGATTGATCGCGCGCAAGGTCGCGTAGTCGATGCCGAGCCGATGCTTGACATCGGGACGGTAATTTTCCACCAGCACGTCGGCGCGTGCGACCAGCCGGCGCAGAATCTCGCGGCCTTCCGCGTCCTTCAGATTGAGCGTCAGACTGCGCTTGTTGCGATGGAGGTTCTGGAAATCGAAGCCATTGCGCGATCCGACTTCCGTAGAGGCGTCGCCCGGCTCCTCGACCTTGAGTACGTCGGCGCCCCAGTCCGCCAATTGCCTGACGGCGGTTGGACCGGCCCGCGCCCGCGTCAGATCGATCACTCTAAAGCGCGACAGCGGCGGCGGATTGATCATGTGAGTCCTTTACAATATGGCCCGAAAAGTTCAAACACTAGCGGAGCGCGAATTCCGCGCGGAGCGAGCAGGCGAGTCCGCGAGCTGCGTCAAGATTTCTTGATATCAATGAATCTGAGCCACGCGATCAATATCGACGACCTGCGCAAGCTGGCGAAGCGCCGCCTGCCGCGCATCGCCTTTGACTTTATCGAAGGTGGCGTCGAAGACGAACTGGGCATCGCGCGCAACGAGGCCGCCTTCACGCGCGTCCGTCTTCTGCCGCGTTATCTGGTCGATGTCTCAAAGCGTGATCAATCCTGCGATCTTTTTGATCGTAAGTACGCGAGCCCCTTTGGGGTTTCGGCCACCGGCCTGGCCGCACTATTTCGCCCCGGCGCCGATTTGATGCTGGCGGAAGGCGCTGCGGCGGCAAATATTCCCTTCATGATGTCGGGTATGAGCACGGCTTCGATTGAGGACGCAGCCAGAATCGCGCCGGCTCATAGCTGGTATCAACTTTATGTCGCGCGAGATCGCGAGATCACGCTCGACCTTATCCGGCGGGCCCGCGACGCCGGCTTCGGCACGCTCGTGCTCACGGTGGACGTGCCGGTCTCCTCGAAACGCGAGCGCAACCTGCGCAACGGCTTTGGCCTGCCGCCCAGGTTGACGGCGGCCACGATGCTCGACGCATTGGCCCATCCCGGATGGCTCGCCGGCTATCTCCGTCACGGGATGCCGCGTTTCGAAAACTGGGTCCCCTACGCGCCGCCAAACTCGAGCACACAGGCGATCAATGCCTTCGCCGCGGCGCAGGGCCCGGCGGCCGCCGTGACGTGGGAGGACCTCGAAGAGTTTCGCCGATTGTGGCCGCGCCATCTGGTCGTCAAGGGAATACTGCGCGCGGATGATGCGATCCGTGCGGCCGCAATCGGCGTTGACGGCATTATCGTGTCGAATCATGGCGGCCGCCAGCTCGATCAGGCGCCGGCGGCGCTGGAGGTTCTGCCCGCCATCCGCGACGCCGTCGGCGACAAGCTCACGCTGATCATGGACGGCGGTGTGCGGCGCGGCGCCGACATCGTGATGGCGCTATGCCACGGCGCGCGCTTCGTCTTCGTCGGTCGCGCGACGCTTTACGGCGCTGCCGCGGCAGGTATTCCAGGCGTCCGCAAAGCGATCAGTATCCTGCGCAACGAGGTCGATTTGATTCTTGGCCAAATCGGCTGCCCGAACCTCGCCGAACTCGACGCGAGCTTCCTTCTCCCGGTCCCTAACCAATGAGGCGACTAATCGGGTTGACGGCGATACTGGTTGCGGTCGCCGGAGTCTTCGGCGGCTGTGCGGTCTCAGCGCCTGTGGCACGGTCAGCGCTGATTGCGCCGACCAACGCCTCGCCATCAGCGAACGAGCGCCAGGCACCCGAGGCCGCGCCGCGGTTGCCCTTCAAAGGTAAACTGACTGCGGGAGATGCCGATGAATTGCCGCCGGCCGTGGCCGCGGCGCTTTCTCCCGACGCCATCGTCAGCTTCTCCTATCGGGAGCAGTTGACGCACGACGAGTACCATGTGCCGCTCCTGCTCTCAGCACTGGATCCGGTTACATACGTGGGCGCGCCGCTGGGGGATTACGGTGTAACCGCCTTTGCCTCGCTGACGATCACCAAGGGTGACACGGTGCTGGGTAATTACACCGCCAAGGCCCACGTCGCGAAATCATATTCGATCTATTCCGAGCCAACTCATCGCGAGGTCGAGGAGGCCGCGCGCGCCGCAGTGCGCGACAAGATTGACCAGCGGCTCTATCGCGACGCCGGTCGCGTCGCCGAATTGATCGACGCTCCGACGCAAGCGGCAATCGGGGCAGGCGTCAGGTGACACGGGCCGCGCGAGTTCTGTTTGGCGTGTTAGTCCTCGGAGGATGCGCAGTGCAGGGCAGGCCTTTTGAGCGAGCCGCGGCGCCCTCCGGCAACGCTATAATCTACGTCTATCGGCCCTACCACTATGGGAGCTCGCTGCTGCGCCCGGCGGTCACTTGTGGCGACGAAACCGCGCGGATCGGTCCCGGCGGCTATCACGCTTTCTTGGTTCCCGCCGGCAAAGTGATTTGCAGCGTCGCCGGCGGCGAGAGTAGCGATGCGACCGAGGTCGACGCGGCGGCCCATGTCTATTACATCCGCGAGGAGTTCGGCTGGGGTCTTCTCACCGGCCACCCGCATCTCAATCCGATCGACACGGATGCAGCGCACGACGAGATCAAAACTTGCTGCGTCGATGAAACTGCGCCGTCAGAGTGAGGTGCAACGTCGTTGGGGTGGCGCGCGGCGTCATTTCGGCTCCAACAGCACCACAAAGCCGTCTGGCAGTTCACGCATCCCGGCGATAAAGTCGCCATTGATATCGTTGGCCCACAGACGATGGCCGACGAAATGCAGGCCCGAAGGATTGACGAAGCCGCTCGCCACCAGCGCTAGGACGCCGTCTTTAACCCGATAGATTTTGCCGTCACGCTTGAGCGCCTGCGTTTGCGGCACGGGCACCTGGATGTCGCCCATATCCGTCACGAAGATCTGCCCCGCATACTCCCCAAAACCGGCAGGCGCGACCGCGATACCCATAGGGCGGCCTAGCCCGGTAACGACCGGCGTCGGATCGACTTTGCCGTCGGGTGCGATTTTCACGATCATGCCATTGTGTTCGACCGTAGACGAGACGATCTCGCCCGGCGACACCGTCACGAGCATCGCGGCGCCGTCGGGCGTAAAGGTCAGACCGGCCGGCGAGCCCTGTTGTGACAGGTCAGCGAAGGGTTTGCAGACGCCGTCGGCGGTGGTCTGGTAGATCATGTCGTTGAGCGCCGCGATCGAGTAGAACTTGCCGGCGAAGCCGCTGCCGGCGGGACCGAAGCGCGCATCGACGCCGTAGCCGGCTATCCCCTTTGCGACGTTCCCCGCCGCCGGCAAAGTGCAAAAGACTGACGCAGTTTGCGCGGCGAGGTTGATTCGCTGGATGACATGATTTTGCAGCGCGCCTTTTTCCGCTGATACCGGTTGGGCGAGCGAGAAAATCTGACCGCCGAAAGTGCCGAAATCCGCAGGCGCAAGGTCGAAGCCGGTCACCGGCAACAGCTTGTCCGCGCCCATCAGCACCGAGATTTTGCCCGCGGACGAAACCGCGAGCAGTCGGCTGCCGTGGCCGTCGGTCGCGCGGCCGTCGTCATTCATCCAGACGCCGTCGCCGTGCGTCAGCATGAAGAGCGGGTCGTAAAGTTCGCCCGGCGCCTCGAGCATCTTCGCGCTGAATCCGGCTGCCGGCGTGATCTTCGGCACGGCCAGGATTGTATCGATCACGATCTGCGCTTCGTGGCCGAGCGGGCGGGCGCTCGCCCCGATCGGGATCAGAGCGATAACCAGCATGGCCGTTACCGCGACGATGACCGGGTGGGTACTCGGTTTCATAGGTTTCATGCCTCCCGACGCGTAGCGCTGTTCCTCGTCCGACTCCAATCCGGCGCTATGCCGAGGTCCCCTCGCGGATCAGTGCGAGTGCTGCAGCGCGTGCTCGATCAACACCAGGCGATCGTTGCCGAAGAACATCTCGCCTTCGACGAAGATCGAAGGCGAGCCGAACCCGCCGCGCGCGATCAATTCGTCGGTGTTGGCTTTCAGTTTCTCTTTGTACTCCGGCGCGGCGATCTTGCTGAAATATTCCTGCTCGTCGAGGCCGGTGGCGCGCACGATGTCGCGCAGCACCTCGTCCTTGCTGATATCGCGATCCTCGCCCCAGTAGCTCTCAAAGACCCGCCGCGAGTAGGGCGACAGTTTGCCATGCTCCAGCGCGACGAACGCTCCGCGCATCGCCTTGACCGAATTTACCGGGAAAACCGACGGCTGCCCGATCTTGATGCCGTAGAGATGCGCCCAGTCCTGCAGGTCTTTCGCGTAGTAGCGGGCTTTCGGCTTCACCGGATGCTCGCGCGATTCATATACGGACGGATTGACGGCGTTGAAGACCCCGCCGACCAGAATCGGCCGCCAGATCAATTCTGCGCGACCGCGTGCCGCGACCTCCTCGATCTTCGTGAAGGCCAGATAAGTCCACGGACTCGAACAGTCGTAGAAAAACTCCAGCTTTTTGCCCATTGTCGACCTCCGCGCGCTTAAGGATGGTGAGTTCGGAAAATAGCACGCCGCCGGGAAAACTCGTCAACCGCGTCCGCCGTTAGGCAAGGTGCGAATTAGCGCGCGACCGCGCCCTGAACCGATATTGGCTTCGCGCCAGTCGACGACGGCGGCCGGACAATCTGCGTCAGGTCCGCTCGCACGACGCCGAAAAAAACTGCAGATTCGATGCGCAAGGGCAGATGACGCTTATCATCGGTGACCCAGACCGTCATGCTCCTCGCCTGATCACGAAAGCTGTTCTCGCTCAGCCAGACTGCGGAGGGTTCGATGCGCAACGCGGAGAAAGTTCCGAGCGCGGTCGTCAGCGGCTCGCGCTGCCGCACGGCGAACGCTAAGACGTAACGATTGCCGCCGCTGAAGACGTCAACTGTGTAGGTCTGGCCGGGCGTCAAGGGCTGCGACAAAGCCATCATCGCGCCAGAGAATGGGCCCCAAGGTTCACCACCGCTGAAGCGCCGAATCCAGGTGCGGCCCGCGCGGTTGGTTTTTATCGCCGTCACCATATGCGCCGGGTCGTTAAAGGTTGCGCGCCAGATGTCGAGCCGCGATTTCTCGTGTTGCACAATATAGAGATGCTGCGGACGCCACGTCGTATAATCAAAGTCCTCGTGAAAATAATCGCGCATCCGGTAAAGCAGATCCGCGGCCGGGCTGGTCGTGATCCACATCTGCCCCGTCCACCAGCTCGGATGGGAACGATTGCGCGCCAGGGTCACGCGCGCGTCGGCTACCGCGAACCCCTCCCACGACGCCTGATAGACCAAAGTCTCGCCGCTCTGAAACGGTTCCATGCCGCGCCCATAGCGCGGTATCGCGAGATTGGGCGGGATTGCGATCGGCGCCGGGGTTCGTATCGGATGCGGCTTGCGTCGCGAACCCGCTATCGGCTTTCGTGCCGAACCATCTGCTATACTCGCGGCGCTGGATCGTGGTTGCTCTATGGCGCTGGCGGCAACGGCCATCAGGATTGCGCTGCAGGCGATAAGCGCCCGGCTTGACTTCAAATGCATCGTGCCAAAAGATTCTGCCCAATCACGGAGGGCCTTGGAATGCTGTACCGGCCTCGTTTGACGGCGACCGCTTTACTCACCGGGTGCTTGTTCCTCCCGTTTGCGGCGCGCGCCCAACTCGGACCAAATGGTAACGGCTATGGTGAGAACGGCTTCGGTGGGCCGCACGGCTCCGTTGCGAACCTGGAATCCCTGGAAAAGGCCGGACCCGATCGCAAGGCCAAGAATGATCCGGAGCTGATCAAAACCGCCAAACGCAAGATTACCGACGCCGACCCGCGCGTGCGCGTCGAGGGCCTCGAGGGCCTGCGCTACGTGAGCGACAGCGCCGAGGCGAACGAACTGCTGTTTCGTGGCCTGAATGATTCTGACGTCCGGGTGCGGATCAAGGCGATCGATGTGCTGGGCGCGCGCGGCTCGAACGACGCGGTGCCGGTGATGGATCAGGATCTGTTCCTGCGCGAGACTCCGGCGGTCGAGAAACTGCATCTGGTCGCTGCCCTGGGACGCGTCGGCGACGCCCGCGGCGCTTTGCCGATCGTCGAGTATCTCGACCAGACCGATGATACCGCGAGCCGCGGCACCGCCATCTTCGCCCTGGGCGAGATCGGCGACCCGCACGCCAATGACAAACTGATCGAGATCGTCAAGACCGACAAGTCCGCGATGGTGCGCAAGCTCGCCGAGGAGGCGCTCGAGAAAATCGATGGCGAGCTGCCGAACCGGCGGCAGGAAGCGCTCGCGCAGGAAAAGACCAAGGACCTCCAACCGACCGACCAGAAACTCGCCAAGCTGCGTCAGTACGATTATGAGACCCAGGCCGAGAAGTACGGCCGCAGTACGCATTGAGCACGACGGCAAAACGCTTGCGTGAACTGCTCGGCGGGCCCGCGATGGTCGTCGCGCCGTTCGTTTACGATTGCCTCCAGGCGCGCCTCGCCGAGCAGACCGGCTTTGACGCGGTTTACATGACCGGTTTCGGCACCGCGGCCGCGCGTGGTTTTCCCGATCTCGGCCTGCTGACGATGAGCGAAATGGTGCAGAACGTCCGCGCAATCGCTCACGCGGTCAAAATCCCGGTGATTTGCGACGCCGACACCGGATACGGCAACCCGCTCAACGTCGCGCGCACCGTGCGGGAGTACGAAGAGGCCGGCGCCGCCGCCCTGCATATCGAAGATCAGGTGTTCCCGAAAAAGTGCGGCTTCCTCGCCGGCAAGCAGGTGATCCCGCTCGACCAGATGGTTCCGAAAGTGCGCGCAGCCTGCGACGCCCGCCGTGATCGCGACTTCGTGATCATCGCGCGCACCGATGCTCTGGCCGTCAATGGCTGGGATGACGTCGTGCAGCGCACTCACGCCTATCGGGCGGCCGGCGCCGATCTGATTTTTGTCGATGGCATCCGCACGCTGGAAGATCTAAAAAATTACGCGACCAGGCTTGGTGATTTGCCGCTGCTCTACAACGGCGCTCTTCTGCCCGTGCCCGAACTCGCGCGCTACGGTTTTAAGCTCACGCTGCATATCAGCAGCTTGATCGCTTCCTACGTGAATTTCCGCGACGGCCTGCGTGAGCTCAAGGATACCGGCGCGATGAAGGTGACGCTTACCGGCCGCCTATTCGAAGAGCTGACTGATCTACTCGGTGTTCCCGAGGCCGAGGCGTTGGCGAAGAAATATTCGGACTCATAATGCCCGACACCGCGGTCATCAAATTTTATTTCGCCTACACCAGCCCATTCACCTACCTGGCGATGGCGCCTGCTTATGTACTCGAACGCAGTCATCGGGTCGTCTTGCGCTTCATCCCGTTCGGTGTGAATATCCGCGGGATTTATGGCGGCGAGGTCGAGCAACGCGACGAACGCAACCGCAACAAGCTCCGCTATCTTTATCTCGATGCGCGCCGGCTGGCCGCTGAGCGCGAATTGATTATTCAGCCGCCGCGAAAAATCTACAGCGCGCGCCTCGCCTTCTATGGCGGGATGTGCGCGGACGACCAAGGGCTGTTCCGGCCCTATGCGGATCGGGTCTTCGAGCGCTTCTGGCGCCGCGAGTTGGAGGTCGAGGACCCGGCGCCATTAGCTGCGATACTTGCCGAAGTCGGTGCTGATCCCGCGCAGTTTCAGCGCTATATTGCCGATGAGGAGGCGGAAGCGAAGCCGCGGCTTAAGGCCGCCTTCGCCGAGGCCGATCGCGATCAGGTTTTCGGCGTCCCGACCCTGGTGGTTGAAGGCGAGCGCTTCTGGGGCTGTGATCGTATCGATTTTCTTGAGCGCAAGCTCGACGCCATGGGCCTGCGTCGCTAAGTCACTCGCTGCAGGAACGCCGGCAGGTCGAGCGCCTCGAAACCGTCGAGCGGCACACGCGCGACGATCCGACGCAGCGTCGCGTCGTCGGTGACGAAGGTCTCAGCCACCGCGGCCGCGGAGGCGGCATGCAGCAGGTCTTTCGAATCGCCGATATTTGGCGATAGTTCCTCGAAGCTCCACGCGTAGATGAAGGAGAGGCTCGCGCCGACTGACATCCGCACGCTGCGAATGTTCAGCAGGCCTTCCAGCCCCCGGTTTTCGCACTCCGCCAAAGCCCCGGCGCGCTCCGCAAAACTTCTCGCCGCGCTCGGCGCCATCAGGTCGAAGTATTCGTCGAAGGTGACCTGACCAGCGATACTCGCAGCGGCTTCCTGATTTTCGGCTCGATGCATGCGGATGCCGTCGCGGAAGTGCTCCTTCTGACGTCGCGTCTCCTCCAACGCTGCGATTAGATCCTCATCGAGTTCTTCGCCGTCGGTCTCGATCAGCTCCGTGAGGCCGTCGCTGATGATGTTCTGTAAATTTGCGTCGATAAACGGCAGTGCGGCCTCGCCGGTCGCCGCGTAGGCGCGAATATCGTCAGATAGTAGCTGATCGCAGGGCTTGACCATCCGTCGGAAATTGGCGAGCGAGAGCGTGAGCTTTATTTTCGCGACGAGCAGTTCGGGACGCGCCCGGCGATCCAGCAGAATCTCTTCGAGGGTGTGGATGCTCAGCGGGATCGAAAGTTCGCGGCCATAAATTTTTTTGCGCAGGTTCGCGATATCCGCGCCGCTGCAACCAACCTTCTTATAGAGATGATCGAAGACGTTGGTATCGAGGTACGCGGCCATCGCCGGCGCGGCTCACAGTTCCGGACTGGCCGGCAAAAACGATTCACCCATCAGGTAGGCGTCCACGGCGCGCGCGCATTCACGGCCTTCCCAGATGGCCCATACCACCAGTGATTGACCGCGGCGCGCATCGCCGGCCGCGAAGACGCCGGGGATGTTCGAATGATAGTTCTCGCAGGCGAGGTTACCTCGCTGATCGAGCTTGAGCCCCAGCTCCGCGACGATCCCATCGGGTTCAGGCCCGAGAAAGCCGAGAGCGAGCAGCACGAGGTCACATTCAAGCTCGAACTCGCTGCCTGCGATTTCGTCCATGACCATGCGGCCAGTATCGCTCCTCCAGTTGAGCCGCACGCCGTGAAGTTTTTTCACCTGGCCGTTTTCGCCCGATAAAAACTTGGTGTTGAGGCTCCAGTCGCGTATGACCCCTTCCTCATGCGAGGTTGAGGTCCGCAGAATCATCGGCCAGTCCGGCCACGGCATCGCGACGGTGCGCTTCGCCGGCGGCATCGGCAGCAACTCGAACTGATGGACGCTCACCGCGCCTTGCCGATTTGAGGTGCCGAGACAGTCGGAGCCGGTATCGCCGCCGCCAAGAATTACGACTTTCTTGCCCTTCGCGGTGAGTGAGATTTCCGGCGGGATTACGTCGCCGGCATTGCGTTTGTTCTGCTGCGGCAGAAATTCCATCGCGAAATGCACGCCCTTGAGCGCGCGACCCGGCACCGGCAAATCGCGCGGCTTGGTCGAACCGATCGTGAGCGCGATCGCGTCGAACTTGCCACGTAGCTCATCGGCATGGAGATCTACCCCGAGGCGGCAGCTCGTCACGATCTCGACGCCTTCCGCCTTCATCTGCTCGACGCGCCGTTCGACCTGCCATTTTTCGAGCTTGAAATCCGGGATGCCATAACGCAACAGGCCGCCGATACGATCGGAGCGCTCGTAGAGCGTCACCGCGTGGCCCGCCCGCACGAGCTGCTGCGCACACGCCATCCCGGACGGTCCCGAGCCGATTACGGCGACCTTCTTGCCGGTCTTGCGCGGGTTCGGCGCCGGCGCGATCCAGCCCTCGGCCCACGCGTGATCGACTATGTGCTTTTCGATCTGTTTGATCGTGACCGGATCATTGTTGATATTCAGTACGCAGGCTTCTTCGCACGGCGCCGGACAGACGCGGCCGGTAAACTCGGGAAAGTTGTTGGTCCAGTGCAGCCGGTCGATCGCCTCGCGCCAGCGCCCGCGATAAACCAGATCGTTCCAGTCGGGAATGATGTTGCCGAGCGGGCAGCCGCGATGGCAGAAGGGAATGCCGCAATCCATGCAGCGCGCGCCCTGCTGCTGCAGCTTGGCATCGGGCAGCTTGAGGTCGTACTCGCGATAGTCCCTAACGCGCTCGGCCACCGGACGCCGCGCGTTGGTCTCGCGATTGATCTCCATGAAGCCCGTGATCTTTCCCATTGACTACCTGCCCTCCCGACGTTCTGATTTCAATTGACTAGTCGATTACTCACACTGCTGCGAGCTTGGCCATATCCGACTGCATATTGAGCTGCCCCGCCAGCACCCGGCGATACTCAGTCGGAATAACCGCGACGAATTTCGTGATCGCCTGGTCCCAGTTATCGAGCAGCCGCCGCGCGACCGCGCTCTCGGTGTACTGATAGTGGCGGGTGAGAAGCGTGTGCAGCTCCTGGATTTCGGTCTGATCGGCGAGCGGGTGCAACTCGACCATGCCCATGTTGCACTTGCTGGCGAAGCTGCCGTCCGCGTCGAGCACGTAAGCCATGCCGCCGCTCATACCTGCGGCAAAATTGCGGCCGGTGCGCCCCAGCACGACGACCTTGCCGCGCGTCATGTATTCGCAGCCGTGATCGCCCACGCCCTCGACCACCGCGGTCGCGCCGCTGTTGCGCACGGCGAAGCGCTCGCCGGCGATGCCGCGGAAGAAGGCCTCGCCGCCGGTCGCGCCGTAAAGCGCGGTGTTGCCGATCAGAATGTTGTCTTCAGCCTTGAAGGTTGCGTTGCGGGGCGGCCGCACGGCGATAAATCCGCCCGAGAGGCCTTTACCGCAATAGTCATTGGCGTCGCCTTCGAGATGGAGCGCCACGCCGGAAGCCAGCCAGCCGCCAAAGGTTTGCCCGGCCGAGCCGCTGAAATGGATCTTGATCGTATGAGGCGGCAGTCCGCGCTCGCCGTGCCGCCGTGAAACTTCCGACGATAAGATCGTGCCGACCGTGCGGTTGACGTTACGAATCGGCAGCCGGAGTTCGACCGGCTGGCGAGCTTCCAGCGCGTCCTTGCACAGCTCCTTGAGTCGCTGATCCAGCGCCTGCGCGATTCCATGATCCTGCTGCTCGACGCAATGCAGCGGCCAATCCGCCGGCACCGCGGGCTTACTCAGGATGGCGCTGAGGTCAATGTGGCGCGCCTTCCAGTGTTCAATCGCCTGGTCAGCATCGAGGCACTCGACATGGCCGACCATCTCGGCGACGCTGCGAAAACCGAGCTGCGCCATGTACTCGCGCATCTCCTCGGCGATGAAGAGCATGAAATTGACGACATGCTCGGGCTGGCCTTCGAACTTCTTGCGCAGCTCCGGATCCTGCGTCGCGATCCCGACCGGGCAGGTGTTGAGGTGGCACACTCGCATCATGATGCAGCCTGACGAGACCAGCGCGGCGCTGGCGAAGCCGAACTCCTCGGCGCCGAGGAGAGCTGCGATCGTGACGTCGCGGCCGGTCTTGAGCTGGCCATCGGTTTCGACCGCGATCCGCCCGCGCAGATTGTTGAGCACCAGGGTCTGCTGGGTCTCCGCCAGCCCTAGTTCCCACGGGATGCCGGCGTGCTTGATTGAGGTTAGCGGTGAGGCGCCGGTGCCGCCGTCATAGCCGCTGATCAGCACGACGTCGGCCTTGGCCTTCGCTACGCCAGCCGCGACCGTGCCGACCCCAACCTCCGCTACCAGCTTGACGCTGATTCGTGCGCGGTCGTTGGCGTTCTTGAGATCGTGGATTAGTTGGGCGAGATCCTCGATCGAATAAATATCGTGATGCGGCGGCGGCGAGATCAACCCCACGCCCGGCGTCGAGTAGCGGATTTTCGCGATGAAATCGTCGACTTTGTGTCCGGGCAACTGACCGCCTTCGCCCGGCTTGGCCCCCTGCGCCATCTTGATCTGCAGTTCGTCCGCGTTCACCAGATACCAGCTGGTGACGCCGAAACGTCCCGAGGCCACCTGCTTGATCGCACTGCGCCGCCAGTCGCCGTTAGCGTCGCGCTCGAAGCGCGCGGGATCCTCGCCGCCTTCGCCGGTGTTCGATTTGCCGCCCAGCCGGTTCATCGCGATCGCGAGATTCTCGTGCGCCTCCTTACCGATCGAACCGAAGGACATCGCGCCGGTCTTAAAGCGCTTGACGATCGCCGCGACCGGCTCGACTTCTTCCAGCGGTATGGGCGAACGATCGTTCTTGAATTTGAGCAGGCTGCGCAGCGTCGCGAGATTGCGGCTCTGATCGTCAACCAGGCGCGTGTAATCCTTGAAGACGCGATAATTTGCGGTGCGCACCGCGTGCTGCAGCTTGGCGATGGTGTTGGGGTTGTACATGTGGAACTCGCCGCGCCGCCGCCACTGGTACTGGCCGCCCGCGTCGAGTTCGCCGTCGAGGTGGGGATCCGCCTTGTAGGCCAGACGATGGCGGTTGGCCGACTCGCGCGCTATAACGTCGAGCCCGATACCGCCGACGCGCGAAGCCGTCCAGGTGAAATAGCGATCGATCACGTCGCGGCTGAGCCCGATCGCCTCAAAGATTTGTGCGCCGTGATAGCTCTGGATGGTGGAAATTCCCATCTTCGAGGCAACTTTGACCAGGCTCTTGCTGAGCGCCTTGATAAAGTGCTCGACGGCGTCCTCCTCCGCGATCTCGCGCAAGCGGCCGTCGTCGATCATCCCGGCCATCGTCGCATAGGCTAGATAGGGATTGATGGCGCCTGCGCCGTAACCGACCAGCAGGCAGAAGTGCATGACCTCGCGCGGCTCGCCCGACTCGACGACCAAGCCGCATTTGGTGCGGGTGCCCTCGCGAATCAGGTGATGATGCACTGCGCCGGTGGCGAGCAGACTCGGAATCGGCGCCCACTCTGCGTTCACGCCGCGATCCGAGAGGACGAGTATGGTGAAGCCGTCCGCGATTGCTTTCGAGGCGCGCGCGCAAAGGTTATCGAGCGCCGCGCGCAAGCCCTTTTCCCCATCGTCGACGCGATAGAGCGTACCGAGCGTAATCGCGCGCAGACCGGGCCGCGCCAGCCGTTTGATCTTTTCGAGCTGGGCGTTCGTGAGAATCGGATGCTTGAGCCGCAGTTGCCGGCAATGCAGCGGAGTTTCCTCGAAGAGGTTTTGCTCCCCGCCGAGCGCAGTCTCGGCCGACATGACCATCTCCTCACGGATCGAGTCCACCGGCGGATTCGTCACCTGCGCAAAGAGCTGCTTGAAATACTGGAACAGTAGTGGCGACTTGTCCGACAACGCCGCCAGCGGCGTATCGGTGCCCATCGAACCCACCGCCTCCTGGCCGTTGGCCGCCATCGGCGCCAGGATCATCTTGAGCTCTTCGAGCGTGTAGCCGAAGGCCTGCTGCTGCTTGAGCAGATCGAAGGGCTCGAAACCGTTGATCGCGGGATAGGCAGCGGGCGCGGGCAGCGCGTCGAGATCGACCATCTGCTCGTCGAGCCACTGGCGGTAGGGATGACGCCGCGCGAGGCCTTGCTTGATCTCCTCGTCCTGCACGATCCGCCCCTCAACCGTATCGACGAAGAAGATTTTGCCCGGCTGCAGCCGCCCCTTGGATTCGACCTGCTCCGGGGAGATTTCGAGGACGCCGGTTTCGGAGGCCATCACAACGAGGCCGTCCTTGGTGACCAGGTAACGCGAGGGGCGCAGACCGTTGCGGTCGAGCACGGCGCCGATGCGCCGGCCGTCAGTGAAGGTGATCGAGGCGGGGCCGTCCCACGGCTCCATCATGCAGGAATGAAACTCGTAGTAGGCGCGCTTGCCCGGGTCCATCAGGCGATCGTTCTGCCAGGCCTCCGGAATCATCATCATCACGGCTTGCGGCAGGGTGCGGCCGGTGCGGATGAGCAGTTCGAGACAGTTGTCGAACATCGCGGAATCGCTGCCGTTGGCTTCGATAATCGGCTGAATCTTTTTGATGTCGTCGCCGAACAGCGGTGACGCGAACTGCTTCTCGCGCGCCCGCATCCAGTTGATATTGCCGCGCAGCGTATTGATTTCGCCGTTATGGCTGAGAAAACGATACGGATGCGCGCGATCCCAGCTTGGAAAGGTGTTGGTCGAAAAGCGCTGATGAACCATCGCAAGCGCGGTGGTCAGCGCGGGATCGAGCAGGTCCGGGTAGAACTTCGGAATCTGATGCGAGATGAGCTGGCCCTTGTAAACGAGCGTCGTGGTGGAGAGGCTGCAGACGTAAAAGAGTTCGCCTTCGGCGAGGCCAAGTTGCGCGCCTTCATTGGTAACCCGCTTGCGGATGACGTAGAGTTTGCGTTCGAGCGCCTCCTGATCCTCGACGCCCGCGCCGCGCCCGATAAAGATTTGCGCGATTGCGGGCAGCCCCTGACGCGCGATCTCGCCGCACTGCGTGGAGTCGATCGGGACTGAGCGCCAGCCAAGAAAACGCTGGCCCTCCTCGCGGACGACGCGCTCGAAAAGGCGCTCGCAAGCTTGCTGCCGGCCGGTTTCGAGCGGCATGAACACCGCGCCGACGCCGTATTCGCCCGGCGCCGGCAGCGCAAAGCCCAGCTTGCCGGTTTCGCGAACGAGGAAATCGTGCGGGATCTGGATCAGTATCCCGGCACCGTCGCCGGTCAGCGGATCGCATCCGCAGGCGCCGCGATGAGTCAGATTGTCGAGTACCTGCAAGCCCTTGAGCACGATATCGTGGGAACGTTCGCCCTTGATGTTGACGACAAAACCGGTGCCGCAAGCGTCGTGCTCGTGAACCGGATCGTACAGTCCCTGGGCTTTCGGGAGTCCGCGAAAAACCTGCATCACTGGGCCCTCTTTGCTTCAGCGGTGGCGTTGCGCACGACGACGTGGCGCGCGCGGCGGCCGTTGCCGTGGTCCGGCGCCTGCTCGTCCGCGGCCGTCGCAATCTGCCAGCGCTCCGTATGAGTCGACAGCACCACCATGGTTTCCGTCCGCGTCACGCCATGGATCAGGCGGATCGTACCGATCAGCCGCTCGAGTGACGCCGTGCTGTGCGTCTTGACCTTGAGCAAGACCGTGTGCTCGCCAGTGACGTGATGGCATTCGAGGACGTCGGGCATCCGCGCGACCGTCTCCTCGAAGGGATCGATCGTGCGCGGATGGCCGATCGAAACACCGATGAAGGCGGTGACATCCTTGCCCAGCTTTCGCGCATCGACCGAGGCGTGATAGCCGGTGATAACGCCACAGTCCTCGAGCTTCTTGACCCGCTCGATAACCGACGGCGCCGACAGGCCGACCTGATCGGCGAGCTTGGCGTGCGGAATACGGCCATGCTCCTGCAGCGCGTCAATAATCTGCAAATCTATCGCGTCGGGCTCAAAGGCCTCGGTACCTGCTTTCATAAGGCCAAACCTCGAAAGGGATGGTCAAAGTAACGGGTCGAGACCGGCTTTGTCAAGGGAATCAGAGGCAGATCAACCGGTACACCGATGTTTCATCGAAAAACTACGGCGGCGAGCCCCGGAATTGAGACCCGCCGCCGTGCTTGCAGACCGCGGCTTAAGAATCAGAACGAATAGATCGCGTCCGCGATAAAGGTATCTTGCCCCGCGCGAGTGTGGTTCGGTAAGCCGGCCAGGATCGAGGTCGGCCCGAAGACGGTGTCGTTGAAGAACGGCTTCTTGTTCGATTCGTCGTGCCGATACTCGAGGCGCGCGAGCAAGCCGGTCACTGCCGGAATCTTGTAATTGATCGTTCCGGTGCCTTCGCCTAGTAGCTGCGGCAGGCCGGTGCGCGCGCCGTTGGGATCCTCGAAATACTCGCCCCGCAAGGCGAACTCAAGGTTATCAGTCAGGTCGTAGACGATGTATGCGTCGGCGCCGTTCCAGCTGACCGCATGTGGATGAAGGATCGTGCCGTTGGGACCTGCGCTGAAGCCCGGTGCAGGCGCACAGAAGTTCCCGGGAACGACGGCGCACAGCGGGTTACCGTGCGAATTGAAAGCGGGACTTATCGAGACCGGTCCGGTTTCCTGAGCATAGAGATATTCGCCGATCAGCTGCAGCCCTTTAATCGGCGTCTTGTAGGTCAGCACCGGATCGATCTCCCAGCGCCGCGAACTGCCACGGTTGACCTGTTCCGGGCCGTAAGTACTGCTGAGAGTCAGCGCCAGCGACTGGTTGTGAGTCATCCTGTCGCCGCTGCTTAGTGACAGCTGGCCCTCGAAGGTCTGCCCGTCGTTGTTATCGGTCACGTCGTCCCAGCCATTGTTGACGCCCAGCGTGAGCCCGAGAAATTGGTTGAAGTTATAGGTACCGCGCAGGCCGGTATGGGTGAACGGGATGCCAAAGCCAAAAATAAACGAGCGCGAAATATTGTAATCCGCGCTGCCATAGGTGCTGTAGGTCGGAATCACTTCCGCGCCGAGCAGCGTGACGAAACGGCCGAGTTGCAGCGCAATCCCGCTGCCGACCGGCACCGTATAGGTCATGTATGCCTGAGTCAGATCGATGACATCGTTGCTCGTCGTGCCCGGGTTGATGTTGGACTCACGCGTCGATGCGCGCAGGACGTTTGCCACCTGTCCGAAGTTCAACTCCGTGACAAAGCCGACGCCGCCATCCGAGGTGCGATCGAGATGGAGGTTGAATTGCTGGAGGTTGAAGCCGCTGCCCTCGGTATCGAAGACCCGCAACTGATTGACGCTGCCGCCCGGCGACGACGAGTTCACCCCGCCTTTGCTGCCGCCACTGGTGTTGGGTTGGTTGAGATTGTACTCGTAGGGCACATCGACCAGCCCGTGGATATGCACGCCCAGATTTGTGCTCAGATTGGTCTTGATATCGGCGACATCCTTTTCGATCGCGCCGACGTGCTGGCCCACTGTCGCCGGCGCCGGCGCTGCAGCCGTACTCCCGGCGGGCGGCGCCGCCGGAGCTTGCACGACTGAATTCGCCTTTATGGTGTTGATTTCACCTTTGAGTTCCTGAATTTCGGTTTGAAGATCTTGTACCTGCTTTTGCAATGCCGCGTCCGATGCGGCGTCAGCTCTGGCGACACCTTGCAAACCTAACGCGATGATGAGTCCGAGCGGCGCCAGACGAGTTACAACGTGACAACCTCTTCCTATTCTCATGCCTCTCCCTCTTCTTACCGGACAAGGTACTGCCGACCAGCGTGTATAGCTCCGCAGCGGCGTTCCGCAAAGTCGATGCCATCAAGAGCGCTGCGAAAATATGAATTCGTGAACTCTACTTTTGCCCGCGACTTGGGCATTCGCCCAGCAAGTGGTCACATTCTCGAGGAAAATGATGCTCGAAATCTTTTCTTGACGCAGCTCGCAGACTCCCTTCGACAGGCTCAGGGCAGGCTGCCTGCTCGTTCCGCTTCGCTCCACTGGCGTCGAGGCTAGGAGTTCTCGTGGGGGAAATGTTATACGAGGGTCGCGCTGGGCGATTGCACCGCTTGTGCAATTTGCGGCGCAATGAAAAATGCAAAGTACGACGGAGGGTGCGTCGATGGCAGCACGTCTGAGTAAGGAACAGGTCAAGGCCAACTTCGAGAAGATCAACAACTGGGGGCGGTGGGGCAAAGAAGACGAGCGCGGCGCCCTGAATTTCATCACTGACGCCAAGCGCGCCGCGGGCGCGAGGCTAGTCCAGACTGGCGAGATCGTGTCGTGCGCGCTGCCGCTCTCAACCAAATCAGGGCCGGACAATCCGCAGCCGGTCCATCATATGATGTTGCATGTGGGACCACCGGTCGCCGCGCTCGATTATTTCGGCATCGCGCCGCACGGGTTCGCATTCACCCACCTCGACGCGCTCTGTCACGTCTTTTGGGAAGGCCAGATGTATAACGGCTTCAGTGCGCGCGAGGTCGGACGCTTCGGGGCGCGCAAGTGCGCGATCGACGTCACGCGCGACGGCATCGCCACGCGCGGGGTCCTGCTGGATCTGCCGGCGGTGAAGAAAGTCGACTTTCTCGAGCCTGGCGAAGCGATCTATCCGGAGGATCTCGACGCCGCCGAAAAGCTTTACGGGGCGAAGGTGGAAGAGGGCGACGTTCTGCTAATCCGCACGGGTCGTCATAAGCGACGCCAGCTCAAGGGCGAATGGGACGCGCGCCGCGAAGGCTTGGCGGGTCTCGACGCCGCGTGCCTGCCATGGCTGCACGAGCGGCGAGTCGCGCTCCTCGGCTGCGACGGCGTCAGCGATTGTTCGCCCAGCCATTATGCTCCGGAGTTCGAGATGCCGATCCATGTCGGCGCGCTCGTGATGATGGGGGTCCATCTGCTGGACAACGCCAATCTCGACGCGCTGGAGGCGGCGTGCCGCAAAAATCATCGATACGAATTCCAGTTCGTCATGGCGCCGTTGATCCTCGAACGCGGCACGGCGTCGCCGGTTAATCCCCTGGCGATTTTGTAATCGAGACTTCGAAACGGTTGTAAAAGAGGTGAGCATCGTGGCCAAGCCGACTGAACATGAATTCAAAGCTTTGCTCGAAAAGTGCAGCAACTGGGGCCGCTGGGGCAAAGATGACCAGCGCGGCGCGCTGAACTTCATCACGGCGGCCAAGCGCGCCGCCGCGGCCAAACTTGTGCAACACGGCGAGGCGGTCTCGCTCGCGCTGCCGCTGCCGACGATCCCGGCCCCTGACAACCCGACCCCGGTGATGCACATGATCCAGCAGGCAGGTTATGACTCGCACGATTTGCCGCTGCTGCCCTATGCTTCCGACTATTTCGCGATCGCACCGCACGGACTCGCGACGACGCATCTGGACGCGCTTTGCCACGTCTTCAACGAGGGTAAGATGTACAACGGCTTCGAGGCGAGCGAAGTCGGCTCCCACGGCGCGCGCAAGTGCGCAATCGATGTGGCGCGCGACGGCGTGATCACGCGCGGGGTTCTGCTGGACATCCCGCAACTCAAAAAGGTCGAGTGGCTCGAAAACAATGTCGCGATCACGGCGGCGGACCTCGATGCCGCCGAGCGCGAACAGCGCGTCAAGGTCGAAGAAGGCGACGTGCTTTTCATTCGTACCGGCCGCGCGAAACAGCGCAAGGCCAAGGGCGGATGGGATGCGCTGCACGACGGGATGGCGGGACTCGAGACTTCCTGCCTGCCGTGGATTCACGAACGCCAGATCGCCGTGCTGGGCTCCGACGGGATCAGCGACGCCGTGCCGAGCGGCATCGGCAAGTTTGCCCTGCCGATTCACGTCTGCACGCTCGTGATGATGGGGTTGCATCTGATCGACAATGCCGACCTCGACGCCTTGTCAGCCGCCTGCGCGCGCTTCGGCCGTTACGAATTCCAGTTCGTGATGGCTCCGCTGATCCTCGAACGCGGTACCGCGTCGCCGGTCAATCCGCTCGCACTCTTCTGAGCAGGGAGGTTCGACCCGGCGTGCGCATTACCCTGACGATACTCGTGGCCGCGCTCTTGGCGCTCAACGGCGTCGCAATGATCGCGGCGCCGGCAGCCTGGTACGCAAGCGTCCCCGGAGTCCCTGGCACCGGTCCGCTGAATACTCACTTCGTCCGCGACATCGGCTGCGCCTATCTGGTCAGCGGCGGCGCGTTGTTCTGGCGCGCGCTCGATGAGAGGGCGTGGCACGCCGCAATGGCCGGCGCGATTTTCCTTATACTGCACGCTCTCACTCACGTCTGGGATACAGCCGCCGGACGGGAGAGCGTAGCCGGATTGATGCGCGACCTTCCGGCGGTTTTTATTGTCGCGCTATTGGCTTTGTGGCTGGCCTGGCCGCATGCGCGGCCTCGCGAATGAGGCGCGGTTAGTCAGTACATTTTTCGCTCACGAAAACTAATTGGCTTGTACGGAGAACAAGGTAGTGAACAACGGGACCAAAGTAATCGATGCGGACGGTCATATCCTCGAGCCACCCGATCTATGGGAGAAATATCTCGAACCCAAGTATCGGCCGGACGCAGTGCGGCTCCGGATTGGCGCGGACGGCTATGAGTTTCTCGAGGTCGCCGGTCATCGCGCCAAACTGGTCACTCAAGGGCAGCTCGGCACGCTGGGCGGGATGGGCAAGAAGGTCGAGGAAGCCAATCGCCGTCGCGAGCAGGCGGTCAATTCCGGTCAGGCGGCGAATTTGCGCTATGCCAAGCCCGGTCCGGATGACACTTATGTTCGCGGCGCGGCCTTCGGCACGATGGATATGAAAGAGCGCCTGCAGTTGCTCGACCAAGAGGGGATGGCGGCGGCGGTGCTCTATCCGACGCTCGGGCTGTTCTGGGAGGCCGAGAGTAGCGACGCCGAATTGTCGGCGGCCTATGCCCGCGCCTATAACCGCTGGATCACAGATTTCTGCGGCGACTCGGGCGGCAGATTGATTCCGATCGCGCATATCTCACTCGGCGATCCGGAGGAAGCCGCACTGGAGCTCGAACGAGCGGTCAAAGAGGGATGCCGCGGGGCGTTCCTTGCGCCGTTTACGCTTTCACGCCGGCCACATGGCGACGCGGCACACGACCGTTTCTTTGCGGTTGCGCAGGACTGCAACGTTCCGGTCGCGATTCATCCGACGGTCGAGCCGGCCGCGCTGGGCATTCACCATCGGTACGACCACTTCGGCTGGGCGGCATGGTATTACGACCTTTTTGCCGGCCAGCCCGTGCAGCACGCCTTCGCAACTTTCTTTCAGCTCGGCGTGTTCGATCGTTTTCCGCGCCTGCGCGTGGTCGTGCTTGAATCAGGCGCCGGCTGGATCGGCTATTTCCTCGACCGCGCCGACGCCATCTTCACCGGCACGCCGATCGCGCAGACCGTGCGGCTCAAGGAAAAGCCGTCGGTTTACTTCAAGGAACGCTGCTTCATCTCGGCAGATCCCGACGAACGCACGATCGCCGGACTGATGGCGCATGTCGGCGAAGACAAGTTCTTCTGGGCCAGCGACTATCCGCACCCGGACCATCCGGGCAACTATCTCGAAGAGCTATCCGGCCTCGTCGCCCCGATGACCGACTCCGGCCGCCGCGGAATCCTTGGTGAGAATGTAGCCAAGGCTTACCGGTTAACCTGACGCGAGAGCGTGGCTGGGCTGGCGCGCGATCTCCGGGGGTGTTTGTCGCGGAAGCTCGAAAGACGCCGAATGCCCCAATTCAATTTAAAGACCAAGTTTCAGATCGTCATTCCACAGCACATCCGCGAACAGGTGCATCTGGAGATCGGCGATCTCCTGGAAGCGAACGTGGAGGACGGCAAAATCACCTTTACGCGCAAAAGTCGGGTTGACCGGCATCTTGCGGAAGGGCTGGCCGATTTCCGGGAAGGCAGGACCCACGGCCCCTACGACAACGCCGCCGCAGCGATAAAAGCTCTCGACGCGCGCGCGAAACGCTCTACAAAGAACAAGCCTCGCAGATGAGGCTCCGCTTCACCGAAAGAGCCGACAAAGACTATGCCGGCCTTCCGGTGAATGTCCGCAAGGCGTTCGCGAAGCAGCTGCGGTTTTTGCTGGCTGACCTACGGCATCCTTCCTTGCAGCCAAAAAATACAGCGTGGCCGACGATATATGGCAGGGACGCGTGACGCGCGGCTGGCGCTTCTATTTCAAGATCGAGGATGACGAGTACATCATCGTTTCGATCATTCCTCACCCCAAAAGCCCCGACCCGGTTAGATCTTGCGTTCGCCGGAGGCCAGCGTCGCATACGCTACCAGTCCGATCGCGTACACCCCCGCGATGAGATAGAAAGCCGCCGAGAACGATCCGGTGGCCTCGAGGATGACGCCGGTCGCAGCGACCCCGACGATCCCCGGCAGGGTCGCAAAGGTATTCGAGAGGCCCATCAGGATGCCGGCATAGCGTGGCGCGACGTCGAGATGATTCACCGCGAAGCCACCTGCGCCGAGCCCAGTGCCGGCGAGTGAAATCGTCGCCAGAATCACTGCCGCCCGTGGCGAATGAATTGCCGGCAGCGCGAGTATCGGCAAGCCACCCAGCGTGAATGACGTCGTCTGCATCAGCTTGCGCACAGTTCCGAGCGCGAGCCCCCGCCGATGCAAGCTGTCGGCGATCCAGCCGCTCAGGTTCTGCATCACAAAGGCCGCGAGATAGGGGATAACCGCGAGCGTGCCCAGCCGCTCCATCGGCACCGCGAAGTTGTGATGCAAATAGCTCGGCAGCCACAGCAACAGAATGTAGAAACCAAAATTGTTGCAGGTGTGCGCGATTACGATCGCCCATACCGCTTTTTCGCTGAGGATCGCGCGCCACGGAATTGCCGGCGCAAACGAAGTATCGTGACGCTCCGACTCGATCAACGCGAGTTCGGCGGCGGAGACTCCAGCACAATCCGCCGGACTGTCCGCCGCTTTGACCCACCACGCCGCGAGCCAGATAATCCCGCTCGCGCCCGAGATATAGAAAACCGCCGGCCAGCCAAGCTTGATCACGATCAGCGGACTCACCAGCAACGCGACGATCGTGCCGAAGGCGACGCCGCTGAAGTGCAGCGCAATCGCGCGCGAGCGTTCGGCCTCGAGGGTCCAGCGCGCAGCCAGGCTATGGACCGCCGGAAAGTTGATCGCCTCGCCCGCGCCCAGGGCAGCGCGCATCAGCAGCAGAGCGGCAAACGAAATTGCCGCCGCCGGTGGCGTCAGAAAAGTCGCGACCGACCACAGCGCGACGCCGGCGGCGAGCACCCGTTTGCCGCCGAAACGATCTGCCACCCATCCGCCGAGCATCTGTGGAGAGAGGTAACCCCAGAAGAAGGCCGACAGCACGAGGCCGCGCGCGGCGGCGTCATAGCCTTTGTCATGCGCGAGCGGGATGATCGCAATTGAGATATTGACGCGATCGACGTAGCAGAGCGCCGTCGCCGTCGCGAAGAGCGCGACAACGGTATAGCGTCGCGGCCAGCCCGCGGCGCCCTCTATGGTTGGCTTCGCAGCGGTTGTCGGTTGCGCCATCCGGATGCAGCTCCGCGGCGAGCCTAGCAGGATCGCATCGCGTCCGGTTAGCCACAGCGCGCGAAAGAAGACGGCGCGGCGGCTCAGCGATTCAGGGCGTGGCGGATAGTCGTGAGAATATAGATGAAGTCCCGGGAACTGCCGGCGTCGCCCAGCTTGGCGACGCGCCCCAGCAGATCGAGTTCATCCTCGGTAATCGCGTGCACGCGATGGAGCCGCGCGTCGCGCTTGAACTCTTCCCACGCCGAGCGCCGCCGCTGTCCGGATGGCGGCTCCATCAGCGCGATCGCCCGCGGATTCGCCGCAAAAAACAGCTCGCGGCCCTCGAAGCCGAGCACTTCCGCGAGCCGCCCGATAACCTTATCCGAGGGATGACGCTTACCCGCTTCGAGATGGCCGATATACGGCGTTGAAGTGCCGATTCGTTGCGCCACCTCGAGTTGCGTCAGGTCGAGCTTGCGGCGGCGCTCACGCAGCATCTGTCCCAGAGAGCGCTGTGCCTTCTTCGATGCCATCGTGGGTCGGCTCAATAAGAACGCGGCAGTTGGAGTACGTGCTCGCTGATCGTGTTGAGGACCATCTCCTGCGAGACCGGCGCAATCTTGACCAGGCGGCACTCGCGGAAGAAGCGCTCGACATCGTACTCCTGCATGTAACCATAGCCGCCGAAAGTCTGTACGGCGCGATCGGTAGCTTCGCAACCCGCGTCGGCGGCGCGCAGCTTCGCCATGTTGGCCTCGGGCCCGCAGGGTTTGCCGCGGTCGTACAGCCACGCCGCCTTCATCGCCATCAGTTGCGCGACTTCGAGCTTGGAGTAGGAGTCAGCCAGCGGATGCGCGATCGCCTGATTCTGCCCGATCGGCCGGCCGAAGACGTTGCGTTCCTTCGCGTACTTGACGGCGCGATCAACCGCAGAACGGCCCATCCCCACCGCCTCCGCCGCGAGCAGGATGCGCTCGGGATTCAGCCCGTCCATCAGGATGCGAAAGCCGCCGCCCTCGGGCCCGACCATGTCCGAGGCGGAGACTTTGAGATTGTCGATAAAGAGCATGTTAGTGTCGACGGCGTGACGCCCGAGCTTCTTGAGCTCGCGCACCTCAACGGCGTCGCGATCGAGATCGGCGAAAAAGAGCGTCATGCCGTCGGTTTTCTTCGTCACCTTCTCGATCGGCGTGGTCCGCGTCAACAGGAGCATCTTGCTCGACTCCTGCGCCTTGGTGATGAAAACCTTGCGCCCATTGACGACGTAGTTGTCGCCCTCGCGGCGGGCGAAGGTCTTGATATGCGTGATGTCGTTGCCCGCGTCCGGCTCGGTGACCGCGAACGAGACATGCAGTTCGCCGCTGATGGCGCGCCGCAGATGACGCCGCCGCAGCTCCTCGCTGCCATGCTTGACCAGCGGCATCAGGCCGAACATCCCGAGATGGATCGCGCTCGCCGCGTTCATCGCGCCGTGATACGCAACCTCGCCCATCAGCAGCGCGGCTTCGGTGATGCCCAGTCCGCTGCCGCCGTACTCCTCGGGAATCGCGATACCTAGATAACCGGCGTCGGCGATGGCTTTGTAGAAATCGTGCGGAAACTCGTGGCGCTGATCGTGGCCACGCCAGTACTCGTCAGGAAAGCGCTGGCACAGCGCGCGCACGCCGTTGATAATTTCATGCTGCGAGTCGGTCAAATCAAAATCCATGCGTCAGTCTCCGGAGCCCGTCGATTATCCAACTGGTAGGACTATTATGCGGGTCTGCACCGCGATGCCAAGCGATATTCCGCAAGAACCACTGCGGCCGATTGCCGATTCTCAGCCTATACCGCTTGGTCGATCGCAACTTCCGCCAGCGATCAAAGGGTCAGCTTCGCGAGGTCGTTCACCAACTCGGCGAGATTTTTACGCATCGCACATTCATTGGCGTTCGAGATGCTGTCGGAGGAGATGATGCTCGAAGGAATGATCTCGTTCAGTTTGCACTCGGAAACCAGTGTACCGCTCCAGGAGAGCTTGCCGGAACTCGGCTCGACGAGCCTGTACCGTACCCCCAGGGTCGCCGTCCCAAGCCCGCCGTTAGATATCTCCTCGGAGAAAATCCGCCCGTCGAGCTCGTAATCCGCGGCGCCTCCAACGACGACATTCTTGAAGAGTCTGGAATCTGCGAGGGTGGTGTTAAGCGCACGATAGAAGTCCGCTTGCGTGATCGCGGATTCGGTCGTCGGAGGGGCAACCAGACCTACCCCGGTCTCGAACACCCAAGGAGGGATAGTCCGGTCAGAGGTCGTCGCCAACAGCCGCAGCGTTTTGGTCGCTGCAATCGGGGGCGTCGTTGACGCCGGCTGGCGGACCATGTTTGCGGACCGCGGCGCCGAGCAGGCGAACAGCCCCAACGCAGCTCCCGCCAGCAGGGCCCGGTTCATCCCTGCCGTTTTCACTCGCTCCACAGCGTCAAGCGCCCTTGATTTTTTCGTCGATCGCTGAGGCGACAGGCTCTGCCACCATTTGTTGGATATAGTGCTTCCCAGTAGTCCAACCACCTGAACCGTACTCGGGTCCAGGCGTGATCTCTTTGACCACCACCATGCTGGCCAGCACCTTGCCGCTACTCTTGTCGCTGAGCGTGACCAAAACCGTCGCACCAATATCGCCCGCATGACCAAAAAGGAGCGCGGGGAGCTGAGGCCCTGGAATCGCGGCTCCGGCTAGCGATAAGGCATAAATACCCGTGGTCACTGCCGCATTTCCGGGACGATAACTAACGTAGGTGCACTGTACGATTAAGGCTCCGGCGGGCGCAGACTTGGAGTCGGCGACACTGTAGCCCTTCGTTTTCAGCGCCGCCGAAAGATCCGCTGCGAGTTCGTCGGCCAGCTTGGGATCGAGATCGATCGATGCATCCGGCGACAGCGTTATCGGCGCTACGACGAGCGCATTGTACTGGGCGAGCGAGACATTGGGCTCGAGTGCAAGCTCAGGCGGCCTGACCGTGGTGCAGCCGGCAATAAATGCGGAAGCCACGATTAACGACCCAAGTTTGGTTTTGGTTTGAACGCTCATCCAAGCTCGCCCCGTTGCGCGGCAACTTCGCGACTAATCTGACAAACCGAAGCTGGTAACTCAACCTTACTACACCTGATGATGACTCTACTGCCCGCAATATTCATTCTGCTGCTCTTACTGCTCGGCCCCCTGCTGATCGCACCCATCGAGCGCAATCTCGAGGCCTGGTGCATTCTGCTCGGCCTTGCGGCGGCGACCTTCGCGCGCGTCTGGAGCGCCGAGCTGATCGCACAGGCCGCTGCAGCGCCGATCGCGATCACGATCGCAGTCATCATTGCCGGGACGCTCTTCGCCCAATTCCGTGGACGGCTGGATCAAGGCTTCGAGCGGCTGCGACGAAGAGTCTCGCGGGCGGCCTTGACGGGGGCGTCGATCGTAGCAATCGGTCTGCTCTCGAGCCTGATCAGCGCGATCGTCGCGGCGCTGCTTCTGGTGGAAGCGATCGCGATGCTGCGCCTGGGTTCGTCGGTGCGAGTCCGCGTGGCCGTCGCCGGCTGCTTCGCGATCGGACTCGGTTCGGCGCTGACCCCGGCCGGCGGTCCCTTCTCCGCGATCGTGGCGAGCAGCCTCCAGCTGAATTTTTTTGCGCTCCTCGTAATGCTCGGGCCTTGGCTCATTCCAGGCGTGGCGACGTCCGCCCTGATCGCAGCCTGGTGTGCGCGCGGCGACTACGATTTGATCGCCGAGGCAGTCGCACCCCGCGAGCGCGTGCGCGACGCCATCATGCAGGGCGTCAAAGTCTTCGCCTTTGTCGCTGGTCTCGCCTTGATCAGCGCGGCGTATGCGCCGATGGCCGCGCACTGGGTCCCCCATCTCGGCGCGACCACCCTATTCTGGGGCAACACGGTATCCGCGGCCCTCGACAATGCAACGCTCGCGGCGATCGAAGCTCACGGCCTCCCGGCCGGCCGGATCCGCCCCGCACTGCTCTCGATGGTGATCTCGGGCGGGATGCTGATTCCCGGCAATCTGCCCAACATTGTTTGCGCCGGCGCGCTAAGAATCCGCAGCGGCGAGTGGAGCAGGGTCGGGATTCCGATCGGCGTTGCGATGCTCGGCATCTGCTTTGCAGTGCTAGCTCTCGTGAGTCGAGGTTAAAACCGGGCTAATTGAGAAAACTCTCGCGAATAATCGGGTTTGACGGGTCGTTTCGAGAGTAGTGTTTCCCGATGATGAGTTGTGCATTGCTCAAATGATTGGCGGATGCCCAACCTTCGATCGGATCCCCTGGTTTTGATCCGCCTTCGCGGAACTGGAATTCGGGGCTCCGATTAGGATAAAAACTTTGAGCGCAATAGCGGCCGCATGAGCGGCCAGGAGGACGACGAGTCAGATGACTCCAAAACAAGTTCTACAAATGATCAAGGACAAGGGTGCCGTCGCGGTTGATATCAAGTTCATCGATCTGCTAGGCACCTGGCAACACTTCACCGCGCCGATTAGCGAGTTCAAGGACGAGGCTGCGTTTGAAGAAGGTCTCGGCTTTGACGGCTCCTCAATCCGCGGCTGGCAGGCGATCGATAACAGCGACATGCTGGTTATTCCCGACTGCGACACTGCGGTAATGGATCCCTTCACGAAGGATCCAACGCTCTCGCTAATCTGCACGATTCAGGACCCGATCACCCGCGCCGATTACAGCCGCGACCCGCGCAACGTCGCGCGCAAGGCCGAGGCCTACCTCAAGTCCACCGGCATCGGCGACACCGCCTACTTCGGCCCCGAGCCCGAGTTCTTCATCTTCAACGGCATCCGCTTCGATACCAATCAGCACTCCAGCTACTACTTCATCGACTCGGAAGAGGGGAGCTGGAACAGCGGCAAGGAAGGCCCCAACCTCGGCTACAAGCCGCGCTACAAAGAGGGCTATTTCCCGGTGCCGCCCAACGACAGCCTGCAGGACATCCGCCAGGAGATGGTGCAGGTGATGGAGCGCGTCGGCATCCGCGTCGAGAAGCAGCATCACGAGGTCGCGACCGCAGGCCAGGCCGAAATCGACATGCGCTTCAACTCGCTGGTCAAGATGGCTGACTGGCTGACCTGGTACAAATACATCTGCAAGAACGTTGCGGTCCGGCACGGCATGACGGTCACTTTCATGCCCAAGCCGATCTTCGGCGACAACGGCTCCGGGATGCATACCCATCAGAGCATCTGGAAGGGCGAGACGCCGCTCTTCGCGGGCTCGGGCTATGCCGGCATGTCAGAGCTGGCGCTGCACTACATCGCGGGAATCCTCAATCATGCGCCGGCGCTAGCGGCCTTCACCAACCCCGGAACCAATTCCTATCGCCGGCTGGTGCCGGGCTTCGAGGCCCCGATCAATCTCGCCTATTCGAGCCGTAACCGCTCGGCCTCGGTGCGTATCCCGATGTACTCGCCGTCGCCCAAGGCCAAACGCATCGAGGTGCGCTTCCCCGATCCGACCTGCAACCCCTACTTGGCATTCTCCGCGATGCTCATGGCGGGCCTCGACGGTATCCAGCGCCGCCTCGACCCGGGCCAGCCGCTGGACAAGGACATCTACGCCCTCACTCCGGCCGAGCTCGCCGAGGTGCCGAGCATGCCGGCGTCGCTCGAGGCCGCGCTCGACAATCTTAAGCGCGACCACGAATTCCTGCTCAAGGGTGACGTGTTCACCTCCGATCTGATCGAGACCTGGATCGATTACAAGTACACGCGCGAGGTCAGCCAAGCTCGTCTGCGGCCTCATCCGTACGAGTTCGCGCTCTATTTCGACGCCTGATTCGACATCCACTCACCCGCTGATTATGGGGCGATGGGCACTCTGCTCATCGCCCCGTTTCTTTCGCACTTCGCCAATTAGACTAGAACTCTTCGCAGATTGCTACGATGCTGCCCTCCGTTAGCACTTAGACTACTGGTCAACCTCACGCGGGGACAGACGTCGGAAAGTTCCCCAATCGATAAAATTCAACAAATTCAATAGTTTAGAGGAGCTTCTCGACGGCCGTGAAGCGTTAGACAGAAGTTCATTGCGGTTTCTGAGGAATAGGCACGACTCTCGCTTAGTCCTATCAGCAGTTAACGCAGCGACTGTTCGGCGAGAATCCGCAGAGGCGCTGAAAGCAAGGAGAGCAAGATTATGAAGACTTTCAAAAATGCCGCATCACTGATCGTTGCGGTTTCACTGATGGGTTTGATCCTGATTGAGCAGCGCGCCTACCAGCAGAGCTGGTCAGGCGGCACCACGGCGCCCGTTGCATCGACGGACACGACTTCCGCCATTGCATCTTACGCGCCCGGCGTCGAGACCATCGTGATGAAGTAACTCGCAGCTCTGAGGCGCGGTCTCCCCCACCCGCACCTCTCCTCCGCGCGGCAGGCGGGCGGCTCTCCCCGGCCGTCCACCCGCCGCGCTCTTTCCGCAATCTTTTGCTTTGAATTCGGGTTTCCCGCACGATAAGTCGGTGTCGCGGCAACACCCCCGCCCGCGGCGGGCGCGAACGCTCTCCGATGCCGGAACTACCTGACGTCACTCTCTACGTCGAAGCGCTCAGCTCGCGTATCGCCGGGCGTAGACTTATCCGCGCAATCGTCAAGTCGCCGTTTCTCCTGCGCTCGGCCGATCCGCCGCTGAGCGCGACGTATGGCGCCAAGGTCCGCGAAATCAAGCGACTGGGCAAGCAGATCGCTATCGCGATCGGCGACCAGGAGCTGTGGCTCGTAATCCATCTCATGATCGCCGGCCGCCTGCACTGGAACATCGCCGCGCCCAAACTCGGCAGTCGTAACCTGCTCGCGGCCTTCGAGTTCGATAACGGATGGCTGTGGCTGACGGAGGCCGGCAAGCAACGCCGCGCGGCGCTCCACGTCGTCAGGAGCGCGGCGGGCCTCCAGGCGCTGAGCGCCGGCGGGATCGAACCGCTCGAAGCGAATCTCGCGGCCTTCATTGCGGCGATCGTCGCCGCCAATCACACGCTGAAACGCGCGCTCACCGACCCGCATATTCTGAGCGGGATCGGCAACGCCTATTCAGACGAGATTCTCCATCGCGCCCAGCTCTCGCCGATCGCGATGACGCAGAAGCTGACCGCGCCCGAACTCGCGCGGCTATATGAAGCAACCCGCAAAACTTTGATCGAATGGACCGATCGCCTGCGAACCGAAGCCGCAGGCGCCTTTCCCGAGAAGGTCACCGCCTTTCGGCCCGAGATGGCGGTGCAGGGCCGCTACAGTCTGCCCTGCCCGCGATGTGGCGCCAAGGTCCAGCGCATCCGCTACGCCAGCAACGAGACCAACTACTGCGCGCCGTGTCAGACCGGCGGACGCCTGCTCGCCGATCGCGCGCTCTCGCGCCTGCTCCACGCCGACTGGCCACGCACCCTCGAAGAACTCGAAGCCCGCAAGCAGCGTTAAGGAATCTGCACAAGCCCGATCTGTCATCCTGAGCGCAGTGAGCAACGCGAACGCCGTCGCAGGATCTCGGACAGCTTCGCGCCAGCGAAGCCGGTACCGATTTCTGCGTCAGCGCCTTTGCGCCATTCCATTTTTGAACGTATTTCTAACTTAGGACACTGGAAGGCGATGGCTGCAGCTAGATGAAAGCAGAACGACAAAGACTGGCCGAGCTTCTTCGCGCGACGTCGCTGAAGTTAGCGACCGAGCCGGTTTTCCGGCTGGCCTCGGGCAAAATGAGCCGCTACTACGTCGATTGCAAACAGGCGCTGTCGGATCCGGAGGCCCGCGCCTTGATTGGCAACCTGGCCGCCCAAATGATCGACGCGCGGGGCTTCGACGCGGTCGGCGGACTCGAGCTCGGCGCCTATCCGATCGCGATCGCGATCTCGGACGCGATCTTTCGCACGAGCGGCGTGAAACTTCGCGTCTTCGTCGTGCGCAAGGAGCCCAAAACCCACGGCATCAAAGATCTGATCGCGGGCAACGTCGCGGCGGGCGATCGCGCGCTAATCGTCGATGACGTGGTCACCACTGCCGGCTCGACGATCAAGGCGATCCGCGGCGCGCGCGCGGCCGGACTCGTGGTCGCGCGGGCGCTGGCCTTGATCGATCGGGAAGAAGAACAGGGCGCGGAAAATCTCGCGGCCGAGAGCGTCGCCTTCGTGCCGCTATTTACCCTGCGCGAGCTGCTCGACCCGCCCGGCTAGCCTTAACTGCATACTGTAGGGTCGGTCTTTACGCTAGCGGAGCGCTCCGCGCGGAGCGAGCAGGCGGCCTGTCCTGAGCGAAGCCGAAGAAGTCTGCGAGCTGCGTTAAGAATCTGGACGGGAGCGGAGTTGCAAATCCGGCGAGGCGGGATTAAACCCGAAGCAGGTAATTTCCCTCCGTCGGAGCACACCAATGAGCGCACAAACCCCGGCTGCAAACCCGCGACTGAAGAGCGTTTTTGACGGCCTGCTCGGCACGTTGCATCAGTTCATCCGCGACCACCAGGTCACGCACGCCGAGTATCGGCAGGCGGTGGCGTTCATGGTCGATACTGCCGCCAAGGGCGAGATCCCCTTGCTGATGGACGTGCTGCTCGAGGCGACGGTGGACCAGGTTGACAGCGTCGGCCATGAGGGTACGGCGAGCGCGGTCGAAGGCCCCTTCTATGTGCCCAACACACCGGCGCTGAAATCGCCGGCCGTGCTGCCCCATCGCAAGGACGAGCCCGGCGAAGTGCTGTTCCTGTCGGGCACGGTCCGCGCGACTGATGGCGCGCCCTTGGCGGGCGCAATCGTCGACATCTGGCAGGCCGACGCGCAGGGCGCCTACTCGCACTTCAACATCCCGCAGGCCGACGCCCCGTTTAATCTGCGCGCGCGCGTCAGCACTGACAAGGATGGCGGCTACGACATCCAGACCTGGGTGCCGGCGTCTTACGAAATCCCGAAACACGGCCCGACGGGAGCGCTCCTGAAGGCGACCGGCCGCCACGCCTGGCGGCCCGCCCATGTGCACTACCGGCTGAGCCACCCCGGCTTCCAGACCCTGACGACACAGCTTTTCGTTTCAGACGATCCGTGGATCGACTCGGACGTCGTCGGTGCGGTCAAGGCGCCGCTGGTAATCAACTTCGTGCGCCACGACAAAGAATCTGAGCTGCGCGCGCGCGGCCAACAGCGGCCGTTCCGCACGGCGCGCTACGACTTCGTCCTGGCCTCCGCGATGGCCAAGGCCGCGTAGCTACTCGCAATCGTCAGATCAGGCTCCGCTGCCACTCTGCGCGACGGCGGGTGCGGCGCTCGAACCGGCAGCCACGCTTCGGCAACTGATGCCGTGAGCGCTTGGCCGTGTTGGCCAACTGCGTCCACTGCCCGTTGGTGAACGTCAGCGCGCCGATATAGCCGCCCGGCAGAATCTCACGAGCCGACTGAATATGCCCTTTGAAGTCGTAGGGTCCGGGTCCGCCCGTAAACCAGTTCATGAAGACAAAGTCGCTCACTTGGATACCGTTGATGTCGTAGCTGAACTGATCGTCTTCCGGCGCATCGCAAATCTCGAAGGCGTAACAGGTCGAGCTGTCGACCTGCATCACCGTCGAGATCTCCGGATCGCACATCATCTCGAGTAGCTCGTGCGAGCCGTCGACACTCACCAGGCCGCCGTCCAGCAATGTCGTCTCGACAAAGACCTTGCCGAGCGGCTTCCCGCCGGGCGTCCAGTCGTGATAACCAAGGGCGCCGGCAACGTCCGAGTTGTCGAAGAACCCGAGTAGCCAGTCGTTTGACGGAATCGTCACACCCTGCGCCGGATATACTTTGAGACTCACACCGACTAGTCCGTGGGTCGGCGCAAAGTCGCGATCGACCTGCACCTGGTACGCCGCCACGTAAGCCGCAAGGTCCGCATCCGACAGCTTCGTTGAAAAGTTCTGCACCGCTACTTCAAGCATCGTCTGGCTCCTTTTCCTTAAACCAAAGGCCTTTCAGGTCCGTACAAATTGGGATCGTCTTCGTTACGTTCGAGAAAATATCGGCGAACCGCGTCGCGCAGGCGCGGTTTGGCGCCGGTCCACTGGTAGATGCCCTGCCAGTCTCGCGCGATATCCGTGAAGGGGTTGTAGTCGTTGTCGCGCAGAATCTTCCAGCGCTCGTAGTATCGGCGTTTCTGCTTGCTGCCGTGGAAGTGGTGAGCGAGAAACTGCTCGACGTAGCCGATATTCGCTTGCAGCTTCTGTGCGCGATCCTGCCAGAGCAATACCGCGTCGGTATGGTTCCGCGTCGAGGAGTTCTCCGCGCGCGGCGAGGTCAGTCGCGTGACCAGTTCGTTGATTACCCCGATCAGGCCATGCGCCATCTCGGAATCGCCGCCGCCCAGGATATTGATGTCGAGCAGGCCGCCGATTGTGTCAAAGGCCGAGCGCCGCCACGCCCACGCGCCACCCGGCGCACCCGGATCTTTCCCGAAGGGAAATTTCTTCGCGTCGGTATCGTAGCGGCCGGTGCGCAACGGCCCGTAGCCGGAACTCGCCACCTGAGCATAGCTGGATTGCGCTTTGATGCGGGAGAGAAAGGCGTCTTGATTTTGATAATTCCAGGCAAACGCCCGCGCCAGCCCGATCGGCTCCTGCTTCGCGCTCAAGTCCATGTAAGACGAAAACAGTTGCACCAAATCATAGTGCTGAAGCAGATGAATCGCCTCGAGCGCCCAGTCCTGCCGCGTGAACACCAGATCGGCGTCTGAGTATCCGCCGTATTTCCAGTCAGCCGGAAACCGCGACACGATCACATTGAGAATGTTTTCTTTGTGCCAGAGCTCGGTGTTCGTCCGGAGCTGAATGTCGTTTTCGGCAAACGGTACTGACGGATCGCCAGTGACCTCGAACGGGCGATCGCCATAAGCCAGTTCGCCGACGTACAGTTTGACGTTCGGCCAACCGGCCGCTCGTCGGCGAAAATCATTCATCAGGATCCGGCGCGTCCGCCAGCGAAACGGATTAGAGTAGGCGACCGCCAAATGTAGTACTTGATCTTCGGACCATTGCGACCATGGCCGATGAACGTCCGGATGACGCAAATAGTTAGTCATTAAAACCGCCGAGACAACGGACGCGGGACTCTTGGAGCGCCCACGCCTCTCAGTCCGTGAATATTACATTCACGAACGCCCATTTAGGGGAGTTACGCCCTGCGCAGGCGTCGCACACGCCCTTGCTGGAACGTACTTAAACCAGTTTTGGTTTGCATTATTTAGGGTGAAATATTTCCTTTTCTCACGCCGGAAGAGGAAGGATCTTATGCGGTCTTCGCAACCGCTTGCGCCGGCTCGGCAGGAAGAGGGGGCTGGCGAGTGTTGCCTTGCGCGCTTCGAGCCGTGGCCCGACCAGTTCAAACGGCGCCCGCCCCGAAGAGCACGGGCCATGGATGCGCCTCGTCGAAAGGCGCGAGCGCGCCGAAAAGTCGCTGGCACACCGTGCGCATGGCTTCGGGACCCGTCCCTGGAAGCGTTGTACGCACACGCAGTTACCTAATAAAATCAATCTGAGCCCGACTCCAACGGCGGCGGGCACAATCAAAATCGCCCGCCAAGGAGCGACTTCGTAGTAACAACGATGCCTGCTGATTCCTTCAATCGCAATATCGACTATCTGCGCATCTCGCTGATCGATAACTGCAATCTGCGTTGCGTTTACTGTATGCCCCTCGAAGGTCTCCAGTTCCTGCCCAAAGCGGAACTGCTGACCCCCCTTGAGATTGAGCGGGTGGCGCGGGCTGCCGTGAGCATCGGCTTCCGCAAATTCCGCCTGACGGGTGGCGAGCCGACTCTGCGTGCTGACGTGATCGAGATCGTCGAGCGGCTAAGCGCCGTCCCCGGGGTGGGAGAGCTTGCGCTCACGACCAACGCTCTACTCCTCGCAAAACTGGCGCGACCATTGAAAGCCGCCGGCTTGAGCCGCATCAATGTTCATCTCGACAGCCTCAACCCTCAGACGGTTGAGCGCCAGATGCGCTGGGGCACGTTCGAGCGCATCTGGGAGGGCATCATCGCGGCTGAGGCGGCCGGCCTGGTGCCGATCAAGCTCAACGCTGTGGTGACCGCCGGCTACAATGAAGCCGACGTCGTCGAGCTCGCCCGCCTGACGCTCGAGCGCGACTGGCACGTGCGCTTTATCGAACTGATGCCGCTTGGCGGCGGCGAATGCGCCTCGTTGTCGATCAAGCGTTATGTGTCAAATATCGAGACGCGGCGCCGGATCGAAGCGGTGCTGGGGCCCCTGACCGAGCTCGCCGCGGCCAGCGCGGCCGACGAGTCGCGGAATTTCCGGCTCGCAGGCGCGCGCGGGGTGGTCGGCTTCATCAGTCCGGTGAGCGAACCATACTGCGGCAACTGTAACCGGATGCGCCTGACGGCTGACGGCAAGTTCCACTTGTGTCTTTTGAACGACGACGAACTCGATGTGCGCAAAGCCCTGCGCTCGAACAGCAACGGCGACGGCCAGGCCGCGATCGCCTCAATCCTGATGCGCGCAGTCGCCGGGAAACCCACCGGTCATCATTTGCTCGAAGGCCGTTCCACCCAGCAACGCTCGATGTATCAAATCGGCGGCTAACTCAAATCACCAGACGTTGGGAAAATCACCAGACGTTGGGAAGGATGTGATCAGTCACGCGGCGGTACTCGGCGTAATCGTCGCCGAAGCGCGCGAGCAGTTCGGCTTCCTCATTGCGAATTCGGCGCCGGATCACCGCTGCGCCGAGCACTGACGCGAGGATCAGCGTAAGCGGAGCGCCGTACTCGAACGGCCAGGCGAACAGCACGATGAATTCGCCGGCATAAATCGGATGGCGCACGAATCGGTAAAGGCCGCTGCGCACCAATACCGGAGCGCCGTCGCGCCCGGGCGTCGGCGAGAAAAAGCCGAGTTGAATGCGCGCGCCCAGCACGATCCATAGGCCAGTCAGTTCGATCAGTAGTCCCAGCGCGCCGAGCCAATGCGGCGGCTCGCCGCCATAGATGTACGTGCGCTCGAAGGGCGCCGCGAAGAACAAGGCCAACAGCGGCAATTCATACATCAGGCGACGCACGAAGCGCTCGCGATCCAGCCCCAGGGCGGCTTCGTCGCGCACCAACAAATCGGCAAAGCGGAAAACCCCATAGAACACCAGATATGCGACGACATAGGGATGCTCGCCGAAGTATTGCGAGATGCCCAAACCGAGTGCGACGGCGCCCAGAATCGCCGCCATCAGAATAATCAGCTCGGCCAAACGGGCAGTGAAATCTCGCCGGGCTGGTGTACCGCCGAAGACCACGGCTTCCCGGGATCCCGCCGCGTCCTTGAGGCTGCCGGTTGGCACCTTGAGTTCACCGGTGGCCTTGCGGGCTGAAGTTGTTGGTGCGGCGTCGAGTTCGGTGACGGACACTAATTACCCTTTCAAGCGGCGCGGCTTCGGATCTACTGGTGATCGGTGACGGAACGATCTTCGCACACTGCGCGTAAGCACCGCTATCCGTGCCGGGCTTCGAGCCAGCGTTCGGCGTCGAGCGCCGCCATGCAGCCGGTGCCTGCGGCGGTCACCGCTTGACGGTAAACCCGATCGGCGACGTCGCCCGCGGCGAAAACTCCGTCGATATTCGTGTAGGTCGAGCCCGGCCGCACCTGCAGATAACCCAGTTCGTCCATGTCAAGCTGTCCCTTGAAGATCGCCGCATTCGGCTGATGGCCAATCGCCATGAAGACGCCGTCAACCTTCATCTCGGACGTCGCCCCGGTCTTCGCGTCCTTGAGCTTGACCCCGCTGACCCCACTGGCGCGCTCGCCGTAAATCTCCTCAATCACGGCATTCCAGACGAACGCGATCTTCGGGTTCCGGCGCGCACGATCCTGCATGATCTTGGAGGCGCGCAACTGATCGCGCCGATGCACGATCGTCACTTTGCGGCAGAACCGCGTCAGGAAGGTCGCTTCTTCGATCGCGGTATCGCCGCCGCCGACCACCGCAACTTCCTTGTCTTTGAAGAACGCGCCGTCGCAGGTCGCGCAGGCGCTCACGCCATAGCCCATCAGCCGTTTTTCCGATTCGATCCCTAGCAGCTTGGCCGACGCCCCGGTCGAAATGATCAGGGCCTCGCAACGGATTAACTGGCCGTCCGTCGTCAGCTCGAACGGATGACTGCGCAAGTCTGCCGCGCTGACGTCGCCGGTTACGAATTGCGTGCCGAAGCGCGCCGCCTGCCGACGGAATACCTCCATCATCTCGGGACCCTGGATGCCGTGCTCGAAGCCCGGATAGTTCTCGACCTCAGTCGTGATCGTCAGTTGACCGCCAGGCGTGACGCCCTCGATCAGCAACGGCGCGAGATTAGCCCGCGCGCTATACAGCGCGGCGGTGAGGCCGGCCGGTCCGGAGCCGAGGATTACGAGGCGATACACGTCGTCAGTCATTGAATTTAACTCGCGAACGAACTTGCGCGCAGGGCGCGGGGCGGCGAAACCATCATCAACACAGCGACTTCATTATATACATGCGCCGACATAAGCTCTAAAGCGAATTTCCATGCCGCCCAGAAAATCGCAGACCAAGGCTGCACCGAGCGCCGGCCATCTCACCCATCTTGACGCGCAAGGACGCCTGCACATGGTTGACGTGGGCGCCAAGCCGATTACGCGCCGCGAGGCCGTGGCGCGAGGCGTCGTCACGATGGAGCCTGCCACCCTCGACGCGATCAACGGCGGGCGGCTGAAGAAGGGCGAAGCGCTCGCCGCGGCGCGCATCGCCGGCATCATGGCCGCCAAGCGCACCCACGAGCTGATCCCGCTGTGTCATCAGCTTCCGCTGCAGAATGTCGAGGTTGATTTCCGCTCCGATCCGGCGCACTCCGCCATCGAGATTCAGGCGCGCGCCGTTACTGAGGCGCGCACCGGCGTCGAGATGGAAGCGCTGATGGCGGTGAGCGCCGCGGCCCTCACGATTTACGACATGGCCAAGGCGATCGACCGCGCGATGACGATCGGGGCGATACGGCTGATCAGCAAGCGCGGCGGGCGCAGCGGCAAGTTTCGGCGTCGCGGGGAGCCGGCGTGGAACTAGACGCCGCGCGTACGACCGCTAGCGTGAAAGTCCGCGGGCGCGTTGTCTTGAAGCCGGGCCGCGACGGCCCGGTGCGCGGCGGCAATCCGTGGATTTTCTCCCAGGCGATCGCGCGCGTGGAGCCCGCCGATCTCGCACCCGGCGCAGAGGTCGAGGTCTATGATGCCGGCGGCGACACGCTCGGCTTCGGCTACTACAATCCGCGCACCACGATCGCGATTCGGATGCTCGCATTCGATCATCGCGTCGAGCCCGCGGCCCTCGTTGCACATCGCTTCGCGCAGGCGATCGCGTATCGACGCCGGATCATCGCCGCCGATACCAATTGCTATCGCCTGCTCAACGGCGACGGCGACGGCCTCTCCGGCGTCGTCGCCGATCGCTACGACGACGTCATCGTTCTTCAGCTCCTGACCGCCGGCGCCGAACGGCTGCGTGACGAACTCATCAGGCTGCTCAGCGCGGAGCTCGCGCCGCGCGCGATTCTCGAACGCAGTCAGGGCGCAGTCCGCCGCCAGGAGGGTCTCGCCGATCGCGTCGGTCTTATCAGCGGGCCGCCCGTTAGCGAGGTCGTCGTATGCGAAAACGGCATTCGCCTCGTCGTCGATCTCGAAGGCGGACAGAAGTCCGGCAGCTTCTTGGATCAGCGGGATAATCACCGACGCGTTAAGCATCTCGCGGCCGGCGCGCGTGTGCTCGACGCCTATTGTTATGCGGGCGGCTTCACCCTGGCCGCGCTGGCCGGCGGCGCGCAAGAAGTGATCGCCGTCGAGACTTCCGCACGCGCGCTCGAATCCGCGCGGCGCAATCTCGAGCTCAACCCGCACGCGAGTGGGCGCGCCGCTCTAATCCAGCAGGACGCGCTCGAATATCTTGCTGCGGATCACGGAAAATTCGCGGTCGTGGTTGTCGATCCGCCGCCCTTTGCGCGCAGTGTCAAGGACAGCCTGCGCGCCGGACATCTTTACGTCGAGCTCAACACGCTCGCGATGCGCGCGGTCGCGCCCGGCGGCTCGCTGATGACCTTCAGTTGCTCTGCGCATTTCGGCGGCGAAGATTTCCTCCGAGCCGTGCGGATCGCGCAAGGGCGCTCGCGGCGCAATTTTCGCCTCGTCGAACGACTTGGTCCAGGCGGCGACCATCCGGTGATGCTCGGTCATGCGGAAGGCCAATATCTGACCGGCCTTCTGCTCGCGGACTTAAGCTGAATTAGCGCAAACCTGCATATGAGTTCGACTATTGAAGGCCGCGGCTAAAATGGGCGACGATTTGCGCCCCAACCACGGAGTTAAGCTGACGATGAAGCTCGAGCGGCTCGATCATTTCGGTCTCGAGGTTGGCGACTTGGCGCGCGCGGAAGAATTCTACACGCGCGTCCTCGGACTCACGGTCGTCGCCCGTTTCGGCGACCAGGTGCTGCTGCAATGCGGCGAGCAGAACCTCGCGTTGTTCGGCGTCGCGCGCCAACCCTTAACTCCCGCGCAGCGTCGCGCGCGGATCGCGCATCCGCTCGGCCGCGGCCATCATGCTTTTCGTGTAAG